>Ga0172366_10005269_pt1 | contig 10169 bp, 9 predicted proteins | sample LakKivSesite69cm_FD_114533 | JGI IMG/M metagenome (GOLD analysis project Ga0172366, IMG submission 114533) | Sediment microbial communities from Lake Kivu, Rwanda - Sediment site 69cm | ecosystem: Environmental > Aquatic > Freshwater > Lake > Sediment | place: Rwanda: Western Province, Lake Kivu...
ATGTTATTTTGTCAAATTTGACATTTTTACAATTTGCTAATTTCTCCACATACTTTTAAATATTTTAAGCGGACTCTTATTAATTACATCCCATCCCTAATAAAGGGTCTGGATCACATATACCTCCAGATTCACAGGAATCTGGTTTAATTCACCAATTCCCTGCTTTTTTGATCCAGGCCTAAGTTACCCTTTTAGCAGATCCCCTGCTTATACCCTAAAATATATTTCTAGAAATACTCTTTGGTATATACTAAAATATATATTTTGGTTGTTTCTAAAGGTCAAACACAATATCAAAAATCATCCAATTTCTTGGTTTTACTATTCTTTAATAGTTTTTGAGCGGTCTCCCAAGAACGCCTGGTATGAAGAGGCAGATCCCCATACTTCTCAACCCAAGCTCTAAGAAAATTCATAGTAACAGGATCAGCTGGATAACCACTACCAAGAGTAACACCTAACTTCCTCTCAAGCTCCACCGCTATCTTACGCACATGCTCGTCCCTAGTAGTTTTAGCAAGAATAGAAGCAGCACCAACAACAGGATAAATCTCATCAGCCTTATGCTTGGATATTATCTCAACCTTGGAAGACAACTTAGAAGATATATCCCTACCAAAACGTTTATCGTTCACATCAGCAGAATCAACATAACAAACATCTGGCCTCAACTTATCTATGATTCTACTAAAAATATCTACCTCTAACTCATTCAAAGTCATAACCTTGCGTAAATCATCTATATCAGATGCAGACACTACTACTATCTCATAAGATACTGCATTGGCTTTTATCTTCTCAGCCAATATCTCCCTTGTTTTTGGTGTACACTTTTTTGAGTCACGCACGTTATTTTCTTTAAGAAAAACATCGTCTTTAAAAACTACACCGGCAACAACAAGCGGTCCAACAACAGGACCACGACCCGCTTCATCGACACCGCCAATCATCCTAATCTGGTAATATATGTGGGTAAAAAGATGTTACGGAAAAACAATAGGCAATTTTTTAATACAGAACTATATTCAAACCCTAGATGCCGCCGTAGCTTAGCCCGGTAGAGCAGCTGATTCGTAATCAGCAGGTCAAGGGTCCAAATCCCCTCGGCGGCTTTAAACAAAATTTTGTTTTTAAGACTAGGTTAAAAAAGTTAACAGAAAGGTTAATACAAATTAACTAAAAAAGTTTCAGACAGAGAGTTGCTTGTTATCTTTGCTTTGTTCACAAGCAGAGCATAAACTGAGTTCAATACTCCAATAATCGACGCCCTCGACGCCAAATCTTTTTCTACATTTTTTACAAATCATATTTCTGCTTTACCTCAGTTTATTATTTCTAATAATAAAATTTGGCTTTTCATCTTATAAAGACTTGTTGTACAACCCTTATCAAAACAACAAAAAAACCGTTTTTTTAGTATTTATTCAAAGCTTTCTCAACACGATTTTTTAGATCCTTTATATCAAAAGGCTTGGTAATATAATCCTCAGCAGCCAGACTACCCATGCTTTTGCTCATAACATCACCTTTAGCAGTAAGAAAAACAATAGGTATAGTATTCCACCTAGGGTTCTCCTTTATCCTAGCTGCAACATCCCAGCCGTTCATCTCAGGCATCATAATATCCAACAAAATAAGATCGGGTGTATTAGCGTTTAACTTACTGAGACAATCTCTACCATTAACAGCTGTGATAACCTCATATCCATTTAACTCCAAAATCTTCCCAACAGTAGTCAATATATCAGGCTCATCATCCACAACCATTATTTTCTTAGCCATGTCCATAGGACCTACTCTTTGTCCTTCAATATATTATCCACTCTACTAAGCAAGGTTTCTTTGTCAAAAGGTTTCATAATATAATCAGCAAGTCCTTCATCCAAAAGAACCTGTTTCCTCTTATCAGATATCTCAAGAACACTCATAAAAGCCACTTTAACCTTCGGTGATTTTTTCTTAATCCTATTAAAAACATCCCAGCCGCTCATGCCAGGCATCATAATATCCAACAAAACCAGGTCAACTGATTCCTTGTCAAGCTTCTTCAGACACTCTTCACCACTATAAGCAGGTACAACATTATACCCGCCTAACTCAAGAACTGTTCTAGTAAGATCAACGATATCTGGTTCATTGTCTACAACCATTATTTTTTTCATATCTCTCTCACCTGAAATATTATTTTGAATATCAATGATATTATGGCATGTATATCTAAAACATGTTTTTAAAGTCATCCATTAATTCTGTATTTTATATGTTAAAATCTAATTTGTAATACTTTCTAAAAGTATAATTTGTACCAGCCGGTATTACAAACCCAAGACATCTAGTTATTCCAAAGATTCTCGCATCTCTTTTTATAATATTCTTCCATGAGTAAAAGTTCTTAGCAACTTTTTTAGCGCCATCATATAGTTCTTCTACAGTCATATTCTTTGGTTGAAAAACAACATCAACTTGGTTATATCTTGACCAATCCTTGCTCAGTATTCTACCATCTCTTTCTAACCTATCATACAAAGGTGTTCCAGGGTAAGGTGTTAAAATATTTATCTCTAAAACGTCTATCTCTAGCTCATTTATTTTTTGAAGAGTAGTATCAAAGATATCAGTGGTATCTTCATCAAAACCAAAAATTATACCACCTTGGATTGTCATGTTATATTTATGCATTCTTTTTATCATCTTCTCAAAATTCTCAACTTTGTTATGTGTTTTTTTGATTCCATCCAATGCTTTTTGACTTACGGACTCAAAACCGATAAACCACTCCACACATCCTGATTTTCTAGCAAGCTCTAAAAACTCATCATCAACTCTTAATAAAACATCGGTTGTGCCATTTGCAACCCAGAATTTATTAATCTTATTTCTAATAATTTCTTTGAATAATTCTTTTGCATATTTAGGATTAACAGTAAGATGTGGGTCATGAATAAAAAACATCTTATTTTTCATCTGCATTATTTCTTCTATTACATTTTTTATCGGTCGTTGTTTTATGCCGTGCTGGCAGAATGTTCTAATCGCACAAAACTCACATTTATTAGTACAACCCCTAGTTGTCTGAATAGCTCCAATGATTGGGTCATGTTTGATCAAATCTCTTCTAAGTGGTGGTACATCTGCCATATCAAAATTTGTATCTCTCTCATAGATTCTTTTCATTTTCCCTTTTTCAAAATCATCTAACAAACGAGGCCAGGTTGCCTCTGCCATACCAAGAATAATACTATCTGCATGTTGTAAAGCCTCATCAGGCATTGCTGTAGGATGATAACCCCCCAATACTACTTTCTTGCCCCTTCTTCTGAACTCATCAGCTATCTCATAAACCCGAGGGGCGGTCATTGTGTAGCATGTGATACCTATAAGATCAGCATTTTCATTAAAATCAATATCTTCATAGTTCTCATTTATAATCTTAACTTCATGTTTTCTAGGAGTAATAGCTGCAATGTGTGGGAGAGTAATTATTGGGTAACCAAAAATAATCGAAGTCCATGATCCTTTATCTCTGTATGTTGAAGCACCATGTTCTATCCGTGGAAATATTAACAAAATCTTCATCTTAATTCCTTTCAAAGTCGATTTATTTTCTGATAATACAATAAATTATACGTTGCATTAATTTATCTTTTTAACATCTAAGGTCGTATTTTTTCTCTTCTGAAATATCTATTTTTTCATCTTTTGCACAATATGGATCCTCTGACACTATTGCATCAAATGGAGTTTTGCCTTCACGTAGCGCATAAGTAAATGCTATCCCTCGGCAACCAACGCAATAAGTTTCTCTGTATTCGCATTTTCCACATTTGCCATCGAGTTGTTTCCATGCGTTCCTTGCTTTTTGTATAAAGGGGTCTTTAATTACTTCTGCTAGCGTCATTCCATTTTTGTTGCTTGGTCTGACATTTAGATTTGTTATAAGGACTGCTGCACACGGTCTTGCATAACCTTCAACAGTAATGCATAGGCTGTACTCGAGTTGCCTGCAACCAGCGCCTGTTAACGGCATATAGGGTACCCAGGTGTATCCATATTCTTTTTGATCTATCTCAAGGAGTTTGTACCTAAGGTCCATGATTTCTTTTCTATTTGGTATCCAGTCCATATGATTTCTTGCTCTTCCATTTGGAGTCATTATTTCCATATTTGGGAACATATTTCTGTCTCTGCAAAATCTCCAGATAGTCGGGACTTCATCGATATTGAGCTTATTGGTGACAAAGGAGCCTGAGAGTTTTACTTTTTTTGTGTTTCTATAACCAGCATTCAAAAGGTTCTCTAGTCCTTCCTTTATTTTCTTGCCTGAGCCTTTGACGCCGGTGAGTATATCTTGGATGTCATCTCTCAGAGAATCGAGTTTTATCATCACAGATACATTATTTTTAAATAAAAATTCAGCAAGTTCTTTTGTTGTTTTTTGGTTGTTTGTAATTACTACTGGCACCATCTTCAATGAATGTATGTGTTCGACGAGTTCTCTGAAATGTGGGTAGATTGTTGGTTCTCCCCCGCCTATAATTACTACTGATTTAGCCCCTAGTTTCTTAGCCTGGTTTACAATCTCTTTTAATTCTTCATAGGGCATCTCGTTTTCTGCTGGTTTACCGCTGTCTCTGAAACAGTATTCACATCTGGCATTACAGGCTAAACTTGTCTCTAACCTTATACAAAGAAGTTTATTACTGTCTCTTGCTTTTATTGCATCTTTATAATCATATAGATATCCTTCCAATAACGGTGGATTTTTTAGATTACTATTTTTATTTGGGTTACCTACTATAATATTCGCCCCCTTAACTATCGTTAATTACTCCTAAATTAATAATTTTACTCTATAAATATCTTTTTGTTAAATATTATATAGTAATTCTATATAATTACTTGAAAGAAATAATACTTTAAATAATTATGCTATGTTCCAGGCTGTGTAAAATGAATAAAATCACATACTTTCTATTCAAATACCGACCTTTCAAATGGCGCACAATAATGGTATATGAATTGATATCATTTGCAATAATGTATGCAACAATACCAATGCTTGCATATGGGATAAAAATATACAATTGGGAGATTTTAAAAATAATTCTCTTAGCAATTATAACTCTGCTCTCAGGCTACTTTGCAACCCTGATATGGAATGATATAACAGACAGAGAAATAGACAAAATAGCACACCCAGACCGTTCCATACCAGCTGGCAGAATAACCCCAAAAAAATTCTTCATAGTTGCATTATTTTTTTCAGCTATGGTATTTACATTTGCGGTTCTTATCAGCGTCTGGTGTTTATTCATCGTGGGCATGGCAGCACTATTTGTAACATTCCATAACAAATATCTAAAAAAAGTCGTCAAGATACCAGCTTACTCAGAAATATTTACTCCGGTTCAATGGCTCACAGTAGTAGTATTTGGCTATGTAGCCATATGGACGGCGTTTCCACAAATAAATGAGATTAGCTATAGTCTACCAATATTGGGGCCTATCTCATATGATATCAATTCTTTTTTAAACATGATGCTTCTTGTTTTATTCACTTATTTCGCAGATGGTGCCCATGACCTACCAGAGGGGATACATGACATAGAAGGGGATAAAAAACTTGGGGTTAAAACATATGCGACATCTTTTGGAATAAAAGCATCTGCTAAAATATCCTTTACCATGTTTTTCATTTCAGGCATACTAGGCTTTAGTCTTTTTCTCCGAAATATGGTAACACCGATATTCCTTATGTCATTCCTTGTAGTCTGGCTATATACTCTTAACTGGTCATACAAATATATAAAAAAAGATGAAGAAGATATGAAAAAACTTGGAGTGAAAGTTGGCCAGAAAGGATTCGACTATCTTTTGATTACGTATAACCTGATTTTCCTGGATGTCTTTATACAAGTGTTATACTATCATTATGTTTAACCTAAAAGTTTAACCATGAGCGCCATTTCAGCCCACATACGATTCTCTGCTTCATCTATAATAACAGATTGCGGGCCATGGGCTACTTCTTTAGTTACTTCTTCTCCATAGAAAATTGGCATACAATGTATAAAAATTGCATCAGGTTTAGTTTTACTCATTAATTCCTTAGTTACAGTATACCCTCTCAAATCCTTTAATATCTGTTCCTTTTGATTTTTAAACCAGATTGATACCCATGTATCTGTTGCTACTACATCAGCGTTCTTTATCTCTTCAAGATCCTCGGTTATCAATAATTTAACTTTCTTTTGCTTAGCGATTTCTGTTGCTTTATCGAGAAAATATTTGGAAGGCCAATGGCTCTTTGGGCTGATAATAGTTACATCCATTCCAACTAGTGTACATGCTAACATATATGTGTGCGTTAGGTTGTCGTTACCATCACCGACAAAGACAAATTTTAGCCCTTCCAGTTTATGCTTTTTTTCTTTTATCGTAGTTAGATCAGCTAGTATCTGAGTTGGGTGTTCATCTATATCCAAACCATTAATAACTGGAATGGTAGCGTATCTTGCGAAATCATGTAAATCTTTTTTCTCGAGTGCTCTGTACATAACAATATCTGCGTACCTTGACATAGCTAATGCAATATCCTCAACAGATTCTCTTGTACCGATTCCGATATCTTCTTTGGTTAGAGAAATTGCGATTCCTCCAAGCATTTGTATTCCATATTCAAAGCTAACTCGAGTTCTAATTGATGTTCTTTCGAAGATCATTGCTAATTTCTTTCCTTTTAGGTATCTGATGTCTTTTCCTTTTTTATACTCATTTTTTAATTTTATTGCTAGATCGATTATATCATGGATTTCATCTTTGACATCAAGGATTGATAAGACATTCTTGTTCATAGGCTCCCCAGAAGAAATCTAGGTTATAAAAACTTTTACCCTTTAGATTATTATATTTTTTGTCAAGGATTAAATATAGTTTAAATGATGTTTGTTATATTCCATCAATGGTGTTTCATGTTTAAAAAACTCCTCGATCAACTATATAATATATACGAAATCATATTTACAAATATATCTTTTTTTTCGTTTTTATACCTAAAATTCCATGAGTCATCCGTTAAAAAAGAAATTTTAATGGCAGGTATCAAAAAATCTGACAAAGTTCTACACATAGGGTGTGGAGCCATACCCTATACTTCTATAATAATAAACAAAGAAACCAGCTCATCGATAGTTGGAATAGATAACAAGGATAAAATTGTAAACAGAGCAAGCGAGTATATAAAAAAAAATAATTTTTCAGATAGAATCAAAATTAAAAGCGGAGAAGGAAATAAATATAAAGCTTCAGAATTTGATATTGTGATAATCTCCTACGGTGTTTCAGATCACGATGCGGTTCTGAAACATATCTTAGATTCGGTTAAAGAAGGGACAAAAATTATTTTAAGGAAATCAGTAACTGAGAAGAACAACTACATTAATTCAATTGTAAAAGATTTTTCGATTTGCAGTAAAAGACTTCTTTTAACACAGAATTCTGTTTTAATAGTGAAAAAAGATTAGTGCTTATAAAATTTTAACTTCATTAATCGCCGCTTGACTTACAGACTCAAAAACCAACAAAACATTCGACACTTCATGATTTTTTAGCTAAATTCAAAATTTTTCATCAAATTTACCGAGAATATCTGCTGTTACATTAGCCACCTATCCTTTATGAATCTTCTGCTTTATCATCTCTTCAAAAAGTTCCATCGCATATTTTCGATGAAGTGTTAAATGTAGATCATGAAAAATAAATAGCTTATTTTCCATATTTTTATATATTCAATTTTTCTTTTTTATAAAACGACCGTAAAGCCATATTCCTTCCAAATGTGATGAATGATTTTACCGGATTAAAGTGATTGATATTGAAACTTCGTGTTAAAGAGCTTTTAACTGAATAAAAATCTCCTGCAATTCTTCGGATACCCTGTAAGAGTTCTTCTTGAGTCATTTTCAATGGTTTAAAATTAACATTACCTTCTTCATAACGAGACCAATCATAAGATGTTATTCTCCCATCTTTTTCCAATCTTTCGAATAACCGCGTACCAGGATAAGGTGTAACGATACTAAATGATACTTCATCTAAACCCCATTCATTCATCGCCTGAAGCGTCCTATCAAATATATCTACAGTATCATCATCAAATCCAAACATGAAGAACCCGGTCACATCCATACCATAATCTTTAATTTTTCTAATAGCTTCATCATATTCCTCGACTTTATTTGTTCTTTTGCCAGCAGCATTAATATTTTCCTGAGAAACAGATTCAATACCTATATACCATCTTTCAACTCCAGCCTCATTCGCAAGCTGTAACAATTCATCATCTCTAGATAAAACATTGATGTTTCCGAAGCAATGAAATCTTTTATTTAAAACAGCCATCTCTCTAAATAAGGATTTTGTATAATTAGGATTAATAGTTAACGAAGCATCTGCGAAAAATAATGTTTTAGCTTTAATCGTTTTCATTTCATCAATTACATTTTTTACTGGCCTGCCTCTAAAACGAGCACCCTCCACCCTTTGCATTGCACAAAATTCACATCCGGTTGGGCATCCACGTGATGCTTGAATGGCCTTCATGAGTGTATACAAACCTATATCATGTCGAGCAGCAGGAATAAACTCAGGCTCTACTAGTCTATCTGCTTTATAGAATGGTTTAAGTTTTCCATTTTCTAGATCTTTCAAAAGTTGAGGCCAAGTAAGCTCCGCTTCGCCTATTACTACGCTATCTGCATGCTGTTTAGCCTCTTCGGGTAGTGATGAAGCATGATAACCACCAAAGACAACAGGAATACCTCGTTTTCTAAATTCATCTGCAATTTCATACCCTCGTAAAGAATTATAGGTTAAGCAGGAGATACCTACAAGATCATAGTCGCTGTTGAATTTGACTTTTTCATAACGCTCATCCACAATTTTTACTACATGCTCTCTGGGAGTTATAGCTGCTATTTGTTGAAGAGTCAAAGAGGGATATGAAAATCTGGTGAAAAAACGTCGTTTCCCAATAGTATGAGGCATTATTAATATTATTTTCATTTTTATTCTCCTGTTTATCCATATTTTAAGATTAACAACAACTTATTTTTATACATAATTTATATATTAATATTTCCATTGAGTTCTTTATCTTGATTTACTATATTCCATTTTTAGACATATATAGATTTATATCTATTTCTTCATAAATTCTACTTAAACAAAGATGAGAACATAAGATATAGGAGTGTATATTTAACATTTTTTATAAGACAAAAAATAGCATCAAAACAACCACCTGCACATCTTAAAACGGTAACAATATATGATAAAATTACGGATTTTTAAATATAATCAAACGAAATCTAATGTTTATCAAGTATTTTATAAACTTCTTCAGGTTTAACATTTGATACAACAATTGGTGCAGGTTTCCCTGAGTTGGGATCGCCTTTGATTTCCTCCACTTCTCGCACTGTAACCGTTACTCCAGGTTCAGTCTTTTCCTGATAGATTTTTTTAACACCTTCTGCAATTTCATCTACCGATGCGCCTATATGACGAAGTTCCTCATCAATAACTAGTAAGATTTCAATTTCATCTATTTTCTTTTGCACCACTTGATATTGTTTTACTTTAAACGTTTTGAGATCATGAAGAACTGGTTCAATAAAACAGAATGCACCTGGCGGGAACACCTTTCCACTCGGTAGTACAATGTTTGCTTTTATACGCCCTTCAACCGGCTTTTTAAAGATAGGGTTTCGTAGTCTACAACTACAGTAATCTCGATCGCCAAGCGTAACCCAATCTTCCATCCCAGTATATCGGACTATCGGAGTACCTCTCCCCCACAGTCGCGTGAGCACGATGCGTCCTCGTTCACCAGGAGATACTAAATTCATCTCGGAATCAACTGCTTCAACGTGAAAAAAATCAGAGTGAATATGCCACCTTTTCTCCTGACATTCAAATGCAATACAAGCCTGCGCTTCAACCGATGGGTAGATATTTAACATGGGACAACCAAAAGCATCCTGAACGTACCGTCTTGTATACTCATCGAGGATATCACCACCAACCTGAAGCAGAGTTGGCTGTACATTTTCTCCAAAACCTTTCCTCTTTAAAAATGCCAAATATTGAAACAACGCAGGGTACGA
>Ga0172366_10005271_pt1 | contig 10166 bp, 12 predicted proteins | sample LakKivSesite69cm_FD_114533 | JGI IMG/M metagenome (GOLD analysis project Ga0172366, IMG submission 114533) | Sediment microbial communities from Lake Kivu, Rwanda - Sediment site 69cm | ecosystem: Environmental > Aquatic > Freshwater > Lake > Sediment | place: Rwanda: Western Province, Lake...
AGTTGCCTCCAGGTTATAGATGTTTCCTGTCTCTTCCTGGAAATCTGCCAGTTTCTGTCTCATAAAATCCAGAACTTTTAATGCAAACCTTTTTCCTTCAGCAGTATCTATCCCTTTGTTTGCTCCCAAAAAATTTAGGCAGCACTCATGCATCCCATTCAGTCCGATGGTTGAGAAATGGTGCGCCAATGTTCCAAGATATCTCCTTGAATAAGGAAGCAGTCCATGATTCATATTCTTTGTAACCTCTTTCCTTTTGATCTCAAGGCTCTTTTTAGCTAACTCCATCAGTCTTCCCAGCCTGTCAAAAAACTCATCTTCAGTCTTGCTGAGATATCCTATCTTAGGAAGATTTATTGTGACAACCCCTATGCTTCCTGTTTTTTCCCCAGATCCAAATAAGCCTCCTGTCTTGCTCTTCAGCTCCCTTACATCAAGCTGAAGCCTGCAGCACATGCTTCTTACATCTCCTGGATTCAATGAAGAGTTGATGAAATTCTGGAAATATGGTGTTCCGTATTTTGCTGTCATCTCAAACAGAAGTCTTGCGTTCTCAGAATTCCAGTCAAAATCCTTAGTTATGTTGTATGTTGGTATTGGGAATGTGAATATCCTGTGGTCCATGTCTCCTTCCATCATTATCTCCATGAACGCCTTGTTTATCATATTCATCTCTTCCTGGAATTCCCTGTATGTCTTGTCTATCCTTTTTCCGCCAAGTATCACTTTCTCTTTCTTCATATCTTCAGGCACTACCCAGTCAAACGTAAGGTTGGTGAACGGCACTTGGTTTCCCCATCTTGAGGTCTGATTTATCCCAAATATGAACTCCTGCATAGCCTGCTTGACTTCTTTATAGCCAAGATTGTCGTTTGCTATCAGAGGAGCAAGATAAGTGTCAAAAGAGCTTAATGCCTGCGCTCCTGCCCATTCATTCTGCAAAGTTCCGAAGAAATTCACTATCTGGCCTAATGCTGCGTTGAAATGCTTTGCTGGCTTTGCAGCGACCTTTCCTGGAACTCCGTTGAATCCTATCTCTAATATCTGTTTTAGGCTCCATCCTGCGCAGTAACCTGCAAATGTCCCTACGCTTAGGTCATGGAGATGGAAATCTGCATTCCTGTGCGCATCAGCAACTTCTTTAGGATACACATTCTTTAATGTATACTCTGCTATTATTGCTCCGGAGATATGTGCCTGTAATCCGGAGATTGCGTATCCTGCATTGCTGTTCTCTTTTACTCTCCAGTCCGCCTTTCCTATATAACCGTCAACAACATCATTTACTTTATGTATGAAAGCCTCATCAGCTCTCATCTCTGCTCTTTTATATCTGTAGATTATATACGCCTTTGCTGTCTTTGCATGTCCTGTCTTTATAAGAACTCTCTCAACTATATCCTGTATATCTTCTACTGAAGGAACTTCCATATCATCATATTTGTATTCCATTACGCTGATTACTTTGTCTGATATAGCATCTGCTGTCTCCTTGTCATGCCCTCCTACTGCTTCTGCTGCCTTTATTATTGCTGAAATTATCTTTTCCTTGCAGAATTCTACTACCCTTCCGTCTCTTTTCCTTACCTTTCTTATCGAACAAGGGTGTTTATTTATCCCTTCTGTATCTTTTTCCATTCTTCAAACACCTCTATCCTTTATTTATTATTTATCATTTTATTTTTTAAGGCTTTTGACCTCTTTTGCGAATTCACCTATATCCTCAAATTCGCGGTATACGCTTGCAAACCTTATGTAAGCAACCTTATCAAGCTTTCTTAGCTCTTTCATTATAAGATCCCCTATCTTTGTGCTCTCTATCTCATTAGAATCCATATTTCTTATCTTTGCTTCTATCTTATCAACTACTGTGTTGATCTGTTCCTGGCTTACCGGCCTTTTCTCGCACGCTTTTACTATGCCTGATTTTACTTTATCCCTGTTGAATGTCTCTCTGCTCTTGTCTTTTTTGATGACCATTATATCTGCCAGCTCAACCCTTTCGTAGGTTGTAAATCTTTTATGGCAGTTTAAGCATTCCCTTCTTCTTCTGGTGACTAAATCCTCCTCTGTTTCCCTTTTATCAAGAACTTTCGTGTCGTTTGAGCTGCAGTAAGGACATTTCATTTTCCACAACCTGTTGTGTTAGTCTATGCTTAAAACCACAAGATATTGATATTTTCTATCAATCAAGGAGTATTTAAATTTTTCTTTTCTCCAAAATATATTTCAAAGAACAAATCTAAGGCTGTCGTCTAAAGATTTTTTATTTATTTTCAGTGATAAATTGGATTTCTATCAATTTTTTATGCTTGTATTTTTGAAAAAAGCCATGCGCTTACTGCAAATATTATGATTATTGCTGACGCCAGCACTAAAATATCAATCCCTACCCCAAAATGAGATACATTTGTAAGTGTTGCTCTAAGCCCGTCAACAGCATATGATAATGGATCAAAATAAGATATCACCTTCATAGTCTTCGGAAGTCCGTCAAGAGGAAATAATGCTCCTGAAAGAAAGAACATAGGCATTATTATAAAGTTCATTACCAATGGAAATGCGTGCATATCATCCATCTTTGAAGCTATAGCTGTGCCTAATGCTGTGAATAATAATGCTGTTAGGAACATAAATATCAGGGCAAGCGCAAGCATTGCCCAATATTTTATAGTAAATCCTATCATTAATGTTATCAATAAGATTATTATTCCTTGTGCAAGCGCTACCATAGCTCCCCCAAGTGTCCTTCCTGTTACTATAGTCAGCCTTGATATTGGTGCAACCAAAGTTTCCTTCAGGAACCCGAACTGTTTGTCCCATATGACTTCCATACCCATAAACATCCCCATATTCAGTATTCCCATAGATATTATCCCTGGGACCAGAAAATCAAGGTAATTGCCCCCTCCTGCCTTTTCAAATATTGGTCCGAATCCGAACCATAAGGCAACAAGGAAAAGTATAGGTTGGCCTAATGAGCTAGCTATCCTTGCCTTTGACCTGAAATATCTTTTTATCTGCCTAAGCCACATGATATATATCTCTTTTATCATATTATCTTCTCCATATCTTATGCCTCATCCTCATCATGTCTTTGCTTGTCGCCTCTTCCTCTCTTATCTTTTTGCCTGTCAGCTTAAGGAACGCATCTTCCAGGCTTTTTGTTCCTGTTTTTTTCTTAAGTTGCTGCGAGCTTCCCTCTTCTATTATTGTTCCTCTGTCTATTATCGCTATCCTGTCTGCTGCTCTTTCAGCTTCTTCCATATAATGTGTAGTGAAAAATATTGTCATCTTTTCTTTCCTGTTCAGCTCTTTTATATATTCCCATATCTTGTTTCTTGTTTGTGGATCAAGCCCAAGTGTAGGCTCATCTAAGAATAATACTTTTGGGTGATGCACCAATGCCCTTGCTACCTCTAACCTTCTTTTCATCCCCCCTGAATATTTTTTTACTAGGTCCTTTCTTCTGTCCCATAACCCCACAAATTTCAGCATCTGCTCTATCCTTTTTATCCTTACCTGCTTTGGAACATTATACAGCACACCATGAAACTCAAGATTCTCGTATGCTGTAAGCTCATCGTCCAGGCTGGAGTCCTGAAAAACTATCCCAAACGAATTCCTGACTTTATGCTTCTGTTTTTTTATGTCAAAACAGTTTACTTCAGCGACCCCCGATTCTGGGTTCAGCAGCGTAGTCAGCATTCTTATTGTTGTAGTCTTGCCTGCTCCATTTGGCCCTAAGAAAGCGAATATCTCTCCTTTTTTTACTGAAAATGAGATTTTGTCTACTGCTGTAAATCCGTTAAACTTTTTTGTCAGCCCCTCTACTTTTATGGTATCTTCGCAGATCATCTTGTCTGATATTTCAGGGCAGTATTATAAAAGTTTCGTATTATTTATTCTTTTTTCTGCTTTTGTCGATAATCCACCATGTGATTGTCCAGTACCTTGATGAGAAATTTTTTATAAGCATAAAATGTACAAGATCTGTTATAACATGCGCAGCTAAGCCTATAGTTATTATAAGCACATGTTTATTATACAGGCTAAGAAAGAGAATTATAATATAAAATTCAATTGTATGAAATATATTTATTGTTTTTTCCCTGTATTTTTTCTCCCTGAAATATCTGTTTGCCTTGAAATAATTAAGGCTCCTGAATCTTATTGCATAATACAGCATGTGGTCAAGGTCTATCAGCCAGCCGCCTATAAAGACAAGCAGTGATAAAGGCCCAAAAAATGGGTATAATACAAAAAAAAGAATCAGAGAAATGACAAAATGCACTGAAGGGATCATCTTTTCTTCTTTATCGCCTTGTTAAGATCTTCGACAAGCTTTTCCGTGTCTATGCCGTGTGCATCGCATCCCTGCTCAAGATTTTCAAAATGGGCTGCAGCGCAACCTATGCAATGTAAGCCGTGCTCCATAAAAACTTCCACAGTCTCAGGATATTTATTTACTATATCGCCTATCGGCATCTCCTTTGTTATGCTTTTTTTCTCACTCATTTTTCTCCTCTTCAACTTTTATTGCATTTACAGGGCAGATATCTACAGCATCTTTTATGCAGCCAAGATTATCTACCTTCTCTTTCTTTGGTTTTGCTTTTACCTCATCTCCCTGCTCCATCTCAAAACCGTCAGGACACTGCGCCTCGCATGCCCCGCATCCTATGCATTCCTTTTTGTCAACAGTTATTTTATAGCTCATCATGATCACTCCTTGCTGGTTTTTTGGAATATGAGAAGATCTTCAGTTGTAAGTTTTTCTCCTCTTTTTATCTTATCCTGTACGCTTTTTTCAAGATCCTTAAGGATCATCTCTGTCTTTTTCCTCCTTTCCACTTTCTTGTCCTGCCTGAACTTGCTTACTTCCATGCCTATCTTGCTCATCTCTGCAAGCTTCTCCTCAAGCTCTTTTTTCACTTCCTGGAACTGTTTTTTGTACTCCTCAAATTTGCTCAGCGCTTCCTTCTTCTTTTTGTCAAGCTCTTTTATGTCTTCGCTCTTTGCTATCGCTTCCTCATGCCTTTCCTGGCCTGTTGTGGCTTTTGCCTGTATCCCTTTATGGATCTCATCAGCCTTTTTTCTTAAAGAATCTATCTCAGCATTTATAGCTCTTATCTTTTCCCACACATCGCTTATCTTCTTGCATTCTCCATACTGTTTCTTCATGTCCTTTATCTTTTTCATCAGGGCCTTTTCTTTTTCCATGCCCATCACTTCTGTCTCTATCTTCATCTCTAGCTTGTCTATCGCATCTTTTATCTCAGAAGGGTTCCCTTTTATGTTGAATTTGTTTTCTATCTCTTCCTTCTCATGGATAAGTTTTTTCTTTTCTTCTATCTTGGCCTTTATCTTAGAATTCAGTTCGTCCCTTTTTTCTTTGTCTTCCTTTACCTGTTTTGTTATGTTATTTCTCTTGTCAAATGAGGATCTTTTCTCTCTTGAGAGCTCGGATATCTGGCTCCCTGCCTCTTCAAGCTTCTTGTGCCATGCTTCTTTCTGGTTGTTCAGGTCATTTAGCTTGTTCCTTAAGAGAGCGACTTCTGCCTTGATTTTGTCAAACTGTATGATGAGCTCTCTCTTTTCACTTTCACTGACCATTATTACCACAAAAAAATGCTGGAAAAAACTTTAGGTTTTCTCCATCAGCCGAACAAAGCCCCTAATCCTGCTGCTGCCTGCTCTTCGCTCTTCTTGTCTTCTTCTTTCTTCTTTGCTTCTTCTGCAGCTTTTTCAGCTCCGCCTCCTGCAGATGCTCCTGCTGCTGGCGCTGCTGCTGCTGGCGCTGCTGCAGCTTTCTTTATAGCTTCGTCGATGTTTACTCCATCTAGAGCAGCTATCAGTGATTTTACTCTTGAGTCATCTGCTGCCACTCCGGCTGCCTCAAGCACTTTTTTTACTGATCCTTCATTTATTTCCTTTCCTGCTTTGTGTAAAAGCATTGCAGCATATACATATTCCATTTTGAATCCCTCCTTGTATTATCACAATTTTTGTTGTTTTGCCTTTTTCCTTTGAAGCAGCTCCCAGGCGCTAGGTACTCTGCCCGGCTCGTCCTTCTTCAAAGACCTGTTTATTATATCAAGAGGTGTCGGTTTTGCCTGCGGGACTTTCGACCTCACATCAACCTTGACATCCCTTAATGTGCCTCTTCTTTTCAGTTCATCAAACAATTTTGAAGCATCATCATCGACTATATCTTGTTTCTTCTGCCCGTATTTCGTTTCAGGGGTTTTTTGGATATTGCTAAATTCCTTTTTTATCCCGTCCACTTCGCCCCTTATGCTTTCGATGTTTTTCTGGTTTGGCCTGGCGATCTCGTCAGCTATCTCTTTTCTTGTCTGGTTTATCTCTTCCTTTATCTCGTCTATGTATTTCCTCTTGAATATCTCTTTCTTCTCTGCTATCTCTTCCTTAAGCTCTTCAACCTCTTTCTGCATTGCATCTGAGATATCTCCTTTGTCTTCTGAAGCAACTTCGCTGATCTCTCCTTCGATCTCAGTTGCTGCCTTGGCCATCTCAGCTGTCTTCTCTTCAGGAGCCTGGTTTATGTCTTCCCTTATTATCTCTCCTGCTTTTTTTATCTCGCTTGCCAGCTTTTCTTCCTGCTTTTCTACACTAATCTCTTTATTTTCCTTGGCTGGCTCTGTCTCTTCAGCTGGTTTTTCTGTGGTTGGCTGTTTTTTCTGGTATTCTTCGTTCAGCTCCTGCAATGTCTTGTCCAAGAAGATGCTTTCTTCATCCTGGGCTGGTTTCTCTTCAATCTCTTTTTTTTCCTTGTTTGATTGTCCTAATTGATTATCTTCTTCAGCTTGATCCTCTTCCATCATAGGTTCAACTCGTTCTTCAAAGCACCCATCTGAGCTTCTGCTTTTGACACAAGTTCTTCTATCATATCTTTGGACACTACATTGGCCTCTAATGCCAATGCCTTAGCTTCTTTGAATGATTTTATTATAATAAGCTCAATATTATCTTTTGTTGTATATCCTGCTTCAACAGAAAGGTTGAATGCCCATTGTGCAGCGTTTGTAAGGTCCTGCATGAATTTCTTATCATCTATTGCCAATACCTTATGATTATATATTACTCCTTTTTCATAAGCTGCGACAAGGTCCAGGCCAGCTTCCATAGGCATTATACCCATCCTGGTGAGTATCTCAGCTACCTTAGGTTTTATCTTATCTCCTTCTCTTGCTACTGTGGAATCCTGCTTTACAGTTACCTTTCCTCCTTCAACTCCTGTCTTTATCCCTATTGAGCCAAGCTCGCCGATTATCGGCCCTGGGGCAAATGAGGTTTTTCCTGCCGGAACAATTATATCTTTAGGGGCTGTCTGCCCTGCTTTTGCCGGTGCTGGACTCTTGCTTGATTCCAGCTTCTTGTAAAGCTTGAACGGATTTTCTTTTGAAAATATCAATGCAGGCATGCCTCTAAGATTTGGCTCTAGCCCTTCTATTCCCTGAACATCGTTTTTCGCTGCTTCTATGGCAAATTTTATCAGCCTTCTTTTTGCGACTATGATCATGACATTAGGCCTTAGGGAAGCCCTCATATTTTGGAACTGGGGGGTTGGAAGTCCTTCTATATTTAGCGCGCCGACTACAGGATACTCTTTTATCATATCCTTGATGCTTTTTACTATTTCTTTCTTATATTCTGCAACATGCGCCATTATTTCTCACTTTTCTTGGTTTTTGCTGCTTTCTTCTCTTCTTCTTTCTTTGTCTCTTCTTTTGAAGCCTCTAATACAGCAGCTTTCACTGATGCACTGTCTATTGCTATCTTATGCTTTTTCGCCTTTCCTGCTTTCTTCTCGTCTTCAGCCTCTTCTTTTATTACGTTTCCGAAATCATTTATCTTTACTGGCTTTGACATTGTAAGCTTAAGTTTCATATTCCTTATATTGTTCTTTTCTGCTGGCAGATGGTGTATCAATGCGTTATAGACTGTCATTATATTGTCTGCTATCTCCTCATCCTTCTGCGCTTCAGATCCGACAATTGTTTGGATAAATTCCGCACCTGCTTTTATCCTCAGAAGCTTCTGAAGCCTGTTATATAATGGCTTGATTGGGGTTTTTGGAGGGATGACGCATCCCGCTTTTGGGTTTGGCATCTTTCCTCTGCTTCCCAATATCCTTCCAAATGTGGTAGCTACCTGTGTCATAAGGTTTGCCTGCGCTATAAAGAAATCATGCTTGTTTGCCAGCTTCTTCGTCAGTTTTTTGTCTGAATATTTCTTGAAATCATCTACAAATATTATTTCATCGCAGTCCTTTGCCTCTTCCTTCATCTCAGCTCCTATAAGGCAGCATACGCTTGCTTTCTTTCCCTTAGGATAATGGAGATCTACAAAGAAATCTACTGGGGTCTTCTTCAGATCTATAGTTTTCAAAGTGACTATAAAATCAAAAGTCTGCTTGAAGTTTCTCTTCTGAGAAGAATTTCTCAATTCCTGTATTGCCTTTATCAGATTGTTCTTTTCCATGAACTCTTCCCTCCTAAGACATCAAAAACAAAGTTTTTGACTATGCTCAGAATTACTTGGTAATTCTGACATTGTGCTTAGTTAATGCGGGAACACCTATTCCCCTAGAAATCGACAGGTTATTTATAAGTGTTTTGGTTAGGTGGGCTTTGCACAATAAATAGTCCTATTGGCTGATTATTTGTGCAGGATTAGCTTTTGCACAAATGAAAAGTTATAAAACATCATTTTTATATATCAGCCTGACTATATTTATACTATGATCAAACCAAGCGGACCTTTGATGGTCGAGCATCGTCTTATAGAGAATATGGTTGCTCTTTTAAAAAGAGAAGCTGCAAGGATAAGGAAAGAGGATAAGCTTGATCTGCAGTTCATCGATTCTGCTGTGGATTTTTTCAGGACTTATGCAGATAAGACTCATCATGGAAAAGAAGAGGATATACTGTTTAGGAGGATGGACAAGAAGCTTATGGGTCCTGAGCTGGAGAGCATGAGGAAAGATTTGGTCCGGGATCATGTTTTAGCAAGAGCAAAGGTCAGCTCTCTGGCTGGATGCAGAAAAAAGTATCCGGACAGCGCAGTTATCAAAGAGGTTATTGACATAATGGATTTCCTGATAGAGCTCTATCCACCCCACATCCAGAAAGAAGATATAGTTTTCTTTCCAAAAGCTATGAAGCTTTTCACAGAAGAAGAGCTGGAAGCTATGACCAAAGAGTTCTACGAGTCTGACAGGAAAATGATTCATACAAAATACAGGCTTGTTATAGATGAGCTTTCTAACACTTTAAGTTTGTATAATGATGAAGAGACTGAATAAACAAACAAATTTATAAATAATCGCTGAAATCCCTTATTTTGGGGTGTATGATGTTAGCAGAATCGTTCTCAGGGGTAAGAGGAACATACAAAGAAGACCTTGATGAGTTTACTGCAAAGAAATATGCTTATGCTTTCTCAAAATTTCTTATGAGATCTATGGGGAAGCCCTTAGTAATAATAGGAAGGGACACAAGGCGCTCTTCAGAATCCTTGAAGGACGCCATGATAGAGGTCCTCCTGCAGGAATGTGATGTTATAGATATAGGTATAAACACAACACCTGCGATTGAATTTGCAGTAAGGCATTTCAATGCAGCAGGAGGTATAATAATAACTGCATCCCATAATCCTCCGGAAGATAACGGCTGGAAATTCCTGAATTCTACAGGCTCTTTGCTTAAACCAGGAGATATGCAGGAAGTTATAGATATATTCAAAAAAATATCCCATCTTGAAAAAAAGCGTTTCAAGGGGCTTCTTGAAGAAGAGGATATATCTGGCAAATATGCTGATTTTATACTTGAAACTGTTGGAGAGCAGGGAATAAACAGGATCAAAAAGTCCAAACTAAAGATCGTTGTTGATCCAAACGGAGGCACAGCAGCAGTTGTGATCCGCCATGTCCTTGAAAGATTGGATGTAAATATTATAGAAATAAATATGGAGCTTGGAAAATTTGTAAGAAAGATAGAGCCTAATGCTGAAACCCTGAAAGATGTCGCTGAAAAGGTAAAAGAGACTAATGCTGATTTGGGGGCAGGGTTTGACTGTGATGCTGACAGGGTGGAGCTTATAGACAACAAAGGCAATATTTTGTCAGGCCACTGTGTTCTTGC
>Ga0172366_10005272_pt1 | contig 10166 bp, 6 predicted proteins | sample LakKivSesite69cm_FD_114533 | JGI IMG/M metagenome (GOLD analysis project Ga0172366, IMG submission 114533) | Sediment microbial communities from Lake Kivu, Rwanda - Sediment site 69cm | ecosystem: Environmental > Aquatic > Freshwater > Lake > Sediment | place: Rwanda: Western Province, Lake Kivu...
AAAAGGAGCATTCACAGCCCTTCCCTATTCCATCTCGCAAAAAGAGCACAGAAGGATCTTCCAAGGAGGTAAAAGGCCTGCTATTGCCTCAATGCCCATCACTCACCTGCAAATGGTCAGGAAGGACCAGCGCTACCTCTACTTCTGCCACACATCAGATTATCTTAAAAAATTATTCGACTGCGAGAAACAGGAGGTCATCCGCACCTTTCGCAGAGAGTATTTTCCCGTAAAATTTACCTCTGAAGAAAAATATCCCGATGATTGGCCGAAATACCAGAATGACATCCAGAGGTTAGTCGTCCATAAAGATAACCTCTGGGTATTGACTTCTACAAGAGATAAAAAGGGAATCCTTGTCGACGTTTTCAATCAGGAAGGGAAGTACCTGGATAATTTTTACTTGCCTATAACGACCAATTGGAATCTCTCTTATCTGCCCATAGCCACTCACGGAGATATCCTTTATGTCATGAACTCCGATGAGCAGGAAAACATCGCCCTCTTTAAATATCAAATCCTCGATTGAATCTCAGTCCTCAAGCAAAGAAGGTGCGAATTATAGGGAAACATAGCTTATGCGTATTCTGTAAAAGAAGCATTCAAATTCCATAACAGGACCCCTCCCACAATTTTATGATTATCATGGAAATTCAGATGCTTACTGAAATTTGATATCCCTTCCTTAATGAATTTATATTCCTTCCAAGGGATATGCATTTAAACGTTTTCGGCGATTGATTCGTATTCAGAGAGGGAATCGGCTTTCTTATACAAATTTGACATAAAAGGCGGCTGCCTTTATATTCATAAGCAGGAAATCCTGGGAATTAAGCCAAAAGATGCGGAAAAGCAAAGTCAAATATTTCCTGCCGCTGTTCTTTTATTTTATTGTAATTTATGCCGGCCATTCTCAAGAGCAGCAGCAGGAAATTGGAGCGGCAGGATTGGAGAAAATCTTAGAGGAGACAGGGGAATATTGCGAAAAACTGAAAAACATGGCCCTGGACTTCGTCTGCCAGGAAAATATCATGGAGAAAACCAGCGAGTTCGGCAAGAGGATCGTCTTAACGCCTGGAGACAGACTGCGAAATTCTTCCTCCTTTGAGGATTTGAAAATCATCAAGACCAAAAAGAATTCCTATATCTATGATTATCAAATGATTAAAAAAGGCGATGACTTCAAGGAAAAAAGAGACCTTCTCCAGGAAAACGGAAAGAAAAGAAACGAAAAAAACGTCGAGCTTAAAACGCTGCGGATGTCTTCCAAGTTTTTGGTGTTCGGTCCGGTGGGATTCTTAAGTCAGTCATGGCAGCCCAATTTCGTCTACGAAATCATCGCCTCGGAAAAAATCGGCCAAATGAAGGCCGTCGTGCTCAAGGCTTCGCCCAAAGAGTTCACTGAAGAAAATTATTCCTTTGGCAAAATATGGGTTGACGAGGCCGATTCGAGCATTCTTCAAATCGAATGGGAGCCGATATCCATCAAAAATTTCGAAGAAAAAGTCGAGAGCCCGATCGGAGAACTGAGAAGAAAGGTTTCCTGGATTGTATCCTACGACGTTGTCAAAAACGGAATCCGCTTTCCAGGCGCTCAAACAATCAAAGAGACCTTCATCACCAAACAGGGAAAAGAACACATAAAATACGAAGCCCAATATAAGTATGAAAATTATAAATTCTTCACCGTGGAAACGGAGGTCAAATTCAAATGAGTCCTAAAGAAAAGAATCCCAATCAAAAGGCCGGCAGCCGCCTTTCTTTTAATTCGCCTATTTATCGGCGTGCCGGGAAAGCTTTGATTTTCAGCTTTGCGGTTTTTTCCATTTTGAGTTTTCGCCTGGGATCTCAACAAAGTCCAAGGCAAAAAGTTTTGCGCCATGAGACTGCGGCCGTGGTCAAGCTCGTTCCGGTGCGTGTCCTCGACCAGAACGGCCGTCCGGTGACCGACCTCAAAAAAGAGGACTTTATTCTCTACGATAACGGGCAACTCCAGAAAATCACAGAGTTTGAGGTCCACAGCCTCGAAGAACTGGGCAAGGCTCCAGAAAAGGCAGGAGCGGCTCCAGCAAAGGAAGCGCTTAAGGAAAAGAACCGGAAGTATTTCATTCTTATAGATATCCAGGGAGGAGGAGGCGCCGGCAAAAAGGCTGCCCAGCATTTTATCGACACCAAGCTCAAGCCCGGAGATGAAGTTTCCGTTCTCTATTACGGGCCGATGACCGGCCTGAACATGGTAACCTATCTCACCTCGGATAAGAATAAAATCAAAAAGGCAATCGGAAGAGCAGGAGAACTTGCGCCGGGTGGGCCGGGAGTCTCCGGAACAGAATTAGAAGAGGGCGAGAGGCAGGCTTTGGCCGAGAGAGCGCAGAGGATAATAGCCCGAAGCGAAGGAGCAGGCGGAGGCGAAGGCAAGGGGACTGTCACAGCCCAATCTGAAGCTCGGGAGACCGCCACAATCCAATCTAAATCCAGCGGGGCTGTTAGAATCGAATCTGAAGCCAGCGACGCTTCCCCAGTCCGAGCGTCGATGGTCACTGACGTGGCGGGGCTGAATTTGTTCGCCAGGTCTGGACCGGATTTCCAGTCGAACATGTCCGAGCTGGCCAAGGCCATGCGATATATATCCGGAAGCAAGAATGTGCTCTTTTTCTCCGGACGGGGGGCCAATATCGACAAGACACTCGGCAGGGAATTCGCCGCCTCTAATACTCCTGTCTTCACGGTTAATACCAAGAATTGGATTGTCAAGGGCGTTACTCAATTGTCCATCAAAGAAAAATACATATATACTGAACATCCCCTGAAAGAATTCGCTTTGGCTTCAGGCGGCCAGTATTTCGCCGACGTCAAGGACATCGAAACAATTGCTGATGAGATTCAAACCATGAGCGGCAACTATTATGTCTTGGGCTATTATATCGACGAGAAATGGGACGGGAAGCTGCATCAAATCAAGGTCGAGGTGAAGAGACAAGGCTATAAGGTGTTCGCTCAGGATGGATATTACAACCCTAAGCCCTTCGCCCAGCAATCCGACATTGAAAAGAAGCTCCAGCTTTATGATTTAGCCTTTGCTGAGACACCTGTCGTCAGGGATTATCTGGAGATGCCGCTCGACCCGCTTTTAAGTTCAGCCGGGAAGGGCTCGAATCTCGTCGTCTTGTCCAAAATTCCGGTCGACGAGAAGCTGGGAATTCCGCCGGGAAAAGCTGATTTTTACACCTTTATTTTCGACAAAGACCATAAAACCATTCAATCCACTCAGAGTGAAATCGAGCTTGCGCCCCAGGCGCAAAAAACTATCTATCCCTATCTCACAGCAGCTCTCGAGCCAGGAGAATACGAATGCCGGTTCGTGGCGCGCGACACAGCCAACGGCCGGGCTGTTATCGGCAAGACATTTTTTAAGATTCCCGAACCGCTCGCTTCAGGAATGAAATTTGACTCTCCCCTTCTCTTCGTCCCCGGGAAAGATCCGCAATTCTTTAAAATCTCCCGCGCTAAAAAGGACGCGAACCTGGCCCCATCTCTTATCGACTTCTATCCGCTCCTCCCCTTGCACTGCTCTCCTCTGGTTAAGAATTTGGAGGCGGACGATAAGACAATTGTGGCTGTCATCGCCGCGGTGTTTCCGGCAGGCCCATTGCCGGAAGTCAACCTCGATGTCCGGCTGACTTCGGCTTCGACCGGAGAAGAATTTGCCATCGAGGCAAGGGTTCTCGAGTCCAAAAGAGTTGAAAATGGAAAAGATGTGCTCGTGCTCGAGATCGACTTGCCCGAGCTTCAGCCAGGAGACTATGAGCTGGAAATCAAGGCCACCGAATCTCAGGCTCAAGCTCAGAGCGTAATGAAGACCTCAATCGTGAAGAAATAGCACGGCGCTTAATTTTATTTTTGGCTTTGATTTTTCCTCTTTGATAAGAAGTCCTGTAATATCTTGAATTCTTTTTGTAACAAAGCTAAAGCTCCTCTTGCCTTCTCAATATTTTTTTCTCTTCCGGCCTTCTCCATTTGAAAGGAAGCTTCTTGAAGAAAAATCAGACTCAAATTGGCAGACGAACCCTTAAGACTATGGCCAAGTTCCTGAATCAGATTAAACTTTTTTTCCTCAACGGCCTTCTGGAGTTGATTGTATTTCTCTATAAAATCTTCGAAATATAAATTCAGGAGCTCTTCAAGGAAGGACTCATCTCCACCAGTTCTTTCCAGCGCTGAGGGAAAGTCAATAGGATAATCATTTTTGCCAACATCTTTTTTTTCAGCCATTTTTTCTCCTTTTTTTATGATTTAATCAGCATTTCTTTGGCTTTTTGCCCAGACGAAAACTCAGCCAATTCTTTTAAAGAGCTCTTTGCATTTAAGAGAATGTCAATCATCCCCGTTTGTTTTCAAATATCTTTCGCATTCACAGCCTGAGATGCCAGTCAACCAGAATCACCGGACCCAGCCCCTGACCAAGACTGAGTTATTTTTTGCTTTTTCCCGAAGCCTTCTCTTCTTTTTGAGATTTATCTTTCTCTTTTGACTTCTCTTTTTTAGACTGCTCTTTTTCCTTGGAAGGCGACTCTTCTCCAGGAGGTTTCTCCTCCGAGGATTCCTCTTTTTGCTCTTCTTCCCAGAAATGAATTGAACACCCCAATCGTGGATTAGTGGTATCTTTCACAATCCATACATACTCTCCGCCAGCTGAGCAGTAAGGCCATCCGTTAATATATCCCCAGCTAGCGAGTTCAGCTATAGTTGGCATTGAGAGAAGAGGATGATCATTGTAAAAAAGAGTAACGGCCTCTTCCACTTGTCGCCTTGTCAACAAACACTGGACTGATTGTGACTTTCTCAGAGATGTTATAAATATAGGGACAAGGGACGTAACTAAAACCCCAAAAACAGCAATAGCGACCATGAGTTCTATTAAATTGAATCCTTTATTATTATTTTTATATTTTTTCATTTTGTCACCTTGGGACAAGGAGATGATTTAGCGACCCGAATCTCTTTGAAACCGTGAAGTTCCGGATTGGGGCAGACAACGACTATATCTCCACCTAAATCTCTTATTACATAAGGTTTCTTGCTGAGAGGACATACTATATTCTTCTCAGGCAATCTGCCTTCCTGCAGTAAACTGGAAATATGCCAAAGATTCTTGATGCATTTGTCAGCCTTGCCATCTGTCTTATATACACCATTTCTGATAGGTTTTTGCTTGCTTATGGCAGAACCCAGATTTGGAGCCTGAATGCCGGTAATACAAATCGATGCTACAAGAATGATCAAACGAAGGACTGCCCATGCTTTTCGCAGACCAATTCTCCGCGACTCGGGTATTTTCACCTCTTCAGCAATTTGTTGCTCTGCAAGCTCGATGACACAGCGAGGGCAGAGCGATGCTTCATCATCAGAACCCTCTTCGCTCTTCTTGAAAGGCTTTTCGCATTTTTTACAAATTATTTGATTCAAATTTGGTTCTTCGGCCATTCTTACCTTGCCCCCTTTCTATTTTTCTATCACTTTTTTTATCCTGAGCAATAATATTTCTCTCTGGATAGGCTTCTTGATATAATCCATTGCCCCCAGTTCAAATCCCCTTCTCTCATCCTCAGGATCACTCTTGGAAGTCAAAAATATCACAGGAGTCTTGATTCCCATTTGATCCTTCATCTCAAGCACTTTAAAACCATCTAAGTTGGGCATATCCACATCAGAAAGAATGAGGTCATAGTCACTCTTTTCCATGTGCAACAGGGCATCTATTCCGTCTTTTGCCAGCATCGGCGTATAGCCTTCGCTTTCTAAGATCTTGGCTAAGAGAGTCCTGGTAACAACATCATCTTCAACAACGAGAATTCGCCTCTTTTCTTTTCTCTTTTCTTGACCAGGTGGCATTCCGGGGACGATGGTCTTAGGGGTAAGTTTCTGAAGGCCGACTTCTTCTACCAAGATCCTTTCATAAACATCCTTTGGAGGAAAAACAAAATTTTTTAATTTTTCAAGCGCATGGTGACTGATCAAGTAATCCCCTCTTTTATAAGCAAAAGATCTCATTTCTGAGATTGGAACATTGGAACGGACCATTTCAGATAATTCTGGGTCAAAATTTATAATCTCATAGACGCCTTCACGCCCATAATAGCCGGTGTTATTACACTTAAGACACCCGACAGGGTGTGCGACTTTTTGGGGAATTTCGGTTATGAATGACGAAAGCATCTTCGTCTCCTCTTCGGATATTGGCACTATTTCCCTGCAATGTGGGCAGAGCTTCTTCAGCAGTCTTTGGGCGACAATTCCTATGAAGGAATCTGCCATTGTTCCTCTATCAATCTCTAAACGCTCAAGACGGAAAATCGCAGTTGTCGCATTGGTCGTATGGAGAGTACTGACGCTCAAATGACCTGTGCTCGCAAAATTCATAACTGTTGTAGCAGAATAATTATCCCTGATCTCGCCTAGAAACAGTATGTCTGGGTCTTGTCTCACCACCGACTTAAGAAGGGCTTCAAAGGTGACTTTGCCCTTTTCCTTTACCTGTTCCTGGTTGATAAAAGGAATACGGTATTCCACGGGGTCTTCAACGGAAACGATACTTCGGCTTTTATAGTCTATCTTGTTGAGAACGCTGTAAATCGTTGTGGTTTTTCCTGACCCAGTAGGCCCGACGACGAGGATGAGCCCTTGATTTCGATTAGCCAAATTAGTCAGGATTCTGGACTGGTCAGTTGTCATGCCGAGCTGCTCAAGATCTTTTGGCTTTTCGTAGGCATTCAGTAATCTTATGATAAGGCTTTCCCCATGAATGGTAGAAGTCGTGGCCAATCTCAAAATATATGTTTTATTGTCTACGACGGCTGTGAAGGCTCCATCTTGCGGTTTCCGTTTCTCAGCTATATCCATATTAGCAAGCACTTTGAGCCTGGAGATGAGCATAGCCCCTGTTCTCTTTTTTATAGAGAACATTTCGTTCAAATCTCCATCAACTCTGAAACGGATAACATTTTGCTCTTCTTTAGGCTCGATATGGATATCACTGGCTCTTTCAGCTACAGCTGAACTTAGCATACTGTTCGCTATGGATATAATCGGGTGCTTGGTAATCTCTTGTTCAGAGGTCTGGGCAGAAGACATCATAAGTTGCTCTTCCATTTCTTTATCTTCTTCACCAAGAACTTTTTCTAATCCTTCATCAATGAAGAGAGAAGAAATCGTGCTGGGATTCGTAACGGCTAAGTGATAGGGCTGGTCTTTAAAGGAAGTCTTTAATAAATCGAGGAGTTCCCAGTCAAAAGGATTGCTTAAGATGAAGACATCCCTTCCGGATTCGTCTTTTATGGGAACAATGTTGTTTTTCTGACAAAAGGGTGTGGGCAACTTTCCCAGCTGAATGCTCGCCGGATTTATTGCAGGAAGATAATTCATTCCAGAAAATTGGGCTATGTACTGGACAATCTCCGCAGCGCTAAGATTAAAATTTTTAGCCGCAGAATAAATTTCAGAAACCTTGATTCGAGACAATTTCTCCCTTTTGCTCAAAGGAAGGTTTAGCTTCATCCCTAAAAAATCCTTGAATTGAGTAAAATTTAAAGTTTGAGCAATATCCCAAGATGGGATTTCTCTCTTTAAATTGTTCCAATTGGATTTTGTTTGCAAATGCTTATTGACTGTCTTACAAAGCATCTCTCTGTTAATCGGTTTGACAACATAGTCAGCACCTCCTACGGCGAATGCCTTAGCCTTATCCTGTTCCTCCTCAAGGGCAGTTACGAAGATTACAGGGATAAAGGCAATCTCCTTGTCCTCTTTCAATCTGGAACATACATCATAACCGTTCATTTCTGGCATCATGACATCGAGCAAGATGAGGTCTGGCTTGACTTCTCTGAGTGTAAAGAGGGCATCTCTTCCGCTGGCGGCAGTGGCGATATCGTAGCCGCTGCTCGACAATATTCCTTTCGTTAATTGCAGAGACACCTGATCATCATCCACAACTAAGATGAGCGGAATTTTGGAATTATTCATAAAATTTCTCTATGCTAAAGATTTATTAATAATCAAAATATATGAATTTAAGCGTCTTCTCGAATATTTTATTTCTTTGAGGTCTCATTTTTATCAATAGATTTTTTGATCGTCGTCATTAAACGCTCAATTGTTTCTAAGATTTCATTTGGCTTCAAGGGCTTGGCGATATAATCATCCATGCCCGAATCCAAACAGCGCTCACGGTCCCCTTTCATGGCATGAGCAGTCATGGCAATGATGGGGATATGAGCTCCGCTTTTTTTCTCTTTTTTCCGAATAAAAGCTGTTGCTTGGTAACCATCCATCTCAGGCATCTGAACATCCATGAGGATAAGGTCAAATTTTTTCTTTTCCAGGGCTGATAACACTTCCTGACCGTTATTGGCCACAGTGACTTCGTGACCAGCCTTCTCAAGGATTCGCACCGCAATCTTTTGATTGATTGCGTTATCCTCAGCCAGAAGAATGCGAAAACGCTGAAGGGGTTTGAGCAGAGTGTGCCTCGTAATCAAAAGTGCGTGCTCTTTTTCTACAGAAGATGTTCCCAGCGCAAGTCTTATGGCATCCAGAAGATCAGATTGCTTGACAGGTTTCACTAAATAAGCTGAAATGCCCAGCTTTCGACAGCGGGTGGCATCTCCGCGAAGCCCGAGTGAGGTCAACATCATAATGACAGGTCTGCCAATATCAGAGCTATCTTTGATGAGCTCGGAGAGGGCAAAGCCGTCCATCTCAGGCATTTGAGCGTCGATAAGGGCTAGCTTAAAAGGCTTGCCTCTGTTTTTGGCTTGCTTCATGGCTTTCAAGGCTTTTTCTCCGCTTTCTACAGCTACCGGCTTCATGCCCCAATTGGTGAGCATCTCCTGGAGGATAAATCGGTTGGTGGCGTTATCGTCGACAACAAGAACAGGGAGATCCTGCAAATCCACGAGTTTTGCCCTGACGAGATCGTCCTTCTGATCCTTTTGGAAACCGAGTCGCACTGTAAAGTAAAATGTGCTCCCCTTTCCAATTTTGCTCTCAACCCATATCTTGCCGCCCATCAACCCGGCCAGTTGAGAGGCTATGGCTAAACCCAGACCGGTTCCGCCGTATTTCCTTGTCGTTGAGCTGTCAGCTTGAGAAAATGGGTCAAAAATTATTCGCTGCTTTGCCTCTGGAATACCGATTCCTGTATCCTTTACCATAAAGCGGAAGAGACCTTCCTCTCCTGTTTTTGATTCTTCCTCTACGGAAACTACGACTTCTCCTTTTTCTGTGAACTTGATGGCATTGCCGATGAGATTGATGAGAACTTGCCTTATGCGCCCTGGGTCGCCTACAACTCTATCGGACACATTCAGGGGAACATGACAAGCCAGCTCAAGCTCTTTCTTGTGGGCCTGCACGGCCAAAGAAGAGGCTATGTTGAATATTGTGTCATGGAGATTAAAGTTGACAGACTCAATCTCAATCTTTTTTGCTTCAATTTTTGAGAAATCAAGCAGGTCGTTGATGATATTCATCAGGGATTCGGCAGACATCTTGATTCCCTCCAAGTATTGGCGCTGGTCAGGCGTGAGCTCTGTCTCAAGAGCAAGCTCTGTCATCCCAAATATTCCGTGCATCGGAGTTCGAATTTCATGGCTCATGTTAGCTACAAATTCGCTTTTGGACCTGTTTGCGGCCAGAGCTTCTTCCTTGGCCACTACAAGCTCGGTGACATCAATCAGGTTAAGGATGAGGCCTTCGTATCGTCCATTCAGGTAAAACGGTTGAACTCGAAGAATAGCTTCCAATCCTCGAAAATGTTTCTGAAAAACAAGGGGCAAGGAATGAGGATTTTCTTTGAAATTTTCTATATGTTTTCTTAACTCTTCGGTCTCTATGCCAAAATGAAAATCCCAAAGAGTTTTGCCTATCATCTCTGACTTGTCATTGTTAAAAATATTGAGGAAATAACCGTTCACCTCAAATATTCTATCCTCACGGTCAGCAAAGACCACTCCTTCTTCCATACCTGATATCATCGATGAGAGTTTGGCCGCTTCTCTTTGAATCGCCTCTTCTGCCCTCTTGCGTTCGATGATTTCTTGCTGTGCCTTCTCGTAGAGGTGCGCATTCTCGATAGCTGTCGCAATTTGAGTGCTGAGTGTTTCCAT
>Ga0172366_10005281_pt1 | contig 10155 bp, 6 predicted proteins | sample LakKivSesite69cm_FD_114533 | JGI IMG/M metagenome (GOLD analysis project Ga0172366, IMG submission 114533) | Sediment microbial communities from Lake Kivu, Rwanda - Sediment site 69cm | ecosystem: Environmental > Aquatic > Freshwater > Lake > Sediment | place: Rwanda: Western Province, Lake Kivu...
TGATTTTGACATTGCTAACACTTACTGCAACCATCTTCGTGTTTCCGTCTCCAGTAATTATGGAGAGGCGTTTATCTCCCTGCAGAGTGACTGGTTTGTTCACAACTAGATGTTCGGGATATGTTCCTGCGGCTACTAGAATTGTGTCGCCTCCAGCTGGATTAGCAGCGTTGATCGCTGCCTGAATTGTTGTGTAGTCTAGGGGGACTCTTATGATGCTTCCTGATGCAGGCTTAATGCTTAGCCCAAACATGTAGAACAGTAATAGGATGACTATGAAAGTGGTGATTAATTTCCTTCTCAGGCTGGATTTCTCCTTTCTCCAAATTATTCTTATCCTTCATTCTATATATGGTTTTTCAATTTTTATTTTGCTTCGTAGTAGTTGATGAAGGCTGAGCAGAACGTCCAATAATCGAATTGGTCTATGTCGCCGTCGTCGTCGAAGTCGCAAAGTGGATTCACTTCACCTGTTTCGTAGTAGTTGATGAAGGCTGAGCAGAACGTCCAATAATCGAATTGGTCTATGTCGCCGTCGCTGTCAAGGTCTGCCTTCATGTACCATGGTACAACGTTGAAGGTTGTGCTGTTGAAGGTTTCCACCCCGATGTATCTTGAGGTAGTGTATGTTGTATAGGTGCCCAAATTTGCGGTGAGTGATAGTTGAAAAGTTAGATTGTAGTTTCCGCTCGTTTGGCTGGGTGGCGGGGCTGGCGGTGGCGGTGGTTCCCCATCTGTGATTAGGAAGTTTGCTGACACCTCGGCACAGTATGGTGTTCCATGCACCCACGGTTCTATTTCTTCTCTTGGCCACCCCGTGTAGACATTAGCGTATACTGTCCAGTTTCCAGTTGGGACACTTGTGTCTATTGGCATACTGGTAGGACCGACGCTGAAGGGTTGAGGCGGGTCGTGGGGTGAGGGCCGTGGGGCGATGGGAAAGTTTTCGACTGACCACCCGCCGTAGGGTATGTTGTTTGGGGTGTAAGCTCGAACGGTTATCAGGGCTATGCGCGTTTCAATGTCGTGGTTGACTCCGTTTACTATGAAGTATATGAAGATGTTGCCCTTCTTGAAACTCTGTTTGGGTTCACCTTTATCGTTGCATGGGATTACGGATAAAGCTTCTACGTAGGGAGTGGTTGAGGGTTTTGTTCCTGTTGTTACTGTTCGGATTGTTAAAAGCTTGTCTGTTGGATCGCGCACCTCTATTCCAACTAGTCCGTCTGTGACGGGTGTTCCGTCTTTTGTGAGGTTGCCGTAAACGGTGACGGCTTCTCCAGCTGGATAATTTTGTTTGTCTGTCGTTACAGTGATGTTTGTCCCTGGAGAAGCATGAATGGAAGATATTGTGATTAGAATTAATATAAGAAAACAAAAAAAAGGGGATATTTTGAGGGTTTTCAAGACCCTTTTCTCACTATGGTGTATTCAGTATTACGAATGATGGTGGTGGATGGTATTCTGGGCACATTGGTGTGCCGCCGTAGTATGGCTGCTTGTCGAAGACGTTTGCGTAGACTCTTCCAGTACCAACGAATGCCCATTTTGGAATGGTTAGGGAAACAGGTGGTGCTACAATGCTGACGGGATCTACTAGGAACGGCGAGCCAAACTGGTTTATTGGTACACCGCATTCGTCGTATAGAACTATTGTGAGGTACACGTTTTTGCTTGTGAAGTCTATGTTAGCCAAGGTGACGGTAACTTCAAGGTCTTCCAACTTGTGAAGGGATACTGGGTCTACTGCTACGTTAGTGATTGATACGATGTAGCCGAAGCGGAATCTGCATTTGTCGTACACGACATGTTCTGCTATGTCAACTGTGCCTGTGATCAGCCAGGCGCCGAATACATCTTCGGCGTAGCTGCCCTTCCATGGAATTCTGAAGGATACACATGCGATGCCTGACGCGTTAGTTGAAGCTGACCTCCAAGCAACCGTGTTGTTGAATGGATCCATTACTTGGAAGGCGACCATTTTGTTTTCAACTGGCTCGTCGTTGTAGGTTACTTTTGCGCAGATTGTTACCTCTTCTTGTGGTCCGAAGGCACCGCTCATGCTAGGCCATCTTGGATACGGGTCTGGCGGCAAATAGTACGGGTCATACTCCACGCCAGTATCCTTGTCGCAGCCCTTTCCTTTTCCGTTCCTTTCAGTGTAGACGTCGATGTCTGCACCCATGATTGGTGGCAGGATGTGGATCACGTTCGTTACCGAGTCTGTGTCTTCGAAGTCTGAGCTTCTGTCTGATGGATCGCAGTCTGGTGCGTAAACCGTGAGGGTTATTGGGTTGTTGATTGGGTAGGTGTCGTCGAAGGTCCATGAAGCAGTGCATAGTGCGTCTATTTGTGTATAAGACGGCTCGAACTCAGGAGTATAATACATTGAACAAATCACTGGCGCTCCTGAAAAGGGGTCGTGGTACCAGCAAGCGATTTCGCTTTCAGATATGTTAACAGCAGGGATAGGGGTGCAGCATCCATGTGTCGGTTCGAAGTAGAGGTAGCCTATTATTCCGCTACCCTGTACCTCAGTAAGGTTCACAGTTTCTATGGCTCCGAAGATTACTCTCGCCCATCCTTTAGAGTTGGGAAACCCCGTGTCTATAACAGGGAATCCTGTTACGTTTTCCAAGAGAGGTCCTTTTTCACCAGACACCAATGGTCCCATGCATGTAGTGTTATCCCATTCGACAACGCATGACCAACCCATGAAATATGTGCATTTCTCGCAGTAGTAGTCTGATATGTTTTCGCAGTATAAACCGACTCGGATCTTTGTTGTTGAAACGTAGTCTGGTGTGCTGTCGCCGTTAAAGTCCCACTCATACTTTATGATTGGGTTCTCTGTACCAGGGTCGGGCAGTGGGTCGTAGCTTCCTTCAGAGGCGCAGCCGTCGAAGTTAACTGTTACTTCGTGGGTTTCTGCGTCTAGGTTGTAGTTTGTAGATGTTACTGGTGTGAACGTAGCGACTGGTGGTCTTTGCGGTCCTACATAAGCTTTGCACTCGAACTCGCCGTATGAATCCGCTATCGGGAATGTGTCTTTGTCTGGGTAGTTTATGTACATTGATTCGGTTAGGTTGATTCTGCTTATTCCGTGGTGGTGTGCAAGGAAGGTGAGGGTGCATATCACTCCTTCGCCGTCGACTGTCTCTGCCACCATGGTACCTGCTGCCAGCACAGGAATCTTACCGTCAACGTTGTTTATGACCCCTAGTAGACCTGTTCCAGGCGCATTGAAGGGGCCTACCGCATATGCTGTGCAGTTTAGGACTGCAGGGTTCCAGTAAACACCCGTGGACCAGCCCCACATGTCGACTACGTTATGGATCCATATGTCGACTTTGATTCCTGGGATTGGTGGAGTGCAGTCATCAATTACGTAGGTGCTCGTGCCTGTAGCTTGGAATATCACTTCCATGGTGGCGTCGGGGGAAGCCATGACTCTTGCAGGCATCAAAGTTAAAGCCATCGACAACAAGATTGCGAGGCACAACAGTGCTTTTCCTTTCATTTATGTTTCCTCCTAACCCGTCCAGTAGATGATGAAGTAGTCGCAGAAGGCCCAGAAGTCGTACTGGTTTATGACGCCGTTACAGTCGAAGTCGCACCATATGTTCGTACAGCCCTTTGAGTAGTAGTCGATGAAAGCTGCGCAGAAAGTCCAGAAGTCGAAATTGTCAACATCCGTGTCCCAGTCCAAGTTGCCTGGCGGAAGGTCATTGTAGGGGGACAAGTCCAAGTACCAATTGGCTGCGAACCAGCCTTTGTTGCCCGTCCACATAGCGTCTGGACGGTTGGGTATCAAGTGAACCACCTTTGCGGTTTCGTCCCACTCAACGAATAGCCATGCGCCTATTCCTTCTAGACATGTTAGGCCGTTGTGTCCGGATGAGGGGACGAATGTGTCATAGTTTTGCTTCCAAGGCTTGAACAATTCCGCGTCGGCTGGATCGTCCCAGAACCTTGCCCAGATTTCTTCAGGGAAGAGGGCACCGGCGCCAGCGTAGGCGTAGACGTACCATAAACCTGTGCAGTTCATGTAAACGTCTATCGTGAGGGGATCTACGACAGTTGAGCGTACATAAGTGGTGACTATGTCGGCGTATTGCGCAAGTTTCAAGTTCGCTATGAGGTCATAACTGAATTTCACGTCGTTAGCATCGAACACCAGACCTGACTGCCAGTAGATGTCCGGGCGAATGACAAATCTGACCTTCTGCCCGTATTGTACGCCTTCGCTCATGTTGGTCCAAGCTTCCATAGACCAGTCGCTTGACGCCCACATTATGTCTAAATGGTTGACAGGTTCCACTTCCCACAGTGTGTCTTCAATTCTGTCAAGAATTTGGTGGTCGTAGACTGTGCTTACCCATCCTGGGTTCAGCGTTTTTGGGTCGCTTGAGACGCACATTCTTATGCTGGTTCCCGATGCTGCCCAGCCTATGCAGTTGTAGGTCCAGCTTATGTCTGAGCCGTAGCCTAGTGATTCAGACCAGCCTGCGACGTCTGGCGCGTAAGCGTTAACGTAGATGCTGCAGTAAGTCATCATGAATGGTTCTACGTAGTAGAGGGCTTCTTGCACGTCCCAAACAAGGTCAATCATGTCTGATAGCTCGGTTATGTAGGTGCCGTTTGGCCAACGCCAGTTCTTAACAGCATATTCTATGTCGTCAATCCCTCCCGGAGTTGGATCCGAGAAGCCGGGTGCGTTGTCACCCCATGGAACGTCCACGTCTGGGTTGAAGAAGTCGTACAAGTAGTCTGGGTTTTTGCCTAGGCTCCAGCCGTGGCTTGAAATGTCGAAGTCTCTGTCATTGAAAGTTATGTCCATCAAATCGTTGAACGTCCAAGAAATTGATTCATCAACAAAGTAGTCTTTGTCTTCGCTGTTTTTTCCGAAGAAGTAGTTCCAAGCTGCACACTCTCTCATCGAAATGGCAGCAGTGGAATGCTCTGCTTCCATGCAGCAAGCCACGTAAACGTGCCTCAGCTCAGCACCGCTAGGCGTATACCAAGCTCCCCCGCTGCAATGTCCAGCGCTGTATGTCCCGGTGTAGGTCCAGCCGTTACCAATCAATAAGCTGTAAGCTAAATCTGGTTCATATCCGTAGACTGTCATTTCAGTATTGTACCAGTAGCCGTGAGCCGGCGTGATAACAGTGTCTAATGGAATCTGAGTCCATGAGAAAATCTCTGAGACCCAAGCTTTCATCTGCGACCCGGAAATGAGAAGCTTCAGCGCAAACCTGAATTCGCTAAGGTTCAGCGGATAGTTAGAGTCTCCAGGCTTCCTACCGTGATAGTCATGAAGGTATCCGCCTTCGCACGCAGGATAGTAAGGCCTACAGTTAATGTTAGAGATGTGAATGCTGTACGCTGGAGCAGTACTGATACTCCAGCCTAAGCCCTCTAGCTCTTCAACGTTAGACGGCTGTCTGACGTCCATTAGGTTATCTATCTCTCCTCCCCTAGCCTTAGTCATCATGATAGTTTCGTCTCCACAGATAACACTGTACATGTCATCCATATGTGGAAGCGTGTTCGCAAATGCATTCAAAGGTAACATGGCAACTATCAGTAAGACACTAGCAAGTACTACCAAGAATTTTGTGTTCATTTTTCTTTATCTCCTTTCACGTAAAATACCGCTTAGGCAGCTTAAAAATCTTATGGAACCATCTTCTATACCAGAAAAAGAAGAAGCGTTAAAGCTTAAATATCAAGAAAGCAAGTGCTTACATGAAAGGCGGAGGGGAAACATGGGATTAAAGGGTTATTTGATTAAAAGAGTAGCAATTGCTTTGTTTATTCTTTGGGTAGTTATAACATTGAATTTTTATATCTTCATTCTCTCCCCAGGTGACCCCACCCATTATCTAATGTCACCTGGCATGACACAAGAACAAGAACAACTTATACGTGAAATGTTCGGTGTAGATGAGCCGATACCCGTCCAATATGTTAAATACATTAAAAACTTGATGTCTTTCGGATTAATTCCTCCTTATTTCGGAGTTTCTCACCAAACTCACGAATATGTCACAGATGAACTGTGGTGGCGCCTATCCTTCACGCTTCTACTCCTCGGCTCAGCAGAAATAGGTGCTATAATTATTGGTGTCTCCATTGGAATGTTAGTGGCGTCGAGAAGAGGTACAAAACTAGACGTCTCAGTTATGGGCGTCGGTCTCTTTACCTACGCACTGCCAACGTTCTTTATAGAAATCTTTGCATTGTATTTTTTTGTTTCCTACATCCACCAAACAGCTGGCGTGTATATTTTCCCCTCCACCAGTTGGACGAGCTATCCTCGCCCTGAAGGCTTTTTACCTCAATTAGCAGATATCGCGTGGCACTTGACATTGCCAGTAGCCTGTCTAATCATAATCAGTTTTGCTTATTGGGCGTTATATACAAGAAATATGCTACTCGACGTTCTCACACAAGACTACATACTTACAGCACGGGCAAAAGGCTTAGGGGAAAGAGCCGTGCTATTTAAACACGCACTTAAAAGCATATATCCACAGATTGTAACGATGATAGCTTTAACTGTACCAGGTTTGGTTACGGGAGCTATGATAACGGAAACGGTTTTTGGTTTAGAGGGAATCGGGAAATGGTATATTGACTCAATAAGCATTGCGAACCCTGACTATCCAGTTGTGGAAGCTATTCTTTTTATATATGCGACATTAACTATCCTCTTCAATTTACTTGCCGACTTTTTATATGGTGCATTAGACCCTAGGATACGTGTTGGAGCAAGAAAGTAGATGAATTACTATGAAGTTAGGAATAAGTAAACACACACGCAAAATCTGGGCGAAAAGAATCAAAGGTTTTTGGTTAGACTTCTCACATAACACCATCGGAATAGTAGGCTTGATAATTTTAATTGCGTTTATCTTTGTAGCTGCATTTCAATCTTTTGTGGCAACGTGCCCTCCAGAAGCTGTTTTCTATAGAAGCCCCCGACAAGCGGATGAATACGCCATGCCTGAATGGGTAGGAATCCTTTCACCAACACTAGCAGATCTTCCTCCACAAACAGTGTATATGCTAAATTGGACTGAACAGAACTCTCCACCACCTGGGATAAATGCAACAATGGGGACTACTGGTCAACTGATATTTCGTTATAATGCAAGTGAAGGAGGAAGCGCTGAACCCGTATCTGTTTATTTAAACACAAGTTTCAACTATCTCTATGCGCCTATGAGAATCTTCACTGTAAAGTTTGACTGGACAGGAAGTCCTGATCAGGTTACTGAAATAAAAGTATGGAACAAATATCTCCGCTTTTGGGAGGTAAAAGGAGCAACAGGATCAATGAACTACATGCTTAAACTTAACCTAATTACTCCAAATGGCACATCCTACCCCATTTGGGACCAAAACTGGTATACCAACAGCACTTTTGATCCACACACTAAACCAGCGTTTTGGAGTAAAAAATACAATGGATACCTCGAGATGCACTCAAACATTGGAGAACTTGCAGTAAAATTAGGTTATGGAGTAAGTCAGCCAGTTAAGATGGCACAAGACATCTTTTCATCAAAAGGTTTGTACACTTTGCAAATGGAAATAACATTTAAACCCGGTGAATTGGAGGGAATAACAGTTCCCTTAGAGAATGCTACGGGCACTGTAAGCCTCAGCAATGTTAAATTTACAGTTTGGGGCCTGCGTTATGGAATATTAGGAACGGATGGTTTAGGGCATGATTGCTGGTCGCAACTTGTGTATGGTTCAAGAATATCACTGTTAATAGGAATAGCAGCTGCGGTCATAAGTACATTCATGGGTATTCTTGTAGGCATTACGTCAGGATACTTAGGAGGTGCAGTTGACGAATCTTTAATGCGACTAGTAGACATACTACTCTGTTTGCCAATGCTACCAATACTTCTTGTATTAATAGCAATCGGTGGGTATAGCACATTCTGGGTAATTGTGATAATAGCTGTATTTGGATGGCAAGGATTATCAAGATTGATAAGGTCTACTGTTCTGTCACTAAGAGAAATGACTTATGTTGAAAGTGCCTTTTCCTCTGGCGCGTCTAAAACATACGTCATGTTTAGACATATCTTGCCAAATATCATTCCAATAGCTACAACCAATTTGGTACTTCAAGTCCCAGGAGCAATTATCTTAGAAGCTACGCTTAGCTTTTTAGGAATGGGAGACCCAACATCGCCAACTTGGGGAAAAATGCTCTATTTCGCACGAGAAACAGGCGGCTTCCAACCTACACATATGGCATGGTGGGACGTGTTCCCACCTGGACTTGCTATCACATTTCTGTGTCTATCGTTTGTATTCATAGGACACGCAGTAGATGAAATTGTAAATCCAAGGTTAAGGAGACGACGCTAAATTGGAGCAAAAGGAGTTTCTTGAAGTCAAGAATCTTAAAATGTTTTATTCAACTCTGAGAGGAGACGTAAAAGCGGTTGACAATGTCACTTTTACCCTAAACGAACGCGATGGATTAGGGCTTGTAGGTGAATCAGGATGCGGAAAAACAAGCACCATACTAACTATTCTGAAGCTATTACCTAGGAACAGCCGTATAAAAAGTGGAGAGATAAATTTCAACCAAGAAAACCTGCTGAAAATGCCAGAAAGTAGGTTTAGAAAGGAAATTAGATGGAAAAAAATATCGACAGTTTTTCAGGGAGCAATGAACGCGCTTCATCCTACCATGAACATCGGAAACCAAATAGCTGAGGCTATTTTGTTACACGAAGACGTAAACAAGAAAGAAGCTACTGAAAGAGCAAAAAAGTTACTAGACCTCGTAGGAATTGGAGCTTCAAGAGCCGATCGATATCCCCATGAACTCAGCGGTGGAATGAAACAACGCGCTATAATAGCCATGAGCATCGCATGCAATCCCGAACTAGTCATTTTTGATGAACCTACAACAGCATTAGATGTCATTGTTGCTGCCCAAGTATTAGGTCTCGTCAAAGAATTACAGCATAAACTCGGCCTTTCCATAATCTTGGTAACACATGACTTATCAATGGTTGCTGAAGTTTGCAACAAGATAGCAGTAATGTATGCTGGCAAAATAGTTGAAATGGGTGACATAAACCGCATATATAAGGAAACCTTACATCCATATTCAGAAAAACTGATAATGGCGTTCCCGAGCATTCTTGGATCCAAACGAGAACTTCCATCCATATCAGGGTTTCCACCAAATTTGCTTGAACCACCCTCTGGCTGTAGATTTCACCCAAGATGCTCTTATGCCATGGACATTTGCCGAAAAAAAGAACCAATGCTAGTAGATACGGGCTCCAATCACCTTGTCGCATGCCACCTTGTCAGAGGTTGATACTCATGACAGATGTAATTATTGAGGCACGTAACCTAGTAAAGCATTTTGCCATAAAAATCGGATTCTTTAAAACGCTTTTGGCGAAAAAAGGGGTCCCAGTAGTTCACGCAGTTGAAGATGTAAGCTTCGAAATTAAAAAGAAAGAAGTTTTTGGCCTAGTCGGCGAAAGCGGATGCGGAAAAACCACAACAGGAAGAACTGTACTGAGATTAATAGAGCCTACCTCAGGAAAAGTGCTCTTTCACGGACAAGATATAACACTTTTGCCCCACGATGAAATGCAAAAATTACGCCGAAAAATGCAAATAATATTTCAAGACCCCTATGAATCATTAAGCCCGAGGATGAGTACCTATGATCAGATTAGCGAACCTATGCGCATTCAAAACGTAGCAGATTCAGAAGAAGAAGTTGAAGAAAGAGTATCCAAAGTTATGGAGGAGATGGGTCTCACTCCGCTAGAAGAATACCTATATCGATTTCCACATGAACTTAGTGGTGGACAAAGACAAAGGGTTGCTATTGGCAGAGCCCTTGTTCTTAATCCGGAATTTATTGTCGCAGATGAACCTGTATCAATGTTAGATGCATCCATTAGAACTGACGTTTCAAAACTGATGTTGAAGTTGGTATCAACATTCGACCTCTCTATGCTTTACATAACACATGATATAGCTTTAGCGCGGTACATGTGCAACCGTATTGCAGTCATGTATCTAGGCAAAATTGTAGAAAAGGCACCCACAGAAGATTTAATACAAAAGCCTCTTCATCCATACACGAAAGCA
>Ga0172366_10005285_pt1 | contig 10152 bp, 11 predicted proteins | sample LakKivSesite69cm_FD_114533 | JGI IMG/M metagenome (GOLD analysis project Ga0172366, IMG submission 114533) | Sediment microbial communities from Lake Kivu, Rwanda - Sediment site 69cm | ecosystem: Environmental > Aquatic > Freshwater > Lake > Sediment | place: Rwanda: Western Province, Lake...
AAAATATGTATAGATTTGTGCCCCACTCAAGCGATAGTTTATCCTTATATAGTCGATCGCACCAGGTGCCTGCAATATATTTCCGAAAGACTGATGAAAGTACCTGTAGCTTTCAGGGAAGTCTGGGGAGATAGATTATATGGTTGTACTACCTGCCAAGAGGTTTGCCCTAAAAACCGTAAGGTAAAACCCAAAAAATATAGACCTGAATATGGGTATGTCGGTTCAAGAATTCCGTTAATACCTTTACTTACCATTACCCAAGAGGAATTTCAACATTATTTTGCTTATAATCAGATAGCTATGAGACCAAGAGAAGCAATCAAAAGAAATTCCGCATTAGCCTTGGGTAATATTGGTAACCCCCGGGCTATTCCTTCTCTTGTTAAAACCTTACAGGAGGATGCCGATTCGATGGTGAGAGGTCATACCGCCTGGGCACTGGGTAAAATCGGAGGGAGAAAAGCGAAATTTGCTTTAGAAAAAGTTCTAAAAAGTGAAGAAGATAGAGAAGTAAGGGAAGAAATTATAAATACTCTAGAAATGTTTTAATAGTAATAAGCAAATGTAGGGGTTTGATTCATCAAACCCGTCTCGGGTCGGATAAATCCGACCCCTACAAAAAATCTATAAATATATACAGAATTTTTATTATGTTTTCTCTTTGGAAAAGAGATTAAGGGTAAAGTGGAATAAAGTTTTAAACTATAAAAGATAAGAATTTTAATTTTAATGCTCTACGCTGCACGCTATACGCTATATAAGTTTTTCACTTTTCGCTTTAAGTTTTTAGTTTAATAAGATTTACAGTTTGAAAGAAAGGATCAAAGTATAAGATGATACAGGTAGCAGGATTGACTAAGATATTCAATGACAAAAAAAGAGGTAAAGTGTTTGCGGTTAACAACCTGGAGTTTAACTGTGATAAAGGACAAATCTTTGGATTATTAGGTCCTAATGGAGCAGGTAAGACTACCACCTTACGTATTTTAGCCACTATGATGCTCCCCACTAAAGGGAAAGTTATAATAAATGGATCTGATGTAGTCAAAGAAGCAAACAAAGTAAGGCGGCAGATAGGATTTTTATCCAGCGAAACAGGATTATATGACCGCTTTACCCCTCGAGAGACTATAAGATTTTTTGGTCGGATTAACGGGATGGAAGATAGGATTATTGAAAAAAGAATGAATGAAATATTTTATAATTTAGATATGGAAGATTTTCAAGATGTTAGAGTACATAAACTTTCCACAGGAATGAAACAGAAACTCTCTATCGCTCGCTGTATTATTCACAACCCCCCCATATTGATATTAGATGAGCCGACCGTGGGTTTAGATATAATTACTGCTCGAATAGTAACCGAATATGTCAAGAGTTTTAGGGAACAAGGAAAGTGTATTATCTATTCCACCCATATTATACGGGAAGCAGAAAGGCTATGTGATGTGATAGCAATTATTCATCAGGGAAACCTGATCACTCAAGGGACCATAGAAGAATTAAAGAGGAATTCATCTTCTAATGACCTGGAAGAAATATTCTTTGCCTTAATAATTAAAGGGGAGGATTCAGAATGAACTGGAAAAATATTAAACTTATTTTTATCAAAGAATTAGTTGGGACTATCCGGGATAAAAGGACCATAATTGCAATGGTGATAATCCCTTTAATCTTTTATCCTCTCTTATTTATGGGAATTGGTTATTTTAACCAGATGGGAAACGTAAAATCAGAGGAAGTTACCTCAAAGGTTGTAATATCTGGTACAGAGTTTACTCCTCAATTGGTTAAATATTTTCAAGATAATAATAAGATAGAGGTAATTTCTGCAAAAGATGATTTTCAAAGTAAACTGCAAAGAGGAGAGGTCCAGGCAATTTTAATCATCCCTTTGGATTTTGAATATAAAATAAAAAATGGAGAGACCAATCAGCTTACTTTAAAATATGATGCGACAGAGGCTAAGTCAAGGGTAGCTCAGAAAAGAATTAACCAGATAATTGAAGAATATAAAAATGAAATAATTTTGCAAAGGCTTTCTCAGTTAGATTTACAAGAGGAATTTATTCACCCTTTAATTCTTCAGTCAGAAAATGTGGCTACTGCTGAGAAAATAACGGGTTCATTTCTGGGAGCTTTACTCCCTTATTTGATTGTAATCCTTATTTTTGCAGGGGCTATGCATACAGCGGTAGATATTACTGCCGGGGAGAAAGAAAGAGGAACCATTGCCACTTTATTGGTAAGCCAGATGAGTCGGTCGGAGATTGTATTAGGTAAGTGTTTGGCAGTAATGGTTATTTCTTTAACCAGTATGATATTAGGTTTAACTGGGCTTACCCTTGCTTTTTTATCTGGCGCTACTATTATGGGAGGCATAGAGGGAGTAAAGTTTGGAATTTCTTTTCATACCATCTGTTTACTATTTTTAGTTTTACTCCCTCTGGTTGGTTTAGCCAGCGCAGTTTTAATAATGGTGGGGACATTTGCAAGGAATATTAAAGAAGCCTCAAGTTATATCACCCCCATCTATATGCTAACTATTTTTTTGGGAATAATTTCTATAAGCCCGGGGATAGAATTAGGAGGTAAAATGCTTTTAATCCCGGTGTTAAATAGCAGCTTTACATTTAAGGAAATATTGATAGGTAAAATTTATTGGAGTCATATTATCACAACTTTCAGTGCAAATATGATTATTGCTGCCCTAGCCCTGGTAAGGGCTACTCGTCTTTTTACCAAGGAAGAAGTCCTTTTCAGAAGTTAAAAATAGTAACCTAAGGCCGGTAGGACAGGCGTCCCCTGTTTTCACTGGGGCAGGCTTGCCTGTCATTATAAGGTGATAAGTAATGGAAAGATGCAACCAGGTTATCAATCAAGAGAAACAGAAACAGGCAAAAGAATATCAGAAGAAAAAAATTATCTTTAAATTAGGTGGGACAGCTATTTTTTTTACCTATTTTTTAGTATTAATATTTAGCGATTTATCATTAATAATCAAAGGAAAGATATTACAATTTACTAATAGTGAATGGCAGGTTATCGCCCTATATATTTTCTTTGTTCTAACTGCTTATAATTTAATGTCCTTACCTTTAGAGTTTTATTCCTCCTATACCTTTGAGCATAAATATTGTTTTTCTACCCAAACAGTCGGGGATTGGTTTAAGGATTATTTAAAAAGTTATATCTTAAGTTTGGGATTTGCTATACCTATAGTAGAAGAAATTTATTGGTCGATAAGAACATTCCCCACCATTTGGTATCTGATAGTTTCGGTTTTTGCAATTCTCTTAGTTATTCTTTTAGGTCATCTTTCACCCCTATTATTGACTCCTTTATTTTTTAAACTAAGAAAGATTGAAGAAGATAATGAGCTTGCCCAGAGGTTACTCAGGTTGTGTAAGAGAGTAAATGCTAAGGTTAAAGGGGTTTATGAAATAAATTTTAGTTCAAAGACTACCAAAGCTAATGCCTATCTTTCTGGTTTAGGAAATACCCGGAGAATTGTAATAGCTGATAATCTTTTAAAAAACTTTACTGTCGATGAGGCAGAAGTAGTGTTTACTCATGAATTAGGTCATCATATCCATAGGGATATTCTAAAATACATATTCTGGTCCGGTTTGATGTATTTAGGAGGGTTCTATTTGGTGAATATTATTTTAGAAAAAGTAAGTTTTTATTTAAAGTACGGGATAAGTGATATTTCTAATTTCCCCATTTTGGCCCTCTCTATAAGTATCACCCTTTTTTTATTCAGTCTGCCTTTTAATTTTTATTTTAGAAATAGAGAAAAAGCGGCTGATGAATTTGCCTTAAAAATGACCCAAAAAGCAGATGCTTTTATAACATCAATGGCAAAATTTACTAATCGAGATTTGGCTGATGCCTATCCCCACCCCCTAATTGAATTTCTTTTTTATAGTCATCCTTCTATTGGAAGGAGAATTAGTTATGCTGAGGAGTATAAAAAGAAAGAATTAGAAAAAGAATAAACTTCAATATCGCTTTATAGGTCTTAAAAAACTTTTATTTAAAAAATAAAGGAACATAAATAAAAGAATATTTACTATAAAATTAAAGAGGAGGAATCAATGAATTATTTTTTAACTGAAGAGCAGGAAATGATAAGAGATTTAGTAAGAGAGATTGCTCAGGAAAAAATTACCCCGGTAGCTGCGGAGTTAGATGAAAAAGGAGAATTCCCCTGGGAGATTATCAGGTTATTTGCTGCATCAGACCTGTTTGGATTGTTCGTTCCGGAGGAATATGGCGGATTAGGGAAGGGTGTTTTAGATATGTGTGTTGTAGTTGAAGAAATAAGTAAGGCTTGTGCTGGAGTTGCTGTATCTTATGCTGCTTCTGCTTTGGGGACTTATCCTATTTTATTATATGGCTCAGAGGAGCAGAAGAAGAGATATCTCCCGGCAATAGCTAAAGGAGAAAAATTGACTGCTTTTGCCTTAACCGAATCAGATGCAGGTAGTGATGCGGGAAACATTCGAACTACCGCCGTTCGTGATGGTGATGATTATATTCTAAACGGTAATAAACAATGGATTACTAATGGGGGAGAAGCAGAAATTTACACTGTAATTGCTATAACAGATAGGGCTAGAGGCAGTCGTGGTGCTTCAGCGTTTGTGGTAGAAAAAGATACTCCCGGTTTTGGTTTTGGTAAAAAGGAAGATAAGATGGGAATTCGTTGTTCTGCTACTCGGGAATTAGTTTTTAATGATTGCCGAATACCTCAGGAAAATTTAATAGGAAGAGAAGGTATGGGCTTTTTGGTGGCAATGAAGACCCTGGATAAGTCCCGTCCCGGAGTGGCAGCCCAGGCTGTAGGAATTGCCCAGGGTGCCTTAGATGATGCTATAAAATACGCCAGGGAAAGGATTCAATTCGGAAAACCTATCTCTTCATTTCAGGGGATTCAATTTATGTTGGCTGATATGGCGACTCAGATTGAGGCTGCTCGAGCCTTATTGTATGCGGGGGCACGCTTTATTGATAGTGAGGCAAAAGATATCTCCAAGATATCGTCGATGACTAAGCTTTTTGCTTCTGATGTAGCGATGAAAGTTACCACTGATGCAGTACAAATATTTGGTGGTTATGGTTATATGAAAGATTATCCGGTAGAAAAAAGAATGAGAGATGCCAAGATTACCCAAATTTATGAGGGAACCAATCAGATACAAAGAGAGGTTATTGCCTTACAATTAATTAAAGAAGCAGCCAAAAGAAGAATGTAATAGTTCACAGAACTAAATAAAGAGGATGTTTTATTATGAAAAAACCCCTTATTTTTATATTACTAATATTTATAATTTTTTTAGTACTAGTCATATATGAATATGACAAAATTGACGAAGTAGATGATTATATAGAAAAAAGACAGAATATGGTGGTAAGTCAATTAAAAAGCCGAGACATAGTCGATTCAAAAGTCTTACAAGCTATGCTTACAGTTCCCCGTCATCAATTTGTCGATGAACATATTAGAGAATCAGCTTATAATGACTACCCTCTTCCTATCGGTGAAGGTCAAACCATTTCCCAACCTTATATTGTAGCTTTAATGACCCAACTTTTAGAACTAAAAGGGGGAGAAAAGGTTTTAGAGATAGGAACTGGTTCTGGATATCAGGCAGCAGTTTTAGCTGAAATTGTAGAAGAAGTTTATACCGTTGAGATATATGAAAGTCTTTCTAAAAAATCAGAAAAATTAATAAATGATTTGGGCTATAAAAATGTCCATTTCAAAGTCAGTGATGGTTATTATGGTTGGGAAGAATATGCCCCTTATGATGCTATCATAGTAACCTGTGCCCCTGACCATGTTCCCCCGCCTCTTCTTAAACAGATTAAAGATGATGGAGGGCGAATAGTAATACCTGTGGGTGGAGTATGGATGGTTCAGACTTTAATGAAAATTGAAAAGATAGAAGGAGAAGTCAGTTCTAAGGGGACTATGGGTGTAAGGTTCGTCCCGATGATCGGTCATAGCAAGTAAAGTTTTATTCATAGAAGGATAGGTCAAATATTATGGGAAATCTAAAAATTGGGATACCACAAGCGCTTCTTTATTATGAATACTTTCCTCTGTGGAAGGGTTTTCTGGAGGGCTTGGATGCGGAAGTAATTATTACTGGACCTACTACCAAAGAGATACTCGATTTGGGGATAAGGTCAGCTATTAGTGAAATTTGTTTTCCGGTCAAGATATTTTATGGGCATGTGATGAGCTTAAAAGACCAGGTTGATTATTTATTTATCCCCCCTATGGTCTGTGTTGAAAAAGAGGCCTATTTTTGTCCTAAATTTTTGGGTCTTCCTGATATGATTAAAAGTTCTCTTTCTTCTATCCCACCTCTAATTGAGCCTACTATTGATATAAATAAGAAAATCGGCTACCAATATTAAGAATTCCTTTTTAGCGGTAGGGAAGTTAATTACTAATAATTCTAAGAAGATTTATCAATCTTTCTATGAGGCACAAAAAAGCCTACAATTATATTTACAATCAAAAGAAAATGAATTAGACCAAAAAATAATCAGCCGGCAATATAATAACAAATTCCCCCAAAATGATTTAAAAAATTTTCTCAATATAGCTTTATTAGGTCATTCTTATTTAATTTACGATTATTTTATTAATTTGAATTTAATTTCCAAATTAAAAAAGGTTAAAATAAATGTTTTAACTGCTGAAATGGTTAAAAAAAGAGATATAGAAAGACAACTTAAAAAATTATATAAGCCTCTCTTTTGGACTCTTTCTAAGAAGACAGTAGGTTCAGCGTTATACTTCTTAGAGAAAAAGATTGATGGAATAATTCATCTGACTTCTTTTGAGTGCGGAGAAGATTCTCTAATTGGAGAAATAATCCATCAGGAGAGTAAGAAATACCCTGAGGAGTTTGCACTATTTATATCACTACTTCTTCTTCTGATTGCCAATGGGCCGCAGAGATAGATGTTCCCTGGATTCACTTTTTTGCGGGAAGCAGTGGGACTGGAACTGGCTCAAGGGCTTTAGAGTATAGTGTATTGGAAAATGGAGGCGTAGAGCGTACTGGTCATATCAACATTGGAGACCAGGTTCATACTGTGGTTCAAAATGCGAGACCTTGTAATATTGAATTCTCAAGTTATATTTCTAATTTCTCGTCTTCTGGGGGTACCGGAGAATTTACTGTATCTCCTTCCTATTCAGATTGCCAATGGACAGCAGAGACTGATGTATCTTGGATACAGATTATTTCAGGAGGTACTGGACCGGGAAGCAAAATCTTAAGTTTTTCTATTCAAAATAATAGTGGCGAAGGAGAACGTATCGGTCATATTACGATGGAAAATAAAACTTATGTCGTAACTCAGGAACCTGAACTAGAATTAAGCTTATCTGACGAAGGTAGGGCACTTATTAGTAACCTTCCAATTTTTGTGAGTGAAACTGAAAAAGGTTCTGAAATTGATTTAGATGGTGATGGAATACTGCAAGAATGGGAAGATAAAGCAATGGAGTATATTAATCCTAAATTTGAGCTTGATGAAGGTGAAGAGTGGTTCCTGGAGGTTTGATTGTTATAATACTGGTGAGCCCAATCATTATCTGATTGATGATTTAGACAATCCTTCTTCCTGGGAAGGACTTTCTGAAAATAAGCGCATTACACTAACTAATCTATTTTCCCAAGAGCAAGTCTGGAGTGGAAGAAAACAACATACCAATAGTTTCTGTGGAGGTTTAGCCTATGATGAAGATTCTCCAGGTCCAATCGGAGATAAATTGAGGAACTTACCAGATATGCTTACTGATAAACTTTAATTCTTAAATTTTGTCAGATTTAAATAAATAGGGTGTAAATAAAAACTAACATATTTATTAATTGCGGAAATTTGAAATTAAAAAAAAGCCATTGATTAAATAAATTTATGAATTACTGGAATTAGTAAAATTTTTGAAAATATTTTTAAAAAAATGCTAAAAAATGCTTTATTTATATGATATAATATTAAATTAATCAAATTTAGTTAAGTAAGGAGGTGAAAAAATGGCCAAAATGCAATGTGCTGTATGCGGGAGAGATATAAAGAAAGAAAAATATGACACTGAATATGAAGGGAAACATTATTGTTTTTGTTCGGAAGACTGCCATGATGAATTTGAAAGTAACCCAGAAGAATATTTAGAAAAAGAAGAAAAAGAAGAAGAAGATTGGAATTAATAATATAAAATTTAATAACTAATAGTACTTAAATTTATATAAAACAAATAAACAGAATATTATTCTAAAAGTCCTTTGTTAAAACACAAAGGACTTTTAGAATTTTTTAATTTTGCTTCAATTCTTATAAAAGTCTTATTAAGGCTACGAAACATATTTTTAAATGAGCCATCTTAATCATTCTGAAAAAGTATTGGTCCACTCTGGTTCGGGTGGGGGGTTGAGGTCTAATATTTTTCTCCACTCCTCATCAGTTAATCTATTTTCCATAGGCTGCTTGAATTCATAATAACTGAATACCGGTCCCACTCCCAATACGATATGCCCTTCAGGAAGTTTATAGGCGATTACCGCAGTTTTAATATAGCCCACTCCCTCTTCCAAAACTTTTTTAGTGTTACCATCGGTATGGACATCTGCCACCAAGACCGTTTTAAATACCTCCGGGTCGACCTCTCCTCCTGAAACAGTCTCGATTAAACCTTCGGAGATACTACCAAAATTTTCTATAAAACTGTATTCCTGGTCCTCTAATGGTATATTTTCTAATTCTTTCTTAGAGATATCTAATAGTTTACTTAAAATTTCTGAAAACTTACTAAGACCTGCTTCTATCATTAACTTTTCTAATTCGTCTTGAGGGATTAAATTCTTAAAGCCTTGATTAGTCATTTTGGTCAAAGTTAAAAGTCGGGCATAAAATTCTGGTAATGGTTCTACATAACCAACTACAGGAGGTTCAAATATTCCTCCCTTCTCGGCCATAGTATAACTCTGCTTGACATATAAAAGGGTATCGTGTCTTAATTCAGTCCAGGACGCCAAAGCAGTATTTAGTTTTTTATCTTGCCAGGCTATTGTTTGCATAAAAGTAGGATAGCCTTCACCAAATTTACTCCCTAAGGACTTTAAAACAAAGAGCCAGTTCAGATAAAGATTTTTATACCAGTCGGCTTTGGAAAGAGAATCTACTTCTTTTTTCAATTCAGAGAATTTCTTTTCATAATCGGTATATTGGGTATCACCAGAGCTTTCTAAAATTTCTTTAGCCCTTTCAGAGCCCAACAAAGCCATTAAATCTAATCCTCGCGGGAAACCTCTAACCTCTCTCATTTCTGGCGGAGGACAGGCTTTAACCTCGGTCTTAACCCAGGTAAAAGGACGGTTTTTTCTATATGGGGCATAACTATCATCCCAGGTGAAAGTAAAGGGTTTTTCATCAGTAGGTAAAGGTAACTTTGGTCCAGAATATTCACCGCTATAAGGGGAGACAATTTCGGAAAAGAGGTAAGAGTCTAAAGTAAATCTCTGACCCATCAGTCTGAATCCTTTAGTTTCCGTTAAAAGTTCCTGGGCTTGTAATTTTAGGGCTTGAATTTCTTCCCCATCAAGAGGAGGGCAGGGCATTAATAATTCACAAGCTCCTAATCCGCTATAGATTTTAGGATTATAAGCAACCTCTAAAATAGCTTCTTTGAGTTCATTATATTTTTCCTCTATTCTTTGAGGAGAGGTTTCACCTGGAAATAGCTTTTCCAATATTTCACCATATTCATTAGGGCCTAAATCATCGGAAAAGCCCACCAGAAAAGAAGTGATAGCATATATCCGATTCCATCTTTCTTGAAGGTCTTGACTTTTAGAAAATTGATGGGCTAGTAAAAAAGCCTGCAGGGTTTGAATTCGGGCATCAAATTCAGAAACAATTCCCCCCATATTACCGGTGCAGACCGACTCTCCGGCAGATAAAAGGGGAGAGCCCTCGATTAAAGCAGTCATCCTCCCGTACCACATGATGGCTTGAAAGTAATTCTTAAGTTTCTCTGACTTGGTGTAATGACCTCGGGGAATATATTGGGAATAATCCTCCTGATAGATAAAAATTGGAGAATATTCCCAGCCCTGATGT
>Ga0172366_10005286_pt1 | contig 10151 bp, 5 predicted proteins | sample LakKivSesite69cm_FD_114533 | JGI IMG/M metagenome (GOLD analysis project Ga0172366, IMG submission 114533) | Sediment microbial communities from Lake Kivu, Rwanda - Sediment site 69cm | ecosystem: Environmental > Aquatic > Freshwater > Lake > Sediment | place: Rwanda: Western Province, Lake Kivu...
GCGGCGTGACAGGGGCGGGCGGAACCGTCGCCGTCGGCGGCACGGCCGGAAATCCCGGAACGGCGGGCGCGAGCGCGACCGGCGGCAGCGCGGGGCGCGATGACGCCGGCGCGGCGGGTGGAAAGGGCGGGGGCACCACCACGGGCGGGACTCAGGGCACGGGTGGGAGTCGCGGTACGGGCGGAGCGAGCGGCTCGGGCGGGGCGAGCGGCTCGGCCGGCGGGAGCAGCGGGGTAGCTGGCGCGGCCGGCGGCTCCGGCGGCACGAACGGCGATGCAGGAACAACCGTCCCCAGCTTCGCCAAACACATCATGCCGCTTTTCAATAGAGAATGCTTCTGCCACGTCCCCGGCGGCGATTCGCCCCTTCTTGACAACTATGACCACATCAAGGCCGAAGCGGCAGCTTCGGCCTTGACCATCCAGAACGATTCGATGCCGCCGATGGCTCCCCTCTCGGACAGCGACAAGGCCCTTTTCCAACGCTGGGTGAGCGATGGCGCACCGAACAACTGAAACGCCGCAGGAGCGAGTCCCGTCATGACTTGGTTCCCGGACCGTTCGCTGCTCTACGGGGCGCGCAGGGCATAGAGGCGCCCGTCGTCGGCGCCCACGTAGATCGTCCCGTCCGCGTCGAGAATCGGCGAGCTGTCCACGTCCCCGCCCAGCTCGAGCGACCAGCGCAGCTTGCCGTCGGGCTCGAGGACATAGAGCCGATCGTCTTGCGCCCCGAAGAGGATCGCGCCGTCGGCATCGATCAGGGCCGAGGCGTGGATGCGGTCGCCCGCGCGAAAGGCCCACAAGAGGGCTCCGTCGCGGCGAAGGGCATATAGCAGGCTGTCGTAGGATCCGATGTACACCGTGCCGTCGCGCCCGATGGCGGGTGACGCGCGTACGTCATCGCCGGTGGTGAAGGCCCACTGAAGTTGCCCTTGCGGGCTGAGGGCATACACCCGGTTGTCGTCCGAGCCGACGTAGATGGTGCCGTCCTCCTCGACGGCCGGGCTCGATTCGACGTCATCGCGCGCGCGAAACTCCCACAGGCGCTTGCCGTCCGGGCTTATCGCGTAGATGCTGTTGTCCTGACTGCCTGCGTACACGGTGCCGTCCGCGGCCAAGGCGGGCGTGCTCGACACGTGGCCGCCGGTGGCAAAGCGCCAGCGCAAGCTGCCCTGGGGGTTGATGGCGTGGATACCGTCGCCGCCCACGTACAGGGTCCCGTCCGGGCCGATGGTAGGCCCGGCGTCGACGTCGCAGCGGGTGGCCTCGGGGCCGAGGCCGACGGCCTGCCGACATTCACCCACCCGGTACTTCCACAGCACCTTGCCGGTCTTTCCCTCCAGCGCGTACAGGTTGTCGTCGTCGGAGCCCACGTACAGCGTGCCGTCCGCGGCGATGGCCGCCGTACTCCACACCAGATCCCCGACGGCGAAAGACCAGCGCAGCTTGCCCTCTTTGTCGACGGCGAAGATCTTGCGGCTGTGGCTGCCGACAGCCACGAAACCGCCGGCCGAGAGGGTCGGCGAGGCGGTCACCGCACCTCCGGTTTGCAGTGTCCACCTCACCGCGGGCTTCTGCTTGGGCAAAAGAAAGGGCGAGCGGCCGCGATGGCGGGGCTCGAAGCGGAACATGCCCTGGGCCGGGACCGAGACCGGGGCGGGTGCTTCACTCGCGGCCGGTGGCGCGGAAGCGACCCCGGCGCCGCCCGTCCCGGGGCTACGCTCGGGCCACACGCAGCGCCCGGCTTCGCACACGCGGTCGAGCTTGCAGTCTTTGTCCGCCCCACAACCTTCCGGCGGCGGCTGCGGCGCGTGAGCCCGGCACGCGATCTCCACGGCGCCGGCGACGAGTAGGGCCGACGCCAGGCGCCTGCTCGCGGTTTCGCGCCGCGCGCGAGACGCGTCTGGCGCAGTCCGGAAAAAGCGGGACAACGGTTCTGGCGGCACCCCTTGAGACTAGAACAGATTGAAGATGAAGTTCACACCGATCGTGCCCTGGTTCTTGCTGCCGGTGGTGCTGTCCACGTTCGCGTAGTGCCCCATGGTTGCCCCGGCCTCCAACCCGATGGCCACGTGGTACGACTGCAGGAATTCGAAACCGAGGGCCGCGGTGTAGCCCCAGCCCGAATCGGAGTACTCGCCGTAGTCATAGCGGTAGCCGTAGTAGCCGTAGTTGTAGTCGACGGACTTGACCGCCACGCCGATGCCCACGCGTGCGTAGAGCTTGCGGGTAAGGAAGAACTGCGGCCCGATGCTCCACACGCTCTGGCTGACGCCCACGCTCTGGCCCGTGTCCTTCATCCCGAAGTACGAATAGGCGCCATCGCCCGAAAGCACGATCGACCAACGCGGATGAACACCGAAGCCGAAATGCAGGTTGTAGACCAGGCCGACACGGGACGAGGTGTCGCCGTATCCCGCTTCTTTGAAGAGCGCCAGCCCGCCCGCGCCAAGGCCCAAGCCGAAGAAGAAGGGACGGTAGCTTATGGGCTCCGGATAGTAGCGCACCGGCGGTGGCGCGTACCGCCGCGGCCGGTAGTATCGCGGCGGCGGGGGCGGATAGGACGGGCCGTAGTAATCCTCCTGGTAGTAGGGACCGTAGCCGGGTGGTGGAGGCGGCGGAGTGCGGTAATATCCGGGTGGCGGCCCGTAGTCGGGGGGCAGCTCCTCGGGAGGCTGCGGTTCGGCCTCGGGCGCCGGCGAAGGTTCGGGCTTCGCCTCTGGGGCTTCCTTGGCCGGCGCCTCCGCCGGTTGCTTGGCGGGTGCGACGGCCTGCGGCTTGGCGGGTGCACCGGCCGCTTGCGGCTTGTCCGGTGCGTCTGCCTGTTGCGCGGATGCGGCACTGTGAAAAACCAGCACGGCTGCGCCGGCCAGAGAGACGAGAGAAAAAGCACTAAACCCGCGAGTCACCGTGGATGACCTCATCTTCTACTCCTTGTGGTTGACGGAAGCATACCCCGAGTTTTCAAGAACGGTGCCAGGAAGCGAATCCTGCGTGTCCGGCCGCGTGATGGTCGGCGTCACGGTCCGCTCGACAGGCCTCGACGCACGGCCCTTCACGATCTCGACGGGGTAGCGCTGCCGGTTGCGCACAAGCTTCTCGCGCATGGCTTCCTCCAGCTCGATCCCGGTGCGATCGCAAAGCAGCACAAGCGCGATGCCCACGTCGCCAATCTCGCTCGCGATGCGCCGCCGGGCCTCAGGCTCGTGCGAGAAGGCATCCGCCTTGTCGTTGCCCACCCAGCGATACTCGGCGACAAGCTCGCCGGCCTCCGACGCCAGGAGCATGGCCAGGTTCTTGGGATCGTGAAACTGGCTCCAGTCGCGCTCGGCCACGAAGGCGCGCAGCTCCTGCACCAGGGACATGAGCGATGGCTTCTCCATGGTGCTTCTATACCAAGGCCCCCGCCTACAAGCAGCAGGGGCGGCAGAAATGGCAGCTCGGGCATGGCAAGCCCTCGGGCAGCAGAGGGTGCGCCGAGTCTGCGGCGCACAACCGTAGTCCCGCTATGGCCGCAGCAGGTTGTGGTCGTAACCGTGGTCGTGATCGTGGCCGGAGTGATTTCAGTCGGCCACGGTCACGGCCACAACGACGAAGACGTCTACGGAGACGACCACGTCAACGACCACCACCCGCCGGTGCCATTGGCTGCGAGCGTCCGTCGTGGAAAGGCGTCTCCTTGTGCAGCCTTCCGCATCGTCGCCGCGCTTGTCGCGGGACCAGGGAGAGACGGCAACGGGCATGGAGATGGAGAGGGAGAGGGGTTGACGTTGATTCGGAAAACTCCTGCAAGGCTCACTGTCTCGACCGGTCAAGCCCGCACCCTGAAGCCTGAAGCCTTACGCCCTCTTCGGTTGCGGGCAAGGCCCGCGCCATGGCGAAAAAAGCTACCCGCCGGTCGCGGAACGGCGCTCGCTCTGCGAGAACATGCTGTTCAAGTACTCGGGCAGGGTGCGGCCGGCGGAATTCAGCCAGGCGCGCGCGAGCCGCCGTGCCAACACGCGATCCGGTCCGGTCAGCATGCGATAGGTGGCGTCGGCGACGAGTCGCTCGTGAACGGCATAGGTGGCCTCACCCAGGTTCACGTCGCGCACGATGAAGTCGCGCATGATGAGGATCTCCATCCATTCCGCGATGCACTTCCGGGCAGCATCGCCGAGCAGCGCGATCAAGGCGTCGGTGGTGAAGGCCTTCTCGCCAAACAGGCTCGCCGCGCGCAGCACGCGACGGACGTCGGGCTCGAGGCCCTCGAGACGTCCCTCCACCGTGGCGTAGATCGAGTCGGGGATCCGCAGCTGCTCGCTGGGAGCGGCGGCTGCCAGTTCTTCGAGGAAGCGCGGGTTCCCTTCCCAACGATCGAGCAGGGATTCCTCCACCTTGCGCGAGATGGTAGGGAGCCAGTGGCGAAGCAGGCGGGTCCCGTACTTGTTCGGCAAGGGCCGCAAACGCATGCGCTGCACCGCGCACCAACCCCACAACCCTGGGAACTTGTCATCCACGTCCTCGCGCCCCACGCCCACCGCCATGACGGGCTTGTCGCGCAAGATGTGCAGAATCCGGTCGACCATGTCCAGGCTCGGGCTGTCGGCCCACTGCAAATCCTCGATCACCAAAAGGAGCCCCTGCCCGGCGCAGCGGCCGGCCAGCCAGGCTGCGAATGCCGTCTCGATCTGCACGCTGGACTTGTCCTGGATGTCGATGCCCGCCGAACGCAACACCGGAGCCAGGGCGGGATAGAGGCGCTCATTGCGAAGCAGGCTGCCGCACCCCAGCACCACCGGCGGAGCCGCCCCGTGAATGCTGGCGACGAACTCGCGCAGAAGCCTCGACTTGCCGAGCCCCGAGCGGCCAAGTATCAGCACGGACGCGGCGGTTTTTTCGTGCACGATCTCCTTGAGAACCGAGTGCAGAAGCGCGACGTCGCGTTCCCGGCCGAAAAAAAAGTTTTCGCGGCCCCCTGCCCGGCGCGGACGTTCGAAATGGGTCACGTCGTCCTCGTCGAGGAGAATCGGCTTGTCCACCGCACCCCCCACGACGAAACGCGAGGGTAAAAGCCGTTGCGTGGTCTCGTCGATGCGGATGGTGCCCGCGACCTGCTCGTCCATCAAGGTGGGCAGACGATCCATGAGCTGGCCCACGGGAAGGCGGCCGAGGAAGGTCGCGCGTCCCGTGGCTATGGCCAACCTGGCCTCCGGCTCCTGTGCGCGCAAGGCCAGGGCCGCCGAGGCGAGTTGGATGGCCTGCTCTTGCGCGGTGGAAACCGTAGGCGCGGTCATGAGCAGGCCGCCTCCCTGAAGGCAATCCATCTCGCAGGCGAAGAGAGCCAGCACGCCGCGAATCTCGCCCAAGCGGGGATCCTCCTGACTCCTGGCCGCGGATTCGGGTCTGGGCGGGGACGCAGGGGCAACGCTCGAAGGACGACTCCCACCCGCGGTGGTTCGGCCGGGCTTGCCCGTCGCCGGCGACATGAGCATGGCGCATGCGAGGTGCTCCTCGATGTCGCTGATGCAGTCGCGCTTGACCAGCGGGGGTGGGGTGTCGCCGCTGACTTCGGCACTGATTCCGCCCAGCCGGCGCACGACGGCTGCGAATCGATGGGCCAGGACCTCGGCCGATGCGGGCCGGATGCCGCGGTCGGGATTGAGCATGGACTGCACCAGATTGGACAGGGCCGGCAGGATGTCGGGGCGCCGCGATGCGATCTCAGGCACGCGCCCGGCGCAGACCTTGGTCATGACCTCGATGGGCGCATCGCCGGTGAAGGGCGGATCGCCGGTGAGCGCCTCGAAGAGGACGCAGCCCAGGGAGAAGATGTCGGCGCGACCGTCGACGTCGGCCCGTCCGCGCGCCTGTTCGGGCGAGGTGTAAAGCGGCGTCCCCACGGTGGAACCCTTGCGTGTCAGCCGCTTGTCGTCGACCAGCCGGCGCGCGATGCCGAAATCGAGAACGCGGATCTCGGTCAGCTTCCGCCCCACGAGGAAGATGTTGCCGGGCTTGATGTCGCGATGAACGATGTACTTGCTGTGCGCGGCGGCCAGCGCGTCGAGCACCAGGTGCGCCACGTGGGCCGTCGCCACCGGGCTCAGGGTGCCGCGGGCGATGCGCTCCTCCAGGGTCTCGCCTTCGAGCCACTCCATGGCGATGTAGGGCGAGCCGTTGGGGGTCGTACCGTGGTCGAAGTAGCGCACGATCCCGGGGTGGGAAAGCTCGGCCAGCACGCGCGCCTCCTGGTCGAAACGGGCGAGCTCGATGGTGTTGCGCGAATGCAGGATCTTGAGCGCGACGAGAAGGCCCTTTTGGCGGTCGAGCGCCTGATACACGATCCCCATGCCGCCGACGCCGGCCTGGTTCTTGATTTCGTAGCGCTCGGAGAAACGCATAGAAACCACGTGCGTGCTCTGAGTCACGGGGGCATTATCGTCCAAGATCCGTGACACCTTGAGTCTTGATATGCGTCCGGAACGATGTATTATCTGATAATCTGGATGAATTGATGGATGCTCTTCTGGAAACCGTTGATATTCTGCGGCTCTTCACGGACCCGACGCGGGTGAGGCTTGCCATATTGCTTGACGAACACGAGCTCACGGTGGCTGAAATCACGCAAGTCACGAGGCTCGCGCAGTCGCGCGTGTCCACCCACCTCGGCAAGCTGCGCGAGGCCCATGTGCTGCGCGACCGCCCGCAGGGAACCTCCACCTACTACAGCCTGAATCGCGAAGCCATGCCCGAGTCGATCCGACGGGTGTGGGATCTTGTGGCCGAGCATCGCGATTCGCCGCTCGTGCGCGAGGATCGCGCGCGCTTCGCGGAGATCTTGCTCACCCGCCGGAAGACGGGCAGTTGGGCCGAGTCGGTGGCCGGGCAGATGGAACGCCACTACTCGCCGGGGCGAACCTGGGAAGCGACCATGCTCGGGCTTCTTTCCTACATTCGTCTCGGCGACGTCCTCGACGCGGGCTCGGGCGACGGCACCACCGCCTCGATGCTCGCCCCGCGCTCCCGCACTGTCACCTGCCTCGACCTTTCTTCCAAGATCCTCGAAGCCGCGCGCCGGCGGCTCTCGGGCCACGCCAACGTCCGCTTCGCGCGCGGCGACTTCCACGCCCTACCGTTTCCCGACGCGCACGTGGATCACGTGCTTCTGCTGCATGTCCTGACCTACGCCACCAACCCGGCCCAGGTCTTGCGCGAAGCCGCACGCGTGCTCCGGCCGGGCGGCGATCTCATCATCAGCACCCTGGCGCGCCACGAACACGCCGACGTCACCCGGCCCTTCGGACACGTCAACCAAGGCTTCCGCCCGCAAACCCTGCGCACGTGGCTCGGCCGCGAAGCCCGTCTCCGCGTCGAGCGCTGCGAAATCACCTCGCGCGAGAAGCGACCGCCCCACTTCGCCGTGGTGAGCGCCTTCGCCCGCAAGCCCGTACCTTCCACCCACGGAAGCGAGGAATCACCATGAACCGCCAAGAACGCATCGCCTATCTGTACCGTGCCCTGGCCGAGCGCATTTTCATCATCGACGGCGCCATGGGCACCATGATCCAGCGCCAAGGCCTGAGTGAAGCGGACTTTCGCGGCCAGCGCTTCGCCCGGCACGGGCACGAGCTGCGTGGAGACAACGACATCTTGGTGCTGACCAGACCCGAAGTCGTGCGTGCGATCCACGGCGCCTACCTCGCGGCCGGGGCCGACATCATCGAAACCAACAGCTTCAACTCTACGCGCATCGCCCAGGCCGACTACGGGCTGGGAGCCATCGTCTACGAGCTGAATGTCGCCGCGGCCCAGCTCGCGCGCCAGGCGGCCGATGCGTGGAGCGCGAAGACACCGGCGCAGCCGCGCCTGGTGGCGGGCGCCATCGGCCCCACCAACAAGACCCTTTCGCTCTCCCCGCGGGTCACGGACCCCGGTTTCCGCGCCGTCACCTTCGACGAGATGCGCGAGGGTTTCGCCGAGCAGGTGCGCGGGCTTGTCGACGGCGGGTGCGACCTGCTTCTGGCGGAAACCGTCATCGACACGTTGTCGCTCAAGTCGTGCCTTCTGGCCATCGAGGAGGTCTTCGCGGAGAAGAAGCTGCACCTGCCGGTCATGGTCTCCGCCACCATCGCCGACAAGAGCGGGCGTATTCTCTCGGGCCAAACCCTGGAGGCGTTCTACGTCTCGATCGCACACGCGCGGCCGCTCTCGGTCGGGCTCAACTGCGGCGGCGGCGCCACGCAGGTGCGGCCGTACCTGGCCGAGCTGGCGAACCTGGCCGAGGGCTATGTGAGCGCCTATCCCAACGCCGGCCTGCCCAACACCATGGGCGGCTACGACGAGAGCCCGGAGCTGACCGCGCGCCTTCTGCGCGAGATGGCCGAGGCCGGCCTGGTCAACATCGTAGGCGGCTGCTGCGGCACCACGCCCGACCACATCCGCGCCGTCGCCGAGGCGGTCGCCGGAATCCCGCCGCGCCCGCTGCCGAGGGAGAGAAGCGCCCCTCTCCGCCTGGCCGGGCTCGACTGTTTGAACGTCGATTTCGCATACCCCGAGGACGGGGCCTCACCCCCTAGGTGTGTGCGAAATCGACGTGGCGATCGCGCAGCGAGCGCGCCGAAAGGGGAGGGGGCCCGACGAGCTTTGCTCGTCGGGGAGGGGAAGCTGGATTCCCCTCGTTTCGCACGAAGTGCGAAACCCATGTTGAATGTGAGCGCCCGGTCCAACTTCGTCGTCATCGGCGAGCGCACCAACGTGGCGGGCTCGCGCAAGTTCGCCAATCTCATCAAGGCGGGCGATTTCTCGGCGGCCCTCGGCGTGGCCCTGGAGCAGGTTCGCGGCGGGGCGAACGTCCTCGACGTCAACATGGACGAGGCTCTGCTCGACGGCGAGCTGGCCATGACCCGGTTCCTCAACTGGCTGGCCAGCGAACCGGAGATCGCGCGTCTGCCCGTGATGGTCGACAGCTCCAGGTGGGAGGTCATCGAGGCCGGGCTCCGGTGCCTGCAAGGCAAGGGCATCGTCAACTCGCTCTCGCTCAAGGAAGGCGAGGCCGAGTTCGTGGCCAAGGCGAAACGGGTGCGCGGCTACGGCGCCGCGGTCGTGGTGATGGCCTTCGACGAGCAAGGGCAGGCGGTCACGGTCGAGCGGCGGGTGGAGATCTGCCGGCGCGCCTTTGGTTTGCTGCTCGAGCAAGCCGGTTTCGAGCCGAGCGACATCATCTTCGATCACAACGTGCTCGCCGTGGCCACCGGCATGGAAGAGCACAACGACTACGCCCGGGCGTTCATCGAGTCCATCCCGCGCATCAAGGCCGCCTGCCCTGGCGCGCGCCTTTCGGGCGGCATCTCGAACCTGTCCTTTTCCTTCCGCGGCAACGATCCGGTGCGCGAGGCCATGCACACCGTCTTCCTCTATCACGCCATCGCGGCGGGACTCGACATGGGCATCGTCAACGCCGGCCAGCTCGGCGTGTACGCGGACCTTCCCGCCGACCTGCGCGAACGGGTGGAAGACGTTATCTTGAATCGCCGGCCCGACGCCACCGAGCGGCTGCTCGAGATCGCGGGGCAGGTCAAGGGTGAAAGCAAGAAGCGCGCGGAAGATCTGGGCTGGCGCCAGGGTCCGGTCGAAAGACGCCTCGAGCACGCGCTCGTCCACGGCATCACGGATTTCCTCGCCGCCGACGTCGAGGAGGCCCGCCAGGAGCTGGGCCAGCCCCTCGCCGTGATCGAAGGCCCGCTCATGGCCGGCATGGGCGTGGTGGGCGACCGGTTCGGCGCGGGCAAGATGTTCCTGCCCCAGGTCGTGAAGAGCGCGCGCGCAATGAAGCAAGCGGTTGCGCACCTCCTTCCTTTCATGGAGGCGGAAAAGACCAGCGGCAGCAAGCCGCGCGGCAAGGTGGTGCTCGCCACGGTCAAGGGCGACGTGCACGACATCGGCAAGAACATCGTGGCCGTGGTTCTGGGCTGCAACAACTACCAGGTCGTCGACCTCGGGGTGATGGTTCCGTGTGCCAAGATCGTCGAGACGGTCGTCTCGGAGGCGTGCGACATCGTGGGGCTCTCCGGGCTCATCACGCCCTCGCTCGACGAGATGGCTCTTGTCGCCGAGGAGCTCGATCGGCGAGGGCTGCGGATTCCCCTGCTCATCGGCGGCGCCACCACCAGCCGC
>Ga0172366_10005287_pt1 | contig 10151 bp, 9 predicted proteins | sample LakKivSesite69cm_FD_114533 | JGI IMG/M metagenome (GOLD analysis project Ga0172366, IMG submission 114533) | Sediment microbial communities from Lake Kivu, Rwanda - Sediment site 69cm | ecosystem: Environmental > Aquatic > Freshwater > Lake > Sediment | place: Rwanda: Western Province, Lake Kivu...
AAGGGCTGCGGGTTCTGCATCGCCTACTGCCCGCGCCAGGTCCTCGAGGTATCGACCGAATATAACCGCAAGGGCTATCACCCGCCGGTCGTCACGCATCCCGAGAACTGCGTGAACTGCCGTCTGTGTGAGGCGCTCTGCCCCGAGTTCGCCATCTGGAACACGTTGGACGAATCCGAGACGGACGAGGCCGAAAGCCGGCAATCAGATGTCAGCAGTCAGAAGTAGTCCGCACGGACCGGTCCTGACCGGCGCCCACTATCTCGACGGCGACCACGCCTGCGCCGAAGGCGCCATCGCCGCCGGTTGCCGGTTCATCGCCGGCTACCCGATAACTCCCTCAACCGAAGTCGCGGAACGCCTGGCCGAGCGCTTCCCGAGAATCGGCGGCACGTTCATCCAGATGGAGGACGAGCTGGCCTCAATCGCCGCCGTGCTCGGAGCGACGTGGGGCGGCGCAAGGGCGATGACCGTCACCTCCGGCCCCGGCTTCTCCCTGATGCAGGAGAACATCGGCCTCGGCGTGATGACCGAGACGCCTTGCGTGGTCGTCAACGTCCAGCGCGGCGGCCCTTCGACCGGACTTCCGACCCTGACCGGCCAGCAAGACATGATGCAGGCGCGCTGGGGCTCGCACGGCGACTACGAGATTATCGCGCTCTCGCCCTCCTCTCCACAGGAGTGCTTCGACCTGACCGTTACCTGCTTCAACCTGTCCGAGAAGTACCGGGTGCCGGTGATGTTCATGATGGATGAGTGCGTTGGCCACATGACCGAGAAGGTGGTCATTCCAGCAGCCGACAAGATCGACGTTTGGCCCCGCCGCTGGTATCGCGGCCCCAAGGATAAGTACCGGCCCTACGAAGCGGACAAGGACGGCGTGCCACCCATGATTCGGGCCGGCGACGACCATCGCGTCCACATCACCGGCCTGACGCACGACGCGCGCGGCTATCCCATCATCAATGCCGAGTGCCAGAACATTTGCGTGTCGCGCCTGGTGGAGAAGATACGCAAGAACGCCGATGACCTGGTCGTTACCCGGGAGCAGCAGCTTGAGGGCGCGGACGTTGTCGTCGTTGCCTACGGCATCAGCGCGCGCGTTGCCACCAAGGCAATTGCCGATGCCCGGAAAAAGGGTATCAAGGTCGGGTTCCTGCGACTCGTCGTAGTGTGGCCCTTCCCTGAGAAGAAGATACGCGAACTGGCCGGCAAGGTTAAGTGTCTCGTCATGCCGGAAATCAACATGGGACAGATGTACCGCGAGATGGAGCGCGCGGCCGGGGGCAAGTGCAAGACCCTTCTGGTACCGCACTGCGGCGGCTGGGTCCACGACCCGGGCGACATTCTTAAGGCCATCATCGAAGGAGCGAAGTGATGTCGATTGTCGATTGCCGAATGCCGAATGTCGAATGTCGGACCAATCGGAAATCGTCAATCGTCATTCGTCAGTCCCATGAATCCTAACCAGCTTATCGGCAAGCGCGGCACCATTGACTCCCATCCGATGGAGGACTTCCTCAGGATGGACCGGATGCCGCACATCTGGTGCTCCACCTGCGGGCTCGGCACCTGCCTGACCGCCTTCATCGAGGCCGCCCAGGAAAGCGGGCTTCCGCGCGAGGATTTGGTCGTCGTATCCGGCATCGGCTGTACCGGCCGGGCTGCCGGCTATCTCAAATACGACTCTTTCCATACCACCCACGGCCGCGCCGTCCCCTATGCGACCGGTCTCAAGGTTGCCAATCCGCGTCTGAAGGTCTGCATCATCTCCGGCGACGGCGACCTGGTTTCCATCGGCGGCAACCACCTCATTCATGCCGCCCGGCGCAACATGGACCTGGCGGTCATCTGCGTGAACAACTTCAACTACGCCATGACCGGCGGACAGGCGGCGCCGACCACGCCGCAGACCGCCATTGCGACAACTACTCCTTACGGCGCATTCGAGCGCCCCTTCAACATCCCGTTCCTCGTCGATTCCTGCGGCGCCACCTACGTTGCCCGCTGGACTGCGCTCCACGTCCGCCAGCTCACGGTTTCCATCAAGGAAGCCATGCTCCACCGGGGCTTCGCATTCATCGAGGTAATCTCGCCCTGCCCCACTGTCTACGCCCGCCGCAACCGGCTCGGCACCGGCCTCGACCTGATGAAGTTCTACCACGACCACTCCATCACCAAGAACTTCGCCTCGACCCGCGAGTGCGACATCAAGTTCCAGCAGGACATCATCGTCGGCAAGTTCGTCCAGCGCGAAGAGCCGACCTATCTCGACGCGATGGATGCCCAGATGAAGAAGTCGCTCGGCGCGAAGTTCGTGCCCTACTCCGGCCCGATGGATCCGGCCAAGGACAAGTAGAATGAACCACCAAGGCACCAAGAACACCAACGGACCGAATGCTCTCCGTTCGGCGTCGTCTTTGTGCCTTTGTGTCTTGGTGGTAGAATCCGACTCCGGCTCACGATAATGGAAATAAAGGTATCCGGTTTCGGCGGTCAGGGCATCATCCGCATCGGCATGATTCTCGGCAAGGCCGCCTCCCTTTACGACAAGAAGAGCGCGACCCTTACTCAAAGCTTCGGCCCGGAAGCGCGCGGTGGAGCGTGCTCAGCCCAGCTCGTCGTATCGGAAACCGAGATTCTTTATCCCTACCTCACCGTGCCGGACATCCTCATCTCGATGTCGCAGGAAGCCTACGACAAGTTCGAGCCCGAACTCAAAGAAGACGGCGTCCTTTTGATTGACGAAGACCTCGTCAAGCCTCACCCCGTGCGCGGGACGATAAGGCAGTATGCGATACCGGCGACCCGCATCGCCGAGAAGCTCGGGAACCGCCTGTACGCCAACTTCGTCATGATTGGCTTCATCGTCGCCATCACCAAGGTCGTGCCCAAGAAGGCGCTGATTGACGCCATCCCCGGCACCGTTCCCGACCGCCTGCTTCAGAAGAACATCGACGCCTTCGAGCAGGGCTTCGCCATCGGCGAGCAGAAACTCGCCGAGTCCAAGTAGTCGCAACCATTTGGATTGCGGGAGCGCAAGCTCCCGCTTTTCAGTCAAAGCAACAGCCCTGCCGCCGCACAAACCGCCGTCCGGGCACTGGGAACTGCAAACTGGAAACTGGAAACTCGCGCCTAAAGGCGCGCTCTCAGCTTCGGCCCGATCTCGTCCGGCTCGTAAACAACCGTGATGCCCGCGGCCTCGAACGCCTTTATCTTCTCCGGCGCGGTGCCTGAGCCGCCCGAGATGATGGCCCCCGCATGTCCCATCCGCTTGCCCGGCGGCGCGGTCTGACCGGCGATTAACCCGAGTACCGGCTTATGGCAATTGGCCTTCACCCACTCGGCTGCCCGCTCCTCGTCGGTGCCGCCGATTTCCCCGACCACGACTATCGCCTTCGTTTCCGGGTCGGCGTTGAACCGCTCCAGGCAGTCGATGAAGTTGGTCCCGATGACCGGGTCCCCGCCGATGCCGACGACCGTTGACTGGCCGAACTCTAACGTCTGGCTCGCTACCTCGTAGGTCAGAGTGCCGGACCGCGACACCACGCCCACGCATCCCGGCTTGAAGCTCGCGGCAGGCATGATGCCCACCTTGGCCTTGCCCGGCGATATCGCGCCCGGGCAGTTCGGCCCGAGCACCCGCGTCTTCCTGCACTTCGCATAGTCCAGCACCTTCACCATGTCCATGGTCGGCACTCCCTCGCTGATGCAGACCACCAAGTCAAGGTTCGAGGCGATACACTCATACATCGCGTCGGTAGCGAACGAAGCCGGTACGAAGATTATAGACGCATTCGCCCCGGTCTTCCTTGCCGCCTCCTCGACCGAGTCGAACACCGGCAGGCCCTCGACCATCTGCCCGCCCTTACCCGGCGTCACGCCGCCGACCACGTTCGTCCCATACTCCTTCATCGCCTTCGCGTGGAACGCTCCGTCCCTGCCGGTAATCCCCTGCACAATCAGCCTCGTGTTCTTGTCTACGAAGATGCTCATAGTCCGCTCTCCGCTCCGCACTTCTGCATTCTAGCCTCTAGCTTCTCGTTTCTAGCTTCGTCTTCTTTGCGGTTCACTTCTGACTTCCGACATCTCACACCTTACATCCAGCATCTCTCATCTGACTTCTCACTTCCCGCTCGCCAGCGCCACCGCCTTCTTCACCGCCTCCCCCATCGTGCTTGCCGGGGTCACCGCGCTGCCCGCGAGAATCTCGCGCGCCTTCTCGGCATTGGTTCCGGTGAGCCGCGCCACCAGCGGCACCCTGCGGAGGGACATGACCGAATCGTCCGACGATTCGGGTCGTGTCCCGACCGCCGCGAGCAGCCCGTTCGCGATGTCGTCGCACCTTGTGATGCCGCCGAAGATGTTGATGAGGATAGCTTTCACGTTCGGGTCGGAAAGGATGATGCGCATCGCCGTCACCATCTTCTCAGGGGAAGACGAGCCGCCCACGTCGAGGAAGTTCGCCGGCTCCCCGCCGTAGCGCTTTATCAGGTCCATGGTCGCCATCGCGAGCCCAGCCCCGTTCACCACGCAGCCGACGTTGCCCGAAAGCTTGATATAGGTCAGGCCCGCGGCCTTGGCCTCGACCTCAGTCGGCTCCTCGGCCGACAAATCCCGCATCTCCTCCCACTCCTTGTGCCGGAAGTCGGCGTTGTCGTCGAGGTTAATCTTCGCGTCGAGCGCCAGCAGAAAACCGGGACTGTCCCCTGGTCGGCTTGGGACTGAACCGGTTTTCTGCACCAGCGGATTGATTTCGATAAGCGAGCAATCCTTCTGCACGAATATCCGGTACAGCTTCTGCGCGATGCCCGCGAACTCCCGCGCCAGTTTGGCATCGCCGTAGAGCGCCATGCCCACGTTCCTTGCCTGGAAGTTCAAGAGGCCCGCGGCCGGGTCGATTCCGACCTTGAGTATCTTCTCGGGCGTCGCCTTGGCCACCTCCTCGATTTCCACGCCGCCCGCAGCCGACGCCATCAACACCGGCGCCCTGGTGGCGCGGTCGATGATGATGCCGACGTACGCCTCGCCCTTGATGTCCACGCACTCGGACACCAGCACCTTGTTGACCCGGAGCCCCTTGATGTCCATGCCGATGATGCTCTTGGCCACGGCCTCGACCTGTTCCGCCTTCTCGACCTTCTTCACCCCGCCGGCCTTGCCGCGGCCCCCGACCAACACCTGGGCCTTGATAACGACCGGCATCCCCAGCTCGCGGGCCAGCATTGCCGCCTCATCCGGCGTCGATGCAACCCGCTCGCGGGGGACCGGAATCCCGAAACTCGCAAATATCTCCTTGGCCTGATACTCGTGGATTTTCATAGGTGCGAGAATCTAGCAGGAACAGACTCGGAGTCAAGAGCACTTCCCGCCCCGCGGCAAGAGCCGGTCGCCACCGACCGCTGACCGCCTCACGAACATCCCGGCCATCAACGCCGCGGGAGCTACCGACACCACAACGGCCGGAGCGGCTCGGGCCGCAGCTCACGGAACAGCCTGCCGAATGACTGTCAGAGCAGTGAGGAGGACAACCCAGAGAGCAACATGGGCGGCTATCCTGACCGCAATCCCTCGAACAACTGACCAGGCAACGTACCAGACAACGTCCGGAACTACCGAGCACGCAACCAGGAGAACTGCTCGGAAGACAACCCAGACCGCTACCTGCCCTGCAATCCGGGAGACTGCGGTCAGGGCAACCCGGACGAGAACCTGCCGAGCAATCTCGTATACAACTTGAGGGGCTGCCTGGGGGACGCCGGAGGGGACTTTCCCGAATCCGACTCAACCAACATGGAATCAGGCAGTTAGCAGCACCCCGGCGCTCGCTTTCTTGTATCCTATCACTAAACCTGAGCCTCTGGCGTCTCGCGGTTCAGACCTCTCCGCAGCGTTCTAACAGCCATCTTCGAACTCCTTTCATCTTGGTTCTCATACGTATATCTGCCGAAAGAGCGAAAGCGGACATATCCCGAGCGATTTCCACGGAGGAGGGTGGTATGGGGGAGGGTATGTCGATGGCTACGTCAAGAAGTCTGTCGGCGGGTTTGCCATCAGGTAAGTCACTGAGTTTGTGAGTAGGTACGTCGCCAGGTTTGTCGCTAGGTCTGTCGTCAAGTACGTCGAAAGGTTCGTTCCCGGGTTTGTTCTTAGGTATGTGGATGAGTTCGTCGCGGAGTTGCTCGAAAGGTCTGTCGATGAGTCTGTCGGTGAGTCTCTCAATAGGTCTGAGGACGAATCTGAGCCTGGGTTTGGTCCTGAGTCTGACGTTGACTAGGTGATTGGGTCTCTCGGTAAATGCGCCGGCAGGATAGCATCGACGCACGCCCACACCCGCCGACCCTGCCCCCTCTCCCGAACTTTACACAGCCCGACTCGGAACCAGACTGACGCCAGTGGATGCTGGATTCCTCGCGGGGACAGATGCTCGGAATATGGGAAGTGTCCCATCCCTTCCCCTCCTCTCGGCTTGACAAGCCCTGCTCGGAACTGGATTAACGTTCAGCGGCCGTCGGATTCCGATCGGTCCCAAGAGAAGCCAGATGCCCGGACGCGCTCACAGCCTTGACCGTATGGAATCTAGCAGAGTGTCCCTGAAGTACCCGACCAGATTCTTCACGCCCCAGAGTGGGAATTGACCCCGTGGATTTGGGCGGTAGACTCAACTGAAATCGAGAGATAGGTATTGTCGCAGTGGCATCAAGCATTCTAGAAGTCGACCTTGCAGCTGCAGGCTGCAGACAATTGCGGATATCGGCAAGGTGCTCCGTAGAGCCCACGGAGCTGCTCGCCCATGCTGGTGGCAAGGTACCGGTGCGTCTGAGGTGTGAGTACGTTGCAGGTGACGTTCGACACGCATTGACCCTGCGCATCTCCTCGCTTGGCCCCAAGGAGAGCGACCTCGGACTGTCGCTAGTGTACTCGCAACCCACGGAGAACCCTATCCAGTCGGAGTCATCGGTTTCTGAAGTGGAACGCATAGTGCAGTCACTGGCACAGTCGACCCAGCAACTGAGATTTGACTGCGGCGCCCGCTTCGTTCAGAACCGTGAAGCGTACACATCGCTGATTCCGTTGCCGCTCCGTTCCGATGAGTGGAAGGACCTGCCCTTCGACGACATAGTTGGGTTCAGGTTCCGCAAGCGAGACGGGGACAGGACGGTCTACAACGTAATAGTCGAGTTGATCAGCAACGAGTATCACGAGTCGCTTTCGTACAACTGGGAATCTCACCTGTCACTCGAGTTGCCAAGCGCTGTTCTAAACGCTGGGAAGGACATAGTCGGAAGATTCGTGTTCCGAACCTCCGCCAAACCATGAACCCTGAAACCCACGGCCAACACGCTGACGAGTCAGACGCCGAGATAGACCTACTACTGGAACCGTGGCAGTATCCGGCCGAACTGACGACGCCGCTCAATGCAGAAATGCTGGCAGCGAAGGTCCTAGACAGCCTCCGACCGACGCGGCTTAGCCTGAATGCTCTGCTTGTGCGACTTGAACAGTTGTGCCGAGGTGCAGCGCTCGCAGCCGAGTCGCGCAGTATCTTGATGGGGTCCCTCTTGAGCGACAGGCTTGAGCTTCTCTCACCCATTCCTGTCCACGTCGAATGTGACGGTCGTCAGCACATCGCCTCATCGAAGGACCTCGGCGTATTCGGAGTGGGCATCGATGAAGAGTCGGCCCTAGATGATCTCAGGCTGGAGATTGTGGAGTTCTACTACGATCTCAAGGACGAGCCACTCGGTGAACACCTCCGCCAGCGCTACGTCTACCTGTCTTCAGTCGTTCGCGAGAAGAAGTGAAGATCTCTGACGCCCTACACGTCTGCACGAAGCTGGAGATGGAGATGCGCGAAGGCCGGGACACCGTTGCCAGGTTCCGCCACGAAGGTAAGGTAGTGACCCGTACACGGATTCCACATGGACGTGGCGAGTTGGAAGGAAAGCTGCCGCACTTCGTGAGGCAGCAACTCCACCTGAGCGAAGAAGAATTCCGCCTAGTGGACGTGTGCACCTACTGGCGCATAGACTACGTCAGGATTCTGAAGGAAAAGGGCCTGATACTCAACGCCTGACTGTTCGACGTCCACCTCCGGGAGTTTCGTGGACCTACCGGACCTACCGGGACACTTCCCCTATTTCCGGCGGGAATCAGGGCAGGCACTTATTGGCGACGGCGTCAAGGGCAACGTGACGGCGAAGGCCGGGTGCGGCAGGCTCTTGCCGCCCGCGCGTGAATTGGCTTGACAGCGGGGCCGGTTTGCGGACGATATAAGCAGCCTATGAACCGGCACTACCGGTGTCCCAAGTGCTGGCAGCCGATTGAGGTGGCTTGGGAGAGCATCGAGCAGGAAACAACTGGTGAAAAGCGGGGTGAAAAGCGGGTGAAAAGCGGGGCACTTCCCAGATTTCTAATCCCAAGCGAGTCAAGGGCATCGGCCACGCCCCAATTCCGCCCGCGGATTTGACATCCCCGCCCGCGAGTCCTAGAATTCGGCCATGACCGGGCTGGCTGGCGCGCTTCTGACCCTGGTTGCTCTCTCTGCGCAGAGACCGTCTGCCGCAGACCAGCCCGTTCTCAGAGCGTGGGTGATTGACGGCTCCTGCCGCATCTACGGGCAACCCGACCCGTTTTCTTCGCCCCTGCGCACGGCCGAACCCGGCGAGCCCTACCAAGTCCTTGCGAAATCGGCGGGCTGGTACGAAGTCCTGTTGCCCGACAACCGAACCGGTTGGATTGTCGCCCGCCATGCCGTGCTGAGTTCGCACGCCGGCGCCGGGCCGGGGCGCGTATCCGGCTCGAAGGGCGAGGTGTGGGCCGCGCTCGGCGGCGGGCTTGTCGGCGGCTGTGTCGGGGTCATACCGATGTATGCGTTCCTGGCTTATACCCTGGGCAGCCTGGACCTTTTCTCGCCGGTGCATGGCTCCAACGCCGTGTCCAGGACTATGATCTCAATTGCGTACGGAGCCTCGGTCGCATCAGCGGTGGTCGTAGCGCCGGCGGCAGCGGCCTACGGCGCATTCTCGGCCGGCGAACGGGAGCAGCCCGGCGGCAACCTGGCACAGTCATGGACCGGGGCGCTGGCCGGCAACCTCGTCGGGGCCGGCGCCGGACTGTGTCTGGACCTGCTGCTGTCGGGATCCAACACGTCAACAGGTTACCTGTTCACGTCGCTGGGTTCGCTGGCAGGAACCACCGCCGGCGCTGTCATCGGCTACGAGCACAGCAAGCCGGTCTATGCACGCCACTATGCTGCCGGTCGGGTCGGCCTGCCCATGGCCGGTCTTTCACTGAACCGGACATCCTCAGGGCAGACGTCACCGGCCGTGCGGATGGACCTGGTCACGGTCCGGTTTTGACCCATGCTTGCCTTCCTGCTGGCAGCGCTGGTGGCAGCCGACAGCCTTCCGCCCCCGGCTCAGGACACTGCCGTTGCTGTGGCAGTGAGCCCGCGCGTGGGCGCCGAGATAGACGCGCGCGAACGCCGCTCGTTCCACCTGTTCCCCGGTCTCGAGGACTTCACGTCGGCGGTCTTTTTCAGAATGCCGGACTGCACGTACTCCCTGGAGATTACCACTGACTCAGCGAAGGTCAGCCGGTATCCGGTCACGCCGGAGCGGTTCCGGCGCATCGGGCACTATGTAGACCGCTACGAGGAGGTGGTCGGCGAACTCGGAGCACTGCCGAATGGACAGGCGACGTACTTTGACCTCTGGCAGGGAATCGGCCGGAGCCCGAAAGACACCGGGGCCCATCCTGTTAGCCCGCCTCCGCGGGCCGCTTGCACAAACCTGGCTATGGACGGACTGACCGGAGCGGCATTCGGGCTCGGCGCCGGCGGGACAATCGGAGCGATGGGCGCCATCAAGTTCATGGAAAGCCGGCAGGAGTCGCTGGAGATGCACGACTGCTGGGGATACGGCTCGTACTGGTACCATTACTCGGTTGACGTGTACGACGTAAACCGGGGAACGTACGCGGGCGTTGCCGGCGCCGGGCTCGCAGCCGGAGCCGGTGCCGGCTTGGCGCTGGGCGCGGCGCAGGCAAGGCGTGGCGGCGCGGCGACCCTGGAACGAAGGGGCGTTGCCGGGTATGACCTCTTCGGCGACCCGATTACTGACCGCGAAGTCCGTCTGCGCATGCAGGCG
>Ga0172366_10005288_pt1 | contig 10148 bp, 16 predicted proteins | sample LakKivSesite69cm_FD_114533 | JGI IMG/M metagenome (GOLD analysis project Ga0172366, IMG submission 114533) | Sediment microbial communities from Lake Kivu, Rwanda - Sediment site 69cm | ecosystem: Environmental > Aquatic > Freshwater > Lake > Sediment | place: Rwanda: Western Province, Lake...
TATGTCTATTAGGGTTTTGCAGTTGTGGAAGAAGAGTGTTAGTGATATAGCTATGTCGTCCAGTAATTCTTTTAGGGAGATGCTCATCTTCCTTCCTTTGTGTCTGAATAGTTGCCATGTTTTTGCACTACGTCTAAAGACTTCTCCGTCTTTGTACACAAACATGTTATTCATAATCTTTAAACCAGACCACGCCAGCAGTTAATCGGTCGGACCAGGAGGCAGGTCCCAGTCCCTGCTGGCGTGGTCGGTTTCCTTTGTCTAAGCAACTTCTTCGGTAGGTACGTCCAACTTACGAACACCAAGGATCTTCTGTTCCATCTCCTTGGCAGAAGTCTCCCACTTGTTGGTATTGAGGCCCAACCCGCCACTAACGTAGCACTCGATACGGCCAAGCATCTTCTTCAAGCGGCTAATCCTGGCATCAGTCCAGGTTTCCGTGACCGCCTTGTTGTCGTTGAGGACGGCATCAACTTCACTTTCCAACTTCTTGAAGTCTTCGTCCAGTTCGGCAACGAGGGCCGTCTTGACTACCTCACGAGCCTGTTCGACGTTGGGGATTGGCATATTCTCCAGATTACAGACTCCGCCGATATAACCAAGCAATTCCTCAGCGGATTCGATCAGATCCTTGTGACCGGCAGGGACGAAGTAGACTGATCCCTGTGGACGGAGGCTGACGATATCGCCTTCGGAGCGGAAGATGTTCTGGAGGTATCGGGTAATGTCGCTGGAGTTGTACATTTCCCTGTGTTGGTTGAAGAGGAGGGCCAGTTGGTGTTTGATTTCTGGGCTGCACTTGTCGAGTGCGGCTTCGAAATCACCAGTTTCCCGATACTTGGGTTTGCTGACGACGATGATTGCTTCCTTTTCGTAGGTGAGTTCCTTGCCGTCTTCGCCCTCTACCCTATGCTCTGCGGTGAATTGGAAGCTAACGGTTTGGGGCGTGTCTTCTACGAGCCGTACCAGACGGTTTTCTTCCATCACCTTGAGAGCACGGGTGAGGGCAGATCGGTAGTTGTGCTTGGGGGCGTACTTCTTGTCGATGTTGACCCGTTCGAGGTACTTGACGAATTCGTTGCGGGTGACGTTGACGGAGTTGATGTTCCACCAAATAATGTAGCCCATGATTTCGTGTTCTTTGGTCCCTTCCTTGAGGGAGCCGAGGAGTACATTCTTCTTGATGGTGTTTTGCTGCGTTTCGTTCATGATTTTCTCCTTGTCGCTTGCTTCTTTGAAAATATCGTTTTTATAAGAGGAAATAATTAGCTGCATTGACCAATCATGTAGGCATGGTACCCCTCCTTGAGGGTACCATCCTCAATCTTCTCCAGGAATGGGATTTCTACAATGCCAGAGAAGCATCCGTGCTTGATTGGTTGTGCACGTGCTTGGTCGATTTCTGCCATTGTAGGTTCGCCATCGAATACTGCTCGGTATACTGCCCCACCGTCATTATCGATGATGTCTTTCTTAATGAGCTTTGCCATTATCTCCTTGACCTTTCTGGCGGCAGTTCTGCATCTACCTTATCCTTAAGCCAATTCTTCATCATTCATAAGCTTCCTTCGCTTCTGCTCAAGACGTGGACGTCGTAGACGCCAAGTTCGCCCGAACACGCGTTTGCTCCCGGCCCACCAATCCGCCCTCGCTTGCCCATTTGTCAACAGCCTCCGATGCTCTGGGGTGGCGCTGCCAACAATCGCTGGGCAGCTGGTTGTACACGTACCACATGATCTCCCTGATAGCCGCCAGCGACTCGCCGTCGGCCCTGGAGACCGCTTCCATCAAGTCATTGCGCACGACGGCCTGTACGAAGTGGCCCGTCGCGCCACCACAAGCCGCCCAGCGCTGCAGCGCGTGCAGCACGGGGGCTGGTATCTTCTTCGTGTACTCGGGCGCGTCACGCTCCAGCTCACGAAGGCACTCCTCGACCTTCTGCGGGTCAAGCTCCATGAACTCTCCTTCCACCGTCACATGTGACGGCGCTTCTAGTTACGCATGCTGTCTGGGCTGAATGCACTTTAGTTTTCTCATTCTCTGATTTCCTCTCGATTCTTCCATTTATTACCAAAAGTATCCTGCCATGAGAACTTGACCTTCTTCCCCTCAATAATCTCCACGAAGAAACTATGAGTAATATAATTACTCTTTTCGGCATCATGGTAGTTGATTCGGAAATACTTGTTATCATAGACGTGGTGGATCTTCATCAATAGTCCAGGGTAGTATGGGGCTTTTGAGTCTACTAGTTTGATTGCTGCGTTGAGTAATTCCTGTTTTGGGTTGGGTTTGGTTTCCTTTGGTTTCTTTACTGGCTTTGCGTTGACTGGTGTTTCTTCCTCTTCGGTGACTGGCATCTTTTTCTCCTTGGAGAGCGGATTTCTTCGTCCGCTCTCCCCTCTTTGGTGTCGGTTTAGATAGTCAGCTTCCTAGAGAAACTATCCTTCCGCTCATCTTCGTAAACTGATGCCGGAAGAGCGTTCTCACGCGCCCAAGTAACCATCGTCTTCAACTGAGCAGCAGCCGAAATAGCCAGAGGACGACAAGCCTTGATACCCCTAAGAATATGCTCAGTAGTAAACTCAGCAGTCTCAGGATTATCATTCTCAGCAAACGAGAAATATAGGGAATCCTTCACGGCACCCTCGATTTCTGCACCAGAGAACTGGTCAGAAGCTTTGGCCAGAGCAGCCAAATCCACCTTGGGAGCCTTCTTCCCAAGCCACCTGCGTTTGATGTGGATGTTGAAGATCTCCTCCCTCTCCTTCGGCGTAGGAAGATCGACGAAGAAGATCTCGTCGAATCGGCCCTTACGGAGGAGTTCCGGATTCGTAGCCAGAATCTCATCGATCTTATTCATGGTAGCGATCGTGAAAGCAGGCTGTTCCTTTTCCTGCATCCACGTGAGGAATTCGCCCATCAACCGCTTGGTGACACCGCCATCATTCGCAGAGGTTCCAGAACCTGCGAACCCCTTCTCGATTTCGTCCATCCAGACGACGCAGGAGCCGACAGCTTCGATCGTCTGGATAGCCAGTCGGACATTGGCCTCTGATTCACCGACGTGACCGGCGAAGCATCGACCGATATCGAACTTAATGAGTGGGACTTCCAGGAGGCTAGAGGCAACCTTAGCGCTTAGGGATTTTCCGCATCCTGGTAGTCCGACCAGAACGATACCCTTCATGATCGGGAGTCCGAAGAGCTTTGCCTTCTTGGTGAAGCTGGACCTTCGGAGCAGTAGGAAGTTCTTCAGGGTTTCCAAACCACCGATGCTTGCGATACTAAGGTCAGTCTCGAAATACTCCAGGATTCCGGACTTCTTGACGATCTGGGCCTTTTCGCGGAGGACCAGCTTGCCGACATCCTTCCGCTTTTCCTTGTCCTTTTCACTAAGGTGTTCGACAATTGCCTTACTGAAGGCACCTTCTGCCTCGATTGTCGTCAGGCCCATTGCCGATTGGATTACATGTTCTCGCTTGTCTTCTGACATACCGAGTGCTTTCTGGTAGTCATTGGACAGGACGTCCCATGCCTTGGCGACTTCGTCGTACTTCGGTAGTTCGAACTCAATGAGGGTTACGTCTCGCTTGATGTCGAGTGGGATTTCATTGAGTGGGGAGAGCATGATGAGGCAGTCGCCAACCTGCTTGAAGTCCTTGGCTACGTCTCGGATTAGGCGGCGGATTACTGGTTCTTTGAGATATGGGTGGATGTCTCGGAATACCCACATCAGTGATCCGTCTTTCTTGGTTCGGCATCTTGCGAGAGCGTCCAGTAGTGCTTTTTGCGGGTTGGTAGCTGCCTGGTCCTTGAATTTGCCATCCATCTGGAAGAATCCGGTGGTGATGCTCCAGAAGATGACTTGGCGGTTGAGTTTCTTGGCGGTGTTGACGATATTGAGTTCTGCTCGGCCTTCCTCGTGGGTTTGAATCCAGAGGACGGGGTACGCGGCTTTGATGTAGTTGGTGATGTCCATTTGCCCATTCTCCTTAGTTGACGTAGATCTTTCGGCCTTTTACGGTGAACCATACTGATCCGACATTGCTGTAACAGGTTGTGTATAGGCGGTATAGTCTTCCATTGAAGTTGATTTTATACACGTTTGTTAACTTACCACCATATCCTGATGCTGTTTGTTGTAGTCCCATTTTCTGCCAGCCTAGTGGTTCGTATAGTAGGTCAGCTTGGGTTGCGATAATTGTGTTATTTCTTACGTCTTGTTCTGTGAAGATTTTCATTTTTTCTTCCTTCTTTTGAAGACTTTCCCACCTCTAATAACGAAGTCAGGATCTTCTTTCATTGCCTTCGCTGCTGCTGACAACTTAAGTGATAATGTCTTACATTCCTCTGCTGTTAATCCTGTGATACGGATGTAATGTTGTCTTACTTTGTTGTGGTCGTCGCCTCGGAATTCTATTTCTGCTTCGTGACCGCAGATTGATACTTCTGATATACATTTCTGTCGGTCGAACATGTAGGTTGCTGATGTTCTCATTAAATCCCCTTTGGGTTGATGAATTCTAATGTGAATACATCACCTTTTTGTAGTGATTCATCAACACATTTCTCAAGGTGTCTGGTTAGTTGTTTGATTGTTTTTGGTGTTGGGTCACTACCCCATTGCCATAAACCATCATTCCTTTGGCTTCTTCGGCTAGGTATTCGTGGTTTTGGCGACCGTCCTACTAGAGTTATTGTTATTTTCATTTTTCTCACCAGCATTTCGTACCGACGACATCAAATTCACCATTATCCAACTCCTCAACCTCAACCATATATCCAAGATTGGTCAGTTGATCGACAGCCACCATCTTGTTATACTCCTTCTGGAGGATAGTTAGATCCTTACCAGCAACCTTCTCCAGACCAAAGCCACCCTGCCAGAAATCGTAGACGAGCGAATACCCTTCCTCGTCCTTATTCTTAACGACGCCGATCTCATACGTCTCTTTATTACCACCCTTGACGCGGATTGCGTGTTCGCACTTACCATATTCCTTGGGGTCAATTCCATTCCTATAGGCGGCGTTTTGGCCGTTGTAGTCGTTGACCCAGGTGCCATACCATTTGAAGGTATGCTTGTTTCGGACTAGTTCGAGTCCGATTGCTTGACAGGCTTTTTCGAGGATGTCCAGGTCTTTGACGACGGTTTTGACGCTTGCTACGTGACTCATTCTTCTACTCCTTCGTATTGTTGGTCGAATGGTTCTGTCATGTTGAATTTTTCTAAGTGGTCATTTAGATCTGGGAATATAACTCTGAGTACGTCCCTTTTACCGTCCTTTGCATTGACGAACTTCACTGACTTGTCTTTGAGTATCTTGTCATAAGTTTCTCCTGCCTGGAATTTCATTCCTTTCTTGATACTCTCTACTATACATATTGATACTCCTCGACATATTTCTGGGTATGGGATTACTATTTGTATATCTCTGTGGCCCCATGATAGATCTAGTCCATGGGTGTGGAAATTCATTCCTGTTGGCATATTGGGATCATCTACGATGTGGGAGTACCATCCGTAGCTTGCCAACATTTCCATTTCCCATAGTGCGTGTTTTCGGCGTGCTCGTTCTTTTTGTCTATCGTTCATGTTGCCTCAGCAGATGCTCTTAACAAATATTCTCCTTGGCTGTTTCCGACCTGCTGGAGAACTGATCGCATCTGCTGGATAGTTGTATCGGCATTAGGTGCATTATTTAATTCCTTCACCGAGAAGCGACCTTCCTTTAGGTTTACAGGAATTAGGCTGTGGAAGCGGAAGACGGCCTTGAAATTTATGAAGTGGTCGATGACCCATATGTCTGCCCGGAGGAATACATCTGCTCCTGGTTCACAGATGTCTTTCCTGGAGTACAAGTATAGTTTGAACTTAGCAATCATACCTTTGTAGTTGTCTAGTTCCAACGAAGGCATGTCTGCCAAGCATACTATACTCATTATCATCTCCAGGTTATGTGGCTCGTGTTGTTTCCTTTTCCTTATAGCGCCGTTGCTGCGTTCTGCAAATCGGCGCAGTGACGGGCATCCCTTACTTGAAATATTTACTAAGCGCGTCAGGGACATCGAAATCAATATCTGGGTTCATAATAATATTCCCTGAGACAAGAGACATGTACAGACAGATTGCCTCTTTGGAAGGATTCTTGATGTCTTTGATCCTTTCCGGATTCTGTTTGATAATATCGAGCTGCACTTCGTTCGGAACTTTTACCATGGCGTTGAGGACTTTAGGCTCTTGCGCAATAGCTGCTAATATATGTTCAGTCTTGAATATATCTTTTTCACTACCATATGTCACTATATATGGATTTTTACGGATAGCTGTCTGGATGACTTTATCTGATACATTACCTGGTAGGTTGAATATAATACTAGGATTACCGACTACTGTCGCTTCTTGAGCACGTTCGCTCAGCATATATGGGTACTTTTGAGATTTAAAGATGAGGTATGGGTCTTTGGTTGCTGCATATGCTACAGTTGTGTTATCTGGTTCAAATAAATGTTCTAGGTTTGATACATTCCCTCTTACTAATATGATTTCAAATTCTTGAGGTATTTTGAATTTCAGATCGAATGATAAATCATGTAATCCGCATGTGATAGCATATGTTACTAATTCTGGTGTTAGATTTTTGATGTGTTCTATTACTGGTGGTACTGTTTTTATTGCTAGTCTGAGTTGTTCTTCATTTAATAGGTCGTTATATACTAGGTATGTAATTGCTTTTCTTTCTTTACTTAATATGGATATGTTGATCATTTCTTGTGATGGGTTTTTGATGCAGCGGATTGCTAGTTTGTTATTTGCGAATGCTGCTTTGGCTATTTCTTCGTCTATTAGTTCACTGTCGATATAATCTAGGATACAATCTGTATCCCACCATTCTTCTCTGCTTGCGATTAGGTCTAGGATGATTTGTTTTGGTATTTTAAGACCACGGAGGCATGAGCGTCTGAAGTCTGATTTTAATGCCTCTTTACAGATAAGTGTTGTTAACTTTTTGATGAATTTCAGCATTTTTGGTTTGGCTTTTACTACCATAATATGGAATTGTTCATTGTCGAACTTTTTGATTAGTTTGACTAGTTCTTTTTGATTTAGGTGTCTGAGTACTCTTTCTGCTTCGTCTTGGGTGAGGTCATCGACGTCTTTTTTGGTGATTTCTTCGTCCAGTGCGTGTTCGAATCTGGTACCGCCGTGTAGTTTTGATGCCATTGGTGCTGCTTTGAGCAGTGTTGCCCATTTTGCTGTGTCCATGGTCGATTGTTATCTCCTCGGTAGGCGATAGAAGATTGTTATGCAAACAGAGAGCGAATTAGCTGGTGTGAACAAGGATAAGGACCCGATTTTTGTCAGGCATGCTGATTTGGAGCGTGTTTCTGATGATTCTGTTTATAGGTCGTTGTGTCCTGTTTGCAAGGTTGGTGCTTTATTGGTGTTGCGTGATCCTGTTACTTTTGAGATTATTCAGTCTGATATGTGTATTCTTTGTGCTCAGAGGGTCTTTTATACTGATTTGGGTAAGCAGGAGGTTACTGAGCCGAAGAAGCCGGTCCGGAAGTTGCAGATTTAAGTTTATTCTTCATGATTTCTAAGTATTTATCTAATAGTTCCTTCTTGTTCTTTGTTTCTAACACTGTTGCACGTAATATTTCCCTTTCTTTCTCTACTCTTTGGAATAGAAGGTCAATTACGCATTGTGCTGCTTTTTCGAAACAGTTTGGGTCTGATAGTTCAAATTCTTTTGGTTCGCATGCCCACTCATCCACTCCTCTTCTTGATGAACTTTCATCATGTATAGAGATACATGTATTGGTCATATCAATTTTAATGATTATAAAATCATTATCAGAATCTTGTTCAGTTTCTAAGACTATATTGCCGTCGCCGCGATCACATAGGTGGTGGAATCCAATTTTTTCATTTACTAGTTCTACTATATGATTTACTATCTCTTCACTACTCGTCGTCTTCCTCTTTATCCCATTCTTTTTCGAATTCATCGGAATCTTCCTCATCAATGAAGAAATTAGTGTTGTTATGTGATTGGTAGAATGGATTGAATTTTCCATTATCATCTCATGTTTCTTCTTTTTAGATAATTTCTTATTAGCCATAATTAGCTTGAGTTTACATTTTGCGATTGACCAGAGATACTGGCCATCAGTGAATGTATAATATTCGAGTTGATTCTGTTCATTGATATATTCTAGGATATTTCCGAAGCTCTTCGGGTCATTTAGTTCGAATACTTTCAGACCAGTCGGTGCTTCAACCTCTATTACACTATCCCGTTCTCTGAACGATACTTCGCATTCACCTAATTTAATTCTGCATTCTGCTTTACTATTAGCAATTAGTTCACCAAATATCTTGGCTACTATTTTATTCTCCATCTTTCTTTCTCCTCTCATCAACTACGGTAATATCATCTATTTCTAGGATAGATGTACCATCATCTTTGATAATTAGTCTACTATCTATTCCTTCTCTTGATAATCCTATTTGTAGTGCTTTGTCTGGGTGGATGGAGTCGTTTTCATCGAACCAGATGAATAGTCGATCGTAGAATATGCAGCAATATGGGGCGTCTTTTACTCCTGTTAGGTATACTACTATGTCGTGGTCTAACCAGAATGATTTTATTTCTTTGAAGTCTGGTTGGATTATGCTTAGGATATTTTGTTCGAATTCAGATAATCCCTTGACCTTCTCCCAAGGGATTTTATCTCCAGCTTTGATTTTGTTGTGGAATTTTTCTAGCTTTTCGTGGTCGTTTGGTCCCATCATTTCTTGAAGTATCCTAGTGCGTATTCATAGCCAGGTGGGTTGACATCAAATTCTCCTACGATGATTGGGTTTATTTCCTGCTGGTTTTTGGTAATATCTACCTTGGTTGGATTGACAAGTCCTAATTTCATCTTATTAGGGAATGATAGTCCTTCGATCGATCCTCTGTTCTTACTCCGGAAGTGGAGTGGTTTGAATAGGAAGTCAAAGTGGTCTGTTGTTTTGACTATCACTTGTGCTGTGACGAAGACGTTGAATGAGAATCTGTCTTTCATCTTGTCGAATTTTGGGAATAGGGCTATGTCGTAGTGTTTTTCTGTTTTGTTTATTACTAGGAAGAACCAGTCTTCTGGTTTTTCTTCGGAGTACCATTTTATATGGTCGGCTACTTCTTGCGGTTTTTCTACTCCGAATACTGGTGATAATTTTCCTTCTTCCATGAACCATGCGCAGAATTCTGGACTTGGGGCTTCATCAACTGCTTTTTGGAATACTCCTATGAATTGCTTTGTTTTCTCTTTTAGGTTCTCTAGGGTCAGGGTTTCTGCTAAATATGGTTCTTGTAATAGTGGTACGTATCCAAAGATTACGTACTTATCCTTACCTTTTTCTTTCGTTTTCATCCCGACCCCCCGTTGTTTGGGAGGGACAGAGGATAGTCCTCTGCCCCTCCGCACCAGTTAGATGGAGAAGGAGCTAGTTGACTGCTTGACCAGCCCCACCTCGTTCGCCTTCTTGACCTTTTCAGCGATCTTTGGATCGGTGATCTTCTGTTCGTGGAGCCAGTCGGTAGGTACCACGGTTTGGGTGATTGCGAACATCTCGATGAATTTTTCTTCACCGCCACAGGCAACGACCAGCTTTGCCAATAGGCCGTTCTCTGATTCATCTTCGGCGGCTTTCAAGCCCTTGTCGGTGAGTTCTACCTTGGTCTTGACCTGGAAGCCCTTGCCGAAGTCTTCTTCGAAGATTTTCTCCAGTTCTTCCTTCTTGTCAAGTCCCATTTCGCTGTAGCGGTTTTGGTTGCTGTAACGGACGGGGCCGACGTCGTCAGCTTTGATGTTGACGCTAGCCACGAACTTTCTGGTGCTTACGATGTTTTCCCGTCGCAGTTCGTCGCAAACGGGGCGGAGTACTGTTTCCGCTTGTTTGCGGATGTTCTCTGCTGCCCTTTCGATTTTCTTTTGTTCGATGATCGTTTGGAGTGCTTTCTTGAAGACTTCGTTTGATGGCAGGTCGATGGTGGGCGACGTTTCTTTCTTGGGTTTCGGGGGTGCCTTTGCTGCGAACTTGGACAGGCTGAGTGCCATGTTTTTGTCTCCTTTTCGAGCGGTTTGTATCGGGA
>Ga0172366_10005289_pt1 | contig 10148 bp, 11 predicted proteins | sample LakKivSesite69cm_FD_114533 | JGI IMG/M metagenome (GOLD analysis project Ga0172366, IMG submission 114533) | Sediment microbial communities from Lake Kivu, Rwanda - Sediment site 69cm | ecosystem: Environmental > Aquatic > Freshwater > Lake > Sediment | place: Rwanda: Western Province, Lake...
TCCCACCCCCCGCACCAAAGAATAAAACTCTGTTTTTGAAAAGATGCTGAAACGTAACTGTGACGGCTGGCGCAAAGGACTCGTAATAAAACGAATAGGTAAGCTCCTTGTAAAGGTCTTTGACTATTAATCCGGAGGAAATAAAGAAAGATCTCAATGACATTTTAGAAAACAAGGGTTGGAGGGAGATTTCAGTTGCTTTAAGAAAGATCGAGAAGGATGGAACAAGGACATGATTGATGATAGAAGGAGAAATCTCGAAATCTTAAGTGTCTTGTGGTAGATGTGGATAGATTTAAATTTCAAGCAAAAATTTTAGGCTGTTTATTGTTTAGAATGCGCGAAAGGGCAGATCATTAGATAGCGATTTCTTAATCGTGTTTTTTATCGATTGATTCGAGATGACTAAATAGAGACTTTATGTAGTCGATTTTCTCAACAACTGTTTGGATAACTTCTTTTCCCTCTGGCGTGATATAGTAGATTCTGATTCTTTCTCTCCACACGCCTTTTATTAGACCCTTCCTTTCCATCGCGTAAAGTGTAGAATAAACTGTTCCTGAGCTGAGTAAGATCTTATACTTTTGATAAATGTACTCTATAAGAGCATAACCGTTGATGTAGTCGCTAGAGCTTAGTTTTGCAAGAATTATCAGGTCAAGGAACTCCTTGGCGAATCTTCTGCGCAGTTGTTTCAATAGGTCATATTCTTTCGTTCTATTTGATGTTTTTTCCATCTCCAATTTAAGTTCCTAACTCTCCTATTCAATATTTGACGAGTTTTTCAGCAATCTCTTTCAGCTTTTGTATAAAGGGGTGCGTTGGATTTTTGATGCTTAACAGATAATCTCTTTTTGCTCTAAGTACATCGCAATAGCAAGGAATCATGCCTATGATCGGATGGCTCAGAGTTTCTTTAAGTTGGTTAATTAGTTCTTTTTCTTCATGTGGCGGATTGGTTTCGGGAAAAACTTTATTCATTAATATTAGAGTTTTCTTCTTGAAAATATCATAAAACTCAGAGAGCATTTTGGCTGTGCATTCAATGTCCAATGGATCTGCTGTGGCCACAACGATTGGCCAGTCAGAAGAGGTGATAGCATTAATAGACGAATACTGGATGCCGGGACTGGTATCATAAATGAGATAGTCTATTTTCATGTCGTTCAGGAGGAGACGCCTAAGAAAGTAAAGTTTATCGAGAGCGGATGCTTCCCATCGCTGGCTCTTACTCATCATATCTCCAATGGCGTAGATAGAAGGGTTTGCCAGTCCAACTAAATTTTTCTTATCTGCGTTGCAACTTTCGGATATATCTATCAGCACCTGATCTATCTTACACCGATTATTGAAAAAATCATTCAGCCAATATCCGACAGGTTTCTTAATTCCTTCCCTAAAAATATTGAAGAGGCTTGGAGCTCGAAAATCGAGATCTAAAAGTGTGATATTGAAACCTCTCTTTAGCAAAATCATTGCCAAGTTTACTGCGATCACAGTTTTCCCTGTTCCGCCTCTTGATGAATGGATCGAGATTACTTTTCCCATTATTCTAACGCTCCGCATGACTCTTCTTGATGTAAAAAACCACTTTCCTCCCAACTCTTTTCTTCTTCAGATAACCCGTCCTTGTCAACTGGTTTGCGTAGGCACTTTCTATACCCCTCTTTCGGCCCGTTTCAGTTGCCAGATCTTCCGCCGTGGCTTCACCGAGCTTGTACAATGCGAGCGCGGTCTCCCTTAGGGAGTTTGGTAATTTTAACAATGTCATGGTATCGAGTGCAACTATGGCTTCCTTGGGATAAGTGGTCTCGTTGCTTTTACTTAGTATACGCAAAATTTCCCTCTGCACGCCAAGTATTTCTTCGTTTGATTTGATCAGGGAGTCAATCTTCAAATCAAGTTGTTCAAACTTATCAATAATTTTTTTATATGAATTACCTTTGTACGGAAGATTTTCCTCAGATATTTTTGATCATCCCGTTTATGTAGCCAAGGACAAGTGCATTATTGTATATACAATAATGCACTTATAAGATTTATGTTTTCCACAGAAGGATGAATAGAGTATTATAAAAGAAAAATGAGTAAATAATTCTTGAACAGAAATGCCAATTAAAACCGACCTCGAAGAGCAATGTCATAAAATTCTTGAGGAAAAAGGAGGAAAAATAGCAGATGAAGCCAGAACCATTCTACTTAAAGAAAAATCTCTAACGGGGTTGCGTCGTCCTCTGGAGTATATATCTGAAAATTGGCGCGATCCCGCTACGCCATCCCTAATCGTTCTCTCATGTGAAGCAGTTGGGAGGAAACCAGATAAAGCTACATATCAAGCAGCATTAGCAATGACACTGATGAACCTAAGCTTAAACCTCTGGGATGACTTGGTAGACAAAACTATGTATAAAGGCTTTGTTCCAACGGTCTTAGGGAAATTTGGGGAAGGCGCCACCCTTATGATCGGGGGACTTGCCTCAGCTAAGGCATTCTTAATCTTAAGTGAGATGAAAGTGGATGAAATAAAACGTCAAACCGTTAATAGACTTGTCTGGAACTATCTGAAAAAGCTTGCAAAAGCCGAAGCAATAGAACTGGAACTAAGAAGGCGAAGCGATGTCAGCCCGGAAGAAAAGCTTAGGGTGATTAAGATACAGGCAATAAGCTTAGAAACTTCATCGAAGATTGGAGCATTGCTAGGAAACGGCTCTCAAGAAGAAATGAAACATATAGGAAAATATGCAAAATATCTTAGCACAATCCTTGATCTAAGAAAAGATTTCAACGTATCCATTAACTTAACACTTGAACTAACTGAAAAAATCAGGAGCGGTGCCTTACCTTACACTTTATTATGGGCAAAAAATCGATCAAAAAAACTCAGGGAATACCTCCCGCTTCTTGGGGATACAATAAAGCCCGTAGACATCAAAAATATTGTAGAAGCAGTATTGGAAAAAAAAGCATTAGAAAATACTATAAGACTTCTCAAGACGTTAACAAAGAAGTCGGAAATAGAACTCCTTCAGTTAAAAAGTAATGAAACTACAAAGATGTTGAAATTCTTCTTGGAAACGCAGTCCCAGATTTTTATGGAAAGCCTGTCTACTTTGTAGTTTTAAGCAGCTTACCATTCTGGGAGCGGCCATTTTGTCTGCTGTGGACTAACTGAGAGCAGTACTGAAACGATAATGCTCATATAGACTTCAGGTATTTTCATTTTTCTGCATACTTCAAAAAGCAAATTTTTGTCTTTTCTCTCGACCGCATTTTGAACTTCTGGAAAGACTGTAGGCTCCATTAAACATTGTAGAGACTGCGAGAATTCTGCTATTGTTTCTTTAAGATTTTTCATAATATCAACTATCATACACTGTTTTCGTCTCCTTTATAAATTTGGTGTAACCTAATATAACAAATTATTGGTGACACCTAAATGAGTATCTTTTTAACAGGTATCCGATTGAACAAACGAGGTTTAATGGTTGCGGCAATACCTTGCTTTCCCTTTTTAGCGTGGTACTATATTTTTTCAAATGAGGTCTTGAAGTTTATTGTGGACATGTCCACCAAAACTTTTTTAATTTATAACATGTCCTTTAATTTTCTCGTATCTTTCACGCTGATATTAAGCAGTTCTCTCATTCGTAGAATTGATAAACCTTCTGTTATTTACGCGTGGTCCATACTCTCATCCATAGGAATGATCTTTATCGTTTTGGCTCCAACCGACACCTTCAAATTAGCAGTTTATTTCCTGTTAGGAGCTGTATTTGGTGTGGGCCTACTTGCATTTTTTACATACTTCTGGGATCTAACAGTACCTCAAGAAAGAGGACGTGTTGCTGGTCTAATAGGATTCGTTTTTCTGCCAATTCTTCCATTGGTCTCTGCTCTCGCGAGAAATTTAGATTTTTTCGGAACAGCAGTGTTATGCATTATTCTCAACTTGTGGACTCTGGTAATTAAACCGTTAAATCCGGAGAAAACAACTTTGTTAATAACAAAAAAGGCTTCAGAAGAGTCTAATCCCGAAAAAAGGATAGTCCTACTCTATTCAATCCCATGGATGGTTTCTTCTTTAATCAATGCAACCTTAGCTAAAGTTATTTCTATCCATATTTCACAATACTTACTTTCTCAAATGTTGTTTGGTGTCCTGCAGGTCATCGGAGGCGGTTTAGGAGCGATAATAGGTGGAGTGATTGCAGATTTTTTTGGAAGAAGGCCTTCTCTTACTTTTGGACTCACTTTGTTCGGTATTAGCTCAGCAATTTCAGGATTAGCGAATAGATATGAAGTGTTTTATCTTATTGGTATTGGAACCGGCCTAACTTGGGGTATTCTTTCAGTATTATATTTATTTGTAATTTTGGGCGATCTTGCAGATGTAGAGACATGTGCTCGTAGATATTCTATTGGATTAGCAACCTTTTATTTGACTTCGGGTCTGGGGGCCTTCCTCAGCCCTTTATTACTTGAAATTCCGTTATCTGTCGCGTCCAGTATCAGTTCTTTGCTGATTTTTCTTTCGAATATACCATTAATTTTGGCTCCAGAAACATTGCCATTGGATTTCCGTGAAAAAATCCGTCTTAAGTTTTATATTTATCTCGTAAAGAGGAAGAAACCAAAGCACTGGTCAAATCATGGGTAAATATTATCCATAAATCTTGGAAATGCTGAGGCTTCTTTTACATGTTCAAGTTTGCAGATCCACTGGGTTAATCTTTCAACTCCTATCGCGAATCCCGAATAAGGAATAGAGCCCATTTCCTTAAGATCCATGTACCACCTTTGTTCGTCTGGGCTCATTTTTTCTTCTTTCATCTTTCTCGACAACTCTTCTTTTTCAATTGTTGGTTGCCCTCCTGTAGAGATTTCCCCGTAACCTTCAGGTGCAAATAGATCCACCGACATGGTTAACTCAGGTTTTTTAGGATTAAATTGAAAAAAGAATGTTTCAATCCCAACTGGAAATTCTGAGATGAAGAACGGCTGACCAAATTGGAGGCTTAGATGCTTCTCATGTTCCCAGTCTAAAATTGATCCCCACTGGATATCGAATCCGTCTTTTTGCAACATTCCAATAGCATTATCGTATGTTAGCCGTGGAAAAGGCGCCTTGATCTTTTTCAATTTTTTAACATCACGCTGTACGGCCTCTAATTCCTCTTCTGCTTCTTCAGACAGACGTTGGCAAATATAACTCACCAGTTGCTCTTGTATCTTGGTGAGACCGTTCAAGTTGCAGTGTGGAATCTCTGTTTCTATACGCCAATATTCTGTCAGATGCCTATTTGTTCTTATCTTTTCTACTCTAAAAACAGGAGCTATCGTGTAAATTCTGCCCAAATTTGCCATGAATACTTCAGCGTATGGTTGCAATCCCTGTGTAAGATATGCTTTCCCATCGAAATATTCTACCTCTAAAGAGTTAGGGCGGTCTCCCATTGCGGGAATTATTACTGGACCTTGAACTTCGATAAAACCATGCTTCTTGAACCATGATCGAGCCGCGTCGAGTATCTTTGCCCTTATCTTTATGGCGGCTTTTTTCCTTTCACTCCACAAATCGTTGAGACAAGACATGTAAAATTAAAAATAGAAACTCGCAAATTAATCTTATCGAGAATATTCTATTTAGCACGCGCTCTCTGGATCGAATTCCCCTAAAAATTGGGGGTTTACTCTTCTGAAACCGTTAATTTCTCGATTTCTTTGGCCCACGGGATAATCCTCAAGAAGTCTTCTTGCTCGTCCCTTATGTCTCCTTCAATTTCTTCGCAGGTTTTTTCATCGGCTTCATCTACAAGAAGTATAACAAGAGTGCATTTTTTGGTCATTTGATCCCTCTACTGTCTATGTATGGTTTTAGAACCTATCTAAAACTTTTGTCACCATAGCCCGATTTATGAGGTAACTCCCATGGGAAACCGTGAGGCAGAAAGGCAAATAACTCTATTTTCATGCCTTCTAACAAATTATATCGCAGTTTAATCTTCTAATTCTCAAAAGAGTTTTAATGTCAAATGTTTCCATAGGTATTCAGGTCGGGTACAAAGCAAATGCCATAAGCCCGGCCCACGGGTTAAACGGATTGTACCATATCATCCACGCCGAGCATCAGTTAACCCACGGCGGCTACGTAACAGAAATGGTTTTGGAAAGTCCGAAACATACCTTGAAACCTATTGACGCAGGTTATAGAACGCAAAATCAAAATAATTAAAGGGGCACTCGCTTCCAGTTATCTCTACGGACGATGATCTTAATGTAATCTGTGAAGTCGACATAATGTATTGGATGTAGGTCGCGTGCAGTATGCCATGGTGTTGACTAAGTAAGGAATTTCCAATTGTCCTTACCCTCTAAGATGTCTTTAAGAATTCTCTTTGACTCTTCTGGTTCAATTGTTAAGAAAAGTTTTACGAGGTGTTTGCAGACTCGTTTTATTCCTAGTCCCTTGCGCCAGTCGTCGCAGTTATGCTTCATAGACTTATCTTTAAGGTTGATCTCAACTATATAATCTCTTATCTTCGCCTTAACCATGCTGCTTGACGATTCTTTAATCACCATTTCTGTATTATCTATCTCTTTCCCTCTCTTGAATCGTTGTCTGTCAGTCAACTTCAATAGAAGGTCTTCAACACTTAATCTCGAAATGTCGTAGCCGAACTCTTCCAGTTTCCTCTCATACATCAACGGTTTTTTCGTTATGTTGTGCCGGATTATTCTTTCCTTAACCTTTTTATGCTCAGGCCTTGCCGCGTTCAGCATCTCTAGGATTTCTATACAGTTCTCCATGGCATATCCGTGGTAATGATTGTTAAAGTATCCATAGACCTTGTCAACCTTATCTCTTGTCTCCTCTACTCGCGGCACCCATTCCTCCAGCTCCTTCTCACTATAATGGTAGTCATACCATGGCCTCGTGCCCCTACCATGTCAACGAAAATACGCGAAGTCAGATGTAATATGAACTTCTGGCGGAAGTAAAGGTTCATCCACAATGCAGTAGGCGACGTTATATTTCTTAAGCATCTTCCACGTTTCGTCTCGCATCCAAGAATGATCCCTAAACTCAGCGGCGAACTCGTAACCTTTGGGTAACATCCCCAAGAATGCTTCGAAATTGTCGTGGTCACGTTTATAGACGAAGCTTGGGGGCAACTGGATCAAAATGCAACCAAGTTTATTTCTCGCTGCAAGAGGATCTAAGAGTTCCAAAAAACGGGCTAGATCACTCTTAATCCCCAAGTTAGGATCCAAGTGTTTCTCATGAGTTATCAGCTTTGGCAGTTTGGCTGAGAAAACAAAATATTTGGGGGATATTCTATTCAAGCCATATATAGCAGCCTCAGAAGGATAACGTAAAAGGTTGAGTTAATCTCGGCCGTATTGAAGAAGCGAGCATAATAGCTGAACATCTTCGCATCTTTCTCGTATAATGGTCCTACCCATTCTTTGTATGACCATCCGCTCGTTCCGAAGAGTAAGCTGGTCAAAACCAACGTGTCCCCCAAGATTTGGTCATCAGTCGTTATAAATAAGAACGTATTCTCCTTTTTAATGTTGAAGGATCGAGAGATGACAGAGTTTCTAATTGGCGCTGGAGGATGGGGATACTTTCATGTTCCAAGATTGAACTCGCTTGAAGCCTACGCTAGAGCCTTCAATTTTGTCGAGGTTAACTCGACCTTCTACAATATCCCAAGCCTTCAACTAGTAAAATCTTGGAAAAAAAGGGTTCCCGAAAACTTCGAGTTCTCCGTTCGTTGCCACCGGGATTTGACACACAAATATAAGCTGGATCCAATCAGAGAAGTCTTTAACACTTTCGAGACTATGAAAGATATTGCCGACATATTGAACTCAAGATTTCTTGTTCTAGAAACTCCCTCATACATAGATTTCAGCAACGAAAAAATTGAATCAATAAAGGAGTTCTTTGGAAGCCTTAATCTAAAGGGAACAAGAATAGTTTGGGAGGTCAGACGGAGAAGCAAGCCTATTCCGCCCAGACTAGTGGCTCTCATGCAAGAGAGCAATATCATCCATTGTGTAGACCTTTCGAAAGAGGAGCCAATTGTAGACTCTGACACCGTCTATACACGCGTTTTCGGTAAAGGGGAACATAACCTGTATCAGTTCACAGATGAAGAGATAATGGAGATCGACGAGAGAATAGCCCGAAGAACCCCTGAAACAGCTGTTGTCTCTTACCATAACGTGAAAATGTACAAGGACGCTGCAAGATACAAAATTTACAGAGAAACAGGTAAGTTTCCCGCCGTTACAATGGCTAAAGGTCAGCAGTCGCTGAGAGAAGTCTTAATAGAAGACGCCGCTTTCCCAGCGACGAAACAGGAACTCGTTAAACGCCAGGGATGGAAGGTTATAGACTTGACAGAAGAGAGAAGGGTCCACGCTTACACATTGCTCGAAAGACTACCAGACAAACAGTATGGAAGCGTCGAGGAAGTTCTAAATAGCCTTCCAAGGGCTTATTCATCCATCATGAGGTGAGCTCGTTAATGTTCTCAACATGCCTCTATATATCAGTCTGTCTAATACTTTATCGATCAGAAAAATCTAGAGATCTTTCCCCTTCTGAAGATAGAAGATTAAGAGTATAGACGTTTTAAAGGTTTATTGGGCTTTCAACTGTTTCTTCCAGCATCTTCTCAAACTGGTAGAGATCTTTGTTCCTTTCCAGCATCTCGCTCAGGGTCTCTTCGCTCTCTTCAGGCTGCTTCCATATCTTGTCCAAGGTTTCTCTTACCTCTCCCTCGTCTTTAGCCCTCTTGCAGACCTTCTGAACGGTCACCTCTTTAGGGCAGCCTCTTTCCCTCAGCTTCTGGTTGAAGTCAACGGCCTTGAGGAGCTGGAGGTCCCTTCTAGCCGTGTACTGTGCCAAACTTATCGTTGAGTCGTCCTTGAGCTGAACCGTTTCTTTGGGGTTGAAGGCGCTAGCCGCGAATACTCCAACGATCCCTTGCTTCAATTCCCTCCCATCTGGAGTGTTGACGCCGAATTCTTTACTCCACTTGAGAACGTCTAGAAAGTCGTCGACATGCCTCTTCTCAACCAAACCCCACTTACAGCTCAGCACATAGGTGATTGTAGGCGCGAAGATGCTGGGCGTGACCTCCCAAACCCTATCCACTTCTGCGCTGTTCCTCCTTCCACCAACACCTTTGATTAGGTGCAGCGTGATGCGTCTAGAATCCATGCCGCCTTCCCTGTGGTTCTGGGTCCAGAACCGTGCGCCGGTTGTGAACCTGTCTATGAACCATTCTGCAACAGCCTCCCAGTTATGCCCCACACGGTTGGCCCTACCCTTCGTTATTCGTATGTAGTTCCGCTTCATCTCGATAGCTGCTTTCAGGTCTTCTTCAACGAGGCTGTTGTGGTGGTAATAGCGGTAGGCGTCGAAGAGCTTCAACTCTTTCAGGTCTGGATACAGTTGGAGAGCCCTGCCTACAGCGTGTTTCGCCTCGTATTTGCTGCAGTTCAACCTATTCATTATGTATGGGAAGCTCACCAGCTTCCTCAGTTTAGAGTGCTCTATGACTGTGTCTCTTATCCGGTGAACACGCTCCATGAGTGGGCTGCTGGCAACTCCTCCCTTGAGAGCTTTATTCGTTCTTTCCACAGCCTCCTCGATAGCTTCCTCTCTAGGTTTGTCTGGATCCAGCCAAGTTATGAGGTAACCCTTAATGAACGGTGTTTGCCTATCATCCGTCTTGTAACCTCGGACGTAGACTAGGCTCTTCTCCTCGAACCTTCTCATATTTGACATAATGTCGCGAACCTTGACACCATGCTCTTTCAAATCCTCAGCGATCTCTGTCGAGAAGAAAGCCCTGTCACAACGGTTCTGAATGTAGCTGAGTATTCTCTGAGCCTTGCTTACCTTTCCACCTCCCCTAGCATCCAAGTACCTAGGCGCATAACTCACGAAGCGACGACCCTCGATCGTCAAAGAGTCTTCTCCTTCAGGCTTCAACAGGTAAAGGTGATAAGGCCGAGTAGTCTGAGTCATACCCGCACGGCCCTTAAAGATCCGTTCATGTTGATAGATCGGTTCGGCAGTCCGCAACACCAACCCACGCTTCCAGCACAAAGCTAAACCGTTGTAAACA
>Ga0172366_10005291_pt1 | contig 10146 bp, 10 predicted proteins | sample LakKivSesite69cm_FD_114533 | JGI IMG/M metagenome (GOLD analysis project Ga0172366, IMG submission 114533) | Sediment microbial communities from Lake Kivu, Rwanda - Sediment site 69cm | ecosystem: Environmental > Aquatic > Freshwater > Lake > Sediment | place: Rwanda: Western Province, Lake...
ATTCGTGATGGGAGCCTGGTAAATTTGGCTAAAAGCGTCTGGTAGCGAAGGTGATTGGAGGTTTGTCATGAAGGTCTCATCTTCGGTTAAGAGACGATGTCCTAAGTGCAAGATTGTCCGCCGGCGGGGCATCGTGCGAGTCATCTGCGAAAATCCCAGGCATAAGCAGCGGCAGGGATAACGCTCCCGGCCGTGGTCAAAATGTGGAAGTGAGGATGGTTAGGAGGGATTAAATGGCACGAATCGCGGGCGTAGACTTGCCTCGCAACAAACGGGTGGAAATTGCCCTGACGTATATCTATGGCATTGGCCGGGCTACCAGCAACGAGATTCTGAAAATGGCGGGCATTAACCCCGATACGCGGGTGAAGGATCTGGCGGAGGCCGAGGCCAACAGGCTGCGAGAGATCATCGGTCGCAACTATCGGGTGGAGGGCGATCTGCGCCGTGAGGTGCAGATGAACATCAAGCGGCTGATGGATATTGGCTGCTATCGCGGGTTGCGGCATCGCTTGAACCTGCCGGTACACGGACAGAGAACGCGGACGAACGCGCGCACCAGGCGCGGTCCCAAGAGAACGGTGCCTGGCCGTGGCCGGCGCCGAGGGATGAAGAAGAAGTAGTCGTTGAAGCTGTTGCTGGATTGGGCGGCGGGGCAACGTCCGTTTCCCTTCCCAATTCACCGGGTTAATCTGATGTCAGGACAGTTGTTGGAGGAAAAGTATGGGACGACCAGCAAGACGGGATAGAAAAACTGGGGGCCGACGGCAGAAGCGCAACGTGCCGTATGGTCACGCTCACATTCATTCTACGTTCAATAATACCATCGTCACGATGACCGATCCACAGGGTAACGTGGTTACCTGGGGCAGTGCGGGGACGGCCGGCTTCAAAGGCTCACGCAAGAGCACCCCATACGCGGCGCGCATGGCGGCTCAGCAGGCGGCTCAAGCGGCGATGGAAAGTGGGATGCGAGAGGTGGACATCTTCGTCAAGGGGCCGGGGCCCGGTCGGGATGCGGCTATCCGTTCCCTGCAAGCGGTGGGCTTGAAGATACGCTCCATCACCGACGTGACTCCCATTCCTCACAATGGATGCCGCCCGCCCAAGAAGAGAAGGGTCTAGTGCGGGAATTGTACCATCGAGCCGGGATTATGGCCGATGGCACATCGTCCCTCACTCAAATCAGGAGGTTCAATGGCAAGGTATCTGGGTCCAACGTGTAAAATGTGTCGGCGAGAGGGCGAGAAGCTGTTTCTCAAGGGAGAGCGATGCCTGAGTGCGAAGTGCGCGGTGGAACGGCGAGCTTATCCGCCAGGAGCACATGGTCGTGAGAGCCAGTTTCGGCGTGGGCGCGCCTCAGACTATTCCCAGCAGCTTCGAGAGAAGCAGAAGGTGCGCCGCGTTTACGGCGTGCTGGAGCGACAGTTCCGCCGTTACTACAGAAAGGCACTGCGACGTAGAGGAGTAACTGGAGAGAACCTGCTAATCACTTTAGAGAGTCGGCTGGATAACGTGGTCTATCGGCTGGGGTTTGCCAGTTCGCGGGCCCAGGCCCGCCAACTCGTACAGCACGGCCACTTCTGTATCAACGGCCGGCGGGTTACTATCCCTTCCATGTTGCTTAAGCCGGGCGATGAGATGACGGTGCGCCCGCAGAGCCGGAAGCTCGATTATTTCAAGAACGTGGCAAAGGGGCTGGACGAGAAGGACGTGCCGAACTGGTTGAGCCTCGACGCTGCTAATCTAACGGGGCGCGTGTTGAATCTACCCACGCGGGCGGAGATTGACTCTGCGATTAACGAGCACCTGATCGTGGAGTACTACAGCCGCTAACTTTCGGCACCCCCTCGATAGCCTCCGCCCTGATCTGGTTACGGAGCTTGTCGAGGGATCAAAGACTAGCTAGAAAACCCTGGGTTCGGAGTTCGTGACTGATTTACCCTGTCTCTGTCTGCTGGACCTCAGGGAAGGGAGGGTGACCTTTGTCCAATATGGTTTTGCCCAAAGTTGAATGTGACGCCGCTGCTCAAAACTACGGACGCTTTGTCATCAGTCCACTGGAAAGCGGATATGGTATAACTCTAGGTAACGCCCTGCGTCGCGTGCTGCTGGCCTCCCTGCCAGGAGCAGCGGTAACGTCTATCCGCGTCAGTGACGTGTACCACGAGTTTTCACCCATCCCTGGGGTGAAAGAGGACATGATGACGCTGATTCTCAACGTCAAGAAGCTGCGTCTCAAGATGTATACTGACGAGTCAACCCGTATGCGCCTGGAAGTGCACGGCGAGGGCGTCGTCACTGCCGGTGACATCAGCGTCCCATCCTCGGTGGAGATTATCAATCCTGACCTGCACCTTTTGACGGTTGACTCTGACAATGTGGACCTGGAGATTGAGTTCCGGGTGGAGAAGGGCCGGGGGTATTCCCCGGCCAGTGAACGAGATCGGGCCCCTATCGGGGAGTTGCCGGTAGATGCGATCTTCAGCCCCGTTCGCAAAGCCAACTACATAGTAGAGCGGACTCGTGTGGGGCAGATGACCAACTACGACCGGCTAGTCATGGAAATCTGGACCGACGGCACGCTCCGCCCGCTCGACGCTCTAAGAGAAGCGGCGCGGATTCTGGTACAACACCTCTCGCTGGTCGCCGGAGTCGAAGAGATGCCATTGCCGGGGGAAGAAGGGGTGGTCGAAGAGGGTATTCCGGCGAGGATCTACGATACACCCATCGAGGACCTGGATCTCAGCGTGCGAGTGTACAATTGCCTGAAGCGGACAGGCATCACCAAGGTGGGCGAGGTGCTGGAGAAGCTGGAAAAAGGCGAGGAAGAGATGCTCACCATACGCAATTTCGGCGCTAAGTCGTTGACAGAACTGCGGGAGAAATTGGCCGCCAAGGGGTTCCTGGGCACGGGGGTGCGAGGCGAAGAAGCGATAATTGCTGAGGAGGAGAGCGAGGGGGAAGAAGAATAGGCGTAAGGCCGCATCGCCTTCCCCGGACGAGCACAGCCAGTCGGAGACTGAGGAGAGTAAGACATGAGGCATCGGAAAGCCGGCCGCAAGCTGGGCCGCAGTACTGGACAGCGGCGGGCTCTATATAGAACCATGATCACCCAGTTGTTTATCCATGAGCGAATTACCACCACCGAGGCCAAGGCCAAGGCGATTCGCGGTCAGGCAGAGCGGCTGATCACCATCGCCAAAAGGGGTAACAGCACGGACGAACCGGCTCGCCGGGTGCACGCCCGGCGACTGGCCGCCGCTCGCCTGAATGGCCCAGAAGCGGTGCGTAAGCTCTTTGACGAGATTGCCCCCCGCTACGAGACGCGACCAGGAGGCTATACCCGCATCCTCAAGTTGGGCCAGCGACAGGGTGATGGGGCGCGCGTGGCCTTGATCGAACTGATCGAGGAGTAATTGGATGGGCGAGGGCGGACACCGGGCGCAGGTGGCTGGCAACCAGCAATCGGCATCCGGTTTCCGTTACGTGCGGGCCACGGTCGAGTACGACGGCACAGATTACTGCGGCTTCCAGTGGCAGGCTGGCCAGCCGACCGTGCAGGGCGAGTTGGAGCGGGCGTTGGCTGCCGTTACCCAGGAGGTGATTCGCATCACTGCCGCTGGCCGTACCGACGCTGGAGTCCATGCCCGTGGACAGGTAATCGCCTTCCGCACGCGGTGGCGGCATTCGCTGGCCGATTTGGAACGAGCGCTCAATGCCCTGCTGGCCGAGGACGTGGCGGTGCGAGAGCTGGTGCTGGCCGAGGAAGGATTCCATCCCCGGTTCAGCGCTCTCAGCCGGGAGTACAGGTACACCATTCTCAATCAGCCGTTGCGCTCGCCCCTGGCCCGGCGCTTCGCTTGTCACTGGCCACATCCGCTGGACGTGGCGAGCATGGATCGGGCAGCGCGGGCGTTGATCGGTACACACGATTTCGCCACGTTCGGGCAGCCGCCGCAGGGGGAGAACACTGTACGCCAGGTGCTGCGGGCCGGATGCAGCCGGGAAGGGCCGTTCGTTTACTTCGACATTGAAGCGAACGCCTTTTTGCAGCGGATGGTGCGCAGTATAGTGAGCACGCTGTTACGAGTGGGGAGCGGCGAACTTTCACTTCAGGATTTTGCGGAGATTCTGCAGGCGGCACAGAGGAGTCTGGCCGGGCCTACGGCCCCACCCCACGGCCTGTGCCTGATGCGGGTGAATTATGCTCGTGAAACGTGATGCGTGGAAATCACGTTTCACGTTTCGCGTATCACGTTTTTTCAAGGAGCTGGAACTGTGAAGACTTACGCGGTTAAAGCGAGCGAAATCGAGCGAGAGTGGTTCGTGGTGGATGCCACGGGCAAGAACCTGGGCCGCCTCGCTTCGGGGATTGCCAGGATTCTCAAAGGCAAGCACAAACCAACCTACAGCCCCCACCTGGACGTGGGCGATTTTGTTGTCGTGATTAACGCCGAGAAGGTGCGGGTCACCGGGCGCAAGCTGGAGCAGAAGTTCTATTACCGCCATTCGGGCTATCCGGGCGGTCTGAAGAGCATCAGCCTCAAAGATCAATTGGCCCAGCACCCCACTCGCGTGCTGGAGGCGGCGGTGCGAGGGATGCTGCCTAAGAACAGACTGGGGCGGCGAATGATCAAAAAGCTAAAGATATACGCCGGTCAGGAACATCCCCACCAGGCGCAGCGGCCCAAAGAGTTGGTCCTGTAGAGAGGAGATTGGATAGATGTCCAGTGTTTATTACGAAGGGGTAGGCAGAAGAAAGACGTCTATGGCCCGGGTGCGGCTTTTTCCGGGCGGCACGGGCAGCGTTGTCATCAACGACAAGCCGCTAGAGGAATACTTTTCCCGCGCGGTTGACGTGGCTCAGTTGCTGGCCCCATTGGAGGCGGTGGGCATGCGGGACACGTTTAACGTCACCGTGCATGTGCAGGGTGGGGGAGTTACTGGGCAAGCAGGTGCGGTGCAGATGGGCATCGCCCGCGCTCTGCTCAAAGCCAATCCCGACCTTCGTCCCATACTGCGGGCCGGTGAATTTCTTACCCGCGATGCGCGGATGAAGGAGCGCAAGAAGCCCGGCCTCAAGCGTGCCCGCAAGGCGCCGACCTACACCAAGCGCTAAATCTGTTCCTGTCCAGATTTGCAAATACAGGCGCAGGCCCGCGTATGACATCGGGTCCTGCGCCTTTTGCTACCTTTCCGCAGGTTCCAAAACCGTTCGGCTGAACGCTCACGGCGAAGCCTGCGGGAGGGTTTGCTGTACCGCCAACAACAGGCCGGCAGATGCTCGTTACTCGTATCGCAGGGCGCGAATGATTTCCATGCTCGCGGCCTGGCGTGCTGGCAGCAGAGCCGCCAGAACACCGAACATCAAGCCGGCGGCAATCGCCATCAACAGTCCCCAGTAAGGGAAGACATACGCGACCGGAAATCCGCTGACACTCAGCCCCAACACCATCACGTAGCCCAGATAGAGTCCGGCCAACAGACCGAACGCCGTCCCGATTGCCGCGAGCAACAGCGACTCGGCGATTACTACCCGGCGCACTTGTCTTTGTGTGGCGCCGATGGCGCGCAACATGCCGATCTCGCGCGTGCGCTCGATCACGCCGATGGCCAGTGTATTGAGCAGCGCAATCAGCGAGGGTAATGCCAGAACGCCGAGGATGACGAAATATATTATAAAAATGGAATCGAAGAGCTGCTTGTTTTCCTCGAAATAGCTTTTCCCGGAGACCAGTTTGAACTGCGGATAATCCTCGAGAATAGCTCCCATTTTTTGCTCAACCTTAGCCGGGTCGGCACCAGGCGCCAGGTTCACCTGGATAAAGATGTCCTCGCTTTTGTGAAAGTCCTTTTCGAGGTTGGCCTGCGAGATATAGGCCGTCATGATTTTGGCGTTCAGGTAGTCGCCAGCGATGGCGACGATTTGGTATTCCTTCTGGCCTGTGGGTGTCGAGAGCCGCACGGTATCTCCAACTTTGAGTCCTGCCTGTGCAGCGAAAACACCATTGGTGATCAGAGTACGCCCATTCGCCAGTTCATTGTAAGCAGTTCTGGCGTTCCCTTGCTGGAACGTCAGGCTTGCCACCCGTGGATATACTTCTGGGTCAATGGCCAGCAGCGAGATATCATCGCCGTTCGCTGTGGCTGCCGCAAAGCGCATCGTGCTGACCGCCTCTATACCGGGTACGGCGCGCAGCTTTTCAGCCAGGTCTTGCCTGGCGCCGACGTCGCTTCTCCACACGCCGACAGAAGGCGGCATAATCAGATAATCGCTCCCCAGACTCCGCTGCAAAATACCCAGGAAACCGCCGGATAGACTCCAAATCAAGCCGCCCATGCCAACAATGATGGCCAGCCCGATCATGGTGGCGCTCGCCGTGATCGCCGCCCGGGTCGGTTGGCGAGTCAAGTTGCCCTGGGCCAGCGTGCCTGTCCCCTGGCGGGCAAAGGCGAGCGCGAGCAGGGCGCCGAACACAGAAGCAATTGGCTTCACCAGGGCAGGCGCGACGAGCACCAATCCGATCAGAAACATCAGACCGCCAAGAGCGGTCAGGCCCATGTTGCCTGAAATCAACCCCAGGACAGCCAGTACGACGAGGACGGCACCAATGACCGTGCTGGCACCCACCAGGCGTCGGCGGGCTTCGGCCACGGATGGGCGCAGCGCCTCCAGTGGCGTCACGCGGCTGGCGCTGAAAGCTGGCAGCAGCCCGGCAAGGAGGGTGACGCCGATCCCCAGCATCACGGTCACGAGGACCAGCGTCGGCTGGACAACCGGCAGGCCCATTTGAAGGTGTATGAATCGCGTTAATAACGGCGCCATCAAGGCTAACAGGCTTGCGCCCATCAGATAACCCAATGCCATCCCGATCACCGTACCAACGGCACCCTGCCAAAACCCTTCGGTGAGGATCAGCCCAATGATCGTGCGGCGGCTGGCTCCGATGGCCCTCAGCATCCCGATGTCGTACCGGCGCTCGGCGACAATGGTGCGGAACGTGTTGAAGATGATAAAGCCACCCATGAACAGAGCCAGGAACCCAAACAGGTTGAACGCCGCCTGCCCGGTTTTTATGCTGGCGAAGATTTCCGTTCCACTCGACAGCGCGCCCAGGGTATAGTCCTTTCCCAGTGCAGCCTCGATGGCTCCCTGGATGGCCTCGCGCTGAGCCGGATCGGTTGTATCGAGATTGATCTCAATCGTGTTGATGCGGTCGGGAAGATCGAAACACTTTTGCGCCTCATCCAGCGTGACGAGCACCTCTTCGTTCCCTGGCAACGTTCGCGCCGGAAGCAGCCCTACAATCTTCAGGGATGCTGAGCCTTCGGTCGTTGGCAGGTGCAGCTTGTCGCCAAGCTCAAGCCCCAGGCTGTCGGCCAGGCTGGTGGTGATGACGGCGACAGTGGTATCGCTGGGCCGCAGAAAGCGCCCTTCTTTGATGGGATAATTGCGCAACAATTGCGCATCTCTGGGACTAATGCCGGTCAGGGTCAGGGCCGTTACCTCGGACCGGCCAAAATAATCATTCGGGATGTTGATGGTGCGGCTCAATGACCCGGCGATCACGCGGATGCCCGCGATTGTTTTGACCCGGTTCAGCACTTTGTACGAGAACGCCTCGCCGGTCTTGTGGGTGATGGTCACATCCACCTGGCCAGAAGCGGCCAGGATATTGGTTTGAAAGGCGCGCAACATGGTGGGCAGCACGGTGTTCATGCTGAAGATCACCAACGCGCCAAGCACAATGGCCAGGGTGGTGAGAAATGTCCTGAGTTTGCGCCCCCACAAATAGCGGGCGGCTAATGTCATTTGAAAATTCATCTCAACCAACTTTCCGCTTTGCGTTTCGAGCGATCCTTCACATTCTGCCCGCTACCCAATCAGCGGTATTGGCGTTACGCGGTTCGGGTCGTCTCTCGTCAACAATAGCGCCGTCCTTGAGGAAGAGAATGCGGTCAGCATACGAGGCAATGTGCGGGGCGTGCGTAACCATCACCACCGCCCGGCCCCACTCGTTTGCAACCTGGCGCAAAAGCGCGGCGATCTCGTCGGAGGCGTGCGAGTCGAGATTGCCCGTCGGCTCATCGGCCAGGACGAGCTTCGGCTCAGCCACCAGGGCACGGGCAATCGCCACCCGTTGCTGCTGGCCGCCCGAGAGTTGGTCGGGGCGACTGTCCAGCCGGCTGCCCAGCCCGACCTTTTGCAGCCACTCCCGCGCCCTGGCTTTGGCCTGGGCCGCGCTCGTGCCATTGAGCAGGATGGGCAGGGCGGCGTTTTCAGTCGCATTCAGCACTGGAATCAGATTGTAGAACTGAAAAACGAACCCGATCTTCTGCCGGCGTAGCCTGGTGAGAGCCTCGTCCGACAGGTTGTCGAGAGGCTGGCCTTCGATGGCCACGTGCCCTTCCGTTGGGCGATCCAGACCACCCACCAAATGCAGCAAGGTGGATTTTCCACAGCCACTGGGACCCATTACGGCCACAAACTCGCCTGCGTTCACGCTAAGGTTGACGTGATTGAGGGCGGTCACGGCGGTCTCGCCCTTGCCGTACACTTTGGTCAGATTTTCCACTTGTACAATGGACATATTAACTCCTGGTTTTTTGATAGCCCCCCTCTTGGGTGTCACTGGCCTAGTTCTACCGCGGAGAACGCCGTGCATGCAGAGAGAAAAAAGCAATCTCTGCGCCCTCTGCGTGCTCTGCGGTGAGATGAACTTGTCGGTTTGAGACGAAGCTTCGCTGGGCGGTTACCAGAATCGTAGAGCTGGGGGCGACCCGGTCGCCCGAAACCGGCGAGGGTCGTTGACCCATCACTTCGCTCAGGGCGAGTCTTTGACAACTCGTGTCCATGCAGGTAAGATGATAGCACAAATCGTGCGAAATATCAACTTCTGCCTCTGCTCAGCCAGCCATTTTCCACCACAAAGGACACGAAGGGCACAAAGGTTGAAGGAGTTGAAATGTGACTTTGCCAATGACTTGGTGCCCTTTGTGTCCTTCGTGGTGACAGTAGGTCACGCTTCAAGCGTGACCTACTGCTGCCGGGCGCGCCAGGAGGCCAGCCTGGCCAGCAGGCGTTGCCACAGATTCAGCTTCGGCGGGGCCGGCAGTTCAGATGCGGCTACTGGCGAAAGCTGCGCCAGGTCCTCGGCGATGCTCTGCATCACTTCTTCGGTGAACACGTCCGGCGCAAAGCCCGCCACCTGCTCCAGCGTAAATCCCAGGGCCATGCTCAACTGCGGCGCGTCCAATATGCCGGGGAGGTGCTTGTTCAGGATGGCCCGGGCCTCCTCGTTGGCTAGCAGCAACTGCAATGTGCTGTCAAGCCCGAGGCGGACACCCGTTGCCGCCCGTCCACCGAACGCACTGGTCGCCTTGAGGGTGAACCGGGCCGACGCTCGTATGTCCCGCGACGAACTGCCGACCAGCACCTCGAATTCTCCGGCCTCGGCCACCCACTGCCGCGCCTGGTCATCGTAGTAGGCCAGCGACTCGCGGTTGAGTGTCAGGGTGACGGTCGTGGTTTCGCCGGGCTCCAGCGCCACCTTGGCGAAGGCCTTCAACTCCTTTTCCGGGCGCATCAGGCGGTGTCCTGAGCCTGTCGAAGGGGTGGATTCAACGTCGCGGACGTACAGTTGTACCACTTCCTGGCCCGCGCGCGGGCCTGTGTTCTGCACGTCCACGGAGACTTGCAGGCCCTCGTCCGCATCAACCCCCACCCCGACCCTCCCCCGTTCCACAGGGGAGGGAGCAACTTCAGAGGCGCTGAGGCGCAGGTGGCTGTAGGCAAAGGTGGTGTAGGAAAGACCATAACCGAAGGGGAACAGGGGTTCGATCTTTTTCTTGTCGTAGTAGCGATAGCCGACGAAGATGCCCTCGCCATAATGGACCTTGCCGTTCTCGCCGGGGTAATTGATGTAGGCTGGGTTATCCTCCAGCCGCCTGGGGAAGGTTTGGGGCAGTCTGCCGGAGGGGTTCACGTCACCGAAGAGGACGTCGGCGATGGCGTTGCCACATTCCTGGCCGGGGAACCAGGCCTGCACGACGGCGGCCACTTTGTCCAGCCAGTTCATGGTGACCGGCGAGCCGGTGTTCAGCACCACGACGGTGTTGGCGTTGGCCGCCGCGACCTTCTCG
>Ga0172366_10005293_pt1 | contig 10146 bp, 10 predicted proteins | sample LakKivSesite69cm_FD_114533 | JGI IMG/M metagenome (GOLD analysis project Ga0172366, IMG submission 114533) | Sediment microbial communities from Lake Kivu, Rwanda - Sediment site 69cm | ecosystem: Environmental > Aquatic > Freshwater > Lake > Sediment | place: Rwanda: Western Province, Lake...
AAAGCCGGTCATATACATGAACACGGAATTCATGAGGGATTGTGGCTTCACGAACCTGATGTTAGTGTGGAAACCTACCAGCAGTATTTTGACAATATTTTAAATGAGGGCCAAAAATACGCTATTAAATTCACTGGCATCACCTGGCCGGGATGCGGCTGTGATTCGTGTACTATACGTTATAATGAATTACGTGAATCCGGTCCGCTTAAAATAAATCCTGCTGTATGGACTGCGCTTCTCAATCTTACTAAACAAGGCAAGTTCAGAGGCAGAGTGCTTGCCAGTTTTTATGAATCAAGCGAGGATGAATACGGGATATACCTGAAAGCATCAGATGGCAGGTATGGGGTTTATGACCTGATGCCAAATTGTGTAGATCATTTTGGCATCTGGGAAAATACCCTGGAACATGTTGATCCGGATTATTACATATCAGCAGATGGAACTGAAGGTATCATCATCCGGCATTTACAGGAGAATGCACCCTATTGCATGTGGTATATGCATTGGCAGGGATTGAATCCCGAAAATGGCGTGGGTTGGGAAGCTTTTAAAACCGTGATTGAAAGGATTGAAAAACATTTAGGAGACCAGGTAGTATGGATGCGACCCAGTGAGATTGTAAACCATTATCATGATGCCGGTGGATGGGATTTCAGAAAAGAATTGTAAATACCCCACTGGGTTCAGGACGGCACGTGAAAAAATGATAGGATAACGTATTTATATTAATCTTTTCTTACAGAAAGCTTTTCCGGATCCTGATTTTAAATACTTTTCAAAGGCAATGGCTTTATACTTATTTGTAAAAGCCAGATAAGTAACAATAGTTACAGGTAATCTTGCTCTGGTGTAAGTATTCTCCCCCTTGTTATGTCTCTTGATTCTTTCATCTAAGTTGGCAGTGTGCCCTGTGTAATATGTATCATCAGCACATTTAAGGATATAGACAAATTCCATATGTATTAATATTTGTGGGCTCCGTCCACCGAAGCCCGACTGATTGGATGATTGTCATTAGTAAGTAATTGCTAGATTGAAAAAAATGCCCTCCTTCGCTTAGGCTACGGAGGGCGGAGGTGGGCCCAGCTGGGTTCGAACCAGCGACCCCCTGATTATGAGTCAGATGCTCTGACCTGCTGAGCTATGGGCCCTTAAAAATCGGATGACAATATTACATAATTAGAAGTTAATTATCAACTGTCCGAGGCAAAAAACATCATCTGCTCCTACTCCACTATACCTATGCAAAATGTCATCCTGATTATTGGAAAAATTCATAAAATCAATTAGTATTGTACAGGTATCTGTTTTCTGATGCTTTCGTTCAGCGAAATGACCGTTTCGGTTCTCATGATTCCGTTTATTGACTGTATCTTTTCATTTATTATAATTCTCAGGTGTTCGGTGTTCCTGCAGATGATCTTTGCAAAGATACTGTACTCACCTGTAGTATAGTGTGCTTCAACGACTTCCGGTATTTGATTGATCTCCCTGATCACTTCATTATAGGCAGAACCTTTTACAAGATAGATACCTATGAATGCTGTAAGATCATAGCCAATCCGGGCGGGATCGAGTACCAGTGTGGCTCCTTTGACGATACCCAGTTTTTCCATGCGTTTCATCCTCACATGTATTGTTCCTGGTGAAACGACAAGCCTTTCGGCAATTTCAGAATGAAAAATTATATTTGTGATCAATTAGTCTTTTAATATTAATCTTATGAAACTCCATGTCCCATCCGGTTATAATTCCATGCTGAACCTGACTCAGACTGAGCGGGCGATAAAGCTGGTAAAGGATTTTTTTGAGATGAGCCTTGCTTCAGAGCTCAGGCTAAGAAGAGTTACCGCCCCTTTGTTTGTACTTAGGGGGACAGGCGTTAATGATGACCTGAACGGTGTTGAACACCCTGTATCTTTTCATATAAAGGATATGAATGATGCAGTTGCTGAAGTGGTGCATTCCCTGGCCAAGTGGAAAAGAATGATGCTGGCCGATTATGGAATAAGCCTGGGTTATGGTATCTATACCGATATGAATGCCCTGCGCCCCGATGAAGAGCTCGATAATATTCATTCACTTTATTGTGACCAGTGGGATTGGGAACGGGCCATTTCCATGCAGGATCGTAACCTGGATTTTTTAAAATCGGTAGTCCGCAAAATTTATGAGGTCATCAAACGCACTGAATTTATTGTATATGAGAATTACCCGCATATCACTCCCATGTTACCCGATGACATCCGGTTTGTTCATTCAGAGGAACTGTGCGAGCGGTATCCTTCATTAACTCCCAGGCAGCGCGAAGATGAGATTACCAGGCAGCTCGGCGCAGTTTTTATTATCGGAATTGGTAATGTATTAGCTGATGGTGTCGCTCATGATGGCAGGGCACCTGATTATGATGACTGGACAACACCGACTGTCAATGGATATAAAGGGCTGAACGGAGATATAATTATCTGGAACCCGCTACTTGAAAGAGCTTTTGAGATTTCCTCGATGGGGATAAGGGTTGACCGCGAGGCATTACTCAGGCAACTGGAAATAAGGGGATGCATGGAACGCAGGGAGCTGATGTTTCATAAAAGGTTACTGAAAGGCGAATTCCCTGAATGTATAGGGGGGGGAATCGGGCAATCAAGGTTGTGCATGTACTTCCTTCGTAAAGCACATATAGGAGAGGTGCAGGCAAGTATATGGCCGGCAGAAATTCAGGAACATTGCCGTAAAACAGGGATATTCCTTATGTAAGCTTATTTTCTCACCAGGCGTGCACGTATGGACTCAATTTTCAACGCAATCTCGTTAATCGCAGAATGAGAGGTCACGATCTGGTATTCACTTGCTGAAATTGTTTTTTGAATTGTATCAACCACCACATCGCCTTTTTTATAAAAGATCTGTATTTTATCATAAGATCTCTTAAGGTTTTTCAGCATGAGTGTATACTGCAGTATTGCTTCCTCGTCCTGGAAATTATTCAGCTGGCTGATAAGATAGTTCAATGCATATTTCTGATCAGCTATCTGTTCCAGTAACTCGGTATTATCAGGGGTTTGCATGTATATCTGGCTGGCCAGGTACAGTGATTCAATCCAGCCTCCCAAGAGGATCATGGCAGTGAGCTGTTCATGCTGGCTGTCTTTCAGGAACCGGGCAACTGATGTATATATTGAATCAATCTGTACAGCCAGTCTATCCGGTTCAGTCAGGTAACTGTCAAGATGAATTATCAGATCCGAATAGATTTCACGGGGAATATTCAGCTTTCCTGCAAGCGTATAAACAGCAAGCAGATAGTTTGTCGTTTTTTTTTCCTGTTTCATCACCCTGATATACCCCAGGTCAGCCCCGTATACTCCAAGGTTAGCTGCGATCTGGACCGGGGTGGAATAATTTACCAGGCTGTCAGGATCATTCGGCAGATCCTGCTGGAAGGCAAATGTGCTTTTTTCAAATATCCTGGTCATCTGGGCAGGAAGGGACATATGATACAGGATATCCCTTTCCCTTGCAGTCCAGCTATAGGTAAGGTCATTGCTTTTCTCCCCTTCATTGTTTTCTGTATTAATGACCTGGCATTCGGAAAGGAATATAATTGTCACCCCGCAAAGAAAAATCAACAGTTTACATTCCGGTTTAATCCCGGAAAAAGTATTGTTTATTTTATAGGGTGATTTCAATCTTTGGAAGGAAAATATTGGATAAAGTAAATCGGATTATTACTTCAGACAAGATTTCTTAACTGGAGCATCCTGATAATTGCCTGGGTCATCTCATCCACGGTGAAAGTCATACAATTGAATCGTATATCATAGGAGGAATAATCACTCCCTTTACCGTGAAAAAAATCCCTGAATTCCTGCCGCTTCCTGTCAATGTCGCAGGCATATTTTTTTGCTTCCTCGATTGACATGCAGAATTTTTCACTGACCCTTATTGCACGCCATTCAAGCGGTGCTTCAAGCAGTATATGAAATGACTTCTCAATGTCCCTGGTTATCGCCACTCCTCCCCTGCCAACGATTACTACGTTGCCTTCATTGGCAATATTCCTGATCACTTTGGCGATGGTTTTTCTGATGGCCCTGTCGCTTTTATAATATTTCTTAGAGTGAGAGGTAAGGATCTCATCAAAAATGGTTTTCTTCTGATAGTCGAAAATATACTTTATCTCATCGGGATCTACTTCCAGTTCTTTTGCCGATTCCGCAAGTATCTCTTTGCTGACCCATCGCCATTCAATTTTTTTTGCTTTGGGGCTTTTGAGTTCATTCAGCTGCTGTACTAATCCTGCAGCAATTTTCTTTGCCGGGCAACCGAATTCCCTGGCAATGGTAACAACAGGCCCATCGAAATCCAGCCTGCTCTGTGCCTCCAGGTATCTTTCTGTGAGGTATTTTGACAGATCTATCTGCATTTCATGTAATAAAAATGAAAATTTCAGCGTCGATTGTCTTTCTAAATATAAGATTTTAAAACCAAGTTGACAAAAAAAAATCAGGATATGCATCTGCTCATTTCAGAACGACCCAGCCTCTTTCTTTAGATATGGTGTTTATTAAGGAAGAGATGGCCATGTACTGCTGCAAGTAATGATTTATTTCTTCAACCGTTGCCTTATTTTCCTGGGCGATCTTTATTTCATTCTGTTTTTCCTTCTGCGCTATTTCAAGGATCTTCCTTTTATATTCGATAATTGCTTTAGGGATAGTCTTTTTCAGTATCATATCTTCGGTTTCCACCAGCGCTCCTTTTCGTCTGTGAACCTTGCTCAGTGTATAAGGAGTGCTCAGCAGGTCTGCTACAACGCTGCTGACATTTTCATCAGGATAATTGGTAAAGTATTTCAGTTCAATCACCTCACCCCGGTTAATGAAAGACAGTACTTCTTCAAATATCCTGCGGTACACCAGGTTGGTAAACTTAAGCTCATCATCGAGAATCTCATTTATAATATATTCTGCAACAGTAATATATTCAATGTTCCCGGGTTGTTTCTCTGTTATCTCAAACAGGTTTTCATTTCCGTACTGAAGTAAAAACCTGATCAGTATCTTTTCCTGTGATTCACAATAGATTTCCTTTACAAAAGAAGGGATGGCTGTCGACTGAAAACTGACCTCTTCCTGCCTGGTTATTTTTCCGTATCTCTCCTCCGCCCTCTTTCTCCTTATGCGATATACCTGTGAATACAATACTTTCTCTTCAGTATCAAGTATTTTGCTGCATTCTTTGATATAGACAGATCTTATAATAGTATCGGGTATTACTGAAATTGATCTTACGATATCATTTATCAGGTTGGCACGTTTGATCGGATCATTTTTTGTCTCTTTAAGAAGCAGCTGAACCTTGAAGGAAATAAAATCCTTTTCATTACTGTTTATGTAATCAATAAAGTCTGTTGCATTTTGTTTTTTTGACCAGGAATCCGGATCTTCTCCATCTGGTAACAGAACAACCCTTACATTCAGCCCTTCTTCGAGCACCAGGTCTATCCCTCTGAGAGAAGCTGATATACCGGCCTCGTCCCCATCATAAATAATAGTGATGTTGGATGTAAATCTCTTGATAAGCTTTATCTGTTCAACAGTCAGGGAAGTTCCCGAAGAGGCTACGACATTTTCTATCCCTGCCTGATGCAGGGCAAGGACATCGGTATAACCCTCAACCAGGTAGCATTTGTCCTGTTTGACTACTGTCTGCCGTGCGAAATACAGTCCATAAAGTATCCTGCTTTTATTATAAATTTCTGATTCAGGAGAGTTTATGTACTTGGCGAGTTTTTCCTCTGTCTTTAATATCCGGCCACCAAATCCAAGCACATTACCTGAAAGACCGTGTATCGGAAAAATGATCCTCCCGTGGAACCTGTCAAACCGCTGGTCATCTTTCTGAATAGTCAGTCCTGTAGTGATCAGATACTCCTCCTGATATTTGTTTTTTATTGCTTCCCTGGTAAAAGCATCTTTCTGGTTCAGGCTGTAGCCGAGCTGGAACTTTTTCATTATATGATCCTGGAAACCTCTTTCCCTGAAATAACTTAATCCCACAGATTTCCCTTCTGCATGATTATGCAGGATATCTGTAAAATATTTCTGTGCAAAAGCATTTATGACCAGCAGGCTTTCGCGTATGTCCTTCTGCCTGATCTCCTCAGGGGTCGGTTCTTTTTCTGTTATCTCTATATTATATTTTTTAGCCAGGTATTTTAGTGCTTCAGGATAGGATAATTTTTCATGCTCCATGAGAAAACTTATTACGTTCCCTCCTTTGCCGGAACTGAAATCCTTAAAAATGCCTTTGGAGGGAGAAACGAAGAAGGAAGGTGTTTTCTCATTAGTCCATGGACTTAAACCTTTATAGTTCTGCCCCGATTTTTTCAGGGATACAAAATCAGAGATCACCTCAACGATATCTGTTGCTTCAAAAATCCGGTCTATGGTAAGTTTATCGATCATACCTGTTTGTAAACCTGATAATTATTCCCGCAAAGAATGGGAAATACACATATCTGTCTGTTATGCTAAATTATATAATATACACTATATTTGATAATCTGATTTTAATGTACACGGAAGAAAATTATTAATGTGCCTTACCAGTAAAGACTAATCTGCTGATCAGGTTTATTCTTTACCACAGCAGGGTATAGTTACAAATAAAATAAACAGAATTAATCATTGATTTAAGCATGTCTGTGTGAAAAAACTCGTTGTATTGACCGGATCAGGGATAAGTTCAGAAAGTGGTATCAGGACCTTCAGGGAGATGGGAGGATTATGGGAAGAATATAATGTTGAAGATGTAGCAAGCCCTCAGGCATGGCAAAAAGACATGGAACTGGTTCTGAGATTTTACAATGAAAGAAGGAAACAATTACTCGCGGCAAATCCAAACCCCGGGCATTACGGAATCACTGCCCTGGAAGATTATTTTGATGTTCAGATCATCACACAGAATGTGGATGACCTTCATGAAAGGGCAGACAGTCATAAAGTATTACATCTGCATGGTGAACTCAGAAAAGCCAGAAGTACTAAAGATCCCGGATTAATTTATGATATTGATGGATGGGAGCTTAAAGCCGGTGACAAATGTGAAAAAGGATCCCAGCTTCGTCCGCATATTGTCTGGTTTGGAGAACCTGTACCTGAAATGGAACATGCAATTCAGCTTACCAGGGAAGCTGATATATTCGTGATTATCGGAACCTCACTGGTTGTATACCCTGCCGCCGGTTTACTTGATTTTGTACCCGGCCAGGTCCCTGTTTATCTTATCGATCCTAATGATGTGTTGGTACCCCGCTACAGGGAAATTGAGTGTATAAAGGAAAAAGCCAGCACAGGTGTATTGAAACTCACAAAAATATTACTTGAAAAATATGGGAACAGGGAACAGGAATAATAAACAAATCAGAACAAGTCAGCATACCGGATTCAGAATTAAAAAGTCGGGAATCTATTTGCTGCTTATTCTTCTATTTAGTTCTGTTTTGGTCCATGGGCAGAAGTTTGAAGGAGGTATAGGAGGGGGCCTCAGCGCCAGCCAGGTGGATGGGGACACTTATTCGGGATTCAATAAAATCGGTATTATCGCAGGAGGCTGGGTTTCCCATAATATTTTTTCAAACATTGACGGGCAGTTGGAATTAATGTTTGTTGGCAAAGGTGCCTATGAGACCAACAACAAGATTTCTCCGCCTATTTATTATAATTTGAGACTTCGTTTCATTGATCTTCCCATACTCCTGAATTATTCTTATCGCAAAAATGTCGTTTTCAACCTGGGCGTAGAGCCGGAATATCTTGTTTATCATAAGCTGCAGGATGCAAACGGGCCAATTCAGGATGTAGGTCAGCCTTATAATAATTTAAGTATGAGTGCTGTAGCTGGTGTCGGATACAAACTTTTCGATAAGTTTATCTTCAATGTCCGCTACAGTTATTCTGTTTTTCCAATAAGGCCTCATGCATTTAACCAGACATGGTTCTTTAACAGGGGATTATATAATAACTGCCTTACGGTTATGCTGTTTTACCGGATCTCCCTTCAACATTAGTTTAAAGGATTAATCCATCATATCTGTTACGGCAACGGTGGCAATACTTACCCTGACACCTTCTATCTTCAGGAACTCCCGGGCACAGGCTTCCAGTGTTGCACCAGTAGTGACAACATCATCCACAAGCAGTATGTGACTGAACCCTAATTTTTCTGCATTAGGAATAACAAATATATTTTCTACATTCTTCCATCTTTCAAACCTTGATTTATTGGTCTGTGTTTCCGTTTTTACCGCCTTTATACATGATCTGACATCCAGGGGCTTTTTCATTATTCTGCTTATTCCCAAAGCAATCCATTCACTCTGATTATAACCCCTTTTTAAAATCTTTTGACTGTGCATAGGTACCGGTATGATCAAATCTACATTTCTGAAGAAAGAATTGTTCAATTCATGTCCCAACATTGTGCCAAGTAAAATTCCTACTTCATATTGCCCCTTGTATTTAAGTTTGTGTATCATATTTTGAAGTGTTCCACCTTTATAGAAATGATACATGGCAGTTGCATAAGTCAGTCTTATTCTCCCCCAGAATAACCTGGCCACCGGATTATCAATGATATTTGTAAATCCTGTCCGGGGCAACTGATATAAACATCTTGTGCAGATCAGGTATTCATTATGTAACAATACTCTGTCACATGCCGCACAGGTCAAGGGATAGATCAGGTTGACAAATGAGGAGAACATGATGCATTCTTATCTGCACTTTATCCCTGGAATGCCCGTTTATCGCTGGTTATAAGATAAAAAAGAGACTTTTTTTTTAGTTATCAGTGCCCATCATCATCTCTCCAGCTGACAAAATATTATCTGTCTGTGACATATACTGAAAAGGGAAGGGTAGTATCAGCATGCCTCCTGTTACTGATAAAAGAAAATAAGAAGATGTTACAGGTGAAAACCTAAAGTGTAGTTGTATTTATATCTTCAAATTCAGGATCTTCTGAACCAGCTTCCGGAACAGTTTTACCGGTATCTCCCCCGGAGGATAATTTTTTATTAAGATCCCTTATCTGGTTGTTTTTTCTTATAATGGCAGGTAATGATGCTGCAATTCCAATTAATGCCCCTGCAATAAAACATATGATCAGTACCATCCCCAGGTGGGTTTCTGATTTCCAGAACCAGAACTTCATTTGCACGATCATGCTGTTCTGCAGGGCGAAAATCGCCACAAGCAGGGATATAATTAAAAGTATAATTAAGGATCTTCTCACGACAGGATAATTTAATATATACAAACGTACAAAATTATACCGGGGGAATGATAAAATCCCTTAAATCCTGATATTTTGTATTACTTTGCGCCTTGAAATACTCATTGCCCCGGATTGTTCTTTTTTATAATGGTTTTACTGTCTGTTAAAGGTTTAATGAGTAAAAATCAGATCCCTGGTGGATAAACAAAAACAACCGGAGAATTTATCTTGTTAAGATAAGATATTCCATATGAGAAGTTATTTACTGATCTGTTTAATAATGATCATTCTGTGTCCGGTCAACGGCCAGCAGGACAGGATTATTAAGCCAGGCAATTTTACAGGTATTCACGTGTCAAGCGGAATTGATGCCGAGCTTATAAGGGCCGCCGAACCCGCTGTTGAATTGAATTTTGACAATATAAGTACCAGCCAGCTGATTGCTGAAGTAAAAGGTAATACATTAAGATTGAGAATGAAAACCGGCAAATACCAGCAGGGTAGTCTCAGGGTTAAGATATATTTTAAAGAAGAGCTAACCAGTATCTGTTCTGATGGCCGCGCAAATATCTGGTCGAATGAAGAACTGCATCTGTCTAATGTTATCACAAAGCTGAGCAACGGAGGAAGTATTAATCTTGAAATTGTCAGTGATCATCTTACTGCTGAGCTCTCCCAGGGAAGTATCTTTATGGTCAGTGGAAAAGTTAAATTACTTGATCTGAAAGTTGCTACTGCTGCCACTTTCTCAGGTTATAACCTGATGGCCGGGGATGCAAATATCCTGGCAAATTCCAGAGGGAAAGCTAAAGTCTCTGTAAGCCACTACCTTAATGGGAAAGCAATATCAGGTGGCTG
>Ga0172366_10005294_pt1 | contig 10146 bp, 10 predicted proteins | sample LakKivSesite69cm_FD_114533 | JGI IMG/M metagenome (GOLD analysis project Ga0172366, IMG submission 114533) | Sediment microbial communities from Lake Kivu, Rwanda - Sediment site 69cm | ecosystem: Environmental > Aquatic > Freshwater > Lake > Sediment | place: Rwanda: Western Province, Lake...
CGTGCGCGGCGAGCCAGTGTTTCCGTTCTCTGCCGCGCTTCGCGCGGCTGAATCGGTCGGGAAAATTCCTGAAAGTTTAATTCTGGTGCCCAGGGCGGGACTCGAACCCGCACGCACTAAAAGTGCATAGCTCCTCAAGCTATCGTGTATACCAATTCCACCACCTGGGCTTAAAGTAAATTTTCAATTCTCAATTTACAGTTTTCATTTTATGGAAACTTTGATAAGGACTAAATCGGGACATCCGGAATTGAACCGGAATCACAGGACCCCCAGCCCTGCATAATAACCATTATACTATGCCCCGATAATTTTGGTGTTTGGCCAGCCCTATGTACGGACTTTATCCGCCTTTGGCGGAATTATACCCTGCCTCGCCGGCAAGGCAGGTATGGCCCGCCAATTTTAACGCTAAAATATCGGCTCAAGCCGACCACCTAATTCTAAATAAATGCCGAGGAGCGGAATCGGACCGCTGACACCAGGTTTTTCCTTAAAAACATTTGGACTATCTCATCTCCGATGTCCGCCAATCGGCGGATTTCGGAGCTGGGCGCTTTTTGCAAGATTATTGTTGGGACTCACTCGCTAGTCTCTACACCTGCCTCCGTTAAAGCTACAATAGGTAAGTTTCCTCCGAATACGTTTGGTTTATTTACAGTTTGTAGCTTCCCAGCGAAGGATTGGCTCGGGATTGCCCCGCCTAAAAGGCGGGGTTTCCCCGAATTCACCCAGTTTTCATTCTCGCATTACTGCGAGACGGTCCGAAAAATCAGACCTGTGCTCTACCACTGAGCTACCTCGGCTCAACATCTCAAAAACGTTAGCTCAAATTTCTAGCATCTTTCTGATTATATACTGCTCTAGATCTCAGAGCAAGATATAAAATTTTATTTTGGCACAGATAAATACCACTTGGTCAACTCCTTAAAACGATCCGTAGGCTCTTCGCCTGGTAGAGACAAAGATGCACCTTTCAGATTACGACTACTCCAAATATAAGGTACAGAATAGAGAAAACTAGCTGGGTATGAATCTCGAATCAATTCTGCTATGGCGATTTTCGCATCTTTAGATGCAACTTGAGCCAATTGAGAATCAACTTCAGCTGAAACAAAACTGGAAAAATTCAGATTGCTCGATGAATACCAACGATCAAGCAACCAATCTTGCCCTATAGTCTCACCCCATAAAACCAAGTCAAAGTTTTTAGTTATTAATTTCTGAGAAAGGCTATATTCATCCATGGGCACTAATTTGATTTTAACTCCCGCCTTGTCCCAAGTATTAGCTAAATTTTCTGCGGTTTTGCGGTAAATAAATTGATCAACAAAAGCTAATTCCAAATTTAATTTTTTAGGAGCCAAAATTTTCTTGGTTTCATTCAATTTAAAATAAGTTTTAATTTCTTTTGCTCCTGCAGGTAAAGGCAGAGCTGTAGGTTTGACTAAAGAAAGTTCCTGATAAATCTTTCTCCGATCAATCGATTGATCCAATTCTTTTCTTGTCTCTAAATCTTGCAATTTCTGATTTTTTAAATTGTAAAAAATCGCTGTGTATTGAGGCAGTTCAATATAGCGCAAAATCGCCTTTCTATCTTTAAATTTCATTGCTTCTTCCAAAGGCATTTGAGCTAGGCCAGAAAAGGGAGAAGTTTTATATTTGGAAAAAGCGAGGCCTATTGATGGCTCAACTGTAATTTGAATCGAGGCAAGATAACTTTTTTCTGGAAATTTATTAAATTGATCAAGATTAACTACTATTTCCCCAGTATTCAAACGTTGGATATTTCTAAATTTATAGGGGCCATTGCCCACAGGATTGAGATTAAAATTGAAACCTTGAATTTTAGTGACATCTTTATCAGAAAGTAAATGGCTAGGCAAAACAGGGAAACGTAAAATTTTTGCACTTAGTGCTCCTTCTGGATAAGTTAAAACTGCTTTCTCTTTAGAAACTTTTTTTATTTCTATTTTTTCCCAATTTTGTCCCCATAAAGATAAAGCCTTGACTTTTTTGAAGGCATTAACTGTAAAAATAAAATCATCCATTGTTACGGGTTCCCCATCATGCCAATAAAGATTTTTTTTGAAAACAATTTGGCCTTCTGTCCCTAAAAGATCAAATTTGTCAAGCAAAGTCCCCTTGATTTCCCCTTTATCATTAAAGTCAACCAGATTCAGAAAAAGAATTCTTGAAACATCTTTCTCCGCCCGACTAGTAGCGAAAAAAGGATTAAAATTAGTCACTTCACCAAAAGAAATTTCTTTATAAGTCCCGCCATAAACAGGCACTTCAGGTTTTTTTAAGATTACTAATTGATAAATTCTTAAGATCAAGGCTAAAACGAAAAGAACAAATAGCATTGCCAAAATCTTTTTTTCTCTGAGGTTAAGGCTCAAAAAAACTCTCCGGAAAGAAAAAAGTAGTCTCGAAAAAAATCTCCCTACAAAGGAAAAAATATTTTTAAATAACCACATTGATTAAAGCTAAAGTCACAAAAGCTAAAGCTAAAATAATTGTGCCTATAAAAAGAAATTTCTCTATGCCTCTTCTTGAATGATAAACAACACTTTCACCGCCAAAAGCTCCGCCTAAAGTTGTCCCTTGCTGTTGTAACAAAATAAAAATAATCAAAAGAACAGCAACACCGATTTCCAACCAATTCAAAAGTGACATACTTAGAAATCTTATCTCAAAATTGTAAATTTTGCAATAAGATTAATGCAAAATACAAATCTCCTGTCTACCGTCAGGCAGACAAAATGCAAAATTATTTTTTGAAAAGGCCAAAATCTAATCTTGATTTATTACATAATCTAAATAATAATTGATAAGTGTTAGCGGCGTGGTGGCCGAGTAGTCAGGCAGCGGTCTGCAAAACCGCTCACCCGGGTGCGAATCCCGGCCACGCCTTAGAAAATCAAATTGGCCGGAATCGCACCCATCCCGACGGATGTCGGGACGAGACACGAACGGCGAAGGTTTAACAACAAAGTCGCATAGAACTTTGAAAGCGCGATCAATAAACTTTAACAAACTTGTCCAAGGAAGAGCTTGGAGCTCGGCGAATCCCGGCCACGCCTTAAAAATATTTATAAACTGAGCTAGATGGTTAATTCCATTGATTTCTAAGAAAAGCGAATCCCCGCCCGCCATCGCAAGCTCAGGCGTTGCGGGCGGGCCGGCCACGCCTTAAATATTAACTAAAAACGAAAAACTAAAAATTAAAAACTAAGAAAATGGCACCAATCGATAAGAGAGAAATTCAAAAAAGAATTGAGGAACTAAGGAATAAAATTAATCATGGAGAAGAAATCAATATTTCTCAAAAAGAGACCAAAATATCAGCTAACAAAATAAAAATGGCTGAGAAAAATTTTGATGAATTTTTTTATGTCTTTGATGGCAAAACGCTCTTGATTGCCATAATCGTGGCTCTTCTTTTAATCTTTAGTGCCTATTATCTTCAACTCAAAACTCCAATTTTTGATCAATTGTTTAGTCTCACAACTCAACATTTTTTCTAGAACATATTTAGTCTTACGATTCGATATTTTTTCTAGAAAAATAGAAATAAAATAGCATAAACAGACCCACAAAAACCAAAATATCAGCTAGATTAGTACGCAGTCTACCTTGACCAATATCCAAGACTCCGCCGCGCCACAATCGATCAATAATATTAGAAATTGCTCCACCCAAACAGAAACCTGAAGCCAATGATGTCCAGAGATTGGCAAGAATAATTTTTTTATCCCGCAAAATTAGACCTAAAAGTAAAATAACAAAAATAAAACTTACTACTGTGGCACCAATATTACCAAAAATCAACGTATTAGCTCCCAAAACAGTGTAATAAGGCGCGAATCTATAGACTAAAAATTTTATCAGTTGATCTATCGCAAAAACACCTAAACTGAAAAGGAAAATTATCACTCTGGAATTTATTTTCTCTTAATAATCTTTTTAAAGGGCCAAAATTTATGCCAGAAACGAGTTGGTCTTTTACATTGAGCATGGGTGACAGCTGCAGGAAAAGCTTTTAATCGTGCCTCGGGAATTGGCTTTCTGCAAACAATGCAAATTCCGTATTTCTTTTTTTTGATTAAACGCAAAGCCATATTAATCTCTTTCAAAAGTTCAGATAATTCTTTCTCTCGTGACAAATTACCAGAATAATCCTGAACTTCTTGAACTTCAGAATCAACATCTCGACCATAACTAGGGAATCTGACCAAAAAACCTCTGCCTTTTTTGCGTTTAGCTCTTAAGACTTTTAATTGTTTTTCTAAATCTGCCTTTTGTTTGAGCAGTTTGTTTTCCTGTTGTTTAACAAAAACATCGTTGAGCATAAAACGCTCTTAAATAATTACAAAAGAAGCATAACAAAAAGAAAAAATTCGGTCAAGTAACAAATCAAACATATTAATTAATTTTTAGTTGACAAAAAACTATTTTTTGCTTAGGCTGGTGACAATTGAAATTTAAGATATGGCTATCGAAGCACGGATCCATAAATTGGCTAATATAGTCGTGGGCTATTCTTTAAAAGTGAAGAGAGGAGAAAATGTTGTAATTTCTGGCTCAACTGAAGCCAGTGATTTTATTATTGCTCTTCATCAAGCAATTATCAAAAAAGGTGCTCATCCTATTCTACGTTTAACTTTACCCGGTCTTTCTTCTTTTTTCTTTAAATATGCTCAAAGACATCAGTTGGAAAATTATCCAAAAATTTTTGATTATACTGTTAAAAATAGTCAAAAATATATTGGCGTTGACACTGAATTTAATACCAAAGAACTGTCTGGAATTCATCCTAAGAAGATTACCTTGAGAGAAAAAATTACTCAAAAAATCACTAATTATATTGTTAATCGTAGAGATAAGATTTGGCGCTGCACTGTAGGTTTCCCATGTGTGAGTTTAGCCCAAGAAGCAGAAATGTCAGCCAGTGATTTTGAAGATTTTGTCTTTTCAGCCTGCCTGCAAAATTGGAAAAAATTAGGGCAGAAAATAGATAAAATTCTCAAGAAATTTAGAAAGGGAAAAGAAGTACATTTAATTGGTCAGGGAATAGATCTAAAATTTGAAATTCGTGGTGACAAAGCTCAAGCAGATAAGGGTGAAGAAAATATGCCTGGTGGCGAAATTTATATGGCCCCATTTAAAAAAACTGTCGAGGGTTTTGTGAAATTCGATTTTCCAGCGGTTTTTACTGGTCAAGAAGTTGATGGTATTTATTTAGAGTTCAAAAATGGCAAAGTCATTAAAGCCACGGCCACAAAGAATGAAACCTTACTGAAAGCCATGATTGCTACAGATAAAAATGCCTCCTACTTAGGCGAATTTGGCATTGGCTGTAATCCCAAAATCAAAAGATTCACCAAAAATTTACTTTTTGATGAAAAAATTGGCGGCACTATTCATCTAGCCTTGGGTATGGCTTATAAAGATAATGGAGGCGGCAACGATAGTGCTATCCACTGGGATATGGTCAAAAATATGAGCAAAGCCAAAATCATTCTTGATGGCAAAATCGTCCAGCAAAACGGAAAATTCAAAATCTAATCTATCGGATCGACGTCAATTTTAGCGCGGGATTTTTCTAAAAATTTCTTCAAAGCCAAACTTATAGATCTATTTTGAGGCAAAGTTATTAGAATATATTGCTTCTCTAAATCAGCCAATTTATAAGAAGCGGGGATTTCTTTGAATTCCTGAAGTTTTTTATAAAATTGATCTAATTTATTTTGGGGCAAAGCAAAGATTTTAATCTCTTTAAAATCTGGAGCTAGATGGAATTTTTTTCTTATTTTGAGCCAATTTTGATAGAAAATTTCAAAATCCAAATTGTGAAAAGCTTTAACTAAATAATGATCTGGGATAAAAGTTTGTATTATTGCTTTTTTACCCAAACTCAAAGCTTCAAAACCAAAATGCAAAATTTTATAAGCTATATATGGATCAGGTAAACTCAAACCGATTTCTGCCAAACCCAAAACTGAGAGATCAAATTTTTGCCTTGCCCGCCGTAGCTTTCTCGGCCAACGAAGCTTTCTTGAAGTTGGCAGCGAAGGCGGGTTAAATCTAAAAGCAAATGATGAAGCAATATTTAATTTTTTGGGCTGGTCTTGGCTTGATTTAAAAAGTAAAGCTATATCAGTTCTTGGGAAAATTTTTTTAAAATCATAGGCCAGGCGCTCTAGACCAAAGCTATGCGTCTTAATTTTAACCCCCCTGCAACGGGGACAAAAGGCTAGAGGTATCCCCCCTTTCTGGAAATCAAAGAAACCGCAATCGCTACAAAGAGAAAGCTGAGAAAATCCTAAACGATTGTAAAAGAAAATTATTTTCTTTCTTTTTTTTAAAGCTGTTTTAATTATCTCTTCTGTCTCAAAACCAATTAATTTATTTTGTTTGAATAAATCAACTAAGCTAATCTGTGATTTTTTGAAATCTTTTTTTAAAATAAATTTTTTCTTTTTGATTTCTAAATACGTCAAAGGATCTGGAACTAAACCAGAAAAAATTAATTTGGCTCTAGTTACCTTGGCTAAATTTTTGGCTAAAAATCTTAAATCTATTCTCGGATCTTGCTCTTGTTTATAATTGGGATTACCTGCATCTTCAACTATGATTAAATTCAGACGATTGAGGGGAGTAAAAATCGCTTTTTGCGAACCAATTACTAGATCTATCCTGCCTGTTAAAACTTCGCGCCAAAGCAGATATTCTTTTTTTCTGGAAAGATTTGAAGCAAAAACCACTGGCTTAAACAAGTTAGATAAATCTTTTATCATCCAATGATTTAAATTAGGTGCCAAAAAAAGAACTTGTCTTTTCTTTTTAATTTCTTTTTTGATTAATTTCTTATAAAATTCAAATCTTTTAAATACATCTGTTTGATAAAAAATTGGTTTAGAGTTTTTGGTAATCAATTTTGCGATCTTGTTTTCTTTTGGTTCTTTGGCAACAGATCTCAAAGCAATTTCTGGCAGAGCCCAAAAGATCATTTTACCTAAAGAAGTCAGATAATGATCAGCCGCGATTTTGGCTAATTTTACCCTTCTCTCATCAAGGAGTTGAGCAAAATCTATTACTTTTTCAATTGCTTTGATTTTTTGTGCAGGAAAATTAGGACGCTTCAGTTTTTTCAAGATAAAACCTAAAAGTTTACGACCTCTAAAATCAACTTTGACTAAAATTCTCTCTGGTAAATCAATTTTAGATTTATAAGTAAAAATATCAGCCCCAAAAGTTTTGCTGTCAACTACTATCTGATAAAAAAATTCTTTAGCCATCCCAGTATATCATCTCCTTTTTCAACCCGGTAGAATCACGAAATAGCTCTACCGGGTCTACATTAATTAGTTTTTAATAAACTTTCATTCCTTACTTTTTCTAAAAAATTATGTTTAAACCCAGTGAAATTAAAAGAAGTTGTATTACTGGGCATAAACTTCTTATCTTTGCCTAATCTTAATGCTATAATAGACCTAAATATAAGAAATAATAAAGAGAAAGTTATAATGAGCTGGCAAAAATTGGTCGAGCAATTAATTATCCAAGGAATTCTTAAATCTCCTCATATTATCCGCGCTTTTTCAAGAATAGATCGAGCTGATTTTATGCCTAAGAATTTGAAACATTTGGCAGCCACTGATCATGCCTTCCCTATCGGCTTTGGCCAAACTATATCACAACCCACGACCGTGGCTTTTATGCTTGAGCTTCTGCAACCAGAAAAAAACCAAAAAGTCTTAGATATTGGTTCTGGTTCAGGCTGGACAACAGCTTTGCTCGCAGAATTAGTGGGTGAAAAAGGAAAAGTTTACGCTCTAGAAATCATTCCTCAAATTTTAGAATTCGGTCGCGATAATGTTAGAAAACTCAATCTTACTAATGTAGAATTTTCTCTAGCTAATGGATCCATCGGCTGGATTAAAAAAGCTCCTTTTGATCGCATTCTTTGTAGCGCCTCAGCTCCTAAAATACCTCTTGCTTTAAAAAAACAACTGACTCCTTTTGGCCGTTTGGTTTTGCCAGTCGGAGATATGACACAATCATTAATTTTGATTAAAAGGGCACAAAATTTACATTTTACTGAAACACGCTATCCTGGTTTTGTTTTTGTTCACTTAAGAGGCAAGCATGGTTTCCGCTAAAAATGACATACTGTCTACTTTTCCCAAAGTAGTTTTAGTTGGTCGGGTTAATTCTGGCAAATCCACTCTTTTTAATAGATTAGCTGGTTCGCAAAAAGCAGTCACCTCAAAGATTCCAGGCACTACTCGAGATTGGGTCAGCCAAATTATTGAACTGAAAAACAAATCTTTCCTTCTCATTGATACAGCTGGATTTTTAGAAAAACGAGAGTCAGAACTTGAAGAAAAAATCAAAAATTTCTGGGAAAAAATAATTAAAAATGCTGATTTATTTATCTTAGTTGTTGATTCAAGATCAGGTCCTACTCCCCAAGATAAATCAATTCTTGATTATCTAAGACAATTTTCCAAACCAATAATTTTAGCCATTACCAAAGTTGATAATACAAAACTCATCCAAGAAAAAATTCGACTTTTTTCTTCTCTGTCAGTCGATGATCAAATCTGTGTTTCCGGTTTACTCAATAAGAATATTGAAAAAATAAAAGAAAAAATTGCTTCTTACTTAAAGAATAGTAAAGAACATATCATTTTGCCAAATTTTAAAATAGCTTTGATCGGCAGACCCAATGTTGGTAAATCAACCCTTTTGAATTCTTTAATTGAACAAGAACGTTCGGTAGTTGATGAGAAAAGTGGTACTACTAGAGACGAAATAGAGGCATTTTTAAAGCAAGGGATAGTTCTAATCGATACACCAGGGCTAAAGCGCAAAAGTAAAATCCAAAATATTTTAGAATTTTTCTCTTCTCGTCGTTCAATTTATTCTCTTAAAACTGCTGATTTAGTCATTCTGATTATTGATGCGTCTGAAGGACCAGTGCATCAGGAAGTTAAAATCGCTTCTCTGTGTCAAAAAAATGATAAAAAAATTTTGGTGGTGATTAATAAAATCGATCTAGTAACTAAAGAAAAAATTAAAGAAATGGAGAACCTGGTAAAAGAAAAATTCCATTTTCTAGGAGATTTTCCTCTTATTTCTGTTTCTGGCCTGACCAAAGAAAACCTAGATTATTTAAGGCATTATCTGGAGCAATATCTAAAAGTTGTTTAGATTCTTTCGCCTCCAAAGCAATTAATTTGATTTCAGGAATTTTAATAAAACCGCGATCTTTAGCTGGCAAAAGTTTTAACCAAGCTCTGCCCACTAAAGCGCTTTTTTTAATTGGGCCAAAATAACGTGAATCTTCAGAAACTGAACGATTATCACCTAAAACAAAATACTGATCACTGGCTAAAGTAACATCTGCTTCACCCGAAGTTTTAAAAGAAATTTCCGGCTCTTCAAGTCTGAAAACCTTTTCATCTTTTATAATATAAACATTTTGGTGCCAAATTCTAACTCGTTCTCCAGGCAATCCAATAATCCTTTTGATATACACTGAAGAAGGTGCATCTGGTGCTTTAAAAACTACTACTTCCCCCCTCTGAATGGTAGAAGTATGAATGGTTACTTTCTCAATCCATAGATAATTAGCATCATGAAAATTAGGATCCATACTTGAACCTCTAACCACAAAAGGTTCAGCAATAAGCAACCGAAAAAGCAAAGCCAGAACTAAAAGAAATATAAAACCAGAACCAAAAAAAGAAAAACAATTTTTAATTTTTTCCCAAAATGCCATAGAGCTTATTATAATTTATCAGAATCGCAAACAACAAGCTAGTTAAAAATTATTAAGTGCCTTTCCTTTTGGTTCCTGTTTCCTCTTTTCGGGAGAAAAAGTGCAACTTTTTCATTAAAGAATTACTCGTGCAGGGTGAGGGAGCGCGAGGATCTCGGGGGCTGCCTCAATCCGCCAGCTGGCGGAAAGCCCCTAGATCCTCGCATATTAGAATCTTTCTAAAGATTAAATTTATCTTTTCGTTTCCTCAGCTAATTTGCCCCAGTAGTATCCCGCTTTTAGCGGGAACTACGGGACTGCGCTCGCAATGACAATCCTGATTACCTGTTTACCTGAAAATCTGTAAACCTCTA
>Ga0172366_10005302_pt1 | contig 10136 bp, 10 predicted proteins | sample LakKivSesite69cm_FD_114533 | JGI IMG/M metagenome (GOLD analysis project Ga0172366, IMG submission 114533) | Sediment microbial communities from Lake Kivu, Rwanda - Sediment site 69cm | ecosystem: Environmental > Aquatic > Freshwater > Lake > Sediment | place: Rwanda: Western Province, Lake...
CTTGAAGAGGCGTATGACCTCTCCCAGGTCAAGTTCCTCGTCGATTGTATAAATGTCCTTGCTCATGACGTTGCTTGCAACCTCACTTAGTATGACTTCCGCCTTTGAGGTGTGGAACTTTGCAAATTCGGCATCGCTTATGAACTTGAGTACGTCATAGGAGCGGACCATGCCAGTAATCCGGTGCTCGCTGACAACAGGCAGTCTCCTGAGCTGGTTGGCACACATTATCCTCGTTGCGTCCTTTATTGTCGTATTCGGGGTCACTGTGATTACCTTCTTCGTCATTGCATTTCTTGCCGGGAAGTGAAGCTTCTCACCTGCAAGAGGGCCGATGAAGTCCTGCTCTGTTACGAAACCGGTAAGCTTGGCGTCCCTGTCCAGAACAGGAAAACCTCCAAAATACTGGTATAGCATCTTGTCCGCAACAGAACTCACCGGCTCGTCTTCATTAACGAAAAAGACTTCACTAGTCATGATTTTGGATGTGGGAGCGTTTATTCCGCTAAGGAAGTTGCCCTTGTAATCCCTCTCCATAATCAGGTATTTCTCTCCCCCTCCGAAGTAGTTTATGAGATCCGTGCTAGTTATTATGCCCTTGAGATGATTGAGCACGTCAGCTATGGGTATCTTCCTCTTTCCTGTCCTCATCATAAGGTCACACAGAGCCTTGATTGTGGTTGTCGGAGCGGTGGTTATGACTTCCTTAGTAGCCAGATCTAGTATCCTTCTCCTCTTGCTTACCCACATGCGAAAACCTCCTGCAGCATTGCCGCAAACAATGTTCAGGTAGTTCTTCCTTTCTTCCCTGCGCTGGTGAGGCCCCTGTACGCCCTACCTCTCTGCTTTCCTATCCATGCGATGGATCTGTCACTCTTTATCGATGGATGGTTCGGGTCTGCCAGCACAACCTCGAAATACTTGTAGGTTCCGTCCTCTCCAACCCAGTAGGAGTTCAGGGCCTCAAGATTCGGGAACTTGGATGCAGCCTTCTCCTCAGCAATCCTCTGGAGAGACTTCTCAGGAGAGAAAAACCTTCCGGACTTTGAGGGTTTTCTTCCCAAATCTGGTTTCGGCCTCTTCCTCCTTCCCCTTCTAACCTTGACTCTTGCAACTACGAATCCCTGCTTAGCCTTGTAGCCGAGCTCCCTTGCCCTTGCCACGTTTGTGGGTTTGGCAACTCTCTCCACAGCTCCTGTCTTCCTCCATTCCACGAGCCGTTTCTTGTATAACTGCGAGCGCTCCTTTCTTTCTCTCTCGAAGGTTTGCTTCACAAGCTTATAGAATCCCATATCTATACCTCTTCAAAAAAATGTTCCTCCTGCGTATTCTTTTAAAGAATAATATATATTAACCTAATGCATGGGCTCTTTTAAAGTGAAATTAAACGGAAAATATGCTAAGGTCAGGTGGAAGAGCGGGATGAGGATAATCGACTTTATGCACCAGCTTTGCGTTAACAGGGAGACGCATCTGGCAAAGAAAAACGGCAGGCTTGTTTCTGAACTGGAGGAGATCTCAGCGAAGGACAGGATTGAGATATTTGGTGTTGTACATGGCGGTTAGATGCTCGAAATGTAGTGGAACTGCAGTCATCTACCTGCCTTACGGCAATGAGAACCTTTGTAAGAAGCACTTTATCGATAGCTTTGAGGCGAGGGTGAGAAGAACTGTTAGGGAGTTCAGGATGCTCAGGAAAGGCGATAGGGTAGGGGCTGCGGTTTCTGGTGGCAAGGACAGCGTTACGATGCTGCATCTGCTGAGGAGTATATGCGACAGCATGAGGGTGCCGCTGGTTGCCCTGTCGGTGGATGAGGGGATAGAAGGTTACAGAGCAAGGACCCTGCAGGTTGCAAAGGAGAATTGCAGGAAGCTTGGGGTGGAGCATAAAATTCTTTCATTCAAAAAGGAGATTGGGATTACTGTTGATGAAATCGCAGAGAGAGAGGAGAGGATGAGGACATGCAGCTACTGCGGTGTTTTCAGGAGATGGATTTTGAACAAGGCTGCGAGGGAGATGGGGCTGGACAAGCTTGCGGTAGGACATAATCTGGATGATGCAGCCCAGACAATTCTGATGAACTTCCTCAGGAACGAGCCGTTCAGGCTTGCCAGATTCGGTCCCAGCGGAGGGATAATCGAACATGAATTTTTTGTTGACAGGATAAAGCCGCTGATGAGGATTCCTGAGAGGGAGAGCGCGGTATATTCAATAATTAAAGGGATGGATATCAGGTTTGGGAGATGCCCGTATGCCCATGAGGCGTTTAGGAATAAGGTGCGTTGTTTTCTTAATGATTTGGAGGAGGAGTTCCCAGGGACGAAATTCAGGGTTTTCAACAGCTTCATGAGCGTGAGAGATGTTTTGGGAGAGAAGTTTAATAGCAATGAAACTCCAATGAAATGCAAGCAATGCGGTGAGCTGGGCTCGCAGGAAGTCTGCATGAGATGCCGGATGCTGGAGGAATTGAAATTCGAGAAGTAAATGGGCAAATGCTTGTGACACGCCCCTCATCAGTTTTTTACCTCATGGGCTTCATGCTTCAAAGAACACCCGCTGGGTTCTCAGACATGCGTTCATTCGGGAGTGCCCCTCCCTATTCCGCCTCTGCACTCATCCTGTCGGCTTTGCGCAATACAGGCATATGCAGAAGTTCGTGTTGCGACTTCTCCTCGCCTACGGGTTAGCGGTTCAATGATGATAATAGCGAGGAAGGGCGTATATAAACCTTCGGAAGGAGTAACTTTCCAGTGAACTGAATTATGCGCAAAGCCGCGAATCACACAAATGCTTTTAAATTATCACTTCTAAATTTTTACTCTAATCTGAGGGTGTTCATATGGGCTTGAGACCTGCACATACCTGCAGGGACGTAGGAAAAGTTTCTTGGACAAGGTTCTCAAAAAAGAGACCTAGAAAGTCTTTTGTTAAGGCACTTCCTCACAATGCAGTGCAGATTTTCAATATGGGCGATGCCAGCAAGAAGTATGAGGCGGAGCTACAGGTTATAGCTGAGAGACCGGTTCAGATCAGGGACAACGCCATTGAGGCTGCAAGGCAGGGTGCCAACAAGTACCTGGAGAAGCGGCTGCCGGCCAACTACTATTTCAAAGTCCTCATATTCCCGCACAACATTATAAGGGAGAACAAGATGATTGTCGGTGCAGGAGCGGACAGGTTGCAGAAGGGGATGAGGAAGTCATTCGGCAGACCTAGCGACAGGGCTGCCCGGGTGGGGGCGAACCAGAAGATATTCATATTCAGGTTCATGAAAAAAGACTTCAAGGTTGTGGAGGATGCCGTTAGGAGGGCCACACTGAAGCTTTCCGGGGCGTACTACACGAAAGTTGTTGACCTGATCTAGTCGATTATTTTCATTCGGAGGTGTATAGATGGATAATGTAGTGTGGTTTTCTCAGATAGGCAAGGGTGATGTTGGCAAGGTAGGGGGGAAGGGTGCCAACCTTGGCGAGATGGCTGGGATAGGCCTTCCTGTTCCGAACGGATTCTGCACAACAAGCGATGCTTACTTCGCCTTCATCAAGGCAAATGGGATTGACAGGGCAATTGCAAAGATTACTGAGAATTTGGATGTGCAGGACAACCAGAAGCTCAATGCTGTGAGCGATGAGATAAAGGCGCTTATTCTGTCTGCAAAAGTTCCTGATGCGATAAGGACTGATATTATAAAGGCGTACAACAAGCTGTGCGGCGCTGAGGTAATGCCAAGCGAATCCCAGGAGGTCTATGTTGCAGTGAGGAGCTCTGCAACGGCAGAGGACCTGCCAGAGGCTAGCTTTGCAGGCCAGCAGGCAACATTCCTCAATATCAAGGGTGCAGATGATGTTGTGAGAGCAGTCCAGATGTGCTGGGCTTCGCTTTTCGAGAGCAGGGCGATATACTACAGGCAGGAGAAGGGGTACGACCACCTCAAAGTAGGGCTGTCCGCGGTAGTCCAGGAGATGGTGCAATCCGAAAAGGCAGGTGTCATGTTCACCAGCGACCCGATAACCAACGACCCAAAGAGGATAGGCATAGAGGCGGCATATGGTCTGGGTGAGATTGTCGTTTCTGGCTCGGTTACTCCGGACTGGTATGTCGTAACAAAGGACAAGATGGAGATTGTTGAGAAGAACCTTGCGAAGCAGACGTGGATGATAACGAAGGTTAACGGGAAGAACGAGCACGTCAGCATAAAGGACGAGATGCAGGATAAGCAGAAGATAAGCGACAAGGAGATTGTCGAGCTTGCGAAGTACGGAAAGGAGATTGAGGAGCATTATGAATGGCCCCAGGATATCGAGTGGGCGATTTCCAAGGGTGAGATTTTCATTGTTCAAAGCAGACCAATTACAACTTTGAAGAAAGGGGGTGAGACTGTGGGTGAGGCGGCAACTTCCGTTGCCAATGCGGAGATAATTCTGAGGGGTCTGGGCGCAAGCCCGGGCGTTGCTGCGGGAAAGGTTAAGATGATCCCGACGGCGAAGGACATCGGCAGAATGGAGAAAGGGGACATACTCGTCACTGAGATGACTTCGCCTGATTATGTGCCGGCCATGAAGAAAGCCGCGGCGATACTTACCAACTCAGGAGGAGCAACCTGCCATGCGGCGATAGTCAGCAGGGAGCTTGGAGTGCCGTGCATCGTTGGAACAAAGAATGCTACGGAAGTTCTGCATGATGGCGACTTGATTACCGTTGACGCGAAGATGGGTGTTGTTTACAAGGGCAAGGTGGACATTGCAGTTGCAAAGAAGCCGGAGGGGGGAGCGGTTGCGGTCTCAGCTCCTGTTGTCACTGGCACGAGGATATATGTCAATCTCGGTGAGCCGGAGATTGCCGAAAAGATAGCTGCGCTCAACGTTGACGGGGTAGGCTTGCTCAGGGCGGAGTTCATGATTGCGGGCATAGGCGTTCATCCAAGGAAGGCGATTGAGGATCACAGGGAGCAGGAATACATCGACAAGCTGGCCGAGGGGATGAGGCAGATTTGCGCAGCCTTCTACCCAAGGCCTGTTGTGTACAGGGCAACGGACTTCAAGACAAACGAGTACAGGAACCTGCAGGGAGGGGAGAAGTACGAGCCGAAGGAGGAGAACCCCATGATGGGTTACAGGGGCTGCTCCAGGTACGCCACAGAGCCAGATGTATTCAAGCTTGAGGTGGACGCGATAAAGAAAGTCAGGGAAGTCTACGGGATGACGAACCTCTGGCTCATGATACCGGTTGTTAGGACTGTGGAGGAGCTGGTTGAGATAAAGAAGCTGCTCGAGCAGTTCAACCTGAAGCAGAACATGGACTTCAAGCTGTGGATAATGGTCGAGGTGCCAAGCACAATCTTCCTGGCGCAGGAGTTCTGCGACACAGGGATAGACGGCATATCCATAGGCAGCAACGATCTGACCCAGTTTACTCTTGCATGCGACAGGGACAACCCGGTGCTTGCCTCAAGGTTTGACGAGAGGAACGACGCAATTCTCAAGGCGTTGAAGCATGTCATAAGGGTGTGCAACAAGAACGGAGTGACGACATCCATCTGCGGGCAGGCCCCAAGCGTCTATCCGGAATATGCGGAGAAGCTGGTCGAGTTCGGCATAAACAGCATTTCAGTGAACCCAGACATGGTTGACATGACAAGGAAGAATGTTGCAAGCGCTGAGAAGAAGCTCATGCTGAAGAAGCTAAGAGACCTGACAGACAAGGAAGATGAGTTCAAATTCTGATTTTTTTATTTTTTATATTTCAAACTAGTCGGAAGGGTTTGTTGTGAGAGTCCTCCTTCAGCTTCCAGAGGGGCTGAAAAGCAAAGCGTTCAAGCTAGCTGAGAGAATCGAGAGGGAGGGCGATGAGGTTATCGTTTCATGCTCTCCCTGCTACGGAGCATGCGACATTGCCGTGGAGGAAGCACGAAAGTGCGGAGCAGAGAGGATAGTCCAGTACGGGCATGCTGCGTTCCCCATGAAAAGCTCCATCCCTGTTGAGTTCGTCGAATACCGAACGCCGGTGAAATTCAAGAAAGTACTCTCAAAAGCGCTGAAGGAGCTGAGAGATTTCCAAAGGATAGGCGTGGTCACAACAATCCAGCACATAGGGCAACTGGATGAGGTGGTAGATTTCCTTAGGAGCAAGGGCAAGACGGTTATTGTCGGCAAGCACGGTGCGAGAGCAAGGTATGACGGGCAGATTCTTGGGTGTGACGTAGGCAGCGTCACAAGCATAGAGAAGGATGTTGACTGCTTCCTTTACTTTGGCGGAGGGTTGTTTCATGCGATTGGAGGCGCGCTTGCAACCCAGAAGCCGTTCATTGCAGCCGACCCGTTCACATTAGGTATAAGATGTATGGACAAGGACAGGGAGAGGGAGCTGGGGAGGAGGAAGGGTGCTCTCCTTGCTGCGGTTGAAGCAAAGAGATTCGGTATAATATGCAGCACAAAGCCAGGGCAGTTCAACCTCCGGGAAGCTGAGAAATTGAAGAGACTGCTTGAGGAGGATAACAGAAAGGCTTGCTTGCTGATTTGCAATGAGATTAACTACGAATCTCTGAACAATTTTCTCGAGGTTGATTGTTTTGTCAATACTGCCTGCCCAAGGATAGTCGAGGATTACGATAGGGTTAGAAAGCCCATCCTAGGGATAGAAGAAGTCAAAAAAATAATAAATTTAAAAAAATAAAGGACTAAGCCTCGAACTTAGCCGAGTAGGTTCCGACTGCAATCCTGGTCATGCCGCTGTCTGTTTCTGTGTAGTTCACTATTATCCTTCCGTTGAACTGGGTTCCTATGCCCATGTCAGTTAGAGCATTTCCATCTGCGTCAGTGCAGTTCACGACTGAAATTGCACCAGTAGCATCAGACTTTGCCACGAATGCCTTGCTTCCAGATGCGATTGTAATGTTGGTTGCTGGATCGTATACTGCACTAGCACCAGTTACAAATTCCGATGTGGTGTTCTGCGTGCATTGAACACCTGTAACCCTTATCGTCTTACCGGTTCCCTGACCTATCTCTAGGGTAAGTTTTGCCGTGCCTGCAGATAACTTGTTTGTCACACATGTGATTCCTGCCGGGAAAGTGCACTGCGCTGGTATTGGTGGGTTCAGCACTCCCAAGTAGAAGAGCACTGCCAAGACTACCATTATGATCAAAATTGCCCACCCGTAGGTCATAAGGTACTCCATGGCTGTTTGACCCTTCCTCATTCTCATCCAAAATCACCTCTTGGTGTTAACATATCTGTTAGACGTAATCTATTTTCATGCCCTCCTTTTTAAATCTTTCTATTTTTCTACCTCTAAGTGCGGGTTGCTTTACGATAGTGCCAGCATGTTTTTTTCCCTCAATCGCATTCTGGACTTGGTGAATCTCCTTGCCGTAAACGAAATGTGTTTCTATTCTTGAGCGTGCTATCAGTTTGCAAGCTATGATGTCAAACACGAATCTGGTGCCAGCCTTCCTTTCGTCATGCTGAGAAGCAAGCTGGATGAGCTGGCTGAAGCTCATGCTCGGAAACTTCTTGGCTCCCTTATCCTTTCTGGGGTCTGCAGTGTAGATACCGTCAACATTGCTCAGGTTCACTATCCTTGCAGCACCTATTAATTCGGCAAGCAACGCGGCGTCGGTATCTGTCGTTATCCCGGGTATTGTCCCTCCCATCAGCAGTATCCTGCCGGAGTCCATTGCCGCTGCAGCTTCTTTGAAATTCTCAGCTACAAGGGGGTAGGCATCCTCTCCAAGCGCAGCAATGAGAAGCATGGCATTGGAGCGGGTGCACAGGATGGCGGTTTCATCTGCGAGGAACTCGCCGCCGCCAAGCTTCCTTATGCCGGCAGCATGCTCCCTGGCAGGCATCCCGCCTCCGCACACCACTGCAAGCTGGTATCTTGCTTTAAGCTTCTTTAGAAGAGAAGCAAGCTCCCTTATGAAGGCAAAATCGGGCTGGCCAGGGTTCAGGAGACTGCCTCCGACTGATAGGACGACTTTCAAGCGATCACCAAGAATAGTTATAAAAGGTTTAATAAATATACTTTTCTCATGAGCAAACTCGACAGCAGCGTTGGGAAAATTGTGAAGCTTCTTGAGAAGGGTGAGGGGGAGCAGGACGAACTCCTCAGGCTGACAAGGGAGATTGTGCGGGGCTGCTCTGTCGCAATTAAGTGCATCCACTCCAAGGAGCTGAAGGAATGCGAGAAGCAGATTGAAGCTGTTGAGAGGATGGTTGGAAGGATGAGGAAGGCGGATGGGTTTGAGAATATCACAATGCAGGCATACCAAGAATATGCTGAGGCAAGAGTGCTCCTCTCGGTAATAGGGAGGAAGGACATCCCCACTTATGAAGAGTTGAAGATTCCGTTCAAGGCATACCTGCTGGGTTTGCTGGACTGCGTAGGAGAATTGAGGAGGGAGATGCTTGAGGAACTGAAGAGAGGAGACAAGAAGAAGGCTGACTACTACTTCTCAAAGATGGACGAGCTGTACGAGGCGCTGTTGCCAGTGAGGTTCTCCAACTCCCTCATCCCGAACTTCAGGAGGAAGCAGGATGTCGCGAGGATGCAGCTGGAGCAGGCAAGAAGCGAGCTACTGCGCTGATGCGCTCCTCTCTCTCACTTCTTTGACAATGATGAACAAGTCCCGGAGTAGCGTATTTACCTTTTCATTCAAGCCTGGCTTGTCCTCGTCTATTAGCTTGAATATGCTATCTTTTATCTTTCTTATCTCTATACTTTCGCTTTCAGTTGTCTTCTCTGAAATCATTTCTATCTGTTTCTCTACTCCATTTTTGAACATTGGTATCTCATCAAAACGTATGAGCATCCTCTTCTCTATGTCCAGCTTGCCAACGCGGGAGAACACATTCCCGAATCTCTCCTCAAAATAGACCATTTCTTTGGGGGCCCCTCTTGGGAAACTCTTCCCTGCTTCCCTGAGTATCCTACCCTCTTTCTCATCAGTCCTTGGATAGCCAAAGACAAGTGTGTGCGTAGGCAATAAACCTTCGGGTAAGTCTAGCACTTCCGATAGTTTTTTCGCATTTTGGTGCCCTATCCACCATTCAGAGAGACCAAACTCATGTGCCAAATTTGCAGCAATTCCGGACAGGGCTGATGAATCATGAACAGCCTGCCAGAATACCGATTTTCTTGTAGTGTCATCCTTGTATTCTTCCTCTATCTTGTTTATTTTTATGTATACGACAATGTGAAGCGGGGCGTTGAGCATCTCATCAAAAGCTTTAGTTTTGACTGCTGAGGCTGCCCTTGAGTATACTGCCTCTTCAAAGATCCTCTTCCGCGTCTCTCTATCCTCGACAAGTTTATATCCCCAGAATCTGTGCAGGTTCCCATAGCCTGTTTCTATCCCGCTTGGCGAATCAAAAATTTTCATAAGCTCCCTCTTCTCACGCTCCCCAATCGGCTTATCCAGAAATAATCGGTATGTTTTTCTCGTTCTGAGCAAGTCCTCCATTCGGATAGGGTTATTTGGTGTCTCTATAACCACCATCTGAGGTTTCCCCTCAGCTTCCTTAATCGTAACTGCCATGAGTAGATTATGGGTCCAGAGATATAAAAACTTGAAGGAAACTTTAAATATTACGGCCGGGAAACATACATCAGTGAGTGTTATGCCGTTCCAACCTGGCAGTTGACTAGAAGCTTCTTTTCGGGAGCGGCAGCCCGAATGTTCAGGTTTATTAACTCCAGTGTGAAAAAGAATTCGAAGAGGTGTTGTGATGTTGTTCGAGCTGGAAGCGGTGCTTGAATTCAGCGGTAGTATAGATGGCAGGAGGAAGGAGATAGGGGAGGTCATCTCCAGTACCGAAAAGGAGCTTTTCAGGAGGGGCGCCCCGAAAGGAAAGGAGGAGGAGGCCTCCCGTATCGAGGAATGGAAGATCGAAGGCGACAAACTCAAGATTAAGATAAGCAGCGGCAGGTACGTGAGGGCGCCAGACGCTCTTCTGAGGCTGAGAAACCAGCTCAACCTCCTTGGCGCAAAGATAAAGGCAGGAGTGAGGAAAATTGAGATAAAGAGGCTGGAAGTGAAGGGAGTAGAGCTCGGCAGAAAGCCGAAAGAGCCTGTTAAGATTGCCTTCTACGTGGACAGGATAGAAGTGAAAGGGGACAAGGCGGACATAAAATTCA
>Ga0172366_10005303_pt1 | contig 10135 bp, 11 predicted proteins | sample LakKivSesite69cm_FD_114533 | JGI IMG/M metagenome (GOLD analysis project Ga0172366, IMG submission 114533) | Sediment microbial communities from Lake Kivu, Rwanda - Sediment site 69cm | ecosystem: Environmental > Aquatic > Freshwater > Lake > Sediment | place: Rwanda: Western Province, Lake...
CGCCTCGCCAGGGCCCACCACGCGGTGCGGGGTAGCCTTGAGAAAGATCTCGGGGCGGGGAGCCTCATATACCCGGTCGTAGATGGTCGGCTCCCGCGATTCGCGCATGCGCGCCTCGCGGCTGCGCTCGTAGGTAACGCCGCAAGCCCAGACCTCCTGCGTATCCAGGGGTGAAAGCAGATCGAGGCCCGTCCCCGAAGCGAAGAGCGCCTCGGCGGGGCAAAGCGGCGTAGAGGCTGCGGCGATACGAGCCAGGTCCTCCAATGCCTCCGCGACGCGGCCCCCGGCCGATTTGAGCCAGGCCTCGAACGTGGCATATTCGGCGCGCCCGGAGGCGGCCAGGTCATAAAGCTGAGCGGAGGCAATGAAACCCAAGCGCGGTTGGTCTCGGCCAGCGGCACGAAAGCGACAAAGGGAAAAGTCGGGAATCACAGCTTCCTCCTCAAGTGGGCAGCCCTCAGAGGGCCACTAGGCTGACATTGACGCAACCTGATACTCGATACGACTCGGCGTCGTAACCCGGCGTGAGGCATCTAGAATCTCTAGAGAGACCAGATTGCCCGAAGCATCGTAATCCAGGATCACACCGGGCTTGTCCTCATCGCTTTCGGCAACGGGCGTATCCGCAAGGATGATGGTCAGAGTATCGGTTTCGCGGTCGTAGGTAACTTTCACAGGTCAATCTTCTCCCGGTCCTCGAGTATAAGCGCGATCGCCTCGGCCAGGCTTCCCCGTGCCTCGCCTTTGGTCTTGCCCTGGCCATTAGCCCCAGGGATTTCGAGGCAGTAGGCGATGTACCACTCTCCATCACGCTCAATCACTGCCGTGAACTCGTTTTGCACCGGGCCCCCTTCCTACTCCACATAGCTTCTGTCTAGTAACGTGCCGAGCTTCTGCAACACTTCCGTGACGGTTTCCGGGGGCAAAGCGCAGATCAGCTCTGCGTTACGAGCTTGCCAATCCAGACTTTTGACTTGATCGGCCAGAACCGCGCCACTAACACCCAGGCCAGCAGGGATAAGAACCTCGAATGGGTATCCCTTGATCTGGTTGGTGAGTGGACAAAAGATAGCAAGTCCAACCTTGGCATTGTAGCTCGCGGGGGAAAGCACCAAGGCTGGCCGGCGCCCCGCTTGCTCGTGCCCGGCTTGGGGATTCAGGGTGATCCAAACGACATCGCCACGCTCAGGAATATGGGCCATCACCCTACCATACTTCTTTCCCCATCCTTGGGCCGGTGTCAACCTCCTGATGCAGATTGTTCTTAGTTACCTGCGCCAGGAGACCTTCCAGCGTCCAAGCCGGCTTGACAACTGACGTTACCACAAGCTTCCCCTCTACAAGTGATAACTCAACAGATACATCTTGCGCTAGTCCGGCCTCGGCTGCGAATGACTTGGGGATGCGCAGTGCTAGGCTGTTGCCCCATTTCTGTATGCGAGTTCTCATCTGACCCTCCTACTGTATCTACAAAGATGATACTCCGTTACCCCGCCTTTGGCAAATCCCCCGCTACCGTCGAGTGGCCTGCTCTATTGCCTCAACAACCTGGCCGGCATTGGCCAGAAAAGTGAACACGTACGTCTTGCCCTCCACCTGGAAGCGAATGGCCGGGCTGATGAGCATCACCCTGGTTGCTTCCAGATCTTTGATAAGCTCCAGGGGAAAGCTCAGAAAGTCAGTCTTGGTGAGAAGGGTATCGGTCTTGGCCAGAAAGGCCAGGCGATGATTGGTCACTACGACGAGGCCATCGGGGCGGTCCCAAAAGTTCTGTTGATTCCAGTATTTGCCTATTTTTTGGAGGATGACCTTCTCTTCTTGCTCACCGCCGAGGGAGCGAATGAGTTTGGCCGATCCCCGCCTGGATAGCTCCAGCTTGAGAAAAACCTGACCAAGCTCAAAGGCGGCGTCTATTAGCTCATCCATAATAATCTATCCTGTAGGCGCGGCATCCTGCCGCGAAAGCTCCTCGCGCACAACGCGCCGCAGGATCTCCTCAAGCGGCTCCTTGCGCTGGCGGACATATTCGCGCAAGGCGTTATTGATCAGCGTCTGATAGTTTCCCCCGCCGGCAGCATTCACCTGCCCTCGAAACCAATCCAAAACGTCGTCATCGAGGCGAATGGTAATGCGCGTCTTGCCGCGCGGCAGGGGAACAACGGCCCCTCGTTTCCCCTGGCTAAAGTCATATTCGTCTTTCATGCCCAACTCTGCTCGCTCGTGACCTACGGCCGCACTTAAGCAAATATGTCATGCTGAACGCAGTGAAACATCTCACCTATGCCGACAGAGACCCTTCGGAGTACCCTGCACGGGCTCGGGGCAGGCTCTCAGGGTGACATAAAAGCGTATTAGGGCTCAGGTTGTAGAACAAGGGCGGTTGTAGTATGGTGCTTTTCGGTTATCCCATTCATAGAGCACAGTCATATTATATGCACAGATGTACACCATAGCAAAGCAGACCGTCGGATGGAATCCGGCGGCTGCCCATCCCAAGCCCGCTGCGCGGGCTTTCTATCGTCAGTCGGTGGATTCCATCTACCGACGTCCCAAAATGCTGGACACACCCGCTTCGTCCAGCGAAATCACTCTTCTGCAACCAGGAACTGCGTGCGATAGAGCTGCGCATAGACGCCGTCCCGCGCCAGCAGCTCTTCGTGCGTGCCCCGCTCGACGATGCGCCCGCCGTCAATCACCAGGATGATCTTGGCCCGCTGCACCGTCGCCAGGCGATGGGCGATAACCAGCGAGGTACGCCCGGCCATCAACCGCTCGAGGGCATCCTGGATCAGGGCCTCGGTGCGCAGGTCCACGCTGGAGGTGGCCTCATCCAGGATGAGGATGCGCGGTTGGGCCAGGATAACCCGCGCCAGACAGACCAACTGCCGCTGGCCTAAGGAGAGGTTGGCCGAGCCTTCCAGGATCTCGGTGTCATAGCCCTGGGGCAAGCGCATGATAAAGTCATGGGCATTGGCCGCCTGCGCCGCGGCGGTGATCTCCTCACGGCTGGCATCGGGCCGGCCAAAGGCGATGTTATAGGCCACCGTCCCCTGAAACAGGAAAGGCTCCTGCGGCACCACGCCCAGTTGCTGGCGCAGCGTCGTCAGGGTGACCTTGCGGATATCCAGGCCATCTATCAGGATGGCCCCCTCGGTCACTTCGTAAAAGCGCTTCAGCAGGTTGGTGACCGTGGTCTTGCCTGCGCCCGTGGGGCCAACCAGGGCCACCGTCTCCCCGGGCAAAACCTCAAAGCCTACCTCGTGGAGCACGGGGACGTCCTTAATATAGCCGAAGTTCACTTGATCAAAGACGACATGCCCCTTCACGGGCGGAAGGTCAACGGCATCCGGCGCATCCTTGATGTCCGGCTCCATAGCGAGGATCTCCAGCACCCGCTCGCCGCCGGCCATGGCTGCCTGCCAGGTGGTGAAAATCATGCTCAAGTCCAGCACAGGCTGAAAGAGTCGCGCCGTATAGCCCAGGAAGGCGACCAGCACCCCCAGGGTCACGGTACCGCTGGCCACCGCGCGCCCACCGAACCACAAGATGATGCCCGTAGCCAACATGCTGAGGATCTCCATCACCGGCGTAAAGAAGGAGGACAGGGCCACAGCGGCCACGTTGGCGTCGCGCGTCTCGCGGTTGACGTTGTCAAAGTTGCGGCTGGTGCGATCCTCTTCCGAGAAAGCCTGAATGACGCGCATGGCGCCGATGTCTTCAGCCAAACGGCCCGTCAGGATGCTGACCTTTTCCCGTGTGCGGCGATAGGCCACGCGCGCACGCCGCCCGAACATCCAGGTGACGACAACCATCAGCGGCAGGACGGAAAGGGTCAACAGAGCGAGCCGCATATCAAGGATCAGCATCACCACGATGACGCTCACCAACACGACTAGGTCGCTGGCCATGTTGATGATCCCCTGGGAAAGCAGCTCATTGATCACGCCCACGTCACTGAGCATGCGCGAGATGAGCGTGCCCGAGCCGTTCACATCGTAATAGCTCATAGGAAGGATTTGGTAATGGCGGAATAGTTGGTCGCGCATGGTGCACAGGACCTGGTTTCCCACGAGTTGCAAGACCACCCTGCGTCGCCAATTGCCCAAAAAGTCCAGGACGTAGGTCACGAGCGTTGCCAGGGCCATCCAGCCTAGCCCGACCAGGTTACCTGTCCCGATATAGTCATCAATGGTCGTCTTGATCAGATAGGGGGCCAACAAGGCTAGTCCGGCGCCTACCAGCATGAAGAGCACGGCTTCCGCCATCTTGCGCTTATGGGGGGCCATGTACTGAAACAGCTTGCGGGTGATATTCCAGTCAAAAGCCTTGCCCATCACGTCCCGATAGTGGGACACATGGGCATGGGGGCCACCACGGAACATCTCTGGGCTATAGGTGAAACTCATCGCTCCCTCCCCACCGTGCTGGGCTGAAGCAGGCCGTTTTCTGGCTTCAGTTGGCGGTAGTACAAGTCGGCATAAAGGCCGGATTCGCGAATCAGCTCGCCGTGCTGCCCCTGGGCGACGAGCTGACCCCGATCAATGACCAGGATTTGGTCGGCGTTGCGCACCGTGGAGACTCGCTGGGCGATCACAAAACAAGTGCGCCCCTTCATGAGCCAGGCCAGCGCGGCCTGGATCTCCTGCTCGGTTTCCGTATCCACGCTGGAGGTGGCATCGTCGAGGATGAGGATGCGCGGGTCGAGCAGTAAGGCACGGGCGATGGCCACGCGCTGGCGTTGCCCGCCCGAGAGGGTTACCCCGCGCTCGCCGACCGGCGTATCATACCCTTGGGGAAAGGCCATGATAAAATCATGGGCGGAGGCAGCCTTGGCAGCAGCCTCAATCTCCTCTTGGGTGGCCTCGGGGCGACCAAAGGTGATGTTCTCTCGGATGGTACTGCCAAAGAGCATCGTTTCCTGGAGCACGATGCCGATCTGGCGGCGAAGCGACTCGAGGGTTACGGAGCGAATATCAATGCTGTCAATGGTGATCGCCCCGCTGGTCGCCTCGTAGAAGCGGGGGATCAGGTTGATGATGGTGCTTTTGCCCGATCCCGTTGGCCCCAACAAGGCCACGACCTGGCCGGGCTGGACGGTGAAAGAGACATGTGAGAGCGCATCCGCACCCCCAAAGTAAGAGAAAGAGACGTCCTTGAAGCTTACCTCGCCCCTGATGGCCCCCAGCTCTACAGCGCCGGCCAAGTTCTGCACCTCCGAACGAGCGTCGAGGATCTCAAAGGCCCGCTCCGCCGAAGCCCGTGACTCACCCAGTAGTGAGGCCAGCGTGCCAAACTGCCGCACGGGGTTGACCAGTTGCAGGAGATAACTATTAAAGGCCACCAGCTCACCAAGGGTCAGTTGCTGGCCGATCACCAGCCGCCCACCGAGCCAGAGGATGAGCACAGCACTCAGGTTGGCGAGCAGGACGATGAAGGGCATGGCAAAGGAATTCAAGAGAGCTGCGGCCATCGAGGTCTCGTAGATTTGGTCGTTCACGGCATCGAAACGGCCCACCTCGGCCGGCTCCTGGGCAAAGCCGCGCACAACGCTGATCCCCCGTAAGTTTTGCTCCAGGCGCGAGGTCAGGATCGCCGTCTGGTCCTGTCGTTTGCGTAATAACGGCTGTATTCGCCCAATGTAACGATTCGAGTAGACCACGATCACTGGCATCACCAAGAGCGAGACCACCGCCAAGAGGGCGTGCATCCTGAAGAGGATGACGCTCGTGCCCACCAGGAGCACAAAAGCATCAACCAGGCGCAGGATGCCGCGGCCGGTGATACGCTGCAAGCGATCCACATCGCTGGTGGCCCGGGCCAACAACTGGCCGGTTTGAGCGTGGTCATGGTAGCTGAAGGAGAGATTTTGCAGCTTGCGGTAGATCTCGTTGCGAATGACGTAGGCCACGCTTTGAGAGACCTTTTCCGTGAGGTAACTCTCGCCGAAGCGGAATATCCCCTGGATGGCCGTCGCCGCGAGCAACAACAGGACCGAGTTTAACAGCACGTCCGGCCGGTTGCCCTTGATGCCCACGTCCACCACAGTGCGAGTAAGCTGCGGGGTGAGCAGGCGGATGCCGTTGATTCCTAACATACACAGGTAGGCGGCGACCTCGCTCAGCCAAAAGGTCCGCATATAACCGAAAATGCGCAAAGTGACTTTCATGGGGTGTCCTTCCCTCAGCCCAACACGGATTCATCCACTTCCGCAATCGCGGAGAGCTTCTTGAGCGCCTCGTCAATGGCCGCCAGATCCTCAAAGGGGAGCATCGGCAGGCGAACGCGCATGAGAGTAACGGTGCCCATCGGTGCACGGGCAACGACCTCGCGCCCTAGATCGGTCGGCTCCACGAGCAGCCTGCGGTTATCATCGGGAGAGCGGCGGCGGGTCACGTAGCCGTCGCGTTCCATACGCTCCAAGAGGGGGGAGGTGGTCGCTTCGCGGACGTAGAGGAACTGGCTGATCTCCTTCACGCTGCGGGGGTTCTGCTGGACGAGATAGCGCAACACGGCTAGCTCCCGGCCGGAGATATTTGTTGTCCGGCGGATGATCTCACTAACGTGGCGTTGGTAGCGCACCAGGGTCAGATAGTGGTGTACGATGGACTCGGCCAGTTCATCCGCCTTCCCCACAGATTCCTCCTTAGTAGCCGCGCCATCCTGGCGCGCAGGCTTTCCATCGTAGAACCGTTAGCTAGTTAATCATTAGTCACCTAAGTATTATACACGTAAATCCCCCCTTGGCAAGCCATCTTCAGGCTGCCAGGGCAATTGCATTTGGCCTTTTTGAACGGCCAACGCTGTCACCCTGAGGTACTCCGAAGGGTCTCGGCCCTGGCATAGGTGGGATTCTTCGGCCCAAAACCGGCCTCAGAATGACGTCGTTAAGGGGACATATGCTCAAATGCGTTTGCCCTGTCAGGCTGCGGGTAGGGCCTTGTCAGAGTCCACACTATGTCATTCTGAGCGAAGCGAAGAATCTCAGTCTTGTGCGGCTGAGACCCTTCGCCTGCGCTCAGGGTGACAGGTCGCGCGACTTTGACGAAATCCTGAGGCTGCGGGCGACAAGGCTTGCGATTTGCCATCGCCGCGCCGGTTGAGCCCGGGCGCCGATACCGAAAGCGTGCCGAGGCACGCTCCAACGGCGCTTGGGTACGCCTGTCCCATTCCAGTTGTAACGAGCACATGTCTCATCTATACTGACCTGCACAGCTTATCCATGGGATCGGAGGGAAGGAACATGGCAAACAACTTGTTTGGCTCCAATGCGGTCTGTCAAGTGGCGATCGTGGTGCGCGACATCGAAAAGACATCAAAAGCCTGGGCGGAGCTGCTGGGGGTGGCTATGCCGCAGTGGGGGCTGACGGACCCCGCCGCCGAGTCACATACCAAATACCGAGGGAAAAGCACCGAGGCCCGGGCCAAGCTGGCCTTCTTCGACCTGGGCCAGGTCAGGCTGGAGTTGATCGAGCCGGTGGGCGCGCCGAGCACCTGGCAGGAGTTTCTGGATAAGCAAGGGGAGGGGATCCATCACATCGCCTTTTTCGTAAAGGGGATGGATGAGGCTCTGGCCCGTCTGGAGGCGCAGGGCATCCCACTCATCCAGCGAGGGGATTATAAGGGCGGATGTTACGCTTACGTGGATGGTCTGCCCAAGCTGGGCGCAATCTTGGAGCTACTGGAGAACTATTAGCTGGCGGCCAACTCATATGAAGAGGAGGTCATCATGTCTGTATCTCTCATTTTCCAGCGCCCCAAGGGCGCGCGTTACGCCTTTCATGGCCTTGTCCCAAAGCGCCTGGCTGCCAACCTGGAGCAGTGGCTGCTCATCGCCCCGCAGGCCAATCCGGCCATGCTGGAGATCTTTCGCGACCGTGACCGTCTCCCCCGGCGTGACCTGGTGCCCTGGGCGGGGGAGTTCGCCGGCAAGTATCTCACCTCCGCTGTCTTGGCCTATCGTCTCAATCCCGATGAGCGCCTGCGCGTGCAACTGGACCGCTTCGTGGATGAGCTCATTGGCGTACAGGATACAGATGGCTATCTTGGCCCCTTCCCGCGCCACGAGCGGCTGACGGGCAAGACGCACGACGGCAAGCACTTCCTGTGGGACGTGTGGGGACATTATCACTGCATCCTGGGCCTGCTCCTCTGGCATCAGGAGACGGGCTACCGGCCGGCCTTGGAGGCGTGCCGGCGCGCGGCGGACTATCTCTGCGCGCGCTTCCTGGATGCGGGCCAGCGCGTACGCGATGCTGGCGCTGAGGAGATGAACATGGCCATCAGCCACGGTCTGGCCCTGCTCTACCAGGAGACGGGTGAGCCGCGCTATCTGCGCCTGCTGCGTGAGGTGGAGGCCGATTGGGAGACGCCCCCAGCGGGCGATTACGTGCGCAGCGCCCTGGCGGGCCTTCCCTTCCACCAGACGCCCAAGCCGCGTTGGGAGAGCCTGCACGACATCCAGGCCATCCTCAGCCTCTACGAGATCACCAGCGAAGAGAAGTATCGCCGCGCCTTTGAGCACATCTGGCGCAGCATCCGCGCGGGCGACCGACACAACACGGGCGGCTTTTCCTCCGGCGAGCAGGCCACCGGCAACCCCTATGATCCCCGGGCCATCGAGACCTGCTGCACCGTGGCCTGGATGGCCCTCAGCGTGGACATGCTGCAACTCACTGGCGACTCGCAAGTGGCCGACGAGCTGGAGCTTTCTACGCTGAACGCCACCCTGGGCGCACAATCTCCCTCGGGGCGCTGGTGGACCTACAACACGCCCATGGATGGGACGCGCAAGGCCTCGGCCCACGAGATCGTCTTCCAGGCGCGCGAGGGCAGCCCCGAGCTCAATTGCTGCTCCGTCAATGGGCCACGCAGCCTGGGGATGCTCTCCGAGTGGGCCGTGATGCAGAGCGCCGACGAGCCCGTGTTGAACTACTATGGCCCCTCAGCTTTCACCGTCACCCTCTCCTCTGGTCAGCCTCTGCGCCTGATGCAGACCACCGACTATCCCCTACAGGGGCAGATCAAAATTGCCCTTGGCCTGGCCAAGCCGGAGCGTTTCGCGCTCCGGGCGCGCATCCCGGCTTGGTCGAAGGAGACCCAAGCCTGGCTGAATGGCGAGGCGCTAGAGGGGATCGAGCCGGGCAGCTACCTGAGGCTGGAACACGAGTGGCACGATGGGGACACGATCCGTCTGGAGATGGACATGTCCATCCACGCCTGGCGCGGCGAGCGCGAGGCGGCAGGGAAGGTCTCGCTCTATCGCGGGCCGCTCCTCCTGGCCTATGACCGCCGCTTCAATGCGATGGATCCTGACGATCTGCCTGCGCTCGACCTGGCACCCCTGGAGGCCACGGCCGTGCCCTGGCGGGGAGGTTGGCCGGAGCCGTGGCTCTTACTGCGCCTCCCGACCCAGGATGGCCGGGGGATCATTCTTTGCGATTTCGCCACCGCCGGCGCGGCGGGGACGCCGTATCGGACGTGGCTGCCGACGTAGGGGGAGAGCTTACTCCCTCTCAAATCTCTCCGGGTAATCCGCCTTGAGGCCGATCTCGCTGGTGTCAATATCCACAGAGCCCAGCTTCAGCGCCGGCGAATCGGGCTTGAGGCGATAATCCCTGTTCGCCACATCCACAAAGAGCGGATCGGCCACCAGGCTGTGCTGGTCGAACTTGCCGCCCAGGAGCTTTTGCCAGCTCTCCAGCGAGCCTACTCCTGGCGCTCCCCTGACGGTGAGCTCCTCCAGCGGCTGCCAAAAGAGGTTGTTATCGGACGCCGCCACCCGGTCGTCACTCCAGTTCACAAAGTTGTAGATCGAGCCTCCTGGGGCCTCAAAGTAGTAAATGTTCCGCGTGTATTCGTGGTGGTCGCAGCGCTCGTCGCCCATGAAGTATGAGCTGATCGCGGCAGAATTGGTCGGCCCGACGACGAAAATGTTGTTGGCGAACTTGTTCCCAACCCCCTTGGAATAGACCGTCTGGTTGTTGCTCGTGCCCACGACGTTGTAGATGATGTTGTTAGTCACAGTGAAATAGTCCGTGGCATCGTCCAGATACATCCCGCTTTGGATGTCGAATATCTCGTTGCCCACGTCGTGGATGATGTTGTGGTCGTACACATTATCGCGCCCTGGCCCCCA
>Ga0172366_10005305_pt1 | contig 10129 bp, 20 predicted proteins | sample LakKivSesite69cm_FD_114533 | JGI IMG/M metagenome (GOLD analysis project Ga0172366, IMG submission 114533) | Sediment microbial communities from Lake Kivu, Rwanda - Sediment site 69cm | ecosystem: Environmental > Aquatic > Freshwater > Lake > Sediment | place: Rwanda: Western Province, Lake...
GCACAACTTGAAATTCGAGAAATTGCTGCTAAAATGTTAGAATTAGTTAAGAACATAGACGGGCAACCTTTCAAGTATACTCTGGAGGCGTTTGGATATTAATGAAGATGATAGTTTTGACAAATATGTATGGTACAGAGTTTTTTCTTAATGTGTCATATATTACAATGATAGAAAAAAATAAAATTGGTTCTGTAATCTATCTTTTAAATAAAGAAGAGGTTGTAGTTAAAGAAAACCCAGAAGAAATTATAAAAAAATATAAAATTAATTCTTGACATAATATTAATACCTGTATATAATATAAGTAGGTAAAACTTATACTATTGGAGGTAACTATGTTCTATTTATCTGAAGATAAAAAAACTGTAATTGATTCCTTTGGGGATAAAGTTGGTTTTTACAAAAATGGTAAATTCTGTCAGGTTTTCAGAGAAAAGAATAAGAAAACAGAAGTTTGCGATAAGCATTATATGAATGGATTATCTCCAATACAGCTTGAACAAGTTTCAGAATTATTGCAAAGAATAAAGATAAAATGAAAACATTGGTCTTAAATGTTAACTTTCAACCATTAAATATTATAAGTTCTAAAAGAGCAATAATCTTATCATCTAAGAATAATATAAAAGTAATTGGATATTACGAGCATTATTACAAGTCAGAAAAAGATGCCTACAAAGTTCCGGCGGTTATTCTGTATGAAAAATATGTAAATTTAAAAGTAAGAAATAAACCTACAAAAAAGCAGATATTAATACGTGACAGAATGAAATGTCAGTATTGCTCTATAGATTTGTGTTCAAAGATAGCAACTATTGATCACATAAAACCAATATCTTTTCATAAAAAAAGAGAAGATTCTAACTCATGGTGCAATATGGTTGCTTGTTGTAAGCAATGTAATATGCATAAAAAAATGAGGACGCCAGAACAGGCCGGTATGAAATTACTAAAATTACCTAAAAAGCCAACAGGATTTTTAGTTAATGAAGAAATACCAGAAGAATGGAGATCATTTATAAAAGATGTCTAATGAGTTTAAGTGGGAATACAGGTTTATAGATTTGGCAAAGTTTATATCTTGCTGGTCAAAAGATCCTAGCACTAAGGTTGGAGCGGTTATAGTAGATTCTAGGAATAGAATTGTATCTGTTGGTTATAACGGATTTCCGGTTGGTATAGAAGATAGTCAGATATTACTAAACTCAAGGGAAATGAAATATAAGAAAATAGTTCATGCAGAGGCTAATAGTATTCTATTTGCAAATAAATCTTTAGATAACTGTAGTTTATATTGCTTTCCAATGTTTCCGTGCTCAAATTGTTGCGCTTTGATCATACAGTCTGGTATAAGAAAAATAATAGCGCCGCTCTCTACAAATCCTAGATGGATAGAAAGCATAAATTTATCTATTGAGATGTGTGAAGAAGCTGGAGTAGAATATAAATTAATTGACTGTAGGTTTAGAATATGAAAATACAATTTGATGAAGAGCAGATTAGAAATATTTTTAATCTGGCAGTCGAAAGACATGAAGTCAAAAATAAAAGTTTTAGAAACAGTAGGATCATGTATAGTAAGGAAGATATAGTAGTTGATAGGCAATACATGCCTCATTTTATAGGTTTAGTTGGAGAATATTCTTGGGCTATATTAAATAATCTTGATGTCGACAAGAATATTTATAAAATAAGAGATTCGGGAGAAGATTTCTCTGGGGTTGAAATAAAAACAATCACTTATTTTGGTGATGGTGAACCTGAATTGAAAATAACTCAGAAAGAATATCGGCAAAGAAAGCCACCACTGTTATATGTTTTAATTAGATATGATCATAAAAAAATGGAATCTGAGATCTTAGGTAAGATAACAAGAGAAAATTTTGATAAATTTAAAAAAAGCAAGAAGTATGGAACTGGAAAACCGGAAAATTTTGTGGTTCCGTTATCAAAAATGGAAAAACCGTAGTATTTTTTGTGTATAATATCGTGGTGCTTTAAGTAGTCACCATAAAACGAAGTCAGACCACAGTGGCTGACATATATCTCTCACTTAATAGGGGATTTATAATGAAGAATGTAAATGATTTGATTGTACGGGATTTTAATGGTAGAATTGCGAACTGGTGGAATGATATTGAAAAGGAATTTGATTTACTAATTAGTAATAATGGTAAACGAATTAATCAGTCCACATATCCAAAAGTTGACGTGTCTGAAGATGAGCGATGCTTGCAAATTGAAGCTTCTGTTCCTGGTATCTTAAAAGAGGCCCTGAGTATAGAGTATTCTCAAGGCGTTTTGTCAATTTCAGGAGAGTCTGAGAAGAGAATAGAAGGTCTATCATACCACAGGCAGGAGTTGCATAGATCGAAATTTTCAAGATCTTTCTCAATTCCAGAGAATCTATTTGACATTCAGAAAATTAGTGCTAAAATTGATTCGGGTATTCTAAAGATCATGATACCAAAATTGGTTGAACTTAAACCAGAGAATAATTCTATTAAAATAGAAATCTTTTAATTTTTATGGCTTACGGTAAGTATGTTCTTGCCGTAAGTTATCATTGTCTTACCAAAAATAAAAGGATCGATATGACAAAAACAGATATGAAGAAACTGAAGATGTATATAAATAATATTTATGAATCTTCCGGAGAAGATGGTGTTACTAAAATGGTATCGCAGATGTATTCGGATTATATAGAACTAGCAAAGATAGCTACAAATAATGAATATCAAGCTGGATGGACACATAAAGAACTTATAGAATATTTAAAAAATTGAGATTTTATTGTTGTAATCTGTTCGATTGCAGATATTATATATGATGCAACAGCAGATTTTTTATATTTTTGACTAAAAAAGGGTATCGGGTTATTCGTGCAATTGTGGAGTAACATCTGCAACCACGTTAATCAGGTTTGCACCTAGAACCATGGAAGAATATAAACAATCGAGGGTGGTACGCACAGTACTGCAAGGTTCAGGCCAGTTGGGTAGCCAAACCCGACGCTAGATCAGAAATGATCGGACCCTGATGGATCTCACAAATCCTGCCGTTGATAGAAAGTTTTATAAAAAATCTAGGCTCTGGTGAAGACCAACCTAGTGGGTCATGAGCGAAAGCTAAAAATTATAAAATTAACTATCAGAATCTAAACCTTAGATTGTTGTGATGGGGGTACATGACCCTAAAAACTAGTGGTGCGTAAAAATACTAAACACAGGAGAAATTAGAATGACTATTGATCAGCTAGCAGAGGCGCATTTAGTTGCGGTTCAAAGAGATATGGAAACCTTGAAGCAAAGAGTTAAGGAGGCTAATGCAGAGCTTGAGAGGCTCCAGGATTATTTTAATTCCGGAGTCAAGGTTCTAAATGATTTTAGATCTAGTAGCGTTAAAAGAGACGATAAGGTCTCTAGTGATAGTGTCAGAACCGTTTTTGGAGATTAATTATGGATCGAAATGCTTTTTATCAGAAGTTGTCGGAAGTTAAGGATTACTATAGCTGGGAAGTTATGGAAGACAATTCAATTGTCGCGACAAGAGTGCGAGGAAAGGATCGTGGAAATCGATTTAATCCAGTAACTGCTGTTGCAAATAGACTTGGGTATAGTATAAATGGTAATAACAAGAGAGAAACATTAAAGGTTGGTTCTGCGCTCGGTTTACCACGCGACTTCATCGAGCAAGTTTATAATGCGACGGTTAGTTCGTCTAATCGTGGCTTTACACAAATTCTAAGAGGAAAGATTCGTTCAGCATTGGAGATTTAATTATGAATTTAAATTGTTGGCTTGGTTGTGGTAGATTAACTAAGGATGCGGAATTATCTACTACCAAGAAGGGTACGGTAATGTCTAAGTTTAGAATCGCAGTAAATGACAGAAGAAATGATGAAACATTATTTCTTAATGTCTTATGCTTTGGCAAGATGGCAGAAGGATTGCAATCGAAGCTTGTAAAGGGTCGCCTTGTTACCATTCAAGGTAAAATCAAGATCGACAATTACGAAGATCAAGAGAAGAATAAAAGGAGTTCAATCTGCGTCATGGCTGACGAAATCTCCCTTGGACCTCCTCCGGAATGTATAACATCTACTAATCACGAAGATTAGTAAGTGTTGTGGACAGAAGCCCACTGTTAATCGCAGTGGGCTTTTTCAATTTAAAAAACATAACAAAAGAGTCTAAAAGTGGCAGAAGATTACACCGGCATCATCAGTCTTTTTTTATCTATTACATTTCTTTTCTATTGCATAAAATCTTTCTTTGACGGATATTCTGGAAAATGCAAAAACAAAATAGAAGTATCCGACAACTTTGATCTTGGATACGTATATAACCCTAGAGAAAACATTCTCAATGACAGGATTTTATATCTTGAAAAACAAATATCTAGTCTACAAGAAAAATCAAGAAAGAGCAATCAAAAGCAAAAAGATACAACAACCAAGAGAAGTTACCAGAAACACGAGGAACAGCTTCCCACCAAGGACGATAGTCTCATTGAAGAATGTATTTTAGCCCTGCAAAAACTTGGATATAAAACGCAAGATGCAAAGAGGGCCGTAGACTCTTTCTTTAGAAAGAACAGTGTAAAAACCGTCAATGAATTTGTACTAGAATTTTTCAAGAAACCCCAGAAATAATATGAAAAATATATCACTAATAGCTCCTATAAATCAACTTGGATATGGAATAGCGTCTCTTAATATATTAAAATCTTTATCAAAGAAGTTAAATGTATCTTTATGGCCGATTGGGCAACCGCAAATCACAAATAAAGAGGATTATGATTTAATTATTAGCTGTATTGAAAATGCAAAAAAATATGACCACAAAGCACCATGTATTAGAATATGGCACCAAAATGACCTAGCTCAGTATGTTGGCAAAGGAGAACATGTAGGATTTCCTATTTTTGAATTGGATAATTTTTCCTCAATAGAAAGACATCATCTTAAATCATGTGATAGACTTTTTGTTTGTTCAGACTGGGCAAAAAAAGTAGTACAGAATGTCATGACTGAATATGAAAGAATTTATTATTATATTAACACCGTTCCCCTTGGGGTAGACACATCAATATTTAAGCCTTGCATGTCAGAAAATAAAAATACTATTTTTTTTAACTGCGGAAAATGGGAAGTAAGAAAGGGTCACGATATTCTAATAAAAGCCTTTACATGCGCCTTTAGTGAAAATGATGACGCTGAATTATGGATGATGTGCGAGAATCCTTTTTGCAGCGAAGAAGAGGCTTTATCTTGGGAAAACAAATATAAAAATAACATATTCTATAATAATGGAAAAATAAAACTTATTCCAAGGGTTAAAACCCACGAAGAAGTGTATAATATAATGCGACAAGTAGACTGCGGTGTTTTTCCATCAAAAGCAGAGGGCTGGAACCTTGAGGCTTTAGAAATACTTTCATGCGGAAAAGAATTAATAATAACAGATTACTCTGCTCATACTGAATTCTGCAATACATTAAATTCCAATTTAATACCAGTTGAAGAAACCGAATTAGCGTTTGACAATAAATGGTTTTTTGGTCAAGGCTCTTGGGCAAAGCTTGAAGATAAACATATAGATATTATCTCTAAGTACATGAAGCAAATACACGAAAAGAAACAGAATAATCAGTTAAAACTTAATTACGAAGGTATAGAAACCGCAAATAAATTTACATGGGACTATACATGTGAAAGGATATTAGATGCTTTCTCAAATTAAAAATTGGCTTAGAAAGAGAGTAGAACTCAATGAAGAGGAACATTCGGACGATGCTGAATGCATTTTAATTTATAAAATCCATAGTGATAATACAATATCTGTAGATATTGATATCAAAGATTTTCAAAATGAAACCGTAACCAAGTTAGCATATCTTGTATCTTCCATAAGCTCAGAAGATTCTCATATTGAGGTTCTAAAAATAATAATGGAAGGTTTTGTTAATGCAAAAGAAGGTGAAAAATTTACATTTTTGTTATCTGAAATAATCAGATTATCAGAAGAGAATTTTAATAAATTAGCAAAAGTTGCTGACCAAAAATCTGATGATGAACCATTTATACATCCGTCAGACCTATTATAGGGGGTGTTTTATGAAAGTAAAAAAGATAGGCTGGCAAAAGTATGAGGATATTTTAGAAAAACAAATGAAATCCCCCTTATCTAAAATAATAATGAGCGCTTTATTATCTACCCAAAATTCTGAAGAAGACGAAGATAATTATGATAATTATGCGGATGACGAAAAAGAAACAGTAATGACTGTCTCTGATGCAATGGCTGAGCAAATACAACTTATCTCTAATTTTGATTGCTGGATAGGGCATACTAATTTTGATATAACTCAAAATACAAAAAATATAATAAATAAAATTGAAGGTGTTGAGGTTTTAAAAATATGTAGCAGATATAGATTCTTTATAGGTATAGGAAGGATGTTTACCTTTAAGCAAGTAAGAAAAGATATCGAATTGCAATTAATAACAGAAGGAAAAGAAATTGAAAAAGACGTTTGAAGAAATACTTAAAGACGAAAATATAATCAAAATTTCAAAAAAGGCATCTTCATCATTTAGATACTACTTATCAAGTGATGAAATCCATACGTGCGTTTTAAATGCTATTTGGAAAGCGTCTGAAAAATATGATGTAACAAAGGGTTCAAAATTTACTACGTATGTTTATAATGGTATAATAATAGAATGTTTGACCCAGAAAAAGTTTAACCAGAAAAACAAGAAACACCAACAAATACATAAAAACATAAAAGCTATTAAAGATCCGGCCTTAGAAATTGATTTACTTGATGAAATTGATACAAAGTGCAAAGACAAAAATTTAATTTATAATTATTATATTGACAATTATACGATAAATGAATTAGCAAAGAGAAATGGCGTTTCAATAGAAACAATAAGAACTAGAATTAAAAAAAATGTAAATAAGGTAAAAGATTATTTTTAATTCAGTGTATAATATACAGGACTAGGAATCTATCAAGGAATTGGAAAAATTTTTCTTAGACTAGAAAACTAACAAGGAGCTTAATATGGCTACTACTTATGCCCATAGTTCTGTAACTACTGTTAAAAATGATGGTGCCACACTTGTTGCACCCGGTGATGTCAATGTAAGCGATGGTGTTGTAACAAAAACTTTACAATTAAATGATCTCGCTGATGATTTTGGTAAATCTTTTGGATCAAAAGTTGTCGCAAATGATGGTACTGGCGCGGCAACAACAGATAGGGTCGGTGTTGCTAAGGTTAAAAATGCTGTTGCTCTACCCTATAATGCTCCATCAACAGCTTGGTTAATTCGCGGTGTTGCCACAACTATTGGTGGTTTGGCAAATAATTCTCTATTAAGCGGTTCTGATTATGACGGGTCTGTCAAAGATAATATCCATGAAATCAACCATACTCATCTTTACGGCTCCGGAAATGGAACTTTTGATTTCTATGCTAGATCAAGTACTGATATTACACCAAACTATACAAAGGGCGCTGGAGCTGGCGACGAATCTAATTTTGTTAGACCTTCTGGGGCCGGAAACGAAGCAGCGACGGATGAAGCGGCAACTCCTACAAGATCAGTTCCTGGTGAATTAACCTATAGATTTGGTGCCCCACTTCCATTTAATGACAACTATAAAGCAAAGGATGTATTTGAGTCCTAATATTATCACGTATTATATTTAGCCTTAATTTTTATTATTGGGATATGCACTATAAATTAGTGCATATCCCTTCTCACGCACGAGGAGTGATAATATGCTAGAAAATATATCAATTGAATTAATTTCAACAATAGGCGCTACCTTGTTTGGATTAATAACATTTCTATGGAAGAAGGTTGTTAAACCAATTATAAAGATATTAAGTGACCAAGAAGTTATTTTGGTTCATATTAATGAAATAAAGCATGAATTATCAACAAATAATGGAAGCAGCTTGAAGGATACAGTAAATTCACTAAAAACTACATGCGAAATAATAGATCAAAGAATTAAGTCAACGCTAGATTATAATAATAAGGCATTATTTGAAACTGATAAAGACGGAAATTTAATTTGGGTAAACCAAAAATTCTATGATCTCACTGGAGAAAATCCAGAAGACATAAAAGGTAAAAACTGGTACAATTATATATGCACAAAAGATAGAGAAAGATTTATTAATGAGTTTAGTTCATGCTCAAAAACATCAAGAAAGTTTGAATTTGAAACTAAATCACATAATGGTAAGTTAATTAAGTTAACAGGAATTCCATATAAAATTAATAATTCAGAACACAACGGCTTCCTATTTAACATATCAATTCAAGGGGGGGTATATAGATGAAAGACACATCAAAAAAATTTCAATTAGACAAAAATGACTTATTGACAATTGCAAAAAACGCAGCGTTAGTAGCGGCAGCGGCAACTGTAACATACCTCGGCGAAACAATAGCAAATGTAGATCTTGGACCTTCAACAGCTTTTATTGTTCCGGTTGCTACTTTAGCTTTACATGCACTTGGTAGATGGTTACGCGATTATAAGACAGACAAAAAAGAAGAAAACAAAGGGGAATAATTATGGGAATTTTTATGGCAAGTATATTTGGTGTATTTGATGAACAACCATTACTAAAGATAGTCGCTACTGTATCAATAGTATCTTCTTTAGCATGGATATTTAAAGATAATTTAATTGGTTTTTTACATAAATTTAAAACTAATAAAAAAACTAATACTACAACAACAAAAGATCGTTGCTCAACAAAGTTACTTCTCGACTTTAGACAAAATTTTTCTCAAGATGATCCCATCTTTGAAAAATTGACTGAAGCTATCGAATTATCAATAAAATCAAAACCGCAAGAAGCGGTAAAAGAACCTACTATTAGCGTAAATGATTTGGAAAAAATAGTTGAAGAACTTAACAAGTTAAAAAGCGAGGTACTTAAAAATGAATAAAAAACTACTACCAATTATAATCATTGTAGTTTCTTTATTTGTTTTTTTCGGCAATGATCTTGGCTTAGACAAAATCTTCAATAAGAATAGTGTAGAAAAAACTGAAGTAGAAAAAGAAGTAGATAAAGATCTAATGAAAGAAATGAGTGAAGTAATTGATGTTATTAAAAAATCAAAAGCAAGTAGTGAAACAAAATTATTAGCATCAGCCCTATGGATTGGTGCTGGAGATATGTGGGCAATATCGGATGTAGATATTAATTCCAATAAGATGGTTGATTTTAATAAAGATCTTCTTTCAATATATGGAAAAAGATATCCTGAATTGTCTAATTCCTTCCCCGGCTTCTCAGACGCTATAAATAAAGTTTTTTCGAAATTGATCGGAGAATATCCAAAGCAACTCACAAAAGAAGACTGCAAAAAGATTAGTAACCTTTATTACGCCGTCGGGCTTTCATTTCAGAAATGAGAAAGAAGATATCTAGATTATTATATGTAATAACATATATAATATATATGTATATTCTCCAATTCATAGAACCTATTAGAAAAAAGATTAGGTATAAAAAATGAAAATATATCAAAAGGGAACTTTTGCCTGGCAGGAAAAAGAGGGTGTAAATTTAAACGTAGAAGAATTGATTAAGAGATATGAAGATGGTTATGCCGGGTGCTATTTTGACACTGATGAATATGATAAGTTTACAGATCTTTCGGTGCAAACTGGTGGTTACAGCGATGTTGAAGATGCTGCTCATGATTTCGGATGGGCCGAATCTTTTGCTGGAAAATTAGTAGTTCCTTTCGTTCATGTTATGGAGAAATTTCCCGGAGCATGGCCCGGACCAGCTCAAGGTCGCGGAGACTGTGTCTCGCACAGCGATAAAAATGCTAAACTTGGAACAATGGTTGGAGACGTTGTTTCCGGTACGCCAGATGAAGTATCTGGACATCTTGAAGCTTTTCCAGAAATATCCGCCGACGGAATAAGAAGTGGAGCATTTTCAACAGAGGCAGTATACTGGTATCGTAATCATGGTGGTGACGGTTGGTTCTGCGGAGCAGCCGCTAATGTAAGCATGAGTAAGTGCGGTGGGGTAATAAGAAAAAATTATCCAGAAATAGGCATTGACCTA
>Ga0172366_10005307_pt1 | contig 10127 bp, 8 predicted proteins | sample LakKivSesite69cm_FD_114533 | JGI IMG/M metagenome (GOLD analysis project Ga0172366, IMG submission 114533) | Sediment microbial communities from Lake Kivu, Rwanda - Sediment site 69cm | ecosystem: Environmental > Aquatic > Freshwater > Lake > Sediment | place: Rwanda: Western Province, Lake Kivu...
GAGAAGTTTTTCAGGCCAGCTGTGCAAAGAACACTCTTTAATTTTAACAGCCATGCTATTGATTTCATAATGCCGCCCCATCATGAGATTTCAGACATGGCCAACATAAACCTTAAAACACTTGAAAAAGCATATGAAATACAGCCAAGGAATTATGAGGAATTGATTGCAATAAAAGGTGTTGGAGCAAAGGCAGTAAGGAGCCTGGCCTTAATCTCAAGCTTAATTTACGGCGATAAAGTAAGCTGGGAAGACCCTGTTAAGTACTCGTTTGCCCATGGGGGAAAGGACGGAATACCCTATCCTGTTGACAAAAAGCTTATGGATTCCTCAACAGAAACACTAAGAAATGCAATAAGGCAGTCAAAGCTTGGCCAAAAAGACAAATTAAACGCACTGAAAAAGCTGAGCAGTTTCTTCTGATTTTAAATTTTTTAAAGGCAACTAATCCAAAGATTTTTATATCTAAAAAATTAATTTATTTTTATGAAAAAAGTAAAATTCAAAAATTTGAGAAATAAAACTTTAATAGGAAATTTATACACTACAAATTCTAAATCAATAATTATTATGGCACATGGTTTCACAGGAGATAAATCAGAATGGAATAGATTTGATAATATTGTAGACTCTCTGAATAAAATAGGATACAATATTTTATCTTTTGATTTTAGTGGTTGTGGTGAAAGTGATGATGACAATTTAACCGTTGAAAAACAGGTTGATGACTTGAATTCTGCTATAAAATTTGTTAAATCAAAAGGTTACCAAAATATAGGCCTTCTTGGTCATAGTCTTGGTGGTTTAATATCTCTGAAATGTTTCACTCCTGAAATTATAACAATGGTTTTATGGGCTCCTGTAACAAACAAAATAAAGTATATATGGGATAAAAGATATTCAAAAGAGCAATTACAAGAGTTAGAAGATAAAGGTTACCTTACTCTAATTAGAGATAAAGGTGTGAGAAGAAAAATATTAATTGACAAGCAAATGCTTGCAGATAGAGAAATTGTTGATCAAAAAGACTTATTGAATAATGTTAACTGCCCTATTCTGATAATTCATGGTAATAAAGATGAAAGTGTTCCATATACTGATTCCCAAGATGCAATCAAATTGCTTTCAAGCGATTCAGAATTAGAAATAATTGATGGAGCAAATCATGGTTTTTATAATCATTTAGATATCTTAATAGACCTTACTAAGAAATGGTTTATTGAACATCTTAAAAATTGATTTTAGTTATCTTAGGAGAATTAATTTTTTAGTATTATTATATTTCCCTTGCCCCTCTTTATCTTTTTGAGTTTGCCGTCATTTTCAAGTTCTGTTAGGATTAGGCTTATTGAGGCCTGTGAAACAGGAAAATTCTTTCTTATTTCTCGCTGTGTTACTCGGCCGCCTTTTTGCTTTATAAAATCATAAATCTTGTCTTTTGGGTCTATTTCTTCTTCAAGAATTTTTTCTTCTGTTTTTTCCTTTGGCTTTCTTTTTTTAACGAACATAATGACTGTAGCTATAACAACTAAAATTAAGAAAATGTAAACCCATGGAGAAGTTTGTTCATCTTCATAAATATCCTCAAGGTTTATACCCTCACCCAATAAAAGTAGTTCGCTTTCCTCAGACAAGTCAGGAAAAACTATAAGGTCAACTATATACCTGCCTTCATCAACTATTGTTATGTTTTCCTCTGTTGAATAAACATTGTAATTAGTTACATAGGTTGCTTTTATTACATAATTGCCAACAGGAAGTGTAAAAGAATAAGCTCCATCTTTCAGTATCTTTGTCTGCTTTGGTGTTGAATTAATTTCAATAACAGCGCCCATTGCAGGATTAAGCGACATATCATAAACAGTTCCGTATATCTCTGCTGCATTAATGCATGGCACTAAAGCTACTGAAACCAGTAAAAGCAAGAAAACTAAAAACCTCTTTTTTGCCATAACAACAACTTATCTTGCAAAATATAAAAAACTTTCTGTGTTTTTTGCTTTAATCAGATTTCAGCGTTTTAAAGGGTGTTAAAGCATAATAAAGGGTTTTCAGGCTAATCAGCACTTAACTTTTAAAGCGTAAAAAAGCATGTTTATAAACTAAAATACTTATATTCATAGTATTAAAATCAACTGGAGGTATAAAATGAAAAAACAGATTGCAATTTTTATGCTGGCTTTGCTGCTGGTTAGCTTGGTTCCAATATCTTTGGCTCAGGGAAATATTGGATCAGGCAAGCAAGGGACATTTACAGTTAAACAGCCAGAGACCACACCAAATGGACTAATAATAAAAACACCAAAGTTAGTTGTAACAAACACAAATGAATGGAGAATAAAAACAGCAGAAAGAGTCATAAGCAAAATAGGGTCAGCAGAAGGGTTTATAGAAGGGCTGTCTGAAGAGCAAACAAATATATTTCTTCACCTTTCAAGAGCACAGCAAAAAGCAATGCTCGGAATGGACAATAGCAGTGCACTGCAGGCAATGGAAAAATTCTCACTTAAGCTTGTAAACAAGAGCCTTATGTTCAGGAAAAGAGTGATTGCGCAGGAAAGACTCAGAATTGCAGAGAATAACTACATTAAAGCAAAGCAGAACTATCTTATGGCAATGAACTCGTACAAGGAAGCAAAAAGGCTTTTTCTTCAGGAAAAGGAAATGTTCAGGCAATGCATTGATTCCAATACAGAGGAATGCATCCAGATAAGAGAAAGGGCTGAAAATCATTCAAGAAATATGATAATTAACAGCGCTAACATGATAATTGAGCACCTAAACAAGATAAAGGAAAAGGTTAACTCATCTGAAGAAATGGATGAGGAAAGGGCTGAGGAAATAATCTTAGAGATTAATGGATATATCTCAGAGCTTAAGAATGCAATAGCACAGGCAGAGTCTGCTGAAACAAAAGCTGAGATAAAGGAAGCTGCAAAAACAGTCTCAAAACTCTGGATAAGAATAAGGAACAGGGAAAGGCTTCATGCAGCAACTGTTGTTAAGGCAAGAGTTTGGGGAATAATAAAGAGAAGCGAGCATCTTGAGCAAAGGCTTGACTCAACTCTTGCAGATATGGAAGAGCAGGGCATTAATGTTAGCAATGTTGATTTAAAGGTTGATGAGTTCAGCGAGATAATAGAACAAGCTAAAAGCAAATATAAGCAGGCAGAGGATTTAATAAATACAGCATATCTTGAAGAAGACAAAGAAGAACTTAAGGAGATTGTTGATCAGGCAAAGCAGCTTATTAATGAGGCCCATGAACTGCTTAAAGAAGCACACAAACTTCTTGTTGAAATAGTAAGAGATATAAAACTAGCAGGCGGAGAGATAACACCTGAAACAGAGGATGATGAGGATGATTATGAGGTAATTGAAGAAGAAGACGAAGAAGAAAATATAATTCTTTCATCCTCAATAAAAGGATGTGCTGAAACAGAAAAAGGCACAACAACAAAACCAGTTGGTGAAGGAACTGAAAAAGAGCCAACAATTGAGGTTAATGGAAACAATGTTGTTTATTCAAGGGCACTTAATCATCTTTGCTGCAGAAAAGTTGAAATTGAGAAAGAAATTGGGGATTTTACAATAAATATATATGAGGTATGGACTGGAATTGGATGCAAATGCATTTGTTTCTCCGAAATAGAGGCAAAGCTTAAAAATATCCCTTCTGGAACTTACAAGGTTAATGTATATGAAAAAGGAACCAAACCAGGCAGTGACGAGCCAATGGAGCAAACCTTGATTATTTCCGAGGAAATTAGAATACAATAATTTTTATTTTTTTATTTTTTAAAACCCTGCAATAACAGCATTGCCAATATTGGTTGCATGGTCGCTTATCCTTTCAAGATTACGCAAGGTATCTACAAAGATTATGCCTGAAGATGGATTGCAGATTTTCTTTTTTAATCTTTCTATATGGTTTCTTTCAAACTCTTTTTCTTTTTTGTCAACATCCATCTCAAGCTCGCCAATCTCTAATGCAACAGCTTTATCATCATTTTTTAAGGCAGTTACTGCCTTGTCATAAACAACCTCTACGCTTTCAAACATTGCTCTTAATTCCTTCATTGCATATCTTGAAAATTTCAGTTTTTCCCTGTTTTTTCTCTCAAGAAGCTCAACAATATTATTAACATGGTCTCCTACTCTTTCAATATCGCCAACGCTGTGCATAAGGATTGCAAGTTTTTTTGTGTCCTGCTTGTTTAAGGATCTCTCAGATATCCTGCTCAGATAGTCATTTAAGACCCTGAATATCTCATCAACAACATCTTCTTTTCTAAGAACAATATTAATAAGATCTTTTCTTCCCTCTAGGAAAGCAATCTCACTTTCTTTTAGCATAACCTGTGTTATCCTTGCCATTCTTACTGTTTCTCTTCCAGCCTGCGACAAAGCAATAGACGGCGTATTTAAAACCCTTTTCTCCAGAAATTTAGTTCCCCTATCAATCCTTACATCCTTTCCAGGGATCAGTTTTTTAAGAAAACTAATCAAGACAAAGATAAAGGGCAATAGCAAAAATGCAGTAGAAACATTAAATAAAGTGTGGGCATTGGCAATCTGCCTTGGAAGGTTATTTGACGTCAGAGAAACAAGATTTGTAAATAATGAGATAAACGGAATAAAAATTACGGCTCCTATTATTTTGAATATAAGATGAAACCAGGCAGCCCTTTTTGAGGATATTGAAGAGCCAATAGAGGCAATAAGAACAGTAACACATGTTCCAATATTAGCACCTATAATTATGGCAATAGCTGCTTTTAAATTAATAATATTCTCCATGCCCATTGCAATTACCAAGCCAGAGGTTGCAGAGCTGCTCTGGATAATTCCAGTGAACAATGCTCCAGCCAAAACCCCTAAAACAGGTACTTCAGAAAAACTGGTTATCATATTCAGGAAAAACACAGAGTCCTGCAGCGGCCTTGCTCCATCTGCCATAAGGTTCATTCCCAGGAAAAGAAGACCAAAACCCAAAAAAACCTGGCCAATATAATGTGTTTTTTTCTTTTTTCCTATAAGTAATAATGCTGTGCCTATTGCAATTATTGGCAAAGCATACTTTCCAACTTTGAATGCAACTAACTGTGCAGTAACTGTTGTTCCTATATTGCTGCCGATTATAACACCAACTGATTGCTCTAATGTCATAAGGCCAGCATTAATCAATCCAACTAATGTTACTGTTGTTATGCTGCTGCTCTGGATTATTGCTGTAATAATGGCCCCGCCTAAAATTCCCTTAATCGGCCTGTCTGTTAATTTTTCTAATATTGTCTTTAATTTTCTGCCAGCAGCCTTTTGCAGGCCCTCGCTTAATAAGTGAATACCATATATAAATAATGCAAGCCCACCAATAATGCCAAAAACAATTGTTGAAGTTTCCATATTCCTTAAATCTTGGGATAATTATGCTTATTTAAGTTTTCTTATTCTGAAGTAGATAAATAGATTCCTAAAACAAAGCAAATTATTTAAATAACCACAATTATTGAATAAAAAAGGTGATGTAATGATGCAGAAAAAAATGATTTTCATGCTGATTTTAATAATTATAACAATGTTCTTTGTTGCTGGCTGCACAAAAACTGCTGTAGAACCAACACCTGAAGAACAACCATCTCCTGAGGAAAAAGGAGATGAAGCAGTTAATGAAATATCTACAGACATCTCTGATATTGAAGCAATGGATGATGATTTAGATATACAGGATTTGGATAGTTTGGCACAGGATTTAAATGACCTTGACTGGTAAGGATTTTTTATACCACAATCTTTATATAGAATATATATAATTCTTTTAAAAAGGGATAATATGAGAAGAACAAATAGCTGCGGAGAGCTTACAAAAAAAGATATAGGCAAGACAGTAGTGCTTTGTGGCTGGACACAGAGCAGAAGAGACCATGGCGGGTTAATTTTTATTGACCTTAGAGACAGGCATGGCCTAACACAAATAGTTTTTGACCCCTCGCACAATAAAGATACTCATAAAATGGCTGAGCACATTGGCCGCGAGTTTGTTCTTGAGATAAAAGGCAAGATAAGGAGCAGAAAAAAGGGCATGATAAACCCAAAGCTGAAAACAGGAGAGATTGAGGTTTTGGTTGACGAGCTCAAGGTTCTAAACAAGGCAAAAACCCCTCCAATTGAGATTGATGACAGGGCTGAAGCTGGAGAGGAAACAAGATTAAAATATAGGTATCTTGATTTGAGAAGGCCAATAATGCAGGAAAGGCTTGCTCTAAGGCACAAAATTGTAACAGCTGCAAGGGATTACTTCAATAAGCATGATTTTATAGAGATAACAACACCAATGCTTGTCAAGTCAACACCAGAAGGAGCCCGTGATTATATTGTTCCCTCAAGGGTAAATCCAGGAAAATTTTATGCTTTACCGCAAAGCCCACAGTTATATAAGCAGATATTGATGATTGCAGGATTTGATAGATACTACCAAACAGCTATCTGCCTAAGAGATGAAGACTTAAGAACTGACAGGCAACCAGAACATATGCAGTTTGATTTTGAGATGAGCTTTGTAACAAGCGATGAGATAAGGGAGTTTACAGAAGGGCTTTACAAGCATCTCTTTAAAAAAGTCTTGAATATTAATCTAGAGAAATTTCCTGTATTTACATACAGGGAATCAATAGAACGCTTTGGAGTAGACAAGCCAGATATAAGATTTGGGCTTGAGCTGATTGATGTAACAGACATTGTCAAGAAATCAGATTTCTCGGTTTTCAAAAATGCTGAAACAGTAAAATGCATAAACCCAGAAAAAGACCTTAGCAGGAAGGAGCTTGACAAATACATTGGCTTCTGCCAGAAAAACAGGGCAAATGGAATGGCCTGGATGAGGGTTTCAGGCAGTGGTCTTGAAAGCAGCATTGTCAAGTACTTTAGCACTGATGTGCAAAAGGAACTGCTGAAAAGAACAAAGGCAAAAAAGGAAACTATTTTAATGTTTGTTGCAGGCAGCCATAAGATTGTTGATGAAACTCTTGGCAAGCTAAGGCTAAAGCTAAGAGATGACCTTAATTTAGTTAAAAAAAATGATTTTAAGCTCTGCTGGATAAAGGATTTTCCTCTGTTTGCATGGAATGAAGACAAGGGAAGATGGGATCCTGAGCACCATATGTTCACAATGCCAAAGCAGGAATTCATAAAGGATTTTGAGAAAAGGCCTAATAAGGTTATAGGTGATCTCTGGGATCTTGTTTTAAATGGTATTGAGATTGGGTCAGGCTCAATAAGAGTCAGCTCTCCTGAGCTCCAGGAGAGGATAATGAAGTTTATTGGAATGACAAAACAAGAGGCAAAAGAGAAATTTGGGTTTCTGCTTGAGGCCTATGAGTATGGCGGCCCAGTGCATGGAGGAATGGGCCTTGGCCTTGACAGGACTGTTGCTTTGATGGTTGGATTAAATGATATAAGAGAAATAATAGCTTTCCCTAAGAACAAAGCGGCCCAGTGCCCAATGGATGGCTCACCATCTGATGTTGATGAAACTCAACTAAAGGAATTGCATCTAAAGCTTGATATGCTTAAGAAAAAATAACCTAATGATTTTTTTTAAACCTTTTTTCAAACTCTTTTTTAAACTTTTCAAACCTGTTTTCCTTTATCGCTGTTCTGGCATTTTTCATGAGCTCTAGCGTAAAATAAAGGTTGTGGTGCTGCATATACCTCTTTGCCTCTGGGTCATCTATCTTGGCCAGATGATGCAGGTAGCTTCTTGTCAGATTTTCACATATTTTGCAGCTGCAGTTTTTGTCAATTGGGCTTAAGTCAAACTTGTACTTTGCTTTTTTTATTGAAATCTTGCCATTTGAGGTAAATAAGGTATTGTGCCTTGCATTCTGCGTTGGAAAGACAGAATCAAAGCAATCAATGCCCTTGCTTATGCATTCCAGTAAATGGTCAGGGCTCCCAACTCCCATGATATAATGTATTTTTTCCTTTGTGATATAAGGCATTGCATAGTTTATAGCTTTGAACATTTCTTTTATTGGCTCTCCTATTGCTAGTCCGCCAATAGCTATTCCGTCAAAATCAAGAGAGCTTGTAAATTTTGCACTTTCCTCTCTTAAATCCTTGAAAAAACCGCCCTGCACAATGCCGAACAATAACTGCTTTTTATTTCTGTGGTATTTTTTGCATTGCTCTGCCCAAACCATTGTGTTTTTCAGGGAATTGACAAACTGCTCATATGAAGCCCCGTAAGGAGAGACATCATCTAAAACCATTGCAACATCTGAATTAATTGTTTGTTCAATATGCATTATTTTTTCTGGGATTACAAACTCTGTTGAGTTGTCAAATGGATTTGTAAAATAAATTCCTTTTTTTGTCGAGCCTTGCAAAAAACTTTTTCTTAGCATCTGGAATCCGCCGCAGTCTGTGAAAATTGTCTTATTGAAGTTCATAAATTTATGAATCCCGCCCGCTTTTTTGATTACTTCTACTCCTGGCCTCAGAGAAAGAATAAAAGCATTGCATATTATTGCATTTGCATTTATTTCATTGTAATCAAAGGTTCCAATATATTTTCCTATTGCCTTTGTTGCAACAGGCATGAAGAAAGGTGTTTCTAACTTGCCATGCGTTGTTTTCAACAGGCCTGCCCTTGCATTGCTCTTTTCATCCTCATATTGAATCTTGAACATAAAACAAAAGAATAAGCCTTTTATTAAATATTTTCCTAATTTTACAAAATTTTATAAATAACGCCTTTCTATTATGTTTTGGTGTAGATTTATGGAATTTATATCAATCAAACAGGCAATGGAAAAACAAACTGGCCAAGTAAACATAAGGGGATGGTGCTATCGTTTTAGAAGCAGCAACAAGATGGCCTTTATAACATTAAGGGATTCAACAGACATTATACAGTGTGTTGTTGAAAAATCAAAGGTAAATAAAGAACTTTGGAAAAAAGCTTTAAATGTAACAATAGAATGCTCTCTTGAAATAGCTGGAAATATAAAAAAAGATGAAAGGGCCCCAACTGGATTTGAGATAGCTGTTTCTTCATTAAATATTGTAGGAGAAAGCGACACATTCCCAATAACAAAAGACCAGAGCCCTGAATTTTTATTGGATAACAGGCATTTATGGCTAAGGTCAAGAAAGATGACTGCAATCTTGAAAATAAGGTCTGCTGTTTTTCAGGCAATAAGGAAGTTTTTCAATGACCTCGGCTTTTATGAAACACACTCGCCTATGTTTTCACCTACTAGCTGTGAAGGTGGCTCAACTTTGTTCGAGGTTAAATACTTTGATGACATTGTTTACTTAACACAATCATGGCAGCTTTATGCAGAGGCAATGATTTCTGCTTTGGAAAAAATATATACAATCTCTCCATGCTTCAGGGCTGAAAAATCAAAAACATCAAGGCATTTGTCTGAGTTCTGGATGGCAGAAACAGAGATTGCTTGGTGTAAGTTTGATGGCATACTGAAAAATGCAGAGGATTTAGTTGCATTTGTTGTGAAATATGTTGTTGAGAATAATGAAGAGCAGTTAAAGTTTTTGGGACAGGACATTGAAAAGCTGAAGAAAATAAAAACACCATTTCCAAGGCTTACATACACCCAAGTTTTAGAGGAATTAAAAAAAGAGGGCATTGAAATAGAGTGGGGCAAGGACCTGAGAACAGCAGAAGAGGATATAATCTCAAAGAAATATGAAAAGCCAATAATAATAACCCATTATCCAAAGAAAATAATGGCCTTTTACAAGCCAAAAGACCCAAAAAACCCAGAAACAGCATTGTGCTTTGATATGCTTGCTCCAGAAGGTTATGGCGAAATAATTGGCGGAAGCGAAAGAGACATTAATATTGAGGAAATGAAAAAGTCTTTAACAGAACAAGGTGAAAAGCCTGAAAAGTATGAGTGGTATTTTGACACAAGGAGATATGGAAAAGTGCCTCATTCAGGATATGGCCTAGGAGTTGAAAGGGTTATTGCATGGCTCTGCAAGTTAGATAACATAAAGAACACAATACCCTTCCCAAGGACTATGGCCAGGAAAACACCATAAATCAAAATATTTAAATAAAATAATCAACTAAAGATAAAAAAGGTGATAAAAATGAA
>Ga0172366_10005308_pt1 | contig 10125 bp, 10 predicted proteins | sample LakKivSesite69cm_FD_114533 | JGI IMG/M metagenome (GOLD analysis project Ga0172366, IMG submission 114533) | Sediment microbial communities from Lake Kivu, Rwanda - Sediment site 69cm | ecosystem: Environmental > Aquatic > Freshwater > Lake > Sediment | place: Rwanda: Western Province, Lake...
ACCTATCTTTGGCAGGAGGTTCCAATGGCCGAATATCGTGTCCCCGATTTCACCGTGGAGCAACGCGTTGACGCGGCCGTGCAAATGCTCGCCCCGGAACGGGAATGGGGGCTGGTCTCCGAACTGGCTCGCCTGTACGGTGTCTCGCGCACCCTATTGTACGCGATACGAAACCAGGCGCTGGATGGCCTGGCCGAGGCACTGCTTCCCCGCGATGCCGGTCGGCCCGCCCAGGCCGCTACGCTAACGGTGAACAAGGCATTCATAGACCGAACGATCGCCATTCTGCCTATGCTGACCGGCAGTGTGCGGGGTATCCGGCTGGGCCTGAATCTGATCTTGGGCGTCAGGCATTCGGTGGGCTACATCAGCCAGACGCTCACGGCATCTGGTGAACAGGCGACGGCCTACAATCTTGGGGTCACGGTGCCGCTGCCCATCCTGGGGGAGGCCGATGAGATCTTCCAGGGGCGGCAACCGTGCCTCACGCTGGTAGACGGGCGTTCGTTCCTGGTGGTGAATCTGACACCTGCGGATTCCCGCGACGGCACGACCTGGGGTGTCACCTACTTGGACGTAGTGAAGCGCGGCATCCAGTTCCACGACCTGGCCTGCGACGGCGGTACAGGGCTGCGAGCAGGCGTGCGTGAAGCACGCCTGGCCATTCCCCTGCGTCCAGACCTGTTTCACCTCCTGCAAGACGCCCATCGCCTCACGCAGCGACTGGAAGGAGCGGCTTACCAGGCCATGGAGACCGCCGAACGTGCCCGTCGGGCTGACCTGGAGGCGCGAGGCCTCCTTCGCCGACGTGGCCGACGCCTTAAGAGCCAGGTTCCTTTGCCCCAGGCAGAAGTCGAGGAAACCAAGGCCATTGGACTCTTCGACAACTGGTGTTGGCTGCTCAGCGAGGTGCGCCTGGCACTGAAACCCATCACGCCGACCTACCACATCGTTTCAGTGGCAGATACAAAGGCCACTGTGGCCACGGCCGTTGAGTTGCTCAAAGAACTCGATCACCCAGCCGTCATGGCCTTTGCCGACAACCTCCGGGAGAAGCTACCCGAGTTACTCGCCCCCCTGGAGTGGCTGGAGCAACAACTGACGCCAATGCTCAAGAACCTCGATGCTGACGCTCAAGCGTTTATCATCTGGACCTGGCAGCATCGTCAAGAACTGAACTTGAACATCGACACGGACATCCCAGAGGCACTGCGCTCAGTCGTGCGCACCGCGTGGGATATCCTGGCGCTGTTTCACCGCTCCTCCAGCCTGGCCGAATCCTTGCACAGTTGGCTGCGCCCCTACTTGCAGATTCACCGTGGCATGCCCAAGTGGTTGCTCCCTTTGCTGCAACTCTTCTGGAACCATCACCGGTTCGAGCGGGGCAAGCGGGCAGGCAGCAGCCCTCTGGAACTGGCAGGGATAGAAGATGCGCCTTCTCTGACAGCCGTGCTGGACCGGTTGTTCTGCCCCAGCCCGTCCGCTCAGCCAGCTTAATTTTTCAAGGTGCCAAAAGTGTCAACCTATTTCAACCCGTAATTGAACCATCCCCCCCCTCACCTCCGATGTAGACACTATAGCCAAGAACCCATCCTCCGGGAAGCCAAATAATGTACGTCTTGGGGGCTTGCTGGTACCGGACGCATCACCTTCACGTATTGCAGGTATTACGCCAGGCCTCAGAAGAGATCACGGATCGAGTGAAAGAGCACCTGCAACTGAAGATGATATCCAGCGGCGCCTATCCACCCGCACCTCTCAAGGGTAGTTTTACCCGCGCACCCCCTGCTCCTCAGCGGCTGAGAAAGCTGCCTCCGCTTCCGCTAAGGCATTCCTCATGTACTCCAGGGCCAACTGGGCATGTTTGTCAATGTAGTCAATCCCCGCCGGTTCGTGATCCTCAGTGAGAGCCGGATGGCAGAACTCATAGCAGAGGTAACCCTCGTAGCCGATCTCACATAGGGTTTTCAGAAAGACCAGGTAGTTGACCGTCTCCCGGTAGCGGCTGGGCAGCAATCTGACCTGGCCATCATCTCCCCTCTCGAGCTCCCCGCTGAAGTGCGAATGGGCCTGGAGGTCTCCCGTGTCTAACACTGCCTGTCTCACCCACTCGTCGTCCTGGCGAACCTCGCAGGGCACATCCAGGCACATCCTGAAGTTAGGGGAATCCACCTCCCGCACGAAGGCCAGGGCGTCCTTGTAGTCCTGGATGAGGGGAGGATGATTCTGTAAGGCCAGGATCACCCCATCATCCTCGGCATACTTCGCCGCCTCCTTGAAGCACTCCCGGGCGAAATGCCACTTCTCCAGCCAGGTGGCGCTGGGATACCTCAGCTCGAAGTCATTTGGACGACCCAGCGTCATATCGTAGGTCGCCACCCCATTCCTCATGGTGACCCCTGGCCAGGCGGCGAAGAGCCGCAGCACCGGCGCTCCCAGGTCCTTGCACAGGCGGATCAGCTCCCGGACCATGAGGAGCTGGCATTCCCGATCCTCCGTGACGGGGCTGGTGAAATTGTTGTTGGCCGATATGGCGGCAATCTCTATGCCCTCCTTGGCGGCCAGCCCCCTGATCTCCCCCCTGGCCCTCTCATCCAGGTCCATGGGATTGGCCTGGGGCCGCTTGCCATCGAACTCCACCCCCTCGTAACCCAGCTCCCTGGCCTTGGTGATGAGCTTGCTGCAGGTCAGGCCGGGGCCCTTGTACCAGATGCCCAGATAGGTGATGCCATACAGTCCGACTTTCATCTTGTTCCTCCTCTCTCCAAACTTATCCTCTACTCAGGATTCCATCCAAGAACCCCTTGCTCTCCGGCGCTGTCCTCAGATCATCCAGGGAGGGCCATAATTCTAGCCAGCAAGCCCCATTGAACTTACCCCTTGATGCCCGTCAGGACAATGCCTTGGATGAAACGCTGCTGGGCCAGAAAGAACAGAGCCAGCACAGGTATAATGGAGATCACCGTCATGGCCATCGTGTGCGAGACTTGAATTTCCGTTCGGGTCTGCATGGACTGTAGCCCTAGGGACACGGTGAAGAGCTTGGGGCTGTTCAGGTAGATGAGAGGGCCGAAGAAGTCGTTCCATTGGTAGGTGTACTCGAATATAGCCACGACAGCAAGCGCCGGTTTGGCCAGGGGCAATATGATCCGCCAGAAAATGCCCAGGATCCCACAGCCATCTATCTTTGCCGCATCATCCAGTTCGGGGTGAATGGTCATGAAGAACTGCCGGAGCAAGAAGATGTTAAAGGCGCTGCCGAACCAAAAAGGAATGATGAGTGGTTTAAGAGTGTTGACCCATTTCAGCCTAGCGAAGAGCACATACTGAGGAATGAGGGTGACGTGCATAGGAAGCATCATGGTGCTCAGCACCAATAGAAACATAATCGCTCGCCCTCGAAACCTCAAGCGGGCAAAAGCATAAGCCACGATGGAGCTGGAGACAAGGGTCGCTATCACACCGTTCGCCACAAGGATGCACGTGTTCTTGTAATAGGTAAGCCAGGGCAGATAGGACCATGGCTTCACGAAGTTGCTCCAGATGAATTTCTCCGGTATCCACACCGGCGGCATGACAAATATCTGATAACTGGGTTTGACAGAGGTAGACAGCATCCATGCAAAAGGGATGGAGAAGAAGATAGCCCCAGCCGCTACGATGAGATACAGAAGCACCCTAGCTACACCACGCTCCAGCAACAGCAGGAGTTGCGTAATCCCTAACTCTTGCCGTGGCAGATCGGCAGCCCTGTTTCTCCCTAGGAGATCTCTGACATTCATTTCCTCAGTTCCCCTTCGTAGTAGACCCAGAATTGAGAGCTCTTGATCACCATCAGGGTCAGGACAAGTATGATGAAGAAGAGTACCCAGGCAATAGCTGAGGCGTAGCCGAAGCGGAACTGCTGGAAGCCCTTGCGATAGAGATAGAGCACCATGGTCAACGTGGCATTGTTCGGCCCGCCGGCAGTCATGATGTAAGATTGGGTGAAGATCTGAAAGGACCCGATGAAATTCATGATTAAATTGAAAAAGATGGTAGGAGTCATCATGGGGATGGTGATGTGCAGGAAGCACCGGAAGGCATTCGCCCCGTCTATTCTCGCCGCTTCGTACAATGGGGTGGGGATCCCCTGCAGGCCGGCCAGATAGAGAAGCATGTTACCTCCCACGCCCCACAGACTCATGATGACAAAGGCGGGGAGAGCCCAGGTCTCGGACCAGGTCCATCGCGGCCCACGGATACCTATGATGCTGAAGCCAGCGTTGATGAGGCCAAAATCAGGGTTGAACATCCAAGACCAGAGAATAGCCACGGCCACCCCTGAGACCACAGAAGGCATGTAGTACATGGTCCTGAATACCCCCTGAGCCCGGATTCTCTGGTTCAGCATGAGGGCGACCAACAGAGCCAGGGCCGTGTTCAAGGGAACAGCGCCGATGGAGTATAGGGTGGTAACCTTCAACGACTGTAAGAGCAGGGGGTCATCGAAGAACAAAGTCCGGAAGTTCTCTATCCCTATGAATCGGGAGCCCGTCAGCATGTCCGACTCAAAAAAGCTGAGTCCGAAAGAGTAGACCATGGCTCCGGCCACGAAGACTAAGAAGCCTATGAGCCAGGGAGATAGGCAGAAATAAGCGAGGATCTCCTCCCTTGCCCTCTGCGAGAGTTTGAACCCCCCTAGTCGTCGCACCACCCTTGCTGGAGCAGCAACTGCTTGATCCATGTCGACTCTCATTCGCTTGGTCCTTCTAAACTACAAAAGAGGCTTCCAAATAGCATAACATAGGGGGTGACTACCCAAACTGCATTAGCGGAAACCATGGCCAGCCACTGGCACCCCAAGCCAGGCCTAACCTACTTTCTGTGCCGCCTCGACCTTGGCACAGGCATCGGCCAGGACCGAGACCGGTGTGCCACCCGTGATGTACACTTTCTCCAGGAGCGGATTGATGATCTCCTCTGCCTCGAATTGCATGAGGAAACGCTCGTCGTCGGTGGCGTAACCCATGTCCAGTGCCTGTGGCACCACCTCCATATTCACCTTCTCCAACCGAGGGAACATGCCACGGAGGATCTTCGGCCACTCATACGCGATCTTGCGGTTGGCCGGGATGAGGCCGAAGGTCTCCGTCTGTATCTTCTGATGGATAGGCCCCGTGATCCACTTCATGAATTCCCAGGCGGCATCTGGATACTTGGTCTCCCTCCAGACCATCCAGCCATCGGTAGTGATGTAGGAGACTCGCTTCTTCGGTCCACTCGGCTCATGGGTGATGTTCCAATCCCAGGGCATTTGCTCAGGCGTCGCCATATCCCACGGGTAGAAGCCTTCCTGGATTGTGGCACATAAGCCGCTCTTGAAGACTTCGCCGCCCCAGCTCTTTCCGGTCACGAGAGGCTGACCGTAAGACTCATCCACCCAATAACGAACGCGCATCCACTCCGCTGCTTCCTGGGACTCCGGCCGGTCCAAGATACAGTCGGTAGGATCATCCGGGTTCACGAAGCCCCCACCCCACTTGTTCAGGTGATAGAACATCCTCTCCATCGCCCAACTGGGGAAGTTCCCCCCGAACTGCTTGATGGTGCCGTCCGGCTTCCTCTTGATCAGCTTCTTGGCTGCTATGGCCAAGTCGTCCATCGTCCACGTCTCGTCCGGGAAGTCGACGCCGGCTTCCTTGAGGGCATCCTTGTTGTAGTGGAGAAACATGTGGTTGATGTAGCGAGGCAGAGCAGTTAAGAAAGGTGCGCCGAACGTCAGCTTCCAGAAGGCCTTCCACTGCTGGGGGACGAAGTTCTCCTCGATGTACTGTTCCGTCCAGTCCCGTTCCACATAGGGCGCCAGATCCAGAGACTGGCGCTTCTGATAGAACTTGTAGAACCACAATCCCCAGGCCATGATGATGTCCGGGGATGTGCCGGCCACCATGGCTGCGACGGTCCTCTCGAACCAGCCCTCGGGCTGAGGCTCGTAGGAGATGGTGATGTTGGGATGGTCCGCCCGGAACTTCTCGATGGAGATCTTGGCGACCTCCTCGTACTTGCCGGCCCAGTCCGACCACCTGAGCTCTATCTTCTCCGCCGGCTTGGGAGTGGGGGTGATAAGCTTCTCCACCACCACCTGCTTCTCGACCTCGATGACCTTGGGCACCTCCTTCTCGATCACTTTCTCGACTGGGACCTCTTTGACCACCTCCTTCTCGACGATCACCGGCTTCTCGACCGGGACCTCCTTGACAACCTCCTTCTCGATCACCACCGGCGTAGGAGCTGGCGCGCAAGCAGCCAAGATGGCCCCTGTGGCCGCCACCCCGGAGATGCGCAAGAAGTCCCTGCGGTTTAGCTTTCTTTTATCCATTTGTTCCTCTCCTTATCTTTTATCAGGTTTATCAGGGTAGTCACCCCCTATTCACAGCTCAAACACTATCTCCCTTCCTTCACTCAAGCCACGATGACCTCGACATGCTCCGTCAACCAAGCCACTATCTCCTCCGGAGCTCCGTTGTCGGTGATTATAGCTTCCACGCTGCTCAGCGGCACAATGGTGTGAAGGGCACTCTTACCCAGCTTACTGTGATCGGCGAGGACGTAAACTCTATGGGCGGATTGAATTAAGCATTTCTTGCTGTGTGCCTCAATCACATCCGGTACTGTCAGGCCATTGGATACATCTACTCCCTCAACTCCCAAGAACAATTTGTCGGCGCATATCCCCTTCAAAAATTCCCCCACATGGGGACCTATGGTCGCCAATGCACTTCTGGAGAAAATTCCTCCTATCATAAGGATATCAACATTCGTAACTGAGATCAGCTCTAGCAGCACTTGTAAGGAATTGGTCACAACTGTTATACGCCTATCCCGCAGGTGTTTAGCCATCTGCAGAACAGTCGTTCCTGCGTCGAGGATCACGGATTCCCCATCTTTGATCATTTCCGCCGCGGCTTGTCCAATGCGTTTCTTCTCCTCCGGAAATCGCTCCGCCTTGGCCTGGAAGGCAAGGGCAAAGGAGGCCAGACTGGTGGCCATCGCGCCACCGTAAACACGCCTCAGATGCCCCCTATCCTCAAGCCAATCCAAATCCCGCCTTATAGTCATCTCTGAGACGTTGAACTTCTTGGAGAGGACCGCCACGCTGGCTGTACCTTCGTGGTTCAGATATTCAAGGACAGCCATCCGCCTTTCGCTCCGACGCATCATGCCTCCTTGGCCTTGCTAGCTTATTTTGATTAATTATACCACTTTTTCTCCCTTTTGTCAAGTATTTTGGCAATTTTCTGTTTGATTCGAACACATTAAACAATACCAGATCCTGCCAGAAGGTATGCATGCCAATTTCTCTCCGCTTCCGTACCGCTGTGCCATCCTGACCAGGTCGGCTGCCTCCGCCAGGTCAGGGCTTGGGGAGCGATTCTGGCCCTGGGCATGCCCTTGATCTCAGAGGTGGGATTCTCCTCAATGAAGCCTTGTCGCCCAACGGCAGAGCTTCTTGATGACCGCCAGGCGGCCGTTGACCGTCTGGAGGTAAGCCTTGTACTCCCCGACGTCGATGGGGGTGGTGGCCTCCAGTTTGAACGCCTGGCCATTGGTGCCCTCGAACTATGCGGCGAAGTGCTTGAGATCGGAGAGGTAGCTTCCGACATTGACTTTTGGGCATGGTTCAGGTTAGATTGACAAATTGCCGATTGGTCATCTATGTGCGATAATCGGGTTCTCGAAGACCAGGCACAAGGAGATGACCGATGGGGGCACGACGGGATGATATTGGGGGCGAGCAGCGTGCCCAGATTGTGATTGAAGTCTTGTCTTCCCACCGACCGTGGGGCACGGTGTCAAAGCTGGCCTAGGAGCATGGGGTTACGCGCCAGACCATTTATGACATTGCCGATGCTGGGAAGCGGATTCTGAGTGAAGGGCTGGAGTCGGGACCTCATGGCCCGCAACCGGCTGAGAAAACGGTCTGGGTAGACCGTAACCGGCTGACACGAAGCACGGTTTGTTGACAGAGGCAGGTGTCAGTCAACGGGATGTGTCCTTCTGTCTGAATGAGATACTGGATACCCCGCTGTCGCCCAGTTGGGTCACTGCGGAATTGGCGAAGGTCGAGGAAGAGGCGGCGGTGGTCAATGGGCAATGGGGACCGGAGGTGAAGGAAACCCTGTCTGGAGACGAAATCTTCTCCCACGGCCAACCGAACCTCTTGCTGGTAGGCAACGATTCGTTGTACATCTACGCCTTGACCCGCCAACCGATGTGTGATGGGGAGACGTGGGGCTGTGTGCTGCTGGATGCTCCAAGCGGCGATCAGTTTGCCAGTGATGCGGGCAAAGGATTGGCAGCCGGGGCCCAGATGGCCGGGGTCCGAGTTCACCAGTTGGACTGGGACCATCTGCTGCGTCCCTTGTGGGGCCAGGTTGCTCGGTTGGAGCAGCAAGCCTATGCTGCTTTGGAAGCAGTGGAAGAACGGGCGGCCAAGTTCGACCAAGCCCACACCGCCAAGCGGCTGAAATGTCATCTGGCGGCCTGGGAGCGGTTGAGCGCCGAGGCGGAGGAAAAGATCGCCCGCTACGATGCGCTTTATGCCACTGCCCAACAGGTAGACGCACAGTTTGCGTTGATTGACCTGGAAACGGGTGAGTTGCGGGACCCGGTGGCGGGTGCCGAATGCCTGCGCCGGCTGGGCCAGCAATTGCAGACCTGGACCGGCCGTATCTACCAGAAGCTGAGTAGCAGCCTCATTCACCTCGCCGAGGGGTTATTTGCCTACTGGCCGGTACTGGCCCAGGCCCTGTCTCCGCTGGTAGAGCAGTGGGGTGCCCCCGCCATTCAAGCCCTGGCTCGGATTTGGCAGATCGAAGCAGGCGAGAAGCGCCATCCCTTGCCTTTGATGGAACGCCAAGCCCGTCACCTCCAATGGAGCGAGAGCCTGGATGCGGCCATTGCCCTGTTGGAGCCAGAGCAACTCTGGAAAGCCTGGGAAGCGGTGAGCGAGGTACTGGGACGCTCGTGGCGCGGCAGTATGCTGGCCGAGTGCGTGAACAGTCTGCTGCGCCCGATCCTGGATCGACGTAAGCACACCGACCAGGGTTGCCTGGAGTTGCGTCGCTTTCTGCATAACGTGCGTTCCTTCAAACGTGGCAAGCGGGCTGGTCGTAGCCCTGCTCAGTTGGCAGGGCTTGATGTACCAGACGACCCACTCACCTTACTGCTCGAGTTTAGACAAAGTGCCACGGGCTCGCCGGGTGCCGAGATGAACAAGGTTCCTTAACATCTATGAAAGGGTTTGTCAAGTCGCCGTCTGACAGGGGTGTATTCAGTGTCTATGATCCTTGTGCATTCCATAGGCACTCCCTGCCTATCAATGGATAGGCTTCTGAGGCAACCCAGCATGCTCAACGGTGGGGTCTCTAAGGACCAAGGTTCATACATCTATCCGTGCTCGCCAAGCGGCACACATCATACCGGTGGGGGTCGGGTCGCTCAATCAATCGAAGGGTCTCTAAGGACCATGTTAAAGTTGGAGCTAACCCGACTGTCCCTCGGTGCTCTCGCGGTAAGGCTCTTGGCGGATGAGCATGTGGTAGATGATGGTCAACAGCTTCCTGGCTGTGGCTACCCGAGCTGTCTTCTTACCATGACGCCCTTTGATGCCCTGGTAGTAGCGGCTGAGCCGAGGACGCACCTACAAGCATGGATCGCGGCTTCAACCGTAATCCATCTCAACCAGGGGGATCCCTCCTTAGTGATCCGCCCATGACGGGCCACCTCACCGCTCTGATAGGTAGAAGGAACCAAGCCCGCATAGCTGCACAGGTGCTTGGAATCTGGGAAACGGTGGATGTCACCCACTTCCGTGAGAATCAGCAGCGCCGAATAGGTCGCCACACCAGGAATGGTGGACAACAATGCGACATTCGCTTTCAGCTCAGGGCGGGCCTCGATGAAAGGGGTGATTTGCTCCTCGCTTACCTCAATGCGCTGAGAAAGGGCATCAATGAGGGCCAGATGGTCGGCCAGAATAGCTTGGCTGACCGAATCCAACTGCGAGGCCACTTCATCCAGGAAGGCTCTTCCCTGCTTGCCGAAGAGATCGCTCACCGGTGATCGAATGCCCTTCTGGGC
>Ga0172366_10005310_pt1 | contig 10122 bp, 20 predicted proteins | sample LakKivSesite69cm_FD_114533 | JGI IMG/M metagenome (GOLD analysis project Ga0172366, IMG submission 114533) | Sediment microbial communities from Lake Kivu, Rwanda - Sediment site 69cm | ecosystem: Environmental > Aquatic > Freshwater > Lake > Sediment | place: Rwanda: Western Province, Lake...
CTGCCTTGGTTACCGTGGGAGACAACTAGAACTTTTTGAGAGACAACTACCACTTTTTTGAAAGGAGGGGGACGTCAGCTAGAACTTTTTTAAGGCGGTAACATATGTCAAACATTGTGGCTTGGCTATGGCAGTAATGGAAGTAGAGAGAAATGGGTAGGTTAATCATTGCAGAAAAAGAAGAGGCTGCTGAGGCAATAGCCGCAATCCTCAGCGGCGACAGCCAAGAACGGCGCAGGTTCAACGGGGAGGTCACCTACTTCGTCTTTGGCGATAACGTGGTCGCCCCGGCAAGGGGACATCTAATCCACCCAACACTGGTTGGCTACAGGGGTGTGCATCGCCTTGTTGAGCTCCCCTTGACCGAGGTTACCTGGCACCCACACAAAGCTGATGTGCCGCGGCTAAAGGCGATAAGGAACCTGGCACAGAGCTACAGCCAGATAATAGTTGCCACCGACTTTGACCGTGAGGGTGAGGTCATCGGCTACAACATAGTTAAAACCCTGGGCATAGATAAGCCCGGTGAGATCACCAGGGCATACTTCAGTGCCCTCACTGAGCAGGATGTCAGGGGTGCCTTTGCTGCAGGGGCTGGCCCGCAACATTGCTGACCTAATCATCGGGCTTAACCTGACCAAGGCACTCACTTTACTATATAAGCGAGAGTTCACTAGGTTGAGCCAGGCGATAAGCCTCGGCCGCGTCCAGTCACCACTCCTGCAGTTCCTGAGTAGCAGTACCGGCGTCCGGTTCAATGAATCCTGTGCCGTCGAAACGCACGATAGAGAATGGCTTGAGCACCACATCCTGGTCGACGGCCACTACTACGAGACAAGGGCACTGGCTGACCACGAGAGAGACCAGGAAATCACCGAGGTTACCGTGGACGACATTGACTGGGAGACCTCGGAAATACCCCAGGCGGAGAAGCTGTTTAACACCAATGACATCATGAGCGCCATCAGGATTTCCCCCAGCGCCCTGATGGATACCCTGGAATCACTCTATCTCAAGGGGTGGGCAACCTACCCCAGGACAGAGAGCAGATACATCGAAGATTAGAGTCGCTGGAGAGGACCATCCGCCGTTTTCAGGAGCTGCTGGATGAATTTAGTTACACCTACTGCCCGATAGCCGATGAGGTGGACAAAAAGAAGCAGGCAATCGTCCTCACTGAGAGGGGGATTGAGGCCTACCATACCGACCTGATGCGGGGTCGGGAGAAATTCGTGGCCGGTGTCATCCTAAACCAGATGATCAGGAGCTTCGCCTGCCCACTGGAGAAGGAGACAACCTCTGTCGACTTCAAGCTGCCTAATGGCGAGTTAGTAACCTTTGAGTGGTCTGAGGAAATACCCGATCTGGATAGGCTCGCCATCCGTCGCCATGATTGCATAACAAGACCAGACTTAGAAATAGGTAAAACCTACCCGGTGTTGAGAATGCCAAAGAAAATCGAGGCAGTATCAAGCACCTACCCCCTCTATTACCGGGTCGTCACAACCTATAACGACACTGAGCTTGTAGAATGGATGGCAGAACAGGAAATAGGCACTGAGGCCACCCGGGCTACCTTCCCCAATGTATTGAGGGCCCGACACTACTCTACGGAGTCAAACCTGACCACTGTGCTCGGTGAAGAGGTGGCCAAAATAATAAAGGACATCGAACTCGATGTTGGGCTTACCCGGGAGACGGAGCAGCTTATTCACTGTGTCCGCTCTCTGGATAACCTGCCTGAGTTCCAGGAATCCATACTGGGCAAGACATCACTATTTCTGTCTAAGCTAACCCACTCGCCAGAGATTGACCTGAGATGCCCAAAAAGCCACCGGGCAGAGCTGATCAATACCAAAGAGGGGCTTTTCCTCCTCTGCCTGGGGTGTGGGGGTAAGTTCTACCGGATATGAGAAGGAGGCAATCATAGCAATGAACGAAGAAGAGGCGCTTTTCAGGGAACAATTGAGATGGCTTCGGAGTCTAGCTAATAGAGTGGGTCTTTTATACCAAGGGGAGCAGAGTATATTTAGCCGATGGCCGGAGACTCAAGCGCTGGCAATATAGAGGGTCCGGGTTACCAGTTGGCTGCTAAACTTGTAATATATGAGGTGCTAGCATGTGGGCAACTAAACTTGGAAGTTTTCAAAACTCCACCATTCACCGGCTTTCCACCAACAGACGACGAGATGATTGAAGTCCTGTTGCAGCAAGAAGAGAAACGCTTAAAAGAGCTATTCGACCCGCTAGAGGTTTGGGCTCGGGTAACAATGCCCATAGTAAAGTCCGAATTAGAAAAGATAGAACGCATAATGGTTGAGCGAGGCTTTCGGTTATCGAAATGGGACAAACCAAAGTCTCAGAGAAATGGAAGCCGGGCAGAACTAATCAATATCAGTAACGGGCTTTTCCTCCTATGCTCGGGGTATACATGATTTCAAATACGAAATAGATACGATTTTGGGGCTTGACAAAATAGCGACGCTGTATTAGGCTATTAGTGAATTCTCCTCGCCGTTCGCCCCTTCGGAGGCGAATTGGCGAGGTTTGTTTTAGGGGTCTGGTCGATGTCTTCTGAAAGGTTGGTTCTGTTTATTGATGCACAGAACTTTTACCACGGGGCTCGTCAAGCATTCTTCAACGAATCAGACTGGCACATATATGGTCAGTTTGATCCTGTAGCACTGGGAGAATTGCTTTGCTCTCGTGCCCCAGTAGGTAGGACTCGGCTGCTCCATCAGGTGCGAGTCTATACTGGCAGGCCAGACTCAGAGAAGGAACCTAGCACTTATGCAGCCCACATGAGACAATGCGCTACTTGGGAGAAGGCGGGTGCGACCGTAATTCACCGTACACTACGATACCCTGCCGACTGGCCAGATAGTAAGGCTCAACAGAAGGGTATCGATGTAGCTCTTGCGATAGATTTCGTCACTTTCGCTATTGATAACAAATACGATGTCGGCGTCATTGCTTCCACTGACTCCGACCTAAAGCCGGCACTGGAATTCGTCTATCGCCGTTATACAACAGTTCGGTGCGTCGAGGTAGCTGCTTGGAAAAGCACGATGGCCCCAAAGAGATTGAGTATTCCAAAGGCTCACATTTGGTGTTATTGGCTCGATAAGAGCGACTATGACTCCCTTGTTGACTTAACTGACTATAGCGTTTGAGGCGAGATTACTGCTGTCGATACACCGTGTCGGGACATTCGGGTAATCTTTCATCACCTCAAGGGTAGATAGGCAATCCAGATGGCTGGCCGCAGGTATCGCATTGACCAATCTGTGACCCACACGCTCCTCAAGGGGGTTCCAGCCCTTAGGCACGCAGACATGACGTCTATCTCCCGTCCCTCAGGCGAAGTAACGGGTCGGTGTGCCGAAAATACCTTATTTGGGGGTGGTTGTTCAGGGGTGGCAACTGTCGCCAGCGGCTTCCACTGGTTTTACGGTAAAACCAGTCAGGGCGATCCCGGTTGCCATTAAAAAGCGAGCTCTTGCCTCAGATAGAGGACTGTGCCTGCTACAGAGACAAGGTCACAATGGTTAGCTTGACCCTCTTATATGGTAGTTCTCAATAGACCTGCTTTACCCACCTAATCTTGGTTTCCCTGTCTTCCATTATAACATAGCCTGACTTTGCGAAAGGATGCTCCTCCACCAAGACTGCTCGCCTTTCCATCTCAGGCGATATTGGATAGACGGTTTTCATCTCGGGGTCGTCGGCGTGCCAGCCTTTGAGGTTGTGATATCCCACTATCAGGGGCAGAGGCTCAGCACCAAGAGTGGTGAAGAGGTTAGGCTCCAGGTTATTAACACCAGCCCAAGCCTTGCTCAGCTCATCGCACCAGAAGTCTGGCAGTGGATTTTTAAGCATCCCCCGAAACTCCGGTTCCTCGGCATCAATATAGGTAAATTCTTTCGGGTTCTGCCCCATATCAGTAAGTGCCTCAAACCTCTCCTTCGCTTCTGAAAGCAGCATAAACCACCAGCTATCTTTTGAGCCGTGCTGGATCTGGCGATGTGATGGCTCTTTAATCAAGATAACATCTACCCCGCGGAGTATCCGAGAGCCAACATCAGAGGAGGCGTGGAAGATAAAGAGGATTATCTGGTTGCGCTGGCGAGAGAGGGCGACATAACCCTTGACCATCTCCTCCAGCTTCTTCTGCCCGGCGGGGAGCATAGTCGTGCCTTCATCAATGATGATGACGGCATCCGATAGTCTGGGCACATCGTCCAATCCCCTTATGACAAAGCTCTGGGGGAGAAGGTGCTGGCGTTCCCTGGGCAGGTTAATTACGACAGGGAGGAGGTTGTGGCGTTTTGCGTTGTCATCACACAGCCAGTAGGCCAGGGCGCTCTTGCCAAAGCCTTTTCTCCCCAGGATGACGGAGACGGTTTCAGGCTTGATGATTTCCTGCCATTTGACAGCTTGTTCCTCTTTATCGTCCTTCATCCCCATCTTCTTCAGGAACTCACTTACATCGTCTTTCTTTTCTTCCATTTTACCCCCCTTTCACTTTAGCTGGCTACTCCAGCCAGTATGTCCACAATGGTAAAAAGGTCAACATTCCTGCCGGTCAGCTCCATAGGATATCTCTGGATGAAGGCTTTCAGGTCTTCCTCGGCGATGTGCCAGCAAGCTGAACCCTTATTGGTTGGTTTTGTCCCGTGATGCCAGCTTGCTTTTAGCTGTCCAGCATCAATGCGCTGTCGGACCCACTTGTGGTCAACACCAAGGATTTCACAGACTTCCTTCTCGGTAAACCAGCCATCCCTCACTCGACCATTACCGAGTTCACCCCACGCCCCATCATTTTGGCTACAGTGTTTGGAGCATATCGGTGGATTAGTTGCCCTAGCCTCCCGTCCTCCTCTGGCGACCAGCCGTTGCGGTGAACCTTGGCTAACCCCATCATCTGAACCTGACCTTTTACCGCCCACTTGGTAATACCGTTGCCAAGATAGCGGGCTATGGCTTCGGCACTGGCGTTAGTGCCTCTATAGTCCCGCCTCACAACTTCTCGTTCCTCATCAGTCCAGTGGTGCATTTTATTTCTCTTTCGTTCCTATCTGGCAGACCTGCTCAAGGGTATTCTCCGCCGACCTCATATTACCGTTACTGCTCTCCACAATGAACTGGATGTGTTTCGGGTCAGGGGTTATCCCTATGTTCTGGCAAATAAACTCCAGCTTCTTCTTTACCTGCTCTGGCTTCAGCTTGGTGAAAGGGTAGAGCTGACATCTTGACGATATGGTGTCGGGTATCTTCTCAAAGTGGGTGGTGCAGAGGATAACCACCAGATGGGGTGGCGGTTCCTCAAGTAGTTTAAGCATCCCGTTCCACGCTGGCTCGGTAAGTTGATGGCACTCGTCTATGATATAGACCTTGCGGTTTCCCATTGGTGCTAGGTAGGCACGGAAGGCTAGTTCCTTAACATCATCAATACCTCTAAACCTAGCCCCGTCTACCTCAATGACATCCCAGTGGCTACTCTTTTTTATTGCCTCACAGGACTGGCACTGCCCGCAGGGTTCGCCATCCCCGTTTAGGGAGTAGCAGTTGAGGCACATCGCCAGTATTCTTGCTGTAGTTGTCTTGCCAGTACCGGATGCACCAAAGAATAGATAGGCGTGGTGGTACTGTCCGGTCAGGGCTTGGTTTTTCAGGATTTGAGTTACCTGCTCCTGACCGAGAACATCGGCAAACTGGTGAGGTCTATACTTATTGTAGAAGCTCACCTTCCTCCTCCTCATCTTCTACAGGGTTATCCAGCAAGCTCAACTGCTTTACCCCTACTGGCTCTAGTTCTGGCTCACTAGGAGCGGTTTCTACGAGTTTTGGCTGCTCGGTTCGGACTATTTCGTCGTGGGTAACTATCTCCACCTTCTCCATCCCGTTTTGCCTCAACTCGTTGGCAGTTTTCTCAAAGCTGTTTATACCCTCTTGTAGCTCCTCTTTAGTTTTGGCATAGCTACTGCCCCACATTCCCCCAAACATAAAGGGGTTAGGGTAAGGCACGATATTGATACTCGTATTCAGGTCATAGATAAGACCATTTGCTGTTTTCACGGGAGTAATCTCCAGACGAGCGTAGCTCTTTTCTTTGTCCATTCGCCACGCCTTCTTTGCTTCCTCAAAGCACTTGGGGCAGGCTTTGTGTGTTCTTGTAATCAGTGTAAATATCCCTCATATCCCGTGTCGGCATAACCTCGCCACAATCGCATTTAGTCAGGCTCACCGGCTCAAAGCGGTACTCTCAACATAGTCAGGCAGGTTAGGTAGCTTTTCAGTTTCAATAACCACCGCCTTTGCCTGCTCTAGTGGTTCTAGGATGGGCTTGACAATCTCCTCTACCTTGTCGGCAGCCTCTTTAACCTTTAGCGCACTCCATCTTATTGGCATAGCTCACCCCCGTAATACTTCTGCCACACCTGCCCCGCCTGAAAGGCAAGAATACAGCAGGCAAAGGCAGGATACTCGTCCAGCATATTCTCAAAGAGGGTATTGAATACCTCTTGCCAGTCCTCGGGTACGGCGATTCCGTCCTGCTCTAACCTCTGGCTAAACTCCTCTATTCGTGAGTTCAAAGTCCCCTGTTTGAGAAACCTGTCAATATCCTCAAAGGTTTGCTTTTTATCCCACTTCTCCTTCTTTTCCATTCCAGCCTACCTGTATGGTGAATTGACAAGCTCATCAATATAGACATCAAGAACATCCCAACTGATGCCGATAGAGCAATCCTGCTTGTGGTCTACACTGTCTAATATCTCCTGAGCTTCTTTCTGTGTAATGGTGATACCCCTCTCCTCGGCTCTCCCGATAACATCTTCCTCGCCCCAAATAGCGACAGCGATATGCTCATTGGGCTTGTATCCGTTTAGCCGGTGTTCAATTACCTCTTTTACTGTCGGCATCTTTGACCTCCTGCTCTGGTTGTTCTGGTGGATAGTGAGCCTCAAGATAGGCTTGAAACTCCGCTTGCTCCTTTGATAATGGTATACCCAAAGCCCTCATCACGGCATAAAGGGTAAACCTAGTGCCTTGTGTTTGTGCTATAAATAGTTGACCAGACTTGCTCATTTTACCCACCTATCCTGAATAGAACTGTGCCATCGTAGTCATAACCTTTGTCTAGACAGTATGGGCAGTATAGGTACTCTGGAATGTTCTCCAGACCTGAATTATGCACCAGCGTAGCCCCGCACTCTGGACAGGTATCAAACTCCTGCTCCTGACAACCAAAGCAAAGTTCCTGCTCCTGTTCTTCCTGAGAAGTCAGGTCGTTGCCACACTCTCTACATCTAGGATAAGTTGCCATAGATAACCTCCTCAAAACAGCCATTCTCTTTGCAGTCGCTAATCAGTTTTGGTAGCTCCTCTGGTCTAGCATAACGCCAGTGGCATTGGGCGTGTCCAGTATCCTCAATACAATCGTATTTCCAGAGGTCAACAAAGGTCTGGCAGTCCTCACAGTAGATATAGTCCTTTGTGTTCATTCCAAATACTCCTCGTAACCGCCTTTTATCCAACCTTGTGTCGGCTGTTTTAAGCTCTTGACTGGCTCAAGCTCAAAAAGTTCTCGTTCCTCGTTTACCTCTTTTAAGCTGGCTAGTTGTGTAACTGTGTTAATTCTGAAGCCACAGTCTAGGCAGATACCAGTTACCGCATCAAATGGCTTCCAGTCGCTATAACAAATCATCTTGCCACCGCACCTAGAGCAGACAGTATCGTAACTACACCCACTCATAGTAGCCTCCTGAAAGTCGGGAAGCGGAGCTTTCCGTCCGGCGAAAGCTCTAAATACCTGACCTCGCACTTTAGCTCTGGTCTAACCCAAAACTTGACTGGTCTACCTATATCGGCAACCGAAAACTTAACTAGGTCGGCTCGGTCAACTTTCATCGGCTCTAGCAAGTAAAGCATCATCTTTAGCTGGTCTTGGCTGAAGCCACTGCCGACATTACAGACATATACCAGCTTGTCGTCTACCCTCTCCCCCAGTATCAGGCTACCAAATGTGCTACTCCTCTCGTTTTCCCCTTCTGTTACCCCGCAGATAAGGTAGGTAGCCTCTTTGAAGTTCTTGACCTTCAGCCAGCTATCTGACCGCTTGCCTTCAAGGTATGGCGAATACATATACTTTGCCATTATCCCTTCAAGACTTTTCTCTTTGGCTTGGTCAAAGAGGCTCTGTCCGTAGCCCGTCTGCCAAGACAGAAACCTTGCGTAGTAGTCTTGGGCAAAGACAGAGTTCAGGATCGCCTTCCTCTCAATTAGAGGCTTTGCCTTGATGCTCTCACCCTCAAGATAGAGGATGTCAAAGACAAAGTAGATAGCAGGATATTGAGTCTGGGCGATCCTTATGGCTAGAGGCTTCTCCTGATGGATGCGGTGCTGGATAGCATTAAAGTCTCTCCCCACAATCTCCCCATCAAGGATACAGGGCTTTGTTACCTGCTTGTGTAGCTCGGCTAGTTCGGGAAACTTGTGAGTAATGTCAGAACCGCTCCGACCTTGTAGCAAGGTTTGGCGGTCAAGGATAGCGATACACCTTACCCCGTCTAGCTTTTGCTCATAGAGCCAGTCCTTGCGGTCAAGGGCTGTCTCATTACCCGTCTCGGCTAACATTGGTTTTATCATTGGGCACTCTCCACGATAACCTCTAGCTCATCGGTATCGGGAAGCTCCTCACCACACTCATCGCAGTAATAGACTACGATAGCATTATCACGCTCGCTCCACTCCCAGTTGCTACCATTCCAGTAAAGTAGGCTTTCCTCTTTTACGCTTATGGTGTCGCTCTCTATACCGCAAGATGGACACTTAATCTTTTGAGGTATTAACCCCTCCATCTTTAGGTGTCTCAATTTGTCTACTGCCATCTTTTACCTCGTTTAGCCTCATCAGGCTAGGCTTTACCTAGCTAGAGGGGCTTACGCCCCTCTTTCGGCTTGCAGGCTTGGGTTAGCTGGCAGGCTTGTCCTTCCCTCGCAGGGGAAGGGCTACCGTGTTCCATCCCCAAGCCTAGCTCTTTGTGCCTACGGTACTTAGGCTCTGGAGTAGTGCCTCAGCCACATCGGGAATTGGTGGCTTCTCGGCTGGTGCGGTGATTACCTCGCCAGTCAGCTTTGCCTCAATCAGCCTCTCTAGTGCCTCTCGGTATTCATCGTGGTACTTGCCAAGCTCAAAGTCGCCTCTCATCTTATCTACCAGCATTAAGGCTAACTCCATCTCCTTGTCGGATATGGCAACTGCTCTCGGCTTTAGCTCCTCATAGGGTCGTAGCTCATCAGCATAGTGCAGGGTGTGGAGTAGCATTACCCCGTCATAAGGTCTTATTGAGGCTAGATGCTCCCTCTCCCGATAGGTTAGCTTGGCGATTGCTACAAGGTTAGCCTTCTCCATAGCTGTCAGGAATAGGCTAAAGGCTTTAGCCCCAGTGTCCTCGCAGGTCAGGAAGTAGCAGGCGTCAAAACACCTAATATCTATCCTGCTCCGGTCAGTGAACTCTACTACCTCTATGGTCTTGAGGGTGCGTAGCGGTAGCGACTGAAAGTCGGCTTCCTCAAGGATGATATACTGCTCTTTGTTTAGCTCGTATCCCTTGACTAGCTCCGTAGCCTCAACATTTCTCTCACACTTAGGACAGAACTTGGGCATCTTTATTCTGGTCTGGCAATCCCTGTGTATCTGGTGAAAGCTAACTCGGTTGTCATCGGTTGCCGAGAATAGCTTGGCTGGTATGGCTACCATACCAAAGTTGATGCTACCCTTCCAGATTGACCTCAATCGTTATCACCTCCTTTCTGCTTCTAATTTCAGCTTGGGTTTTACCAAGTCGTAAAGCTCATCTTCAGTAAGTTCACAGCTTTCGCTATCGCCAGTCCACTCAAGGCGGTCAAATTCGCCTGTCTCATAGTAGGCAAAGCTGATATACCACTTTTTATCGTCTATTGCCTTATGTAGACTGGTCAGCTTGCGTATTCTCATAGCTTAATACCCTCTATTAGTTCCGTGTGCTTTGGGCAAGGCTTTACACCCTCAATTCCCCCCCCTGGGTTGGTGGGGTGTTGCGGTCCTTGTTGTGTCCCCAAATTTCTTCCCTTGTAGTTA
>Ga0172366_10005311_pt1 | contig 10118 bp, 9 predicted proteins | sample LakKivSesite69cm_FD_114533 | JGI IMG/M metagenome (GOLD analysis project Ga0172366, IMG submission 114533) | Sediment microbial communities from Lake Kivu, Rwanda - Sediment site 69cm | ecosystem: Environmental > Aquatic > Freshwater > Lake > Sediment | place: Rwanda: Western Province, Lake Kivu...
GAAGAATTGACCGAACAGTTTGTTTAAATACCTTCTTGAAAACGTGATCATCCCTTTCCTTTCCTGAATTTTGCAAATCGTTCCATTTTGTTTAGCATGTGACTGGAATATTTCTCGAACTCCAAGACGAGGTCCTCAACCTTGTGGGTGAAATAATTATACGCTACGAGCGTCGGGATCGCAATCGTGAGTCCAACCACTGTCGTGATCAGTGCTTCCGAAATCCCGCCGGAGAGCGATTGGGTCTGGCCCAATCCTTGTTCCGTGATGACGCGGAAGACCTTGATCATGCCCAAGACCGTTCCAAGCAAACCCAAGAGAGGAGCGATTCCCGCCACGGTCTCCAGAATAACCAGGCCCTTTTCCAGGGTTCGGGCTTCCTGCCGACCTTGATCCACAATGGCTTCCCGGATTTCCTCTTTTGAAAGTCCCCGATTGTTTAAACCCACACGAACGATATTCAAGAACGGCCCGTTATGGTGATGCAAACTGTTTAAGATGACTTCCACATCTTCTGGTTTCTTGATGCCTTCCAAAAGTGCGAGAACTTCGGGTCGCAGAATCCTCTTGCGGCGGAGAAAAAAGGATCTCTCAAGAACAACAGCCAAACTCACCACAGAAGTAAGAAGAAGAGGAATCATGCAAATTCCTCCCTTTTGAATCATATCCCATAATCCTGACATCGCATCTCCAATTATAGATTATCGGCTCAGAACAAAATAGTAAAATTTTGCAGTAACTTCCAGATATTTTTCAGGAAAGTCTTCCGGCAACGGCCAGAAAGGAGAAGAGATTTCAATGGCTTTCCTGCTTGTCTCGACCAGGGCTTTCTGCCCTTCATAGTCCAACACCTCTGGTCCTTCCAAATGGCCGTCAGGATAAATACGAAATTGAAGAATATTTTTACCTCCAAAACCAAGTTGCGTAAAAGCAGGAGGAGGATAGATGTTTCGCTCGATACGCCTTTTCAGTTCCAAAATATAAGGCGCAAAATCCCAGGCATAGGTGTTAAAACTAAGACCACCCACATCCGGCACACTGAATTCCTTTTGTTTGTAAACGGACGGTTGAGATGCTTCCGAGGCCTCTATCTGCCCAAGCAGGACGCTTCGGCTGAACTCGGACGATTCGCTTGTCCTCTGGATCCCACGCGTGTAGACATCTTCCCTGCGCGAAGTCTGGACCTCCACCCGATCCTTCGCTGCATTTTTGCCCTCTCCTGTTTCTGCGGAAATACTTTTGGCTTCGATGAAGCCTTGAGAATAGGGTTCTCCCCTGTCCTCCATTCTGCTCTCCTGTTGGTCTCTTGCCAACGCATTTTTATCAGACAGAAGGTCGGCCTTTTCCGGCGGTGTTTCCGTTTGACTTTCTTCCGGCGTTTCAACAATTTCAAAAGCGATTCTTCTTTCCGGCTGTACCATTTGTGTAGCCGGCAGTGGAAAAATCCGGATCTCTCCCCATCGGGCATAAAAAAGGAAAAAGAAAAGATGGAGCAGTCCCGAAAGCCCAATTGCCCAGATCAGTCTGTGCTCTTTTAAGAAATGGATTCCTGTATCCACGTGATATAATCCTCAGAACCGCCGATAACTGGCAGAGCAATGATTTCGGGAACTTCGTAACTGTGAAGTTCTTTAACGCGTCGTACGATCTTTTTTAATACGCGCTGGCGACTCTTGAGTACCAGAAGCACTTCGTTTTCTCGGCACAGTTCTCCCTTCCAATGAAAGAGAGAGTGCATCGGTGGGAGGATGTTCACACAGGCAACGAGTCTTTCTTCCACCAGCGTTTTTGCGATTCCTTCCGCCTCTTTGGTTGAAGACGCGGCCACCAAAAGAACGATTCCATCGTGCATTGTTATCCATCCACTGACAATTTTTTATTGGATACGGCAAACGCATCCCCGCCCAGATGATGAAGCCCTTCTCCACCACTTTTTTCAACCATCCACGTATCCACGAAAAGATCCCCTTCTGCCCACGCGTTGACGATCCGACCTATGAAAAAAGTATGATCCCCGACTTTTATGTGATTTTCAAGTCGGCATTCCAGATGGCCAATACATTCCAAAATAAGCGGTGGGGAAACGGCTTTGGAGGCCAAAGGCGTCAGGTGGGCTTTTTTGAATTTGTCTGCCTCCTTTCCAGAAATTTTTCCGCAAAGCAACACCTTTGAAGCCATCGCAGCAGAAGGAACATTCACAACGAACTCTCCACCCTCCAATATCAGTTTGTGGGAATAATGATTTTCGCTGATGCTTATGCCGACTCGAGGCGGATTCAGGCACAGCGGTGTGATCCATGCAACGGCGATGATATTGGGACGGCTGCCTTTCACTTGGGAAGTGACCAGAACAACCGGACCGTGATTGACCAAACGATGGGCCTTTGAAAGAGGAATTTTTTTTTTCATTTTTTCCCTCCGTTGTGGATTCGATAACCTAACAAACGTACTTGCCGTTGGCGCATCAAACTACCCCTTCTTGAAGGAACCTTCCTTATCATGTATCGTAAAAAACAGTACATTTTGTCCTTATTTCGGAGTTTGAATGAAAGGCTTACGAATTTCTCTTGTTGCATCGGTTGCCGTTCATTTGCTTCTCCTCACGCTTCTCTTTCACATCCGAGGAGATAATACCCCTCCAAAACGAACAATCGCTTTTATCCTGACAACAAAAACTCCTGAAGTCCTACCCCAGAAAAAAGTATCTTCCTCTACTCTTAAACCATCGAAAGATCAAGCACACATCCATAAAATGGCCACGCCTCCCATTTACGAGAAACCAAATCCACCCTCTCACCCTCTGAACGATCTAAACTGGAAAGCTTTTGTTCAAAAAAACGAAAAAAAACAACTCCTCTTATCGGAACAGCCTTCTTTTTCTCCTCAAAAGAAAACCCAACAACAACGAAATCCTCGTTTGGTTCAAATTCCTGAAACAATGAAAAATCTGCCCCCTCCCAGAGACGACGTCGCAGAACAAGTGCAGAAATGGATCAACGGAACCATTTATGCGATGGCTCCTGTCCAGGCCCCTGCCCCCAAAGAGATAAAAACAACCCCCCACTTTGATTTCCTGCCCACAGAAGCACAGATTGATGCTCTAAACATCATCTATAAAAAGGGCAAAGCAACCCAAATGGACATCTATGCCCTTCTCAGTACAGATCAGCCGATCACAGCCGAAGGATTCGATCAAGAACTTGAGGAGCTGGTAAACAAAGAATTTCTCACAAAGAAAAAAATTTCCCCAGAAAACACCTTCACGATCGCTTCACCTTTCTTTGTCCTGCCCATTGAAATGAGTAAAACAAATCGTCTCAATCCTGTCTATCTTTTCAAACCCAATGTAGATAAAAATAAAATCATGACCTATCTTCAAGCACGACTCTTCCTTCTCCAAGAAAACCTTCGTTCTTCACCCACTGATTCGGCAATTTTGAATCCTCAAATTCAGAGCTTGCACAAAAAAATCCAAATTCTGTTACAGTAAACGATCCATAAATTACTCCTAAAAATGGCGGAATGAAAATCCCGCCGCGTAACGACGACACGTGAAGTGACCGATCGTTTTCACAACCAGACTATCCAGATACACGCTGCCGGAAGTTACCGCATTCACGACTTTTCAGACGATCCTTACTCCTCACGTTACTTTTTGCCAATAATTTTTCTCATCATTTCTATTGCATTTGTATTCTGTGGATTCAATTCTAAGGACTTTGCATAGTTCTTAATTGCAAGCTCCCTTTCTCCCTTTTTCATATAGGCTTCCCCAAGACTATCATAGACATTGGAATCTTCTGGGTACATTTCAACATTTAATTTAAAAATCTCAATCGCTTCATCTATCCTGTCCATCCCAAGCAAGTGATACCCCAATCTATTCAGTTCACGTATCCTAAAGTCATAATCGTCCGGAGATTTTTCCTTCAATTCATGATACTGCATAATCGCTGATGCTATATCGTGTACAGTTAGTGTCTTATACAATGCTTCAGCAATTGACTTTTTTGGCAGGTCGGAAGGTTTACCATAAAGAATATTGATAATTCCAACGGTCATTCTGTTCAGATCCGTTCCCCCTGTATTGTTCAAAAGAACAATCATGTGTTTATCTTGAACCAATCTGGTGATTAATGTTACAAATCCATTAATTCCCCCGCTGTGTGCAACGACCAGCACGCTGTCTTTCGAATCGGCAAGGGCGATTTTTCTGACACTCCATCCATACGCGTAATTATTGAGAAAGGGTGTGAACATCATTTTCATATATTTTTCAGAGAGCAGTTCTCGTTTATATAAAGCCTGATCCCACAAGTAGAGGTCTTCGACTGTCGAGTATAAAGCACCGGCAGCAAAGGGAAGTGACATGTCAATATACGGGGTGTTTTGGTATCCATCAAAGGTTTTTTCATACCCACCTGCACGGTTTGCTATAATAGATTCGTGGTGATCATAGCCTGTGTTCTTCATATTTAAAGGATCGAGAATTCTCTCTTTTAAAACCGCTTCGTATTTTTTTCCAGTCACTTTTTCAATAATGGCTCCCAAAAGGAAATAACCGGAATTATTATAGACAAATTTAGAACCGGGTTTGAATTCCAGATCACCACTACAGTATTTTTGTACAAATTCATCAACAGTGTAAGGATCACGACTTATCTCGTTAGAAAATTCCGGCAACTCCGTGTAACTTGGTATACCGGAAGTGTGGGTCAATAAGTGATGAATCGTAACCTGTTCTCCGATATCTTTTCGATATCCGGGCAGATAATCCGTAATTTTTCCCTCCAATTTTATTTTTCCCTCTTCTACCAATTGCATTATCAGCATAGAAGTAAATTGCTTTGTAATTGAACCGATCCTGAATTTGGTATCCGGTTCATTGGGTATATTCCATTCCATATTGGCAAGCCCGTATCCCTTTTTAAAGATTTCTTTTCCTCCTTCTGAAACCAGCACCGTTCCATTAAACTGCCCGTAGTCCTGATAAAGTTGCATTAATTTATCAATCTCCATTGCTTTATTTTGAGCAAAAACAGAACCGTCAATTGGGAACAAAGCCAACAATAGAATCAGGAATGGTGTTATCAATGGATACAATGGATTCTGTTTCATTTTTTTACCTCCATAAAATAAATGTATTTGATACCACCAAATGCTATCGTCAATTATTTCAAAAACGCACCCAACAAGAACACACGTAACGTTGACGGACGTTGGAACACAATTCTATGTTCAAAGTTTTTTAGACCTGAAACTTCTGAAAAATTGTTTGTTCTATACGTGTCATCCCTGACTCCCTTTTTCAAATTTATCCAATTTTTCAGAAGTTTCGATTTGGTAATTATTTCAATCCCAGAACTTCAGAAAAGCCCGGAATATCAAGAAAACCATGTCCGCTGATATTAAAAGCGATTGTTTTTTTCTCACCGGATTCGCGGCATTTTATTGCCTCGTCAATAGCACAGCAAACCGAGTACGCTGATTCGGGTGCCGGAAGCCAGCCTTCGGTTTCCATGAACAACCGAGCATTTCCAAAAACATACTTTTCGTCTCCAGGGTAAGCAATGGTGTCAATGTACCCTTTATTTCGCAAAAGACTGAGAATTGGTGAGCTGGCATGATACCGCAGACCGTCACCCTTAATAGGTTTCATATCGGTCTTGTGTCCCAACGTATACATTTTCAACATGGGCGTCATCTCTGCATAATCCGCAAAATCGTATTCATACGTGCCTTGGAGGTTCGGTGCAACTTGACTCTGAGCCGCAATAAATTTGATTCTTTTGCCCTTCTTCAATACATCACAAACAAACGGCAGGGCAAATCCACCAAAGTTGGAACCGCCACCGAGACAGGAAATCACCATATCCGGATAATCATCAAAGATTTCAAACTGTTTCTGAGTTTCTAATCCAATGACTGTCTGGTGCATGAGGACATGATTTAAGACGGAACCAAGGCAGTATACCGCTTTGGGATCCTTTTCAGCGGCTTCGAGTCCCTCAGAAATGGCGATCCCAAGCGATCCCACATGTTCAGGATTTTTAGTGTACAGAGATTTGCCCACCTTGGTCATCGGACTTGGTGAAGCATGCACATCGGCTCCGAGCAGTTTCATAAAATTGAGCCTATCTTTTTTCCAATTATAGACACTACGCACCCAGAAAACGACGCATTTCAGGCCCGTGATTGCAGCGGCATAAGAGAGTGCGGTTCCCCATTGCCCGGCACCCGTCTCTGTGGTCACCTTATCATAGCCCCGCTTCTTTACATACCAACACTGTGCAAGGGCGGTGTTGACTTTGTGGCTGCCGGTTGGACTGAAGAATTCGCTCTTATAATACAATCGAGCCGGTGTTTTCAATTTTTTTTCAAGATTGATTGCACGGAATAGGGGTCTTGGTCTGCCTGCCTTGGAATACAAATCCATAATCCCGCCCGGAATGTCAATCCAGTTCGCCTTCGCAAACTCCTGCTCAAGACAGTCGCTTACCAAAACTTTTTTCAAAAATTCCAATCGTGACGGACCTTCCGAAGGTTCCATGGGAGGGGGAAGAGGTTCGGGTAAATCAGGTAGGATGTTGTACCATTGGTTCGGTATTTCATCATGCTTCAGATTGACCATTGTAATCATTTTTTCCTCCTTCGAAGATTTATTCGCCTATTTCCTCGTTTTGTATGATCCCGCCTTTGCGGGATCATACGGACCTCTATGTTTATGCGCTTATATATTCTTTTTTATTCTTGGCACCCATTTCCCTGTTCTCTTTTTATAATTGCTGTACGCCTCTCTAAAAGTCGCCTCTAAAAGTTTTTCTTCATAGCTTGCGATGTAATTGTAAAAAATGAATATCCCCACCACTACCGCAATGGAAAAAAGCGATACCGTAGAAACGGTCAGTCCGAGGTAAGTTAAGATACTAGCCAAGTATAGGGGGTGCCGCACATAGTGAAAAGCCCCTGTTTCCACCACACTGCTGGGCCGACGCCCATGACCAACGACGGCATGACTTGACCTGAAAAGCCAAATTGCCGTAATAAGTAAAAACCCCAAGATGATTAAGCGAATATACAGCATCACATACTCTGAAAAAAATGTTGATCGGTGCAGAAAAAACGAATCGCCTATCCAAACAACAAGAAAAATTCCCAGCGATACCAACTGTCCAGTGTCTCCGAAAGGATGCTCACCACTTTTTCTCTTCATGACCCTCTCCGTCATTCAATCATAGATGCTCAACAGCCTGCAGTTGAATGGCCGAGTCTCCGGTGGTCCGCTCCAAGCGTGTCTTCGGCACTCACGGTTCTTGTCTCTTCTCCTTTCCACATTCAGAACGCCGTCCTTCCCTTCTACATGCTCGTGACGAGAGGCAGTTCAATAAAACTCGCCTGTCCTGGCGCGTGGTAGATCCGCTGAACGGCCTTTCGGTAATCCCCTGGCTTCGCCCAGAAGATGTTGGGAACGAAAGTCTGCGGATTGCGATCGTACAGCGGAAACCAACTCGACTGGACCTGCACCATGATTCGGTGGCCTGGCAGGAAGACGTGGTTCGCCGTGGGGAGAGCAAAGCGATACGAGAGAGGCTGGTCGGGCACGAGGGATTTGGCCGTCTCCAGACTTTCGCGGTAACGACCCCGGAAGATGTCAGCCGCAACCATCAACTGATATCCGCCGAGGGCTGGCTGGCCGGCGACCTCGTCGGGATAGACGTCTATCAACTTGACGACCCAATCGGAATCCGTGCCGCTGGTAGAGGCGATCAGGTTGGCGACCGGCTGTCCGCTGATCTTCACCGGCGCGGTCAGGTAGTCGGACACGAACGCTACGACATCGGGCCGGCCCGACGCTTCGCGTTGGTCGTCCACGAGCCATTGCGACCAGGTCAGGCCGTTGTCGTAACCTATGGGTTGGATGGGGCGCGCGCGGAAGGGCACAGGCTTGGCCGGATCGGAGACGTACTCTTCGAATGCGACATCGCCCGGCTTCGACTCCACAAAGCTGAGTTTGAGACCGGCGTTAAGATAGAGCGGCGTCGGCCGGATCGCGCAGCCACTTGCGCAGCCAGCTGGCCAGGCGGACAGGCGCCGCCACGTATTCGTCCCGGTTTCGAATGCAAGAACTGGAGGCACGTCGGCTTTGGACGCGCCTTCCTTGAGGTACTGGTCGAGGAACGGACGCAGAATCTCTCGGCGGAAGTAGAGGCCGGTATCGCTGCCGAATCTCAACGCACCAAGGGAGCTACCGTCCTCGATCTCCTGGCTGTGAAACCAGGGTCCCATGACGAGGAATACCTTGTCGTTCTTCCTGTCCTTCGGTTCGATCGCCTTGTACACGGCAATGGCGCCGTATATGTCCTCCTGGTCCCACATGCTGTGGACGATCATCACCGGAACCGTGAGCGGCTCTGCCGCCAGGATTCTGTCCACCGCCTGGTCGCGCCAGAACGCGTCGTAGCTTGGATGCGCGAGGATCTTCCGCCAGAAACCGAGCTGCTCCATTCCGTGGCGTCGTCCCATCTCGCCTGCCGACCCAGCCTCCATGAATGCGTCGTAATCATCGAAGTGGCCCGTCCACCACTTGGTTTCCGACTTCCGATCCGCCTCCTGGTCGTGGATGTAGGGCATGTTTTGCTGCCGGAAGGCGCCGTTGTGGAACCAGTCATCACCGATCCAGCCGTCCACCATGGGATTCATCGGCACAGCAACCTTGAGCGCCGGATGCGGGTTGACGAGCGCCATCAGCGGAAGGAACCCGTCATACGAGATGCCGAGGATGCCGACCCGGCCGTTGCTCTCAGGGACGTTCTTCACGAGCCAGTCAATGGTGTCGTACGTGTCGGTCGAGTGATCTACCGACGTCGGATTCTGCGGACCGCGCAGAGGGCGGTTCATCACGTAGTCTCCCTCTGAACCGTGCTTGCCACGCACATCCTGAACTACGCGGATGTAACCCCCCTCAACGATCACTTCAGTCGCGTTGTCGTAGCCAAACAAACTGGGGCCGAGGTGGGAGCTGTGAAGATGGGTTGTGAGTCTGTCGGCGTCGTACGGCGTGCGCGTCAGGAGGATCGGCGCACCCGCGGCTCCCTTTGGTACGAGGATAACCGTGTGCAGCTTCACGCCGTCACGCATCGGGATCATCTCTTCGCGCCGGATGTAGTCAAAGCTGTCTGTGACCGGCTCAAACTTGGCCGGCGTTTCGCTCTGCAAGCTCAAGTCCGAGGCGGTTGGCTGCTGTGCCTCCGACGGCTCGAATAACCATGGTGTGCCAAGCACCAGCACAAGCAAGGTCCACGTGCGAACAAGAGTTGTCTTCTTCATGAGAGTTCCTCCTCTATCAAAAAGTCTTCCGTTGAGCAGGTCCTTCTGACATGCCACCGTTGTGTCGTCCATCCTGACGTCCCCAGTGCAAAGGCAGCGCAACAGGCGCGTGGAGAATTGTTTGGTGGGCTATGAAGCCCACAGGTTTTGCGCCTCGGGTTTCTTACCCGAGGCGATCATTGAAAACAGTAGGAATACCTATGTCCTTGACTGTTCAGTAAAATAGTACAACATGAGTTATGATAAATCGAAAAATTGTATAACTCCATCACTCTATCGAACTAATACCATTTTACGAACATCAATATAATTATCCACTGTAAGTTTATACAAATAGACACCGCTTCCGACATTTCTTCCTTGATTATCAACACCATTCCATATTGTGGTATTGTAGCCAGCCTCTCTTTGGTCGTTTACAAGGGTCGTGATCTCTTGCCCTCGTACATTGTATATCACTAATTCCACATGCATCGATTTCGGTAGATAATATGTAATCAATGTTATCGGATTAAAGGGGTTGGGATAATTTGTATAAAGCTGAACCGTCTTCGGCTGTGAAGGTGGATCATCAATTCCTGAAGTCAGATTGTCCAAATAGGCGATGGCATCATTGAGTTCCACATCTTCGGAGTCGACAAACTTGGCATTCATTTTCTCTCTTGTGAACGGTACGCGTATATCGGGAATGATTCCGCCGGTTTTATTAGCATCTGAATCTATTTGAATGTTGAAGTTTTCATCCAAAGATCTGCCGAGAGGATAACTTATCGCCAGACCTGCAGGCATCA
>Ga0172366_10005312_pt1 | contig 10118 bp, 15 predicted proteins | sample LakKivSesite69cm_FD_114533 | JGI IMG/M metagenome (GOLD analysis project Ga0172366, IMG submission 114533) | Sediment microbial communities from Lake Kivu, Rwanda - Sediment site 69cm | ecosystem: Environmental > Aquatic > Freshwater > Lake > Sediment | place: Rwanda: Western Province, Lake...
ATTGAGGCAGGATATCAATTGGAACAAGACCTTGATTTCTTGCCTGAACAATCCTTCACAATCTTTCGAATGGCGAGATGATTTGGATCCAACGTATTTTCAGTCAAGGAAAACAGCCAGCTGCCTATATCTCATCGGACACTAAGAAAAGCATGGCACTCGCAGCAAATGCAAGTGCCAAGGCAGAATCGAATGGAAAACCGATATACCAGCGCAACATCTAACAAACCTCCAACAGGTTCAACCAATACTGACTTCCATGGCATTCTCCAATCTTGTCCCTTCAAATTCACTGTCTGCGTTAATTTACCAGCCTACGGTGGTGCCGAACACGAACATTTCCATGAAGGCCAGAGCAATGTATGATGTAAATATAATTATTGCTCTGTTTTCTTTGGCTCTGTAGAGAATCATGGGTCCGAGATAGAATTGCATTGCGAATGAGTAGAAGGCGGCAAATAACGAAATATAAGGTAAGAAGCCGCCGAGAAGGCATGGGCCTATTCCGTAACAGGCAGCTTTCCAGCTGTTTAGGATGGAACCTTGACCGCCTATGAGACGATATGTCACATGCAAGATTAGAGTTAGTAATAGAAGAACTGGAACGGCAAAAGCGAATATTATGAATGGCTCAAGCATGTACGCGTAGCTTCCGTAAAGAGGAACTAAATTATTCCTTACGTAATTGTAGGCTGCAATTTGTGACTGATATGAGGCGGAGAAGTCATTGCTTTCTATCCCTAGGAAGTTCACAGCAGCCGTAGATAGTGAGACAAATAAGGTTATCAAGGAAAAGAATAGGAAGGATGGCTTCCAATCCTCATTTCTTGTACTATCGAAAAACTCCGCGGGATTGGCTATCTCACGAATGAGTACATTAATTGTATCAAATCTCATTCCCGCAACCCTACCTTTATTTCCATTTTTTCTTAATTAAGAAAAAGACGAAATTTATATATAAGGGTTTCTTCCAATCAGTAAACATGGATACATTAGCAGAACTTGAGAGAAAGATCATATCCTCATGGGAAGACATCGCAGAGGCAAGAGGATTTGATAGAGCTGCGGGAACTGTTATCTGCGTTATGTTTATTGAAAACAGGCCTTTATCTCAACAAGAGATTGCGGAAAAGACCGGATATAGTATACCAACGGTTAGCAAGACACTCAAGCTACTTTACCCACTAGGGTCAATTCGAAAGTTGAAGAAGTCTGGGGGGCGTGTTATTCAGTACTACGTGGAGATGCATCCTTTGGATGTGCTGAGTGGAACCTTGATAAAGTGGACACTAACTGCAAAGACTATGGCTCAGAGGATGGAAGCCATTCGAGAAGAACTTGAGAAGGCACAGTCCGAAGATCCGGAGAAAGCTCAAAAATTAATGGACATGATAAGGAAAATCGCCGAACCAATTCCTAAAATGATAGAGATAATGGAGAACGCAATCAAGGAAATCCGGGAGATCAGCGCTTAACCTCAAGACTTGTTTGGGGAGTTAGGGATCCCATATTAACTCGAACAACAAACTTTTTGCTGTTTATTATAAGGTAGCTGCACACGCCGCAGAAGAACGAAGACAAGACGGTACCACAGACATTACTCCTTATTGGCGTACTGAGAGAAGAACAGATGAGTGCTGAAAAAATTGTGATGATTACAGACGATATATGGAAAGTGTCTCAAGGATGAATTAATAGGCATCCTACGACTACTGCTACAGAGAAGAAAAAGCAGTCTCAGGCGTGCGCATAAATCTATGCCCAAGGATTTGTATTCCGAGATAGATCGAGATCGTTTTAGGAAGCGATTGCTAAAGTACACAAGAAAGACCTTTCGGTTGCTCCCTGAATTAGATAAGCCACACATACTTGATGTCGGTTGTGGTTTAGGTGTTCCGACCATTGAATTGGCAAAGCTGAGTGAGGGTGAAGTAGTAGGATTAGACATAGATCAATCCCTCCTCGATGAACTGAATAGAAAGATTAAGCGAGAAGGCCTTTCAAACTACGTTACAACTGGGAAATGCTCAATGTTTGAGATGGATTTCCCAGACGAGAGTTTCAACATTATCTGGGCGGAGGGCTCAATCTCTGTAATAGGTTTTGAAAGAGGGCTTAAAGAGTGGAGACGACTACTTAAGCCTGATGGTTTCTTAGTTGTCCACGCTGAGACCAAGAATATGTCAAATAAACTCAAGAAGATACCCAGTTATGGGTACAATCTTTTTAATCAATTTTCATTGCCTGAGGACGCTCATTGGACAGAATACTACAGACCTTTGGAAATCCGAATTAAAGAACTTCAAGCCAAATATAAAAACAATCCTGGAGCTCTTCAGATGCTCAGAAAACATCAAAATGAGATAGACATGGTCAAAAGAAATCCCAGAAAATACAGTTCAGCATTTTACATAATGTAGAAGCTATGAAAGTTAAGAGCTATATTGAAAAAAATTGCTTAAATATACGTTTCCCTAATAGATCCCGATAATGATTCTTATCGGAATACATAGAGGCTTGAAAGAGGCGTCTTCGTTTCCTATCTAGATATACTGCTGCAAGTCTTCTTTTTGCAGGACAGATATAACTAAGTATGCGAAAAGGTGCGTGGGTTCGATCAAATTAACATAATTGTTCCGTTAATGGGGAGGTATTGGAACCGAAATAAGCCCCGTCTCATCTTATCCGTCCTGAACCTATACTAATTCTGTATAATTGTATGGTAGTTGAATTCACGCTCTCGCCTTTTTAGATTTTCAACTCGAGTACGAATCGAAAGATGTGTCTTCCGGTTGCTCTAACAAACGTTTATAATAGTTGCTTTACATACGTTGTTATGTTGTTGAGCATATGACCCAAGAATCAAAAGTTGACGTTGCAGTTGTGCCAAAACTGTTAATTGACAGACCGTCTGATTTCAGATTTCATGCGGCTTATCTAATTTATTCTCAGGCATGGGACAAGTCTGAATCTCAAGAAGTTAAGAGCAAGTTAAACGAAATTATGACATTGCTTCTTAAAGACGAGATTAACTATGAAAGTTTTTACAGAAAGATCAGTCAATACAGAGTAGAGTTAAATACAGAACACTACTATGTTGGCACCAGAACGACGATAGAGACTCAAAGAAAGAGAGACTGGAGAAGAAGAGATGCAAAAAGCGCAAGAAATGCGAGGCATAGAAGAAGATAATCAGAAATAGTCTGCTTCTCGTAGATTTTAATGATTTCACAAGGCTGGCAAAGCCGCTCACTGGGGAAAGTTAGAGGCGCCTATTTCGTGCCGCCAGTTAAAGAACAACTTCGCCTGTACTTGCAGAACCAAGGCTTGAACCACTCTTGTGATCCATAGTTTTTCAATTACAAAGCAATCTTGCTCAAAGAAATTGTTCTGATACTTGAGGATATCGGCAACAACTAGCCTGATTGACGCAGAATATCAACGTTGTCAAATCCATGAAGTTGTGATTTGATTCAGGTGTGCTGGGGGCAAAGGTGGTTCGTTGTATCTTGCACCGACTAAAGCAAATAAGGACTAGTAAACATAATCATGTGTGACAGAGGAGGGTGTTGGAAAAATGACGACATCAGATGAGAATAGAATAATTGGGCAAATTTTTAAAAGAGAACCTAGTCGATATGTGGACTTACCAGGATATTTTAAGCGATTTAAATACTCGGTCTCATTAGAACTTTCAGAGCATATTGGAAGAACCGTATATCATAAGGAATTCGCAGATGCATTGGAGTTCCTCTGTCTTATGGCGAACAAATTCTATACGTGGATCATGAATTCCGAAAATCCTCAGCCGATTCTTGAGTCTTTCATAGTAAAAGAGGGAGAGGAAATAAAGGAGAAGACGAAGGACATGATAAACGCCTTAAAGGAGGAGGGATTGAGCAAGGATGAAGAGGGATGTGTCGGTCATGATCGGGGATGTGCGTTTGGAACTTTGTGATAGGGTGGAGGTCAGCCCTAGGAGGTTGGATTATACTCGAAGGGCTTTTCAGATTCTCCCCCGAGCTGGACGGTCCGAATATCCTGGACATCGGATGTGGCGACGGTGAGCCTACCCTGGAACTTGCTAGGTTGTCCAATGGAATGGTCACTGGGATCGATATAGAACAAGGTCAGTTGGACAAGTTGATGAGGAAGGCTCGGGAACGCGGGCTTCAGGACAGGGTCAAAGTGGTGAAGATGTCCATGCTGAACCTCGATTTTCCCAGAGAGCACTTCGATGTTATCTGGATTGAGGGAGCCATCTGGGCGATCGGGTTCAAGAGGGGCCTTGTGAAATGGAAGGGGTTCATCAAACCCCGGGGTTTCCTTGTGGTGCACGAGATGTGCTGGTTGAAGCCCGATCCGCCAGCCGAGATCCACAGCCACTAGCATGGTCTTTTCCCGGGAATAACCACAACGGATAAGATGGTCGATATCATCCAAGAGTGCGGCTATGAGGTCCTGGGACACTTTACGCTCCCCGACGATTTCTGGTGGGAAGGCTATTATGAAGCGCTGCAGAATAAAATAAAGTTGCTCAGGGAAAGATACAAGGATGACGCCCAGGCTCAGAACATTCTGGACTCCGAACAGAGTCAGGTGGACATCTACAAACGGAACATGCGCTATTACGGAAGCGTGTTCTTCGTGATGCAGAAGTGAACTCCTATTGGCTAGCTAGCGTTAGAAGGTAAGATAGTACTCCGATAAGGAAGACGCGTCTATGACGTATTTCAGGGCTTTGAGGAGGATAATCAAATTTATTGATAGTTTGCTCAATAAGCTAGCCAAGAAGATGACTACTGAAAGAATCTCAGATTTTTGGTTAGTTGGGTTAAGCGTTTTTTACCCTTATCTGTTATCAGGAAGCCTCCGTTCTGCTTTGTTAGAAGACCATTTTCGAGTAGCGGATTTACAAGGATGGCAAATGATTCCTTCAAAGAAAAGGGCGATAACCTGTTACAACTTAATAACCATGTTCTGACCATTTCTTCTATCTTAGAACCTGATTGTGAGCCCAGTTTTAACCCATAGGCTCAGGGTTCGGGTTTGATAGTATCCTTTTTTTGAATCACCAAGTATAATGGATTCAAGTCTTACTAGATTGTCATAATATGATCTGGCTTCTTTATTAGAGAATTTCTTTCACCACCTCAGTTATGGTTAGTTATAGAATAATGGAGTGCATGCATACGTATGTAAATGTTTGAGAAGACGCAATTGAAACTGTGGCTAATATGACAACGTTTTCATGCATGCATGACTAGAACTATTTGCCATGGAGCAAGTTTATGAATAACAAGCATTTAAACCTAGATGAATTGGAGGTTGCAGGATGAGTATCGAGCTTCCGGAAGCTAAGATTCTTGCAGAACAGATGAACAAAGAACTTCGAGGAAAACGCATCAAATCTTATCATTTACAAGACTATGAGAAACTGCAAAGGATAGGTATGTTGAACAAGGAGATAAAAGACTTTGATCATCTTGTAAATGGAGAAATCGAATTCGTTATATCCAGAGGCAACGTCATACGCGTGAAACTCAATAATGGAATTAACCTGATCCTCGACCCCGAGTACGGTGGCGAAATCTCCTACTATGCAAGTGGAGAAAAGGTCACGAAGTTTCACTTGAAGGTTGTCTTTAGTGATGACACTATGTTGACGGTGAGGCTGACTAGCATGGGTGTCATCCAAGCAATAAAAGATAATGACTTTGAGCGCTCTGTCGTTTTCCATTAAGAGCTCTGAAAGGCGCTTATATGTGAACCCTTGATCTATAGGCGAAAGTACCTTAGGATTAAAATCTCGGCGATAAACGTAGGAGCGCTCAAGTCAGTACTAGTTGGAAAAGATGCTGTTGTTGTAGGATTGAGTAATAGTGCTTTTCAAGATATCATATATAGGGCTAGGCTTCACCCAAAGAGAAAGGCCTCAGAACTGAATATGAATGAGAGACAAGCCCTTTACGATGCAATTAAACACGTACTTCGAGAGAGAATTCGGTTGAAGGGAAAAGACCAGTTCTATGACCTTTATGGAAACGAAGGCGGCTACACGCCAGCTATGGGTCCAAATATGAAACAGCAAAACTGCCCAGCCTGTGGGACTTCCATAGAGAAGTTGAGCGTGGGAGGAGGCCACGTATTCTTCTGTCCCAAGTGCCAGATATAATGAGTAGGGACAATTGGTGTGGATCAATAGTGCGGGCAGATGCGATTGATTGGTTGCTTGAGGTTGATAACCCCCCTCAATCAGATATTTTGCTTTGAAAGATCTTATGGGAAAGCCCGATAATCATCCTGAAGTCTTAGATTCAAAAATGCGGATTATGTCAGAAGACCTAGTGCCTAAAATTCTGGCCAAGCAGAAAGAAGGAGGTTACTGGGGAAAACCTGAAGATTTCTATATACACGCCAAATACAAAGGGGCAGTCTGGCAGCTCATAGTGCTGGCGGAGCTTGGGGCAGACGGAGACGACAATCGCGTCAAGAAGGCTTGTGAGTTCATTCTAGAAAACTCTCAGGACCGTGAGAGTGGCGGTTTTGCCACCTTCAGCTCCCCAAAAGGTGGTGGAGACCACAATAAAGTTTTGCCCTGCTTGACAGGCAATATAGTTTGGAGTTTTATCAGATTAGGTTATCTAGACGATCAACGGGTCAAGCAGGCAATTGACTGGATAACCAAATATCAACGATTTGACGACGCAACAGACAAGGCGCCTAAAGGCTGGCCCTACGATAAGAAGAAGACGTGTTTTGGCAAACACTCCTGCCACATGGGTGTAGTCAAAGCATTGAAAGCCCTTTCTGAAATCCCACAACAAAAAAGAGGCAATGAAGTGAATAGCACAATTGAGAGAGGAGCTGAGTATATGCTCGCTCACCACATCTTCAAGCGAAGTCATGATCCAAGTCAGATTTCCAAGCTTGAATGGCTGCAATTCGGCTTTCCCACAATGGTAGATACAGACGTTCTTGAAATCCTTGACATATTATCCCGACTAGGAATCAACGACGAGAGAATGAAAGAGGCGATCAACTTAGTCATCTCTAAGCAGGATAGTCAGGGTAGATGGAAGTTAGATACTACTTTCAATGGGCGTATGCAAGTCAACATCGAGGAGAAATACAAGCCCAGCAAATGGATAACTCTGAAGGCTCTCACAATGTTTAAGAGATTACTCAGATAAAGCACTTATGTACACAGTCTAGCGTCACTGCATACTGGTTCATGATAATATGGTGGATCGAGACGACTTTAGAAGAGGAGAAAAGACAGTTCACAAGATGTTTGGTAAAGGGCGTGACGAGAGGTTCGGTGAAGGAGTAGCCGTCTTTCTCGGCAACATGGCTTAAATGTTGGCTACTAGAGCCATCTTGAACTCTGGTTTCGACGAAGGTAGACTAACGAAGGCTCCACGCATCCTTTCTGAGGGATATAGAGAGGTTAACGAGAGTCAGATTCTAGACTTGCTCTTTGAAGGCGAAGAGGTGGATGTGGACGAGTGGTATGTCATGACGTTCTATGGGATCTCATCCAATGTGATTTGAATATTGGCGAAACATTCTAAGCCGTAGGAAATGTAGAATGGTACAGCTTCCCATTCAGCGCCGAGAACGATGCTTAGAAAGCCTTCGGTTTTAGCAGTTTTCTCAAACTCTTTGAGAAGTCTTATGCCTATTCCCTTTCTTCGGTAGGTTTCATTCACGATTATGGCCTTTACTACGAGGATATCGGGGTATTCGGGATAGTCGGGCCATCCGAAGACTGTTCCTCCAAGTTCTTTTTCATCAAAGTAGCCTATGAAGAGAGAAGGATGTCTTTGATGTTTTTCCTGCATTACAGACATTGTGTATCTATCTTCGCGGAATGTTTTGATACACAGCTGTCTCGTATTGTCAAGTTCATCTTCTTTCAGAGGCCTGATAATAACGCTTCTTCCATTCTTAAGCGTAAATTGTTTCGATTCTGTTTCTTTCACTTCTCCTTCTCGGGTTCGGTAGTAGTCCAGTATGGCTTCCTTAACCCGCTTATTTTTGGGGACCCTATTAGGAACTTAACCCGTAGATCCTTCAACCTCTCTATGACAGAGAAGCTGATTAGAAACCTCATATATACAACACAAAAGAAATGGGAAACACGTAGTCTTCCAGTTCACCAGAAGGGCGCACTTGACCGAGTTCTCATAGTGTAATGGCATTCTTCTTGCAATGATGAAAACCATTGTTTAATAAATCAGAGCTTTCTATCTACTGTCTTAAGAAGCTTTCATTGTTCTTTTGGAACAAAAAAATGAGGAGAGGGGGCGCACGTTGGCGCCGGTCCAGAGAGGGCTGACTTGGTTGGCGATCGTGGTTTCCCTTAGCCTTTGATGTTGAAGGGTAGGACGGCGTAAAAGTGGGCTCCGCTTGTCGTGTCAACTATTTCGTAGGCTACGATTGCTGTAAAGGTCACGTTCTGTTGGTTCATGGCTTCCTTCTGAAGAGTCTTAATCGTCACAACATCGCCCTTATAGACATAGTCTTCGAAGACAACTGTAAGGTTAACCACAGCATTATTGACGTTCCAGACTTGTGGAAGCAGAATGTTGAGCCGCGTTCCGTCTGCATATACTATTATGATGTTTTTGTAGTATGCAATAACGGTTCCGTGTACTGCGGCTTCTCCAGCCCCCTTCAGGAACTGTCCGATGGCATTTCTTCTTTGTTGAATCCCCAGTCACACTGCGAGCTTTTCCCTCAATGTGAGGCCCGTCGTTCCGCCGCTGGCCTCCACAGCTGCAACGTTGGCCAAGAAAGGTACGGTAACAATGAGCACTACGAGTGTGCCGATCAGAACCTTCGTCTTCGTATTCATTCTTCTCTCCTCCTCCGCTTTTTTACTCGGAATACTATAATCGGTATTTAAAAGGACTTTCACCCAGAATCCGCTTGGAAGATATACACCAAAAGTAAACCATCCCAAAAACCAACCGCAGGTCTTTTTCGACAGACCGAGTCACAGCGGGAACTTACGCCGACACCTGCTGGGGAACAGTTCATTATCGCCGAACATGTTGATGCTTCGCCAACTCTGTGGTTCATGACGCCGAAGTAGCCACTTGACCTCGCAGGCGAGAAGAAACCCGAACCTGCGCAGAAACAGTAGATCTAGAAATGAAACAGAAAATGCTTTTAACTTGCTCTACTAATTGTTGTAATAGGAAGGTGTGTGAGTCCATTTCATTCCAAAAGAAGGATTTTGCGTCTTTTCGCAGGTTTACGGTTTAAACAAAAGGTTGTGGTTAGATGACACCTGATTCTGCAATTAATTTTCGGTTGCCAATTCTTCAAAAATCTAGAATCTTCTCGATCTATCCATTAATGTGGAATCACCAAAGAAATTAAAACAGCGGGTTAAGCCGTGCCGAGATTAATGTTATCACGAGCTCACTAGCTGGGAAAAAAGAATGCATGAGACGAATTGCTTCGGTACTAGAGCTTTACCTTGCTACTCAAATATGGTAAAAAAAGAAAATTCTGCCTGCAAAGAGGCCCTGATCTTCCCGAATTTCTCGAATAACCCCCAATATGGAATCTACTTGACAAAGTACCTATCCAAGGAAAACCTCTTGATGATTTTTGATCGAAGCTTCACCGAATCCCGCCCGAGCAGCAATGTAATTATTGACGAGTTTGACGATGTCCCAGCACTCATAAACAAGATTGCGAGATGGGGGGAAGAGAACGAAACTAAATTCAGCGCCATCATAGGGATAGACGATGGGAAACAGTTCCAGGTTAGCCGACGAATCGCTGAGCGGTTCAAGTTGGATTTTTACAGCGAGCGGACGCTAAAAATTGCCTGCAACAAGTTCCTCATGAAGTACCGCTTTGAGAAATGCGGAGTCCCCCAAGGCAAGTACTGTCTCATGAGCAGTTTCAACGCGGAAGGTGCCCAAAAGGTCGGCTATCCAAATGTCCTGAAAATACTAACAGAACGTTCCAGCAATTTCATATGCCTGAACAAAAACGAATCTGAACTGAAGAAAAGTCTTTCAAATCTTACCGGAAAGATAAAAGCTGAGAAAGACCCGTTTCAGTTCAGGGACATAGTCTTCTCCGACGGTGAGGAA
>Ga0172366_10005317_pt1 | contig 10117 bp, 5 predicted proteins | sample LakKivSesite69cm_FD_114533 | JGI IMG/M metagenome (GOLD analysis project Ga0172366, IMG submission 114533) | Sediment microbial communities from Lake Kivu, Rwanda - Sediment site 69cm | ecosystem: Environmental > Aquatic > Freshwater > Lake > Sediment | place: Rwanda: Western Province, Lake Kivu...
GCGACGCCGCCGGCGTTGGCCGCCTTGGCCGGACCGTAGAGGATCTTCGAGTCGATGTATACCTTCATCGCATCCGGCGTCGAAGGCATGTTCGAGCCCTCGGAGACGAGCTCGACGCCATTCTTAATGAGGTTCGCGGCATCCCTGCCGTTGATCTCGTTCTGGGTCGCGCTCGGGAAGGCGCAATGGGCCTTGTGGTTCCACAGCGGGTTGTAGCCGAGCTTGGAGTCGACCGGTGTGTAGACGGCGCCCTTGAACTTGCCGGCGTATTCCTGAATGCGGCCGCGCTTGACGTTCTTGAGCTCCATCACGAATGCGAGCTTCTCGGCTGTGATGCCGGCCTCATCGTAGATGTAGCCGTTGGAATCGGAGAGGGTGACTACCTTGCCGCCGAGCTGGTTGATCTTCTCAACCGTGTACTGGGCCACGTTGCCTGACCCGGACACGAGGCAAACCTTGCCCTTCATCGAGTCGCCGCGGGTCCCAAGCATCTCCTGCGCGAAGTAGACGCAGCCGTAGCCGGTCGCCTCGGGCCGAATCAGAGAACCGCCCCAGTTCCGGCCCTTGCCGGTCAGGACGCCCGTGAACTCGTTGCGGAGTCGCTTGTACTGTCCGAACAGGAAGCCGATTTCCCGTCCGCCCACGCCGATGTCGCCGGCCGGCACGTCCGTATCCGGCCCGATGTAGCGGAAGAGTTCGGTCATGAAGCTCTGGCAGAAGTGCATCACCTCGTTGTCGCTCTTGCCCTTGGGGTCGAAGTCGCTTCCGCCCTTGCCGCCGCCCATCGGCAGCGTGGTCAGGGAGTTCTTGAACACCTGCTCGAAGGCGAGGAACTTGAGGATGCCGAGGTTCACGCTCGGATGGAACCGAAGCCCGCCCTTGTACGGGCCGATGGCCGAGTTCATCTCGATACGGTAGCCGCGGTTGACCTGGACCTCACCCTTGTCATTGACCCAGGGAACCCGGAACAGGATGACCCGTTCCGGCTCGCAGATCCGCTCAAGGATCTTCGCTTTCTGGTACTTAGGATTCTTCTCCAAGTAAGGCATCAACGACTCCACGACCTCGCGCACCGCCTGGTGGAATTCCTTCTCACCGGGGTTCTTGGCGATAATGCCTTCCATGAAGGCATTGACTGCATCAGACATTCTGTCCTCCTGTTAGAACTGTCGCGGACGGTAATTGTCGGGCTTAGCCGATTTACGCTCTGTGTGCGCCGGTCTCTACCGGCGGCCAATTATACCGCCGGTCTTGGGCACGTCAACCGCGCCCGTCATCTGAATCGCCGATTGCTGCGTCGTGTCGCAAATAGCAAACCGGCCGCTCGTACCGGACATGGTGTCGCCCGACGCGTAGGCCATGACTCTGACGCGTGCCGATTCGGTGGCCGGACCCGGCACCAGCCAGACGAACAAACCGGCCGCAGTGGCTCGCCCCAGACGCATCCAGGAGACGCCGTCGTCGGTGGAGCCGAAGACGAGCGTGGAATCCAGTGCAGCAAGTCGCTCAGGCGCCAGGCTCTTACCGCCTGCCTGGAGTGCGGTCGCCGGTCCGCCGGTCCACGTTATCGTATCAGTCGAGTACATCTCCAGTCGCTCGCCGGTGTCAGGGGCAGTGACGGCGAGTGCGGCCACGGTCTGGAAGTGCCACAGCGGGCCGACCGCAATGCTATCGTGGTTGTCATACGCGATAATCCGCCAGTAGTATTGCGTGGAGCAGGCCACGTTGGTCGGCTGGAAGGCTGTCTTAGTGAGTCTGTCCCTGACGAGGCCGGGATTGGTGTCGGTACCAAAGAAAACGTCGAAGTACGCCGTGTCGCCGCTGTCCGGGTCTACGCTGCGCCAGGACAGCACCAGCCCGACGTCCCTCCCAACGCCTGAGTCGGTCGGACTGGGGTGCGACGGTGTTTCCGGCGGGTGATTGCCGACCGCGTCAAGCGGATTATCCCACTTCCGGCAGGTCACTAGCAACGCGCCTGCCGCGGCCAGGACCAGCGCGACCTTCCAGCCCTGCCGACACCGGACTTCGTCACTCGGATTTCGCACTTCGGACTTCCCGGCGGCTACCACTTCAGCATCCAGTACGCCCAGCCCAGCGCGGCCGCGGCCACGAATGCGACATCCCGTCTCGTATCCCAGGCCTTGGTGGACATGTGGTACCTCTCGGCGTCTGCTCGTGTTGAGGCTGCCTCGTACTTCGCGTATTCGGACTCACCTTTGATACCAGCGCCGACACCGGCGCCAAGGCTGGCGACCGCCAAGACCAGGAGTGGCGTCTTCCGTGTCTGAATCCGGTCCAGGACGGCCCGGATCGTAGTTGACTCGGCGTACTGAACCCGAGCATCTCCGGTCCAGTCGTAATAGCCCGGCCGCAACAGACTCAGCGAGTACCTGTCCGGCGCCAGCTCTGCTGCGTAGGGCGTCTTTCCTGCCTCCTGGTTGTTTACGAGCAGGCTCGTGCCGGTCGGGTTCGACTCGACTACGAGCCAGCCCTTGCCGTAGCCGAGCCGGCAGGTCACGCCGACCGGCCCGGCCGACTTCAGTTCGATGGATTTGACTGCATCGTTATACCCTGGCAAGCGTGCCGTGATTTCGTGCTGGCCGTATGGTACCCGCGTCAGAACCAGCCCGCCGTCCGGGGCCGTAGCTCGGGAGTTGCCGTCGAGCAGGACCTCTGCCCCGACCGGGTCAGTGGTGACTACAATCGAACCGAATCTGCCCTGAATCGTGAATTCACCGTAGAACGTCCGATACCCGCTGCGCGCAATCTCCACCTGGTGACGGCCAGGTTCGAGGTCACTCAGTGCCAGCGGCGTGTTGCCCCGGCTCCGGCCGTCAACAACCACACTTGCGCCCAACGGTCGAGAGGCGATCCGCGCGACCGGGCCATCCACTGATACCGAACCCGACACCCGGGGCGACGTCGGCTGGGGCGGCGGCGCCTCGGGTAGCCTTGCCCCGCAGTTCTTGCAGAACTTGTCGCTGTCCTTGTTGGCCGCCCCACAACTCGGGCAGATCTTCGTCGCGAACACCAGGCCGGCGCTCAACGCCAGCGCCGCCAGCACCAGAATCAGACGGGGGAAGTTACGCGTCACGTCGCCTCCTCCAGTCGCGGCTCATGAACGGCCATGTAATCCCCTATAACTTGTACCCGCACTTCGTGCAGAACCTCGCGCCGCGTTCGCGCCGCGCTCCGCACTGTGGGCAGGTTGCGCGTCCGGCCGACACTGTCAGTTTGACCCAGGTATGGGGCGCAATCCTTGAGCCCGCCTTGGGGCCGGTTGCCACAACCATGTTGGCAGCGTAGTCGTCGCTGTACTGCGAATCTACCTTGACCGTGTCAAGCGCCAGCCGCGCCAGCCGCGCGCGCGCATCGGCCAGGGCTATGCCAGCCAGCGCCGGCATCTCTACTGTGCCCCCGCTGACGCTCAGTTCTACCACCCGGGAACGAGGACCCTTCGCGCCCGCCTCCGGCACCTGCGCCACCACGACCCCGGCCGGCAGCGTATCGTCCACCGTGTCGGCCTCGACGCGGAACCCCTTGCCGCGCAACACCTGAACCGCCTCGTCGCCGCTCATGCCTCTTACCAGGGGAACCCGCCGGAATCCAATCACCCGAGTAAGCAGAAGCCCGGCAACGACCACGACTACTGCTCCGAGCGGAATGAGGATGGCCGCCGGCTTCGCTCGCCGCGGCCGGGAAAGAGCCGGTTCGCGTTCGCCTTCCGCCCACACCTCCACGGGCTGCGTTGGCTCCTCCGTCAGTACGCCCGGCGACTCCTCCGGCTGGTCCGGAACTCCGGCAATGCCGGCTAGGGCCTGCTTGAATTCTGCGGCGGTCTGGAACCGCTCGGCCGGGTCTTTGGCGAGCGCCTTGAGTATCACCTGCTCCAGTTCTGCTGAGACCGTCGGGTTTATCGTACGCGGCGGGGGCGGCGGCGTCCTGACGTGTGCATCCATTATCTGGAACTTCATGTCGGCATCGAAAGGTACGCTGCCGGTCGCCGCCTGAAACAAGACGACGCCGAGTGAGTAGATGTCGGACCGCGCGTCCGTTGGCTTTCCCTGGCACCGCTCCGGGGACATGTAGCGGACCATACCGGCCCGAGGCAAGCCGTAGTCGACGAACTTCCAGCCTTCCCCGTTGAGCACGATTCGCTCCGGGCTGATGTCTCGGCGGGCCGTTCCCTCACCGTGGGCCGACTCGAGGCCGCCGGCGAGTTCTAGGAAAATCCTCAGCAACTCCGATTCGGGGAGAGCGCCGCGCTCCTTCAGCACGTCGGCCAGGATTGTGGTCCTTTCGACCGAGGGCGAGTCGGTCGGTTCGAGGTACTCGTCGGAATCAGTCATTGTCCTATTGACGCTCCTGCTAATGGGCGACGTGTCGCTTCCCGGCGGCGAGCACGTCCGACCGTGAGCAACATGCGCAGGTAAATTCTAGCCGGCCCGTAGGCAAGTGCAAGTCTCAGGGCCTGCTGTGCGTCAGCGGATTCCCTCCGGTGAAACCGGTCTCGTGGCCTCGGCCAGCAGGTTGCGGGCGATCGGCACGTAGGCCGAGCCGGGATACTCGACTATCAACTGCTCCAGTGTCTCCCGGTACTTCCCCTCGTCTTTGAGGTCGTCGCGATAGAGGACCGCCTGTTCCAGCCTTGCTTTGGGTGCGAACGAGCTGGCGCCGAAGCGCTGCCGGTAGCGGTCCAGCTCGGCCAGCGCGTCCTTCGGCTTGTGTTCGCGGCGCAGAAACCGCGCGAGCAGGAAGGAGGCCTGCTCCGCGACCGGGTCGTCACCCGCGGCCAGCGCCCTTACCCCGCCGGTGTCGCCGGCCCCGGTCTCGCAGGCGAGCATCAGCGTTGCGAGTTCCTTTGCCCGGTCACCGCTCCCTGCCGTCACCGCGAGTTCCAGGCCGTCGTTCACCAGCGTGCTCTGCGGGAACTGCCTGGCCAGTTCGGTCACGTACGCGCCGGACGAGTCAAACTGACCTTCGTAGAAGAACGTACGGGCCACGAGCAGGAGCAGCCGGTCGGACAGCTTGCCGCGTTTCATCGCCGCAGCCCGGGCCTCGCCGGTGCGGCCGAGAGCAAGCAGCGCGGACGCCAGACCGAACGTGGCCGGCTCCTGATTCGGCTGCCGGCTAAGAGCCCGCCGAAAGCTCTCGGCGGCCCGCTCATAGCTCCCCTGGTCCCGGTACAGCTCCCCGAGCTCGACCTGCGCTCCGGCTCCGCTGTCCATACCGAGCTCGGCCTGCGCCTCCCCTGCCCTGCCCTGAAGCCTCAGCACCCGCGCGGCATCGACGTGCGCCTTCTGTTCTTGGTAAACGGCCAGGGCCGCCCGCAGCGCGCCCTCTTCCTCGCACTCGTGTGCGAACTGATAGAGCTCCTGGCCGGTCAGCGCCGGCTCCAGTACCCGCACCGCTTCCGCCTCCCTCTTCGTGGCAAGATAGACCACGGCCTCGGCCCGCGCGCGCACTCTTGGGTCCTCTACCTGCGCCAGCTCGCCGGCGATGCCGGCGCCGCCCCGGGCCGCCAGAGCCGCGAGCTTCTGCCGATAGCGTTCGAGCATCTGCGGAGAGATGTTGAGTATCGACGCTATCTCCCGAGCGGCAGCGCGCGGCTGGCCGGCCGCGTCGTAGAGGTCCACCAGCCGGTCGGACAAAGGCAGGGCATTTCCTCTCTTCTTGCGAGCCTGCTCATAGTAGTCGATTGCGGTGGCGTAGTCCTCGTGCCTGGCAAACAAGTCGCCGAACGCGGTCAGTCGGTCCGGCCACTTGGCGGTCGCCCTTCGCCCCTCGGCTCTTGCGTCGGAGGTTCGTTTCATGCCCAAGAGGCCGTCAATCAGGCCGAAGGAATAATCGGGGACGTCGGGATATGCCTTGCCGAGTCTGCGGCTGACGGCAACCAGCGTATCGGAGCGTTTGAGCGCCCGAGCGACGCGCCCGAGCCCGCCGTACGAAGTCAGGTCCTTCGGATTCTTATTCAAGGCAAGCCGGTACTCCTCGAACGCCTTCTCCAACTGCCCCGCGTGTTCGAGGATGAGCCCGCTGTTATAACTCTGAGCCTGGGCAACGCTTACACCCAGTGCAAGCAGCACCAACAAGGCGCCCCCTGACGCTCTCCAATGACCAATGACCAAGCGCCAATGACCAATCAAGCCCGAATTGACGAAGGTGCCAATGGCCAATACCTGAGGACATCGGGGCTTGTGAATTGGGGCTTTCTTCACTTGACTGGTCATTGTAGCTTGAGGCTTGGTCATTTCCTAATCGTTGAGCAACCTCTGGAAGTAGTCGCGAATCATCTGCTCGTATTCCGCCGGGTAGCCTTGCTTGAGCGCGCGCATCAGCTCCTCGCGCAGCAGGCGGTTCCGCTCGCCCTTGTCCTCAGGTAGGCGCGGCTTCTCGAGGACCTCGAACTCCTTACCCGACTCGCTCTCCCGCTCCTCCTTGAACCCCTGCTGGCGGATGCTGCGCTGGGCGTCAAGCAGGTGTGAGAGAATACTCTCCTGCCGCTGTATCAGGTCGCGGGTCACGTTCAGTTCGGATAAGTCTCGTTCGACCGCCTTCATCTCATCCAGCAGCCCCTCAAGGCTCGAAGTCAGGCCGGGCTGGGTCCCGCCCATCTCGCCAAGCATTCGTTCAAGCTGCTCGCGCAGAGCCCGCTGCTTGCCGAGCATCCGTCCCAGCGCCGCAATCTGCTCCGCGCTCAGGCCGCCCGGTATCGGTATCGGGAACCCGGTCATCCCGGCATTGATGCCCATCTGCTCGCCGGTCATCTGCGAAAGCTGCTGTATCAGGTCTTCCAGGCCGCCCGACATCCCGCCACCCTGTTGCGCGGCAGCCATCGCCTCAAGCAGCGCCTCGACGGTCCGGTTCAAGCTCTGGCGCGCCTGCACCATACCGGGCTGCGCCACTCCGGCCCGGTTGTCAACCATGCCCTGCGCCGCCCGCTCCATCGCCGCCATTGCCTTGCCCAGCTCCTGTCCGAGCTTCGGGTCTACGCTCATGCTGCGCGAACTGAGGCTCGCCAGGCTTTCGGCCACAATCCGCGCTGCCTCGTGCAGGCCCATTTCCTGGGGGGCGCTCTGCGACAGGTCTGCCATTCCGGTCAAGGCCTGCTCCAGCTTCTCCTGCTCGTCGGAGACCATCAAAAGGTCCTGGGCCGCATTGCCCAGCTCCTTCGCCACCTCCGACGACCGCTTCCGCTTCAACCTCTCGCTCAGGGAGCTGAGCGACTGGCTCAGCTCGCCCAGGCTCTGCCCCAGCTTGCCGCTCTGCGGCTTCGCCTGGTCGGGCTTTCCCTGCCGCATCAAGTTCGCCAGTTCCTGCGCCAGCTCGGACAGCTTCTCCTGCTCGGCCTGTTGCGCGAGACCGGACAGCGAGTCTCCTATCTCCTTGTCCGACAGCGAGTCGGCAAGGTCCTTCATCTCCTTTTGCAGGCTGTCGAGCGCATCCTTCACGTCCTGTTCCATCTGGGCCGAGCGCTCCGGCGCCTCCTTACCGAGCTTCTCGGTAAGCTCTTTCTGGGTCTTGGCCAGCTCCTCTGCCTTCTTCGCCAGCGCCTCCAGCCGCTGCTCCTCCATTATTTTCTTGAGCAACTCCAGGGCCCGGTCAATCGACTCCTTCATCTTCACCTGGTCGAACTCGAACTCCTCCAGTGCCCGCTTCACGTCCGGCGACTGTTGCTCGAGCTTGTCCCGGAGCTCGGAGAGCGATTTCAAGAGCTCGCGCGGCAGGAGGTCGGAAAGCAACTGCTCAAGCTGGCTCATCCGCTCCATCGTCTGCTGGTCAAGGGTCATACCCTGCGACAGCTCCCTCATCATGTCCGAGACTTCCTGCTTCAGGTCCGCCACCTGCTGCATCAGACCCTCCTGCCCGCCCAGCACCTTCTCCAGCGCCTGCTTCTCCTCCCAGGAAAGCTCGCGGCTCTTCTTCATCTCATCCGACAGCCGGGAAAGCTCCTCGCCCAGCTCCGCCTGCTCCGACTGCATCGGCCCGAGCTCGGACGCGGTCCGCTCGGTCTGCTGCACGGCGGCGTTATAGATCTCATTCATGGTCGGGAACCGAACCTGAAACGTCTCGGTCCGGCTGGACTTCGGCCCGGACACGACGTCGTTGTCGCTCACCGACACGTAGTACTGCATCGCCTCGCCCGGCAAGAGGCCCGCGTCGGAAAGGTCCCATGCGTAAAGGGTCGTGTCCTCGCGCCTTCCCGCCAGCCGCTTCAGTCGGATTGTCCGGAATCCTCCTCCGTCTCCTTCCTCACTCCTCCCTCCTACTTCCTCCTTCCTCCCTCCTCCCTCTTCACTCCTCCCTCCTTCCTTCCCGTAGTGCAGAATGAGCTCGCCGAGCCCGAAGTCGTCGATGCTGTTGATGCCGAGCAACACCCGCATCGAGACCGGCAGGTCAACGTCGCGGCCGGGCCCGAACAGCTTCACAAACGGCGGCTCGTCGGCAATGGCGCGCACCTGCAGCTCCGCGGCCCGTTGTAGCACCCTATCCTCGTTGTCGGCCAGCTCAATCACGCCCGCGGCATCGCCCTTGATTGAGAACTCAAAGGAGAACGTGTTCGAGTCCTGTGCGCCGACGGCGGCCGGAATCGTCTCGCTACCAAAGGCGACCCGGCCCAGAGACATCGGCCGGTTCGCCTCTCCCTCGACGCGAACTCCGGTGCCCTTGAGCCCGCTCACTTCTTCTGTCCCTCGCCCCCCGCCCCCCGCACCTCGCCCCACTTCTGATTTTCTCGTCTCATCTAGACCCGAATAGGCCGGTGGCCGCAGCGTGATAGCCAGCCGCTCTATGCTGAGCGGCTCGAGCACGCGCACACGGTGCGGGTCAGACGACCGGCTGAGAACGCGGAATTGGTACTCGAAGCCATGCCCCGCCGCCAGGGTTATCCGGCACGTGTCAGCGCGCAGAGGAAATGCAGGACTGTACCTCCTGGGGACTGTCCCCCATTTCCCATGGACGGTCGACGACGAGCGGGTAGTGAGCCTGACCGACCGGAACACGCCGGCCGGTGACACACGCGCCCGTAGTGTGACGCTTGCGCCGGGCATGACTGCTGTGTCACCGGGTTGGACCTCGAACGCGACGCCCTCTGTACCACGAGCGAAGGCATTGCTGATACCGACGCGCACCCGAGCCGGCGCGGCGCGGAACAGCGCCGCCATGCACACGGCCATCGCCACGAGCGCCGCGCCAGCCCACAGCACCCGCCGCCGATTGACGAGTTGCGCAAGCGGCAGCGGCGCCAGCGCCCTCTCCACATCCGCGACCGCTGCATCAATCATCTCCTCCGAGTACCCTTCTTTCGCCCCCGTCCCGCGCCCCTCGCCCCTCGCCCCCCATTGACTCAACTGCATCGCCGCCACCAGCTTCCCTCGCACCTCCGGGAACCTCTCTTCCACCAGCCGTGCCACGTTCCAGAACCGATTCTGCGCTGCCAGTCTCCACACCAGGAGCCCGACCGGTACCGCGAGCGCCGCCATTGCCCACCCGCTCCAGAACAGGTTCACAACGAGCAGCAGCAACGCCGCGGCCATGGCCAGCGAGAACACCGCCAGCGCGACCGAATCCCAAGCCATGCGCTGTCTCACCAGCGCGCGCAGCCTCCGCTCAATCACCTCACCGCGTCTGGATTCGTCCATCATCTGTCGTACACCGCTCATCGTTCTTCCGACCCAATCGCTCTGGATTCTGCTTTCCGGTTTCTGAATTCTGCCTGTCCGATTCCGAGTCTGACACTCTGCATTCTGGTCTCTGGTCTCTGAATTCTGAGCTATCTGGTTCCTACAGTATGACGATTATACCACCCAAACCGTGCGCCCGCCACACTTGAACCCTGGAGCCTGCAGACGTAGTGAACCGCAGATGAGCGCAGATGACCGGGCAGATTGTGTCCCGGCCGGATGGTATCCGCAGATTGCGCAGATAGCGCAGATTCTCCGACCCGAACCCTCGAACCCCTGAACCCCAGAACCCGCTACCTTTAGCGCTTGACTGGTCATTGGTGCTTGGGGTTTGGTCATTGACTGGAAACTGGCACCTGGAAACTGGAACCTCGCCCCATGGCGCTTCGGGCTTGGTCATTGAGTCTGGAAACTGGCACCTGGAAACTGATACC
>Ga0172366_10005318_pt1 | contig 10117 bp, 7 predicted proteins | sample LakKivSesite69cm_FD_114533 | JGI IMG/M metagenome (GOLD analysis project Ga0172366, IMG submission 114533) | Sediment microbial communities from Lake Kivu, Rwanda - Sediment site 69cm | ecosystem: Environmental > Aquatic > Freshwater > Lake > Sediment | place: Rwanda: Western Province, Lake Kivu...
GAGCGTAACCAGTCGAGCGTAACCAATTATGGAGCTGCTGGGACTTTCATAAATTGGAAACATTGCCGTGGGGCTTCCGCAGGAATGCCCCACTTGTTCTTGCGTATTAATTGAGCGTAACCAATTAAGGGAAAGCATTTAAGTGGGATGTTCACTGCGTGAAATCCCACGAACTAAAAGCGAATGTAAAGAAATGTAAACAGAAGTGGGCCCAGGGGGATTCGAACCCCCGACCTAACGGTTAAGAGCCGTTTGCGCTACCAGGCTGCGCTATGAGCCCGTAAAATGACAATTCTAAGCTGTATTCATTAGAGGATTGGTGCCTTTTTTAAAACTTTTTCTTTTTTATTTTATATTGACATATTTGATGAGGTATCTTTATGTTCTTATTGAGCATAAATTGCGCATAAAAAAATCGGATGTGTGACACAACACTGCAATACAAGACAAAATATTTAAATCAACGCAAAAACCTACAATAAATATCTTTGGGCTAAAGCCCAAAGTACAATAAAATGCAAAGCATTTTATGTACAAAAAATCTTCGATTTTTTTGTATTCTGGCGATTTTTGATAAAATTAATTCCAATTAATTGCAAATCAGATAGCAATTAGAATTCGGAGCGTAATTAGAATAATTAATTTTAGATAGAATTAATCAATAAGTTCTTTACAAAAGGGGGTGAAGAAAATCAAAAAGACAGTTGAGAATTTGGCAAAGGCATTTGTTGGAGAGAGCCAGGCAAGGAACAGATACACTTTCTACGCGAGCACTGCAAGGAAAGAGGGCTTTGAGCAGATTTCTGAGATATTTACACTAACAGCAGACAATGAAAGGGAACACGCAAGCTGGTTCCTAAAAATGCTTATCAGCCTGAAAAAGGACAGCAAGGAAAATCTTGACATGCTGAAAATTGAGACAATGGTGCCGACAATAAGAGGCACTACCCTTGAAAACCTCAAGGCAGCAATTGCTGGCGAGAATGAAGAGCACACAAAGCTATATCCAGAATTTGCAAAGATTGCAGAAGAAGAGGGCTTTCCAGAGATTGCCCACAGGATAAGGTCAATAGCGGTTGCAGAGAAACATCACGAGGAAAGGTACAAGAAACTTTTAGAGCATGTTGAGAAGGGAACTGTTTTCAAGAGGGACAAGCCGGTTTTCTGGGTTTGCAGGGAATGCGGCTATGTGCATTTCGGAAAAGAGCCTCCAGAATCATGCCCCTCATGCGGACATGAAAGAGCATTCTACCAGCTGAAATGCGAGGAATACTGAGAATTAATTGAATATCCACTGCATTTGGAAAAAGTAATTTAAGGATAAAAAGGTTTATATAAAAACTCCACATGAAGGAATAAATTAACATTGTTTTGACAACCAGAGTCATTTTAATAATAAGACTTACATAAAAAAAATAAAAAAAAGAGGGATAGACTATGAGAATAGCTTTCTTTGAGGTAAAGCCCTGGGAAAAGGATTATCTGAAAAAGAAACTGCGCAATCACAAGCTTGAGTTCTATGAACAGCCTTTAAGCATTGATAATGTTAAGAAAGCCAGGAATTCTGATGCAATCTCTGTTTTCATATACTCAAAGATTGACAAGCAGGTGCTTCAGAAGCTTCCAAAGCTGAAGCTGATAACAACAAGGTCCACCGGCTTCGACCACATAGACCCTGAGGAGTGCAGGAACAGAAAGATAACTGTCTGCAATGTCCCATTTTACGGCGAGAACACAGTGGCAGAGCACACCTTTGCACTGATTCTATCACTTTCAAGAAATGTTCACAAGGCTTACATGAAGACCCTGCGCCATGATTTTTCCATGGACGGATTAGAGGGCTTTGACATCAAGGGAAAAACATTGGGTGTTGTGGGAGCAGGGCATATCGGACTGCATGTTATAAGAATTGCAAAGGGATTTGGAATGAAGGTTCTTGCCTACGACGTCAACAAGGACAAATTCTTGGCAGAGGTGCTTGGCTTTGAATATGTGCCCTTGGAATATCTGTTCAAAAATTCAGATATAATAACGCTTCATGTGCCTTACAACAAGAACACGCACCATCTAATCAACACAGAGAGCATAAAACTTATCAAAAAAGGCGCCATACTCATAAACACCTCAAGAGGAGCTGTTGTTGATACAGAAGCGCTTATTGAGGCGCTTGACAAGAAAATAATTTCAGGAACAGGCATAGATGTGCTTGAAGGAGAGGAGCTGATAAAAGAGGAGAAGCAGCTGCTGTATGATAAGGCAAAACTTGAAGCATTGGGCAATCTTGTGAAAGATTACATCTTATTAGGAAAGGACAATGTTGTGTTCACTCCGCACATTGCATTCTACAGCAGGGAAGCCCTGGAGAGAATACTTGAAACAACAGTGCAGAACATAACTGCATTTACTTCAGGGAATCAGCTGAATGCTGTTTGATGTCGAAGAGAATTAAATTTATTTTTAAAAACAATTAAACTTTGTTTTATTAAACATTTTATAATACCTGAGGATTTTTTCTGCTTTCTTATTCGATTTTATAAAAGTTTTTTAATATAATTTATCTCAAAATGATTTATTTTTATTTTAATGTGTCTGACATAATCTATTTCTGATGAATCTATTTTTAACACAATTTATAATGCCATCTTGATTGTTTATTTATAATATTAACTTTGATTGTTTTTATTAACATTGTCAACAGCATTTATCTTGTTTCAAAAAACAAAAATTTATAAAAAACATTATTTTCTTTAAATACATGGACACTCTAACAAAATTTGATATCGTCAAGAGAAATACCCAGGAAATACTCACAGAGGAAGAGCTCAAGCTTTTGCTTCAGGAAAAAGGGCAGAAATCAGCATACTACGGCACTGCCACCACAGGGCCTGTGCATATTGGCTATTTGATTCCTCTGAGCAAGATTTTTGATTTTGAAAAGGCAGGCATAAAAACCAAGATTCTTATTGCTGACATACACGGTGCGCTTGATGATTTGAAATCAAAATGGGAGGAGCTTGGGCTGAAGGCTGAATACTACAAGAAATGCATGGAATATGCTTTTCCCTGGGAAGAAAAGCCGTTTTTTGTCAAGGGCTCTTCATTCCAGCTTGAAAAAAACTATTATCAGGATGTTCTCAAGATGTCTACAATCACCACAATCAACAGGGCAACCAGAGCTGCCTCTGAAGTCACAAGGATGAAAGAGCCGAAAATAAGCGAGCTGCTCTATCCGATATTCCAGGCACTGGATGAGGAATACCTGAAAGTTGACATCCAGCTTGGAGGCACTGACCAGAGGCACATCTTTGCATTTGCACGAGAATATCTCCCGCAGATTGGATACAAAAAAAGGGTTGAAATAATGACTCCTCTCATCGCATCGCTGCAGGGTCCTGGCACAAAGATGAGCGCTTCTATTCCGGAAAGCCACATAAAAATCTATGATTCTGAGGAAGCGATAAAGAAGAAGATAAGCAAGGCATACTGTCCTGAAGGCATAATTGAGAACAACCCGATACTTCAGATTTCAAGATTCCTGATATTTCCTTTAGAGGGAAAGATGCTGGTTGAGCGCGATGAAAAGTTTGGGGGCGATATTACTTTCAACAGCTATGAGGAGCTTGAAAAAGCTTTCAAGGGCAAGCAGCTTCACCCGATGGACCTGAAGAACACAGTCGCGAAGCATCTTACAGCAAGGTTCAAGAAAGCCAGGGAGTATTTTGATAAGAACAAGGACATGCTTGAAAAACTAGGCAAGAACTTCCTTCCATAACTCTAATTTCCTTCCATAACTCTAATTTCCTTCCATAATTTTACCATCTTCTTCAGAATAGAAAAATTTATATTTTAATGTTACTTTTAAGTACTAAAGATTTTTATAAAGTATTTAATCTGATGATGGTTTAAATGATGATTTAAATGAATTTAACAAAAATAGCCCATAGCTTTGGATTAACACAAGAAGAAAGAAAAGAGCTATCTGACATACTCTATGAAACAGGTGTTGTGGAATCAAAAGACTACCATGAACCATTCTCAACAATATGCCCGTGCCCTATGCCAGCTGTGCCAGAGTGCGGTTTTATACAGAGAAAATATGCAGCAGAATACAACGTACATCTCAAGGGAGAGAAAAAATCTTTAAAGTTAAACAATGAAGAACTTTTCAATAAGGTCAATGTGGGAGACAAAATCAAAGTCAGCTATAAGGAAGTGTATGCAGGGATTTATGATTATGTGCCTCCAGATTTCTTAGAGAAAAAACTGATTGACGTAATTCTGAGCGGCTATGAGTACATAAGTGCAGAGAAGCTATAAAGATAGGTGCAGAAAAACTATAAACGCAGAAAAAGATTATAAACGCAGAAAAATAAGTGAGGAACAGGAATCTGTGTTGCTCATTTTAATTACCTCCACTTTCTAATGCTATTAATGTGAACTTACGCTCATATTTAAACATTGTTTATACTTCAAGTCAGATTGAAGTTTCAAGTCAGATTGAAGTCAAATTTTATGGCCAGATATACCATGAGAGGGCGCCGAATGCGCATAAGGCAGAGCCGGCATAGAGAGGCCAGTTTATCTCCTTCTTCCGCGAGATATAGAGCAGTGGGGCAGCCAGCACCACTTTGTGTATATATGTGCCTGCTCCCCCGAAAGCCCCTATAAAATACCTGACGAGAACGTTCATCTCTGTCTCAGCCCCATATGCACTTATGAAGTGTGAGGTTATGTATGCATCTGCGATGCATGTGCCTGCCAGCAGCGCTGTGCCTATGCAGAAGCCCTTGTTTTTCCTTATGAACTTTTCTGCAGAATCTATTATATCCTCAAGTCCCATCTATCCACCAACCTTTGTTCAATTTATTCTGGATTTTTTTGGGTGGATAAATATTTTTCTGTAGAGATTGTTCTATATATTCAGAAGTATGTTTCTTTTCAGTTGTTTTATCCTCTAACAATCCTTAAATACAAGCTTAATCTGAATTAAAGATTATGATAGTCGTGGATGTTGAGACAACTGGACTGAATCCTGAAAAGAATTCAATACTCAGCGTGGGCGCCCTTGATTTTGACAAGCCGCTAAGCCAGTTCTATGGGGAGTGCAGGATTCGGGAAGGCGCGCTGGTCAGCCCAGAAGCCCTGAAATGGAACGGCTTCACGCTGGAGCAGATTGTGGACAATAAGAAAAGAACATTGAACGGGTTGCTCTTTGATTTCATGAAGTGGGCTGAGGGCTGCGCTGACTTGACGCTTGCAGGCGAGAATCCCAACTTTGACAGGGATTTCCTGAATTACTCATTTGCAAAATACAGCTATGATTTCAGGATTGGCAGGCGGACAGTGGATTTGCATTCCCTATGCTATGCCCATCACCTAATGAGAGGGCTCACCCCGCCTTTAACAAACAGAAATTCACAAGTGAGTGGAGACATGACACTTGAGTATGTAGGGCTTCCAAAGGAGCCGATGCCGCATAATGCCCTCACAGGCGCAAAGATGGAGGCAGAGGCGTTCTCAAGATTAATTTACGGCAAGATTCTCCTGCTGGAGTTTAAGAACTATTTTGTGCCGGATTACCTGAGATAACGGCACAAAAATTCGCCAAGAAGCTTACCAAGAATTATAATTACTTCTTAGTAGTTAAAAATAGAAAGATTTATAAAGTTAAAGAGTTGACCTCTGATTCTCTTATATTGCAAAAGATTTATGAAAAAATATTTGGAAGCAATCAAAATGGGCTCTCTAGAAGACAAAGTTCGTGAAGGATTCATAAAACAGGAAGCAGAAGATATGTATGGGTATATGCAAACACCGGAATTTCAAGAGGATTTTAAAAGCTCTATTGACGTGTTTAATAAAACCATAAGGAACTCTGTTGCAGAGTTAACGGAAAAAGGCAACCTTGGCAGGTTCGAGAAGTTTCTTCTACAACAAATGATTTTTATGGCAGAAAAGCAAGCAGATAAGCTAAAGAACACAATATCTAATCCTAAAAAACTGAAACAGATAGCTTATGACATTATCAAAAAAACTGATTATACCACAGAAGGAACAGGCTTGAAATTCGAAACCATGTATAATGAACTAAAAGAATCTGGCAAAGTTGGAAATGCGACTCTAGAAGAATTCAAGAAAACATATGAAAAGATACTGTATTCCGCAAATAAGAGAAAGAAGATGATTAAGGAATTAGTAAAAATTGCAGAAAATGAGGGAATTGAAAAAGCGCTGACAAAAGAAGCAAAATATAAAGCGGTAAGAGAAGTATTCCCGACACCAGATGAATACATTAGCTGTTATGAAAATGCGCTAGAATCAGTATACCAATTATTTGATAATTTGAACATAATTCTGGCAACGGAAGGAAAAAGTGGACAGACGATTACCCCAATCATCTCTGGACTTCAGGAGAGTTTTAAAAAATTAATGGAGACCTCTGATAAATATAGAAAAGAGCACTTGCAAGAAGAAGTGAAAAACATCTACAAGCAGTAAACAGTAAATTTTTAATTAATTTTTTTATTTATTTCTTTTACATATTTAAGGTTTTATAGAATTCCTTATGGATTTCTTAGAGATAATTCAATAGAATTATCATAGAAACTAAAAGAATTAAATTTCTTAAGTTTATTAAAACTGTAAATTATTATAACTCTTAAATTTCTTAGAAAAAATTATAGAGATTCCTCTGAAAAATAATTCTGTCCTAAATCATTTTAGAAAACTAAAAGATTTTAGAAAATAAAAAAAAATGATGACCATGCATAGATAGATAGGAACTATTGGTAACTGCAGGCTGAACATGTCGTATACCTTCACGCTTACACCCCAGTTCCATCAAACTCGTCTTCTACGAGTATTCCAAGGTGTCTCTTTTCGAGGCGGGTTTCGAGCTTAGATGCTTTCAGCTCTTATCCCTTGGCGCGTAGCTGCCCGGCCTACCCTGTCGGATAACCGGTTGACCAGAGGCGCCGAACCCCTGTTCCTCTCGTACTAAAGGGTCCTTCCCCTCAGACACTCTGCATTTCCAGTAGATATTAAACCAACTGACTCGCATCGTTGTGAACCCAGCTCACGATCCCTTTTAATGGGTGAACACCCCCACCCTTGGCTGCTTCTGCACAGCCAGGATAGGAAGAGCCGACATCGATGAAGCAAGCCGCGCCGTCGATATGCTCCAAGTTCTTGCAAGTCTGCAAAAACTCATATGAGCTCTCGGGCGCGACAACTCTGTTATCCCCGGAGTAACTTTTCTGTCATCTCAAGCCCCCATCAAGGAGGACATTGAGGTTCGCTAGGCCTAGATTTCTCTTCTGGATTCTTCATTATCGGGAATCCAGTCAGGCTGGCTTTTGCCCTTGCACTCCACACCGGATTTCTGACCCGGTTGAGCCAACCTTTGGGCTCTGATGATATAAAGCAGAGAAATGCTTTATCCACTGTGCATTTCTCGTATCTTTTCATCAGAGTGCCACCCCAGCCAAACTGTCCGCCTACCGTTGTCCTCTTTCGAGTTAGCAACACAGATTTTTCAGGATGGTGTTACACTTTCGTCTAAACCCAATCTTTCGATTGAGTCTTCAAGCAACTCCCATCTACTCTATACAAAAAAGTCCGTATTGCAGCAGCAAGTTACAGTAAAGTTTCACGGGGTCTTCACTTCCCACTGGAAAGCTCTGGCCTCCACACCAGAGGAATATGTTCAGTAGGTTCTAGGTGGGGACAGTAGAGGTCTCGTTACATCACTCATGCGCGTCGTCATTCAAACGACAAGGTATTTCGCTACCTTAAGAGAGTTATAGTTACCCCCGCCGTTTGCCTGATCTTAGCTCCGTTGAACCGGAGTTTGAATTACAGGTACTGGGCAGATGTCACATTCCATACGAACCCTTTCGGGATAGCGGAATGTTGTGTTTTTGTTAAACAGTCGAACCTCCCTAGTCACTGCGCCCTGCTTCCGCACTCTTGAGAATACAAAAGCAGGGACCCCTTATACCGAAGGTATGGGGCCAATTTGCCGAGTTCCCTCGCCTAGATTATCCCTATCACGCCTTGGGCTTCTCACCCAGGGGCACCTGTGCCGGTTCTTGGTATGGCTATTCAAGATTTTTTCTGCATTCCTTTTCATGGATTCCAGGCATCAGCTGAACAGACATACGCCTGCTATTCCAGGATTTGCTCAGGTTCTCATCATTATGATACTCCCCTGACCTATTCCTGTTAACATGAACGAAGGTTCATGTCAGCCTAGCCAGAAATGCCAGAATGCAGACTTGCGTTGCCGCACATACTTGAAAAGTACAGGAATATTAACCTGTTTCCCTTTCCCCTGCGTCCAGTTAGGAGCAGAGTTAGGACCAACTAACCCTTGACTGATCTGCATTGTCAAGGAAACCTTGCCCTTTCGGCGGCAGAGATTCTCACTCTGCTAGGATCCTACTATTGCCAGGATTTTTGTTCTTACCAGGTCCACGCCTCCTCTCGAAGGCGCTTCTAGCCTGACAAGACACCTGCCTACCGCGATTTTTCAATGCTTATGGTATCGGTAATCAACTTAGCCCCGTCCGTTTTAGAGACCTAAAACCTTGACTGGTAAGCTGTTACGCACTTTTTAAAGGATTGCTGCTTCTAAGCCAACCTCCCAGCTGTCTTAGGCCGTAGACACTCTTCAGCCGTTCACACTTAGTTGATTTTTGGGACCTTAACCATAATCTGGGTTGTTCCCCTCTCGGATATCAAGTTTAACCCGGACATCCCGTCTCCCAGGCTGCAATGCTTGAACATTCGGAGTTGGACAGGAGACCGATCCCTTTCGGAACCTAAATCTCCAATCCGTATCTCTACAATTCAAGCCATCTAACCTGAGGCCTGACTGCGGCCAGATTCGGCAGGAACCAGCTATCACCGGACTCGATGGGCTTTTCACCCCTAAACCAAAGTTACACGAACACTTGCACGTAGAACCGCTTCGGGCCTCCACGCGGTTTTATCCGCGCTTCACCCTACCCTGGCTTAGATCGTCCGGTTTCGGGTCATATTCAAGTGACTCCTGGCACTTTCACACCAGTCCCCTCGCCCTTGCGGGCTGCGGGAAACTCGCTTTCGCTTAGGTTCCCTTTATCAGTTAACCTCGCCACTCAAATACACTCCCTGGCTCGTTATTCAGAACGAATGCTAGAACACCATAGTGCCCTAGCACACTTTCACTGCTAGATTTCAGGCTCTTTGAACTCCCGGCCAAGGGTTCTTTTCAACTTTCCCTCGCGGTACTTTTTCTCTATCGGTCTCAAAATGTGTTTAGGGTTGGAAGTTGATGCCTCCCAAATTCCCGCACAATATTCGATGTGCGGTACTCAAGAACTCGCCAGAATCTCTCCTCAGTTTTCCCTACGGGGCTGTCACCCTCTAAGGCCCCCCTTTTCAGGAGAGTTTAGGTTCCCAAGGAAAGACCCATGTAGGCGGTCTTGCAACACCACATCTTTTTTGTCTTACGACAAAAAATTCAGTTTGCCCTCTGCTGTTTTCGCTCGCTGCTACTAACAGCATCTCGATTGATTTCTCTTCCTGCAGGTACTAAGATGTTTCAGTTCCCTGCGTTACCTATCATTTCTGATAATCCCTTTCGGGATAGGATTCCCATTCAGACATCCCCGGTTCAAAGCCTACGTGCGGCTCGCCGGGGCATATCGCAGCTTGTCGCGTCCTTCATCGGCATTTTGAGCCAAGTCATCCATCTAACAGTTTCTTTCCATCTTATGCATGGTCTCATTAACATCAACCTTTGGCTAAGCATCAAGTTGTAATGCTCAGCTGCACTCATTTTGTGAGCATGAAATAAATGAATTATTTAAACGAATGATTTTATTTAAATGAATAATTTTTTACCTTGCTTTGAATTTCTTTATTTGTGTTTTTTTGTGAATTTGTGATGTAATTAATTTTTCTGATTAATTTTTGTCCTGATTTAATATTTTATCAAAAATTGCCAGAATACCTTTGTCTTTTAAACAAAGGATGAATGGCACATTCTGTCAATTTTTGGAAAATACAAAAAAATCTTTGATTTTTTGTACATAAAATGCTTCGCATTTTATTGTACTTTGGGCTTTAGCCC
>Ga0172366_10005320_pt1 | contig 10115 bp, 9 predicted proteins | sample LakKivSesite69cm_FD_114533 | JGI IMG/M metagenome (GOLD analysis project Ga0172366, IMG submission 114533) | Sediment microbial communities from Lake Kivu, Rwanda - Sediment site 69cm | ecosystem: Environmental > Aquatic > Freshwater > Lake > Sediment | place: Rwanda: Western Province, Lake Kivu...
GAAGCATCACGCGATGTGCAAGTTTTCTGATGAAATACCCACAATGAGGCTTGGGCAGACAGGAATGTCTGCCCCACCCAGATAATTCGTTTCGGTGGGGCGGGCATTCCTGCCCGCCCAGAAAAACTTGCACATTGCGTGAAGCATCTCTCCGCGATTCATCATTCTACACCCTATCTGGCTCCGGTGAAAACCCGCGTTCAGGCAGACATCGGATGCACAGGCTGCGACTCACCGTGAAACGCGCACATTGTGTTTCTTTTCTTGACCTGGCCTATGGAATCAGTATAATCGAAACCGCCCGCCGAACAGAAGCCAACCCCAACAGATTCCGGAGGAACTCCGTCCTCTCGGTCGCGGTTATGGCCTACAAGCGGAAGGTGTGTCTCGTCGCGCAGTACCCGTATTATTAGAAGCGCACCGCACCAGCACGTGTGAGGCCGCGTCCGCAGGATTGTGAAGAAGGATGGATTCGATGGCGAACTGCCCTCCTGAGATGGTTGCACGCCTGCGTCGGATCGTCGGCGAGCGAGCCGTGCTCACCGACCCGACGGAGTTGATCGTCTACGAGAGCGACGGCCTGACCGAGTTCAAGATGCGGCCCGACGTGCTCGTATTGCCGCGCACCGCCGAGCAGGTTCAGGCGACTGTGCGCCTCTGTAACGAGTACGACGTGCCGTGCGTGCCGCGTGGCGCGGGCACGGGCCTGAGCGGCGGGGCTGTGCCGGTGTGCGGCGGGGTGATGATCGAGCTTGCGCGCATGAACCGCGTGCTCGAACTGGACTATGAAAACCGCGTCGCCGTCGTGGAGCCGGGGGTGCTCAACCTGCAACTCTCCGAACTCACCACGCCGAAAGGGTATTACTACGCCCCCGACCCCTCAAGCCAGGCGGCCTGCACGCTCGGCGGCAACGTCGCGGAGAACTCCGGCGGGCCGCATTGCCTCAAGTACGGCGTGACGGTCAACCACGTCCTGGGGCTGGAGGTGGTGACGCCGGAAGGCGAGCTTGTGACGCTCGGCGGCGCGGCTGACGCGGTCGGCTATGACCTGCTCGGTCTCTTCATCGGCTCCGAGGGGACGTTCGGCATCGCCACGAAGCTCGTGCTCAAGCTGGAGAAGACGCCGCAGAGCGTGCGGACGCTCCTCGCCGACTACCTCTCCGTCGCGGAGGCCTGCCAGACGGTGTCGGACATCATCGCGGCGGGCATCATCCCGGCTGCCCTGGAGTTGATGGACAGGCGCACAATCGGCACGGTCGAGGCGTCGGCCCTTGCGGCAGGCTACCCGACCGACGCAGAAGCGGTGCTCATCATCGAACTCGACGGCCTGGAGAAGAGCCTCGACGATCAGGCGGACCGCGTGACCGAGCTTTGTCGGAAGAACCGCGCTCGCAGCGTCCGCATGGCGCTCGACGAGGAGGAGCGCAAGAAGCTCTGGGCGGGGCGCAAAGCCGCTTTCGGCGCGGCAGGACGCCTCAGCCCCGATCTGCTCGTGCAGGACGCCGTCGTCCCGCGCACCCGTCTGGCGGAGATTCTCCCGAAGATTTACGAGATTTGCGACCGGCACGGGGTGCGGGTATCGAACGTCTTCCACGCCGGGGATGGCAATCTCCACCCGAACATGAACTACGACGGCCGCAACCGCGAGGAATCCCGGCGCGTGAAGATGGCCCTCAACGAGATCATGGCGCTCTGCGTGAGCACCGGGGGGACGATCACCGGCGAGCACGGCGTCGGGCTGGAGAAGATCGAGCACATGCACCTCATCTTCAGCCCGGAGACACTCGACGCGATGGCTGCCGTGCGCGAGGTCTGGAACCCGCGCAACCTCCTCAACCCCGGCAAGGTGCTGCCCGACCGGTCCGTCCACGTGACACATCTCGGTTCCCGCGAACAGCCGGGTAATACACCTTCGAGTTGGGAATGTCCTACCATGTAGACGCAGGGACTCTCACCACTGAGCTTCGTTGTGATCCGCTACCACCCCATCGCGCAGCCGTCGCAGCGCGGGTCAGACCCGGCAATGTACGCGCCGCTTTCGGGGTGGATCATGATCACCTGCGCGTGGCCGCTTCCCGCGAACGGCCCGACAAGATGCACATCGTGTCCGCGTCGGCGCAGTTCCTCCACCGCCTCCGCCGGGAAACGATCCTCCAGCGCCACGTGAAGCCCTTCCCCGCTCGACCAGCGCGGAGCCTCAATCGCCTCCTGCGGCGTCCAGCCGAAGTCGAGCAGCTTCTGGATGACCTGAAGGTTCGTCTGCACCTGCACGTCGCCGCCGGGCGTGCCTCCGACGATGGCCGGGCGACCATCGCGGAAGATCATGTACGTGTTGAGCGTGTGGATAGGGCGCTTGCCGGGGACGAGGCAATTGGGGCTTTCGGGGTCCAAAGAGAAGCCGCGCATTCGGTTGTTCATGAGCATGCCGGTCCCCTCGATTGCCACGCCGCACCCGAACCCGGCGAAGATGCTCTGGATGAAGGACACCGCGCTGCCGTCCCGGTCAACGACGCAGAAGTAGGTGGTGTCGTGCTCCGCGAGCGGCCCGGCCTCTGGCGCGGGGTTGGCGCGTTCGCGTTCGATAGTCCTCCGCCGCCGGTCGGCAAACTCCTTCGAGAGAAGAGCCTCAAGGGGCGGGCGTGCGAAGCGCGGATCGCTGCTATAGCGCGTTTTGTCGGCGAAGGCGAGCTTCTTCGCTTCGATGCTGTAGTGAAGCGTATCCGCCGAAAGCGGCCCCAGACGCGCAAGGCCGAACCCTTCGCAGATGTTGAGTTCCTCCAAGAGGATATGTCCCTGCGAGACGAGCGGCTGTTCGTATACCTCGTATCCGCAATAGCTCGTCGAGATCGGCGCGGATACCTGCGTTTTGTGCGCGGCCATGTCCTCCATGCGGATAAGGCCGCCGTTCTGGGCGCAGAACGAGGAGATGCGCTCGGCGATTTCGCCCTCGTAGAACGCCTTGCGGCCACCTTTGGCGATGAGCCGGAGGGTGCGGGCGATCTCGGGGTTAGCCCATCGCTCGCCTGGCTTCGGAGGCGGGCTGAAGAGCCGCCGCGACGAGGGAAACGGCCTGATGCGTTCCTGGACGCCGAGGATCGCACGGCAGAGGTCAAAGTTGGCCGGGAAGCCGTCCTCCGCGTAGGCAATTGCCGGGGCGAAGAGATCGGCAAGCTCCCACCGGCTCCAGCGCGCATGGGCGGTCAGCCATCCGTCCACCTCGCCCGGCACGGTGGCGGCGGCCAGGCCGTCAGATGGGATTCCATTGGGGAAGCGATCCGGCGTCGCAAGGGCGGGTGCGCTGCCGCTCCCGTTGATCGCGGTGATCTCCGCCGTCGCAGCGTCGTAGACGATCATGAACACGTCGCCGCCGAGATTCGAGTTGTACGGTTCCACGACGTTGAGCACGGCGGCCATCGCCAGCGCCGCGTCCATGAACGACCCGCCGCGCCGGAGCACGTCCATCCCCGCGCTTGAGGCGAGCGGGTGCGCCGAGGCAACCATCCCGTTCGTCCCCATCACAAGGCCGCGTCGGACCTCCGTCGGTCGCGGAAAGGACCAGCTTCCCAGAGAGTGCTTCACACTCGCTCCCGTTGGCGTTGGAGCAGTTCCAGGCGGTTCAGCCGTTCCCCGGTGCGTTCGAGAAGGGTGAGGCGGTGGTGGGTCTTGACGATCTCAAGCCCGTGGAAATTCTCGCACATCGCAACGGCGAGGTCAACCGCGTTCACAAAGTCGGAGAAGTTAATCTCCTCGGCATCAAGCGCCCAGGGGCCGTTGGGACCGGCGGGTTTCTGGTTGTGATAGTTGTTGAGCGGCACGGCAAGCCCCGCCGTCCTGAAGCCGAAGGCGTTGAGCACCGTCGCTTCGCAGCTGCCGCCGTCCATGAGCATTTGCTGATACTTGAACCCCTCCTGTTCCGTCTTCAGGTGGGCGGCCACGTCCTTGATGAATAGGAGGAAGGTGTGGTCGAACACGCTCGACCGGTCGCCAAGGCGGATCACTGGCCCCATGCCCTGCGTCGCGCCCGGCATAGCTTTGCTCATCTCCACCGAGACGACCGGCAGCGAGGCGGGCAGCCGTCCGCTCCGCGCCAGCCCAATCGCGCCGATGAAGCCGACCTCTTCGGCACGCGTGAAGAGCACCCAGACCTCGGCTTCAAGGGGACGATCCCCCAGTTCGAGCAGCATCGCCAGCAGGAGGCCGCACCCGGCGATGTCGTCAATCGCCCGCGCCCGGACCAGACCGTTGGCGAACTCCACCTCCGGCACGTCCCACATGCCCAGCGCGCCCACGGGTGGCCGCGCATCGCATTCAACCGTCGCGGCGTTGACGCGGTTGGTCTGCTCGTTCAATTCGACGGCTGTGATGGCGCCGTGGAAGCTCTCCCCCCCGGCGTAGAAGACGACGCCCGGAAAGTTCTGGAAGTAGTTCGGGTGAACCCCACCGTACCAGGCCGCTTGTACGCCTTCCTGCGTCGCGGAGATCACCTCGAACCCGGGGTGATCCATGTGAGCCATGAACCCTAGCCGTGTGGTGCTGCGCCCGGTGGAAGGACGGCGTACGATGAGGTTGCCGTACGGGTCAACGAGGAGGGTGAGGCCCGCCTCACGCAGAATTTCCGCGATGTACTCCGCTACAGCGTCCTCATGGAAGGGAGCCGTCGGGAGCTTCAAGAGAGGCTCCAGCAATTCGCGCAGTTGTGCTTTCGTCACTGAGGGTGTCTCCTACAGACCTGCCGAGGCACGCACTTGGCGCAACCGCACCAGGAGCGCGCCGCGTCCTCCTTCTTTCGGCCCGGCCCAGCGCCACTCCGCCACGAGCGCCCGACCGGCGGTATCCATCCACGCGGGGATCACCTCGCGCAATACCCCGACCCCGTCGGGGCTGTGTTTCCCCTTGCCGACAATCACCTGTACGCGCCCGTCGCGCCCTCTCAGCCGATGCAACGCCGCACGCAACTTGGCGATCCCCTGCTCCGCCGTCAGGCCGTGCAGATCAACCGTTTCCAGGATTGGAAGGCCCTTCTTTCGGCGCGGAGGAGCCTTGTGGACCTCCTCTTCTTCGATCCTGTGGGCCACGTCTTCCGGACGAAGGGCGGCCACCGCTTCCAGGAATTCGCGCCGTGACGGATCGTCCCCGATTTCCTGCGCGGATTGTACGCGGATGTTCTTCCGGGGTTTCATCGCACGCTCCGAACGCCGCGCTCACGCAAACCTCTCAGGAGCCTCGCCGACAGCGAGGATCGAGCAGGCCATGAGAGGCTCCAACCCAAGGCGCCGCGCTTCGGCGAGCAATTCCTCGCTTTCCGCGCCGGGGTTCACGAAGAACTCCTTCGGTTTCTTTGCGGCAATATCGGGCAGGAGCGTGATGCCCACCTCAGGCGGTAGGTAGAGCGTCACCCGATCAATCGGTCCGGGAATGTCCCTGACGGACGGATAGGAACGCAGGCCCTCCACTGTAGCGGCGTTCGGGTTCACCGGGTACACGGCGTATCCCTGGCGCACGTAGGCCCGCACGGCTTTGTTCCCATATTTGATGCGGTCGGTTGACGCGCCGATCACCGCGACGGTGGGCATGATCGAACTCCTTCCTCGCCTGGCTTGAGCCTCCGTACGCGGGAGAGCTTCAGTACCGGAGCTACTCGAAATGATGAAGTTAACATCACATGGCGGCAAAAGGAACGGTAGGCCCCTGGCAAAACGCCGAGCGGTGGCCGTTCTCCTTCTCTTTCCTTCGTCTCGGAGATGAAAAACGCCGCCCCGTGCTTCCGAGCACGGAACGGCGCTTCCCCCTGTGGAAAGCGGCCTTCAGAGGGCCTTCTTTGCCGCCGCGATAGCCTTCTCGTAATTCGGATGATCCGCAACTTCCCTCACGATCTCGACATACGTGACTCTATCGTGCTTATCCACGACGAAGACGCTCCGGGCGAGCAGGCCCAGCTCCTTGATCCGCACGCCGTACGCCTTGCCGAACTCGTGCGTCTTATAGTCCGACAGGGTCTGCACCCTCTCCACCCCGGCAGCGCCGCACCACCGCTTCTGCGCGAAAGGAAGGTCCATGCTGACGGTGAGGATCGCCACGTTCGGCCCAAGAGCACCGGCTTCCTGATTGAACCGTCGCGTCTGCTGGTCACAGACCGGCGTATCCAGAGAAGGGACGACGCTGATGAGGCGCACCTTGCCCGCGCTGTCCTTCAGGGAAACCGTGGAGAGGTTGTTTGCGGCGAGCGCGAAATCCGGCGCCCTGTCGCCGACCCTCACTTCCGGCCCTACCAGCGTCATCGGGTTTCCTTTGAAGACGATCACTCCCGTCCGTTCGTTTGCCATTGATTGGTACCTCCACGTATCGCGAAAAGCCTGAACGTATCAAGAAACACTGCGTGAGCCGCACCGGTGAATGCGCATCGCCTTTTTGCGTGTGCGCGCAGTTGGCGGATTGCCGTGTGACGGTGTACGTTTACTGCGTACGAATAACCGATGAACGCCTCTGCAAGTTCCTCTGAGGAGAGCAGGTATGAACGAGACCACCATGTTCTTCGTCGTCATCCTCGCCGCGGTTGTGCTGATACTGCTCTTTCTGCGAGGCAAGAAGACGCGTGTCCAACCGACGCTTACCCCCCGGCGGATGCGCGAGAAGGCCGCCGAGGAAGAGGCTGTCGCCGCGCCGAAGGAACCGCAGTGGAAGTTGAGGGACCTGGCTCCGGGCGGCAAATTCCACCTCTCGCTGCCGAAAGGTCTGGAAGAAGATTACCTCGTGACGAGGCGAGACCGCCTTGTGTGGCCGGACGAACAGATCGAGTACAACCTGCGGCTCGCGGTGGACGACCCGAACTCTCGCGTCTGGCTCCACTGGTGGACCATCGGCGTGGCGACGCACGCGTGGCTGCTCGAAGGGGACGAGTACACGTTGGAGCGACTTGGTCTCACGCCGGAGGCACTGGAAGCGATGCGCCAATCGGGCGAGGGGACGATCACGTTCAAGGACCAGACCTTCACGCTGGAGAGGGTGCAGCACCTCACCGTCTTTGAGGGAGGGTTGCGCCCCGGCAGGGATTTCGTGCGGTGGGATTTCCGCAACGAGGCTGGCACGCGGCAGGTGCTGATTCAACGGAAAGAATGGGAAGGCCCTGACTACCAGGTGCTCTTGGGGCGAGAGGTCTGGTTGCGCGATCTTACCGTCATCACCCCCAGGGGAGAAGCGCCGGGGCAGAAGCTTGAGCAGGATCAGCCGCCGACCGGCCCGCCCGCAGAGCAGTAAGCTGTATGTAATTGCACGACATGGTAACGTACGCAAGGAGGTTCCTCCAGTGACCGCACCATCGAAGCGACGCAGTGTGCCCGGTCGTTGCCTGCTGGCGGATCGCGGCAAGACGGGCTACGCGATCATCGTCGCGGAAAACGCCTCCCGCTCGGAGACGCACGCCGCCAACGAACTCCAGCGATTCCTCGAACAGGCGACGGGAGCGCAGTTCCCTCTCCTCGACGACACGGTTCCCCCGCGCCAGCGCGAGATCATGGTCGGGCGCAGCCGCCACACTCAGGCACTCGGTCAGGGGCTTTCGTTCGATGACCTCGGCGACGAGGGCTTCCGCATCTGCACGGTGGGCGAACATCTCCTCATCGCGGGCGGTCGGCTGCGCGGGACGCTCTACGGGGTGTACCGCTTCCTCGAACGAGAGGTAGGCTGCCGGTGGTACACCGCCCGCGTGAGCAAGGTCCCCCGGCACGCAAGGCTTGCGGTCGGCCCGCTCGACGTTGCGGAGCGCCCAGTGCTTGAGTACCGCGAGCCGTTCTTCCGCGAGGCGTTCGACGGCGATTGGGCGGCGCGGAACCTCGCCAATTCGAGCCACGCGACGCTCGGCGCGCAGCACGGCGGGAAGGTGAAATACGGCCCGTTCGTCCACACGTTCGAGACCTTGCTCCCTGTCGCCACGCACTTTGCCGAGCATCCGGGGTGGTACAGCGAGATTGACGGCAAGCGCATCTCCGAGAGGCCGCAGCTCTGCCTGACCAACCCGGAGGTGCGAGAGCGCGTGATCGAGGGCGTGCGGAAGTGGATCAAGGACATGCCCGACGCGACGATCTTCAGCGTCAGCCAGAACGACTGGACAAACCCCTGCCAGTGCGCGAAATGCAAGGCGATTGACGACCGGGAAGGAAGCCCCATCGGCTCGATCCTCACGTTCGTGAATCAGGTCGCCGAGGCAATTGAGCCGGAGGCCCCGCACGTCGCCATTGACACGCTCGCCTACTGGTATTCGCGCAAGCCGCCGAAAACCATCAGGCCGCGCAGGAACGTGATCGTCCGCCTCTGTTCCATCGAATGCTGCTTCGCGCACCCGTTGGAGTCCTCCTGCGAGGCGAACAGGAAGTTCGCTGACGACATCAGAGGATGGAGCAAGATCGCCGACCGGCTCTACATCTGGGACTACGTGACGAATTTCCACAACTACATGATGCCCTGGCCGAACTTCGGCGTCCTGGGGCCGAACGTGCGCTTCTTCGTGAAGCACCACGTGCGGGGCCTCTTCGAGCAGGGAAGCTACGCTTCGGGCGGCGGCGGTGAGGCGGCGGAAATGCGGGCGTACGTGCTCGCCAAGCTCCTCTGGGACCCCACCATTGACGAGCGGAAGGTGCGCGACGAGTTCATCGCGGGCGTCTACGGCAAGGCCGCCGATAAGGTGAGGAAGTACGTGGACCTCATCCACGAGCCGGTGGCCGACCCGAACGTGCACATGCACATCTTCTGCGACGTGAGCAACCCGCACCTCACCGACGAAGTGATCCGCCGGGGCGACGAACTCCTTTCCGAAGCCGAGGCGAAGGCCGAATCGGAAGAGGTGCGGAAGCGCGTCGAGGTGGCGCACCTGCCGATTCAGTACGTGCGCATCAGGAAGATGGACAAGGAAGACCCGGAAAGGGCCAGGCTGCTCGACCGGTTCCTTGCGATCACAAAGCGTGAGGGCTTTCTCAACATAAGCGAAGGGCACACCATTGAAGAATGGGCAAAGCACGGCGCGGTCGAGCCGGGCAAGTGGTGACGATACCTCCGCAGGACATTTGCAGGAGATGAACAAGATCAGCCACCAGAAAGGACGCAGAATGGCACTGAAGATCGGCTTCATCGGTTCGGGCGGCATTGCCGGTGCGCACGTGAGCGCGCTCAAGAAGATCGGCGACGTGAAGCTCGTCGCGTTCGCCGACGTGCAGGAAGATCGGGCGAACCGCCTTGCGAGCGAGACCGGCGGCGCGGTCTACACTGACCACCTGAAGATGCTCGAAAAAGAGCAGTTGGACGCGGTCTACATCTGTGTGCCCCCACACGCACACGGCGGACCGGAGCGTGCGTGCATCGAGCGAAAGATTCCCTTCTTCGTCGAGAAACCGATTGCAAATTCGATGGAAACGGCGACGGACATCCTCGGCAAAGTGCGCCGTACTGGGCTTCTCACGGCGGTCGGCTACATGAACCGCTATCGCCGATCTCTCCAGCGCGGGCGCGAGCTTCTCAAGGGGGCGAAGGTCTCCTCCGTCGAAGGCCACTGGCTCGGCGGCACGCCGGGAGCGCCCTGGTGGTATACAAAGGCCCAGTCCGGCGGCCAGCTTGTGGAGCAGACGACACACATCGTGGACGCGGTGGCCTACCTTCTGGGCCGTGCGACCGAAGTATACGCCATCGGCACGAAAGGCACGCACGCTAACCCGCCGAAGGGCTACGACGTTGAGGACGCCACCTCCGTCGCGCTCAAGTTCGCCAATGGCGCAGTCGGCACGATCAACTCCTGCTGCACGTTGCAGACTGGCGGCGGCGTAGGGCTGGATATCTACAGCCCGAACGTGGTGCTTTCCTACCGCGAGTGGAACATGAACCTGAAGGCCGTCAAATCGAGGCTCGAAACCGAAGAAGTGAGAGGTGAGGACAATATCTTCGAGGTCGAGGACCGCGCATTCGTGCAGGCGATCCTCACGAACAACCCGTCCCTCATCAAGTGCAACTACGGGCAGGCGTTTCCGGCGCACCAGATCACCATGGCGGCGAACGAGTCGCTGAAGACCGGCAAGCCCGTCTCGATCACCTATTGAACCTCACGGTAGGGACACGGCGCGGCGTGTCCCTAC
>Ga0172366_10005324_pt1 | contig 10111 bp, 9 predicted proteins | sample LakKivSesite69cm_FD_114533 | JGI IMG/M metagenome (GOLD analysis project Ga0172366, IMG submission 114533) | Sediment microbial communities from Lake Kivu, Rwanda - Sediment site 69cm | ecosystem: Environmental > Aquatic > Freshwater > Lake > Sediment | place: Rwanda: Western Province, Lake Kivu...
GACGGCTCCTGGCCCTTGCTGAGAGGTTGCCAAGACAGTAGAATGTATGGGCGTTTGACCTGAATAGCGAGAAAGGCATACCCATGGAACCCCAGAGCGCAATCTCCGCAGAGCGCAACCCCGGTATACAGGAGTTCACACCTGGAGACACGGTACGGGTTGGCATCCGAATCAGGGAGGGCGACCGGGAGCGTGTGCAACTGTTCCAGGGCGTCGTCATCAGGCTCGGAGGGCGGCGTCCCGGGACCACGTTCACGGTGCGCCGCGTCAGCTATGGCATAGGCATCGAGCGGACCTTTCCACTCCACTCGCCGCTGCTGGAGAGGGTGGAGGTCATCCGAAAGGGCGATGTGCGCCAGTCGAATCTCTACTACCTGCGTGGTCGGTACGGACGCGCAGCGCGCATCAAGGAACAGGCCTGGAGCCGCGGGAGAAGCGCCGAGCCTGTACAGGAAGAAGCCGAAGACCAGGAGCCGGGCCAGGCGGAAGAGGGATAGCCATCCTCAGGCCGCTTCCTCGCTAGTTCCTCTCCTGTGAGGCGGAGGGTCCGATGAGATACGCCGAGGTGGCCGTTGATGCTCCTATAGGCTACGGCAGGACCCTCTCCTACGCCATCCCCGCTGGTATGCGTCTCGTCCCGGGGCAGCTTGTGCGCGCGCCCCTGGGGAGACGGCTGGTCCAGGGCGTGGTCTTTGGGCTCTCCGACCAGCCGGGGGTTGAGCCCGTGCGAGAGGTCGCCGGCGTGTACGGGCCTGCCCCTCTTATCTCCCCGACCGGCCTCGAACTTTCGCAGTGGATAAGCCACCGCTATCTGTCATCCCTTTTCGAGGCGGCCTCGCTGTTGCTGCCACCCGGTTTCAGAAGCCGTTCGGCGGCCGTGCTACGCGCGGCCTCGCCGGGAGGGAGCGGCGAGCTCTCGGAGGAGGCCCTCCGCGTACTGGGTTACGTCCGCGAGCGAGGAGCCGCGCCGGAGGAGGAGCTCGGGAGGGAGGTGGGGCGGAGCGCCGGAAAGGCGATCGACTACCTCATAAGTGGGGGGTGGCTTGAGCGTTCCTGGGAGCTGGAGAGGCCGAGGGCTGGGCTGAGATACCTCTGCCTCCTGCGCCTGGGCGTCCCACGCGGCGAAGTCGATGATGTCATAGCCGGTCTCCCGTCCACGGCCATACGACAGGCTGCCCTCCTGCGGGCCCTCAAGGAGGCTGCGGAGCCGCTGCCGGTCTCGGAGGCCCGCAAGGAGTTTGGCCCAAGCGCCGTGGAAGGGCTCCTGAAAAGGGGGTATGTAGCCGAGGAGTGGACACGGGTAACGACGGGCCCCTTTCCTGGCGCTCTATCCCTGCCTGAGGAAGCGGTGCCGCGAGTCCTCACATCTCCCCAGGAGGCGGCGCTCCGTGAAATCGAAAGTGCGCTGGAGGTCGGCAGGGGGGACTTCCTCCTTCATGGCGTTACCGGCAGCGGCAAGACGGAGGTTTACCTGCGGGCGATGGAGAGGTGCCTGGGGCTGGGCAAGCAGGCGCTGTTTCTCGTGCCGGAGATATCCCTCACCCCCCAGGCCCTGGGACGCCTCACCAGCCGTTTCCCTGGGCGTGTCGCTGTCCTTCACAGCGGCCTGTCTGACGCCCAGCGGCTGGACCAGTGGTGGCAGGTGCGAGAAGGTGTGTACGACATCGTGGTGGGGCCTCGGAGCGCCCTTTTTGCCCCGCTGGCCCGACTGGGGCTCATCGTCGTGGACGAGGAGCATGAGTGGACCTACAAGCAGGTGGAGCAGGCGCCCCGCTACCATGCCAGGGAGGTAGCGCTGGAGTTGGCGCGTCTGGCTGGCGCCGTTGTGGTGATGGGGAGCGCGACTCCCGATGTGGCCACTTACTACTGGGCGCAGAGGGGGGGTTACCGCCTTCTGGAGCTTCCGGGGCGTATCGCTTCGACGCCTCCTGGCAATACCCCCAGACACCTGGACACTTACCCCCTGGCGGATGTGGAGGTGGTGGACATGCGGCGTGAGCTGCGCGAGGGGAACAGGAGCATATTCAGCAGGGCTTTGCAGGAGTCGTTGGAGAGGACATTGGGGCGGGGAGAGCAGGTGATACTGTTCCTGAACCGGAGAGGCTCGGCGACGCTGGTGCAGTGCCGGGACTGTGGACACGTGGTCCGCTGCCGTCGGTGTGATGTGCCCCTGGTCTACCACGCTGGCGAATATCTGCTCTGTCACCAGTGTAACGCCCGTTCCCGTCCGCCTGGGGAATGCCCCCAGTGTGGCAGCCGCCGCATACGCTACCTTGGCCTGGGCACCGAGAGGGTGGTGGCGGAGCTTGACAAGCTCTTCACGGGTGAAGAGGTGCTGCGGTGGGACAGGGATGTCGCCAGGGTGGGATCGCAGCACCAGGCGCTCATGGAGCGGTTTGCCGTGGGGGATGCCCGCATCCTGGTGGGAACGCAGATGATAGCGAAGGGGCTTCACGTCCCGTCAGTCACCCTGGTGGGGGTCATGCTGGCGGATGTGGGGCTTTACATGCCCGACCTGTGGGCCGGGGAGCGAGCGTTCCAGCTCCTCTGCCAGGTGGCGGGACGCGCTGGACGGGGCCCTCGACCGGGCAGGGTCATCATACAGACGTACAACCCGGCGCACTACGCGGTCAATGCCGGCGCCCGCCAGAGCTATCCCCTCTTCTACCAGCAGGAGCTGGAGTTCCGCAGACAGCAGGGCAATCCCCCTTTCAGCAGGATGGCCCATCTCCTCTATCAACACGCCAACGACCTCGCCTGCCAGCGGGAGGCCGAGCGGGTGGGCCGTCTCGTGCGGGAGCAGGCGTACGCCCGCGGCATGGCCGATGTCGAGGTGATTGGCCCGGCCCCGGCGTATCCTCAGCGTGTGAGGGGGCGCTACCGCTGGCACATCATCCTGCGCGCCAAGGAGCCCGCTGCCCTGCTGGGGGAGATGTCGTTCCCCGATGGCTGGACACTGGATATAGACCCCGTGAGCGTGCTGTAGCTCCTTTACACAGTTTCCGCACTTAGCTATACTGAATTGAGTAGTCAAACTGGAACCGTAATAAGGAGACGGGCTGTTGGTCTTACCCCTTCGATATGTTCCGGACCCTCTCCTGGGCAGGAGAGCTCAAAGGATTGGCAGAATCGACAGGTCGGTAAAGCGGCTCGTTGAGAGCATGCTGGACACGATGCGTGAGAACGGGGGAGTGGGCCTCGCCGCCAACCAGGTGGGTAGCCTCCAGAGGGTGGCCGTAATACAGCTTCCTGAGGAGGAGCCGATCGTGCTCATCAACCCTCGCGTGACCCGCCGTGAGGGGGAGCGCGAGGTGGAGGAGGGGTGCCTCAGCATCCCTGGATACCGCGGGCTGGTGAAGCGCTCGGCAAGAGTGCACGTGCGGGCCCAGGACTTGAGCGGTCGCGAGGTGCGTATCAAGGCGGAGGGCGACCTCCTGGCCCAGGCCCTGGAGCACGAGACCGACCACCTTAACGGCGTCCTCTATATCCAACGGCTGGCGAGCAAGGACTCCTTCTGGAAGATAGAGCCAGGGGCAGAGGCCGAAGTGGCCCAGCCGCAGTAGCCCTCATGTCCGGGCCCAATCCCGATACCAACCCCCAATACGAGGCCGTCTGCCGTATCAGGGACCTCCTTGCGTCACAAGGCGTTCAGGCGTACCTGGTAGGCGGGTTCCTCCGAGACCTGCTGCTGGGCGTGGCCACCAGGGACATCGACCTCGCCGTCGAGGGGGATGCTTCCCATCTCGCTCGTGTGCTGGCTGACCGCCTGGATGGGAGTTTCGTGCCCCTGGGGGAGCGGCACCAGATGGCGCGGGCCGTGTTCTCGATGCAGGGTGAGGTGTGGCAGATCGATGTGGCGCCGCTCCAGGGCACCGTCCTGGACGACCTGAAGCGGCGGGACTTCACCATCGATGCCATGGCGCTGCCTCTGGATGCCTGTGGCTCGCAGGACTGGAGGAGGCGTCTGCTGGACCCCTGCGGCGGGCAGGAGGATATCGAGCGGCGGCTTGTGCGGGCGGCGTCGCCGTCGGCATTGCGGGACGACCCTGCCCGCCTGCTCCGGGGGCCACGGCTGGCCGCCAGCCTCGGCTTTCACATAGATAACGGCACGCGGAGGTTGATAGCGAGGGACGCCGCTCTGGTGTCCTCGGTGGCAGCCGAACGCATCCGGGACGAGTTCCTGGCCATTGTCTCGCTCCCGCGCGCCAAGGAACACCTGGAGATGCTGGACGGCCTGGGCCTCCTCACCCGGGTGGTGCCAGAGCTTGAGGCCACCAGGGGTGTAGGCCAGCCCAGGGAGCACTACTGGGACGTGTTCCAGCACTCGCTGGAGACAGTGGCGGCAGCGGAGCTCGTGACGGGGAGTGACCGGAAGGAGCCGCTTCTGGCGGAAGTGCCCTGGGACGAGGGGATGGAGTCCCATTTCGCCCAGGTCGTAAGCGATGGCCACAATCGGCGGACCATGTTGAGGCTGGCAGCCCTCTTCCACGATATCGCCAAGCCCGCCACCAAGGCCGTTGACGAAAGGGGCCGTACCCGGTTCCTGGGACATCAGGCTGAGGGGGCCGCCCTCGCCGGGGATATTCTGGAGCGTCTGCGCCTTAGCCGCCGAGGTGTGCAGATGGTCTGCGGCATGGTGGAACACCACCTGCGCCCCACCCAGATGAGCCAGGGTGCGGAGATGCCCACCCCCCGCGCGGTCTATCGCTGCTTCCGCGACCTGAAAGAGGTCGCCATCGATACCCTGTACCTCTGCCTTGCCGATTATCTGGCGGCACGGGGCCCCAAACTGGTACTGGACGATTGGGATAGGCATGTTAGAATAGTCAGGCGCATTCTGGAGGCCGGCCTGGAGAAAAGGTCTCCTGAGGAGAAGCCGTGGCTGGTAAACGGCCACGACCTGATGAAAGCCCTCGGGCTCTCCGAAGGGTCTTTTTTGGGCGCTGTCCTCGAGGCGGTGCATGAGGCCCAGGTGGCAGGAGAGGTCAAGACCCGAGAGGAGGCGCTGGCCTGGGCTGGCAGCTACGTGGCCGAAGGGAGTTCGGACATTTCTTCGGAGTTGCAGAGAGAAGAGCAGGGCTAAAAGGCGATGTCTAGGTTCCTCTTCAGATTCCTACATAGGTCACTGGGTCTGCTCAGCTCCCTGGTCGGAGTGGCCTGGGGACGGAGGACTATCAGGGCGTTCATCTTCATACTCATCATTGTGGGCGTTTCCCTGGCGGTGGTGCTTGTGCCCGATATCCATATCGGCGGCTTTGAGCGGGGAGGGGACAACCTTCTGGGGCTGACGCTGGGCCTGGACCTGCAGGGGGGGAGCCATCTCGTCTACGAGGCCGCCGACCCCGATGCCACGGAGGACGACATGAAGGTGGCGGCCAACACCATCGAGAGGCGGGTAAACGCCTTCGGCGTTGCCGAGGCGGCTATCCAGGTAGTGGGTGGCGACCGCATCATGGTGCAGCTCCCCGGCATAGCGGATGTGGAAGAGGCCAAGAAGCTCATCGGCCAGACCGCCCGCCTGGAGTTCAAGGAGAGGACGTGTCTGGTGGACGAGCCGGATAATCCGTGCGAGAAGCCGGAGAACCACGAGGACAAAGACATTGGCCTTACGGGGGACGACCTGGCAAGGGCCTGGCCCGGCCAGGAGCAGACCAAAGGAACCCCCATAATAAACATCCAGTTCAACTCGCGGGGGACGCCCATCTTCGCCGAGTTCACCAAGCGGATCGTCGGCGACAACATGAAGCGCATAGCCATCATCCTGGACAATACAGAGCTTCTAGCGCCCGTGGTGAAGAGCCCTATCCTGAACGGCACAGGGTTCATCGAGGGTTCCCTGCAGAACCCCTTCACCATCGACCAGGTGCAGAGGATATCCGTGCAGCTGAACTCGGGCCGCTTGCGGGTCCCGCTGAACCTGATACATGAGAGCACCGTGGACGCCATCCTCGGGGCGGACTCCCTGCAGAAGAGCCTGCAAGCCGGGCTGGTGGGCCTGGGCCTGGTGCTGCTCTTCATGGTGGTCTACTATCGGATGGCTGGCGTGGTGGCGGCGCTGGCGCTGATGAACTACACCATCATCGCCCTGGCGGTGTTCAAGATGCTGCCCGTGGCCCTGACCCTGGCGGGGATTGCCGGGTTCGTCCTCTCCATCGGCATGGCTGTCGACGCCAACATCCTCATCTTCGAGCGGGTGAAGGAGGAGCTGCGCACCGGTCGGAGCCTCTCATCTGCGATTGAAACGGGCTTCCGCCGGGCCTGGCCATCCATTCGGGACAGCAACATCTCCACGCTGCTCACCTGCGTGATCCTCTACTGGTTCGGGTCGCGCCTGGGCGCCAGCCTGGTGCAGGGATTCGCCGTGACCCTGTTCCTCGGCGTGGTCATCAGCATGTTCAGCGCTATAGTGATCAGCAGGAACCTGCTGCAACTGATCGGGCTGACAGCCGTGGGGAGGATCCCCAGCCTGTTCACGCCCGAGCGTGCCCGGGAGGCTGTACGGGTGACCCGGGGAAGTTAGAGAGATGGATATAATAGGGAAAAGGCTCTGGTTCTTCCTGGGCTCGGGCGCCGCAATACTGGCCGGGATCATCTCCCTGTTGATACCTCCAGCGCTCAGGCCGGGGATCGACTTCACTGGTGGCTCGGCGATGACGCTGACCTTCAGCAGGGCGATCAGCGAGAGCGAGGTTCGCTCGGTCCTGACCGGCATGGGACATCCCGAGGCGATCATCCAGGTACTGGGGGAGGACTCGGTCTTCATCCGTACGACGGCCTTGAGAGAGGCGGAGCTGGGCCCCGATGACAGCGTGGTAACGCCAGCGGAGCACGTCCAGATCGAGGAGGCGCTGGGGGATAACGTGGCACCCATCGAGGCCCGGGAGTTCACCAGCGTGTCGCCGGTCGTGGCGCGGGAGACGGTGCGAAACGCAGCGATAGCAGTGGCGATTGCCGCCGTGGCGATACTGGTATACATAACGTGGGCTTTCCGCCGGGTGCCCAACCCGTTCCGCTACGGGGTCTGCGCCGTCGTGGCCCTGGTGCACGACCTGCTGGTCGTCCTGGGCGCCTTCTCCATACTTGGCAAGACGATGAACATGGAGGTCAACTCCATGTTCATCGTAGGCGTGCTCACGGTGCTGGGCTACAGCGTTAACGACACCATCGTCGTCTTCGACAGGATACGCGAGAACATCTCGCAGGCCATTGAGCGGCCTCTGCGAGAGGTGGTCAACGAGAGCCTGTGGCAGACGCTGGGGCGCTCCTTGAACACGAGCCTTACAACCCTTGTGGTGCTTGTGGCGCTTTATCTGCTCGGCGGCAGCACCATACGGCCTCTGGTGCTGGCGTTCATCATCGGTATCGTAACGGGGACCTACAGCTCTATTTTCGTTGCCAGCCAGTTGCTGGTAAGCTGGGAGATAGGCGACTTCGGCAGGGTGTTGAGGTTCCTTCACCTGGCACCTGCCCGCTCAAGTTAATCAGCGGCCCGTGGGAAGGGGTTATCGCTAGATGAGGATAGGGGCACACGTCTCAACCTCCGGAGGCATCGACAGGGCGATAGGCCGTGCCGTGGAGATAGGGGCCGAGACGATCCAGATATTCGGGTCGCCTCCTCAGAGCTGGAGGTTCAAGCCCCATCCAGAGGGAAATATCGCCGCTTTCCTTGAGGGGGCCCGTAGCCATGGTATCCATCCGGTCTTCATTCACGCCGTTTATCTGATAAACCTGGGCACGCCCGACGCCGGCAACCTCGAGAGGGGCATCGCCTCCCTGATCGATTACATGAAGCTGGCCGCGGACATAGACGCTGCCGGGGTGATATTCCATGGCGGGAGCCACCGGGGTGCGGGGTTCGACGCCGTGTTGCCTCAGACCATCGCCTCCCTCCAGCGTGTGCTGGGGGAGTCCCCTGAGGGGCCGTGGCTGGTACTGGAGAACAGCGCCGGCATGGGCAACCACATCGGGGCGAGCTTTCCCGAGATGCGGAGGGTCCTGGAGGGGGTGGGCAGCGACCGGATGCGCGTATGCCTGGACACGATGCATGCTTTCGCGGCGGGCTACAACATGGCCGACAAGGATGCCCTGGAGGGCGTGATGGCCGAGTTCGACCGGGAGATGGGGCTGGAGAGGCTGGTGGTGATACATGCCAACGACTCCAAGGTGGAGCTGGGCTCCGGCATCGACCGGCACGAGAACATCGGCGAGGGCCGTATCGGCATTTCGGGGTTCGAGACGATTATGGGCCACCCCGCTCTGCGGGATGTGCCCTTCTTGATAGAGGTGCCCGGGTTCGACCAGAAGGGCCCCGATGCGGAGAACATACGCATCTTGAAGGAGATACGGGACCGACTGGCAATCCCGGCGTGAGGCGATGCACCGCAGGAGATTCCTCCGGCTGGTCCGGAGGGCGCTGGACGAGCTGCCGGCTGAGATAAGGGACGCCCTTCAAAACGTCGATGTCGCGGTGGAGGAGTGGCCCGACAGCCGCCTCATGGCCGAGGTGGGCCTTCGAAAGCGGGACGAGCTTTTCGGCATCTACCAGGGTATACCTCTGACCGAGCGGGAAGGAGACCCTCTCCTCCCCGACCGTATCATCCTCTTCCAGCGGGCCATCGAGGGCGCTTGCGACACCGACGAAGAGGCCGTGTCGCAGATAAGGCTCACCGTGCTTCACGAGGTGGGCCACTACCTGGGGATGGACGAAGACAGGCTGAAAGAGCTGGGCTACGCCTAGGCAGGGTATACCCTGCACCCATCTCCTGTCATCGTGGTGCGCTCCCCTGGTTGAACGCGATGGCCCACGTGAGTGGTAAATGCGCGTTGTGGCTAGTGGTAGATGTGCCTGGCGCGTCTCACGCTCTCCAGCCGCTCCTCGGCCAGGCGGGTGGCTGCCTCCGCGGTGGTTATCCCCCGGTCGCGGGCCGTCGAAATCACCTGGAGGGTGGTCTGGTAGATGCGCTCCGTTATCTCCCTGGCGCGCTCCGGGCTGTAGGGCGCGCCCACCTCGCAGGATACGTTGATGATGCCGCCGGCGTTCACTATGAAGTCGGGCGCGTAGAGGATGTTGCGCTCCTCCAGCGCTCTGGCGGCCTCGGGAGAAGCGAGCTGGTTGTTCGCGGAGCCAGCTACCGCCCGGCACTTGAGACGGGGTATCGTCTTCTCGTTGAGAATGCCCCCCAGTGCGCAGGGGCAGAAGATGTCGCACTCCACATCGTAAACGCTGTCCGGCGAGACGATGGTGGCCCCCAGCCGGCGGGCATCCTCCACCGCCCCGTCGTAGAGGTCAGCGGCCACCAGCCGTGCTCCCTCCTCCAGAAGGTAGGGTGCCAGGTTCCTCGCCACCTTGCCGAAGCCCTGGATAGCTACCGTCCTGTCTTTCAAAGAATCGTCGCCCCAGACATCTCTGGCACACGCCTGCATGCCCCTGTACACGCCGTAGCCGGTGAGCACGGATGAATCGCCGCTGCCCCCCATGCTCACCGGCAGCCCGACAAGGTAATCAGTCTCCTGGGCGATGTGCTCGAGGTCCCGCGGGTCGCAGCCCACATCCTCGGTGACGAGGAAGCGGCCGCCGAGCGTGTCCACGAACCGGCCGAAGGCGCGCATCAGCGCCTCGCTCTTGCCCGTATGGGGGTCGGCCATGATGAGCGCCTTGCCGCCGCCCAGGTGTATCCCGGCCGCCGCCGACTTGTAGGTCATCGCCCGTGCCAGCCTCAGCACGTCCAGGACCGCCTCCTCTTCGCTTTCGAAGGGCCAGATACGCACGCCGCCACAGCCTGGCCCCAGCGTGGTGTCGTGGATGGCGATGAAAGCACGGAGCCCCACGGCGGGGTCGGTGCCGATGGCCAGCTCCTCGAAGCCGTAACGCCCCATGTACTCCAGCACCTTCATGGCGACCTCCTCAGCGGCCCTTTACCCGAAGTGGGAACGACGAATTTCGTCGCAGGGCACCATTATACACCGGGGCGGTGGCGGTGAACAGTAGCGCTTCAGGTCGGGTGGAAGCCCAGCCCGGGAGTGAGAGGTGAGCCGGTAGGTTGCCTACCTCAGCACGCGGTCGTCGCCGATGCGGCGGGTGATGCGCTGCCGGTCCATGTGGAGCAGCAGC
>Ga0172366_10005325_pt1 | contig 10111 bp, 6 predicted proteins | sample LakKivSesite69cm_FD_114533 | JGI IMG/M metagenome (GOLD analysis project Ga0172366, IMG submission 114533) | Sediment microbial communities from Lake Kivu, Rwanda - Sediment site 69cm | ecosystem: Environmental > Aquatic > Freshwater > Lake > Sediment | place: Rwanda: Western Province, Lake Kivu...
ATGTATCGCACTCGAATCTCGATGTTCTGATTTAAAGCTCCGAAGTTTAGAAAGCCTCGTTTTGCAAAAGCTTAATAATCCATCCTCGGTTTCCAAATCCAGCACAATCCCGCCGGCATTAATCGCCCGTATCGTTAATTCATTCAAGCTGCACCTTTCCAAGAGAGCAGAAAAAGAAAGAGGCAAAACACCTCCAACCAAGGTACGATCGAGGACATCGGTTTTAATAAATAAATGATGGGGCCACTTATTGGAAATAAAAGCGAAGCCGGCCGAATCCGAATAGGCCCGGCAGAAACCCGCCAGCTTGCCCTCGGTCGTCAATCGCACTTTTTCGTGTTGTCCCAGTAATGCAGGTTCCGCATTAACCGCTACTACGTCCGCCTGAACCCCGGCAAGAACTCTTTTGAGGAAATCGACGTTAATGCGCGTTGCAAATCGTCCATCGGACACAACAAACCAGGAGCCTGAGCCGCCCTCTCTTCCGGCTCTGAGCACACGTTCCAAGGGAACAGGTATATTATCTTTGTAACGTATTACATTCGAATTCACATCATGCAAAGATTTTTGTGAAAGTTGATTTTGACGTTTCAACCCGAAAGGCTCGATATCCCATTCCTCCGGGACGGCAAAAAAAACCTTATCCAGGCTCCATTTTCCAGATAACTTCACTGCAGAATTTCTCTTCATGTCCCCATATCTGCACAAACCATCGAGAACAACGCCGGCAACGGGTTCGTTGGAGAGAGCAAAACGAAGCAGACTTTCACCGTTCCTGTCTTTAGAGTTTCTGTGTATAACAATCATATTCATGGATTGATTAAGGAACAACATTCACGGACGCGTACCCATTAGAGACGATCCCCAGCTTAATTGGCGAATGACCATTCGAGAATCCAATAACCAATATCCCGTGAACTAAGCCTCAGTCGGCTTATTGCCACCATCAGGCCCGGAGGCTTTGTCGTCAATTTCTTTGCTGTCCTTGTCTGAAAGCCCAGCAGTTCTTTTGGTTTCTCCCTGCAAGACGCTTCCGCCGGACGCGGCGCTCTTCGAATACCCAATACTTTCGTCAGGCTCCTCCGAAAACATCGGTTTCCTCCTGGAGACTCTTGAGCTTTCCCTTGGTTCTGCACTTTGAGCATAGTAGCTGTGACCCTGGCGGTAATAACTGTGCTCGGCCTGGACGCTGCTCAGCACGGTACCAAGCACCTTGACATTTATCTGTGCCAGTCTTTCCTTCGCTTCTTTAAGGTCCGGCAGGGTAGTATGACCGGCATAGCTGACCAAAATAACAGCATTGCCGATCTTGGCCCATAGAAGAGCATCAGGAAAAACAAGTAGCGGAGGCGTATCAATAATCACGTGATCGTACTTTCTGATGATTGTATTAATACGTTTAGCAGTCGAGGGCAAGGCCAACAACTCATAAGCATCCCCCGCATCGTGAAGATCGGCCGCAAGTACATCCAGACCCGTGGATGCTATTGAAAAAACAGCCTGCTCGAATTTTACTCCGCAAAGAACATCGTGAAGTCCCCTTGACCCTGCGGGAAGATTCAGCAGGCGTGCAACATCAGGTTTTCTCAAATCGCCATCTATAAGTAAAACCTTTTTTCCCGACTCGGACAGACTCGTTGCCAGATTGACGGCAAATGTGGTTTTGCCCTCCTTCATACCCGGACTGGTAATAACCAGCTTTTTAGGTATTCCTTTGCCGCCAACCAGCTTCAAGTTGGCACGAATAGTCTGGTAATCCCCTACGATCTGTTCCGGAAGCATAGCCGGCTTTATAGTGTTCAAACTCATAGTAGTTCCGATTATTCGAATACCTATACGCCTTGCCACGTCATCTGGAGTCCTCAGACTCAGGTCAGCTTTATCTCTAAGATAAGCCAGTCCCATGCCGCAAACGATTGCTCCAAAAACCAGCGCAATTGAATATTTCAACCTCTTATCATTAATAGAGGATATGTCTGCGTAATAATGCACTGAAATTCTTGCCGGACGCTTTCGCTGCAGTTCCAAAGCCTGCATACGCTTGAGCACGAGACTATACTCTTCCTTCTCCGAGGCCAATTTGTCCTGTAATTCCTCAATTGTCAGTTGCTTCCGGCCGGTTTGAATAGTCTGAATATCTTCCTTGGATAAAGTATCCCGAAGCCGTTTTTCATACTCCCGCTTTTGTTCCAGCTCGCTGCGTACGGTTACAAGCTGTTTATTGCCGGCCTCCGCTGTCTCCTTGGCCACCAACTCGTCAAAAGCACTGCTGGCTTCCAGTTTTCGATCCTCCAAATGTTTCTTTAATATTCTTAACAGCTCCTCTTTCCGTAAGAGTTCCGGATTTGTCGGGGACAACGTTTGTCTGGCAGCAACAAGGTCCTGCTCCAATTGCGTGATATTTTCCGTGAATGCCACGACCGCTGGATCTTGATTAATATAATCCCGCCTCATTTTCAGCAATTCTTCGGCCGGGATGTGCTGCTCTCTGGTGCGTTCAAGTAATTGGACCTGCGCTTCAAGTTTGATTCGATCGGCCTCGACAGTCGTAAGCGTATCAAGAAGACTCCCAACACGCTGGAGCATCATGTCCTGCCGGCCTTCCAAAGCAACAGTCCCATACTCCTGCCCCAACTGGTAAATCATCTGGCGGTCGTTCTCTATCCTCTCATAAAGATAATCACGTCTGTTCTCGAGAATTGCCAACTGACGGTTTTCATCCTCATCCGAGCTGACCACCTCGATTTCCATATATGAGTTGATAAAAGAATCGACAATTCGCTTTGCCTCCTCTAAATTTGCGTTTTCCATACTGACTTTTATCAGTTCGTTACGACGATCCGCAGCAACTACAATGATCCCGTCATCGACTATAGCCTTTCTCAACTTCATTGCCGGCTCAAGCCTGGTTTGGACGCCCAATAATTTCCGCTTCCACCTGGAGGTAAGGCCGGTCGGTTCATCCTTGAAGAAAGATAGATTTTTATCTACCAGATTGTCCGCAACTCTCTGCACCACCGCGTTGCTGGTAATCTTTTCAGCCTGAGTATTATTAAAGCTCTCATAATTAGATATTTCTCCTCTATCCTGCTCACCGCTCAGAATGTCCGCTAAAATGGGAGCGACTCTTATTGCGCCTGTTACAACATATACAGGTTTGATCTTAAGCCAAATTGCAGGCAGTCCAACTCCGCACAATATCAAGAATATCAGCAACACAATGTACCATCTGCGAAGTATGCCGGCCAGCATATCCGACGAAGCTTCCTCGCTTTGTTCCGGTGGGATACGCATATTAACGATTTCCTGCCCAACCACTTGATCTTGATACTTATCTAACATGTTCATTTTTATTACTCCTAAAACATCGACTTTTGATTCTAATCAGTTTTCGATCTCCATTTTATGACTTTTCAAAAAACGGGCCTGCACAAATGTTTTTTTAACTCCCCTGTCGTGTAATAATTATTGCTTTTTCTTCGGTTGGAAGCACCGTTAGTTTAGCCAAAAGCCAAAGCTCCCCAACTACCGCTGCAAGAGCCAACGGCATCATTACGTACCCACCAAAGTCATGGAATACTCGCTCCCAATACTCACCCTCAAGAATTGTGAAAAATATTGCAGTAATCACCAAGCGTATAGTGTTACACAGCAAAGCAATCGGCAGGCTCGAAATCAGAATGACCAGCTTTTCCCACCATTTCCGCCGTACCAGCATAACAACCAGCCCGCTGATTACAAAAAAGGCGGTGATCATTCTCAAGCCGTTGCATGCTTCAAGCACCGCAACACTAACGTTTCCCATATCGATAGTATGACCATCCTGTGCAACTGCATAGCCTATTAACTCAAGACAGAACACCGCCGATGAAGTAGCCAAATGTTGGAGATTCAATCCGACGTTATACTGAATGATGTTTGGCAGGGGCAGCATTAAACACAAAAATAATAATATTGGGGACACCTTCCGGAAAAGCTTCCAGCCAAACAACAGTAGTATCAACGCAGCAATACTCAAGACTATAGATAGTCTTTCTGCAGAGCTGTACATTAAAAAAAGTCCGAAAAGCCTGACTGCCTGGGCTCCAGCGAATGTAAACAAACCCCAGATAGATGGCTTGATGGGACAACCGGCAATATCACTACGCCTGGACCAAAGGACATATAAGGCAAGAAAAGGAACTAAAAGGCCGGAGGAATATTCGTCGCTTAGCATCCACAATTGCCAAAGCTCAACAAGGCCGGGCCAATAAGACCAAAGAAACACTATAAAGACAAAACCTGCTGCCAGGAGTGAAAGAATGTTCTTTCTACTCAACCAGACACAACTGGAAAATTTCACGAAAATCCTGTCCAGGGATTGTAACGCAGGTTGTAATCTTCTCATGTTATTTTTAAGTACCATTGAGAATAAATTCACTTCACGTTCAAACATTCCCTCAGGTTTGAATGATACGGATTTATCCTCTATAACTGCATTATCTCGAGCCACCCCATGATAGTCGATCACGCATTTCCGGATTTTGCAATTTGAACCGACCCGTGCATCATCCCACAGCACACTATTAATTACAACACTATCGTTACTCACGGCAACATTTCTCCCGAGGATGGTCGGTCCGAGAACAACAGCACCCTTCGATACCGTTGCGCCATCCATAACAACGACCGATCCATTAATTCGTGCTTCAGGATCGATCGTAACATTCTCCGCCATCCAGACATCCCGGGAAACGGAATCTTTCAGGGATTTCAAATTCATATCCAGTTTCGGAACATTTTCAAAATAGCCGGACAAGGCATATAAATATTCCTGTCGATTACGAAAATTCCCGGCATGATAAGGCAAAGTCGCGGCGTGAACTGTTCTGCCGGCATGGAGCAATTTAGGAATTAAGCCTTCCTTAATATCGAAATAACCTGCCTTCGGGATATGCTTCAAAATATCCGGATTACAAACGTAAATCCCCGATGTCTCGCTCACGTTTATGTTGTCTGGACAATACGGATTCAACATAACGGTCAGATCAGACTTGCCATCACAGTGAGACTTTATCAATATGTCGATCTGAGGCGGACACATTATACTGGCGGGAAATATCACAAGCAATTCTTCAGTTACATCGCTGACAGCTTCACGAATAAATCCTGCGGTGCCAACTGGTAACGTTTCTTCAAAAAAGCTCAACGTTAAACGACCGTAGGCACAATTTATTTTGTCCAGTAATGTGCCGGCATCTCTGCCAAAGACCAACGCCTGTTCTATGCCTTGATCGGCTAAATGGCTCAGCAGACGTTCCAATACGGATTTTCCTGCTATCGGCCACAAGGCAGTGGGTAAACGTGATGCTATCGGACAGCGTCCGAAGTCACGATTTCCTACAAGTATTATAGCTTTGGCAATCGGCATTTAGAAACTTTCGGCCCTGTCGATATTACACAAACTGTCTCAATGGAGTTTTCTTAAGAATAAATATTATCAATGAAGAAACAGACAATATTAAAAACAGCAACAAGAATGGACGCTGTAAGGCTATTCCAAGCCGATAAAAGGGGACTGTAACCAAAGGATGAATAAGATAAATTCCGTATGATAGGGATGCTAAACTTGCCGAAACGGGATCCAGCCTGCCCCGCCAATGCAAAGCGCAGCAGAATATCAGCAAAGACACAAAGTATCGCATCGAAAATTTGGTGCTGAAATCAAACCAGGTCCCATAGCTACATCGGGTAAGAACCATAGATGCTGCACAAGCTGCCATCGTCGATAGAATTACCAGCACAAAATACTTTTTCCTGTCATTTCTCTGCAAAACCTTGATCCGTCCAATGGCAAAACCAAGGGGTATTGCCGGCAATCCCAAAGTCCACTGAGTCAGCGGCGTTGGCAGATGAATCCTTGCCTGGATAATCGAGCATCCAAAGACACATAAAGCTCCGATTAAAATTGCCGTCGTAATGGTGTACGAATCGCGAACGCCCGTTATCCTTTGATGTATTAAAGCGAGAAATATAGCGGCAACGAAAGCAAAAGGCAGAAACCATAGATGTATCCGGGTTCCTGTCAAAAGCATCGTCGGAACAAAAACCTCTGAAAACGATACGTTATCATGAACCATTTTCGCTAAAGCGAGTCCGCCATATATAATTGACCAAAACAGCCATGGTTTCAGAAGACGCTGGGCCTTTCGTTTTGCCACCGTGGCGACGCCGGTCGGTTCAGGCTTATTCACAACAAAGGCACAAAAACTCAACAACAGGATAATAAATCCAGCCACACCAAGGCTTCGCGGGAACCAATCATGGACGTGAAAGGAGGCGACGCCGAACGCCGAGATGATACGCAGCCGCTCGATATTTGCCAACCGTGATTGTGGGGTCACAACCACTGGTTTGACTTCACCTATAGATTTAGACGTCGCTTTAACGGCCTGATTTTTAACAGTTGAGCTCAATTTTATCATTCCTAAAATACGACAACAGAAAATACGTAATCAACATCTAAGAGTGTCCCGCTGTTTCAGCGAGGATTATCAGCAACTGCTCAGCCACCTTTCTCCTGCCTCGGATATTAAGGTGTCCGCCATCATCAGTGTATTCAGGCGCCATGAAATTGACTTTTTCCGTCCCTTTGGCAGCATAACATCTAAAACCATCCGGATTGACCGATTCTATCAGGGCCAGGTCGAAGAAAGGCTCCGTTTCAGAGTAGGCGTCTCTTAACAACTTGTTATAATTCTGTCGTATCATGTTATCTTCCAGAACGCCCGGCATGCCTATTAACAACTTAATGGATTGTTTCAAGTTCCTCTTAACCCCTTTTGGCACTGAACATATAGGAACAGTTATGTGAAGGAACTTTGTGTCCGGATACCGGTTCTTCAGTTCTTCAAACGCCGCTCTATAACAATTGAAAATTTCCTGTGGATCCGAATCTCGCATAATGTCAACATAACAGAACTTGAAAAATGCTATATCGACCTTGCTGCCCATGCCGTTATCCATAATATTCATGAAGCTTCTTATCTTCGAGACGGGATCCGTATTCATCCCAACATGTGAATGAGCAAGAACCGGCAGGTCAAATGTTGTGGGCTCTTGCCCTACAACAACGTTGAGTTTTATGTAGTCATGTTCGTTCATGACATCCGCTATTCCGTCGATTATGTTGTATCCGACCGATTTATGCCCGAAGAAGATATTCCTATCGGCAAGCTTTGCCCAGGATTCTGCGGGAACATCGTCAATTGAGGGCAGTATCACCTTGTCTGTCTCTGTCATCGTTCTTATTTTTATGAAAAACATTGTCATCGCTCCAATTACCGAAACAATTGCAACAGCAATGAAAAGATGGTATATTCTGAACTTCATATCGTAGATCATGCTATTCCGAGTTTTCTTTTTACCTCCGCAATCTGCTCGGATGGGAAGGGCGCTTCAAGTCTGGCCAATCCCTCCTCTCTCGTCATGTAGCCAGCTCGAACCAATTCAGCTATCTCATAGGCGTAAGGATTGACGCCGAACCGTTCCAAGTGGACCTGGTTGGCCAGGGCATTCAAAAGACAGTTCGTCGAATTGGCGTCCGTGTCATCCGGCTTTTTCCATCCATATTTGTCCACAATCTCATAAATTTCCCTCTCATCGTAGTTTGCAAACGCCAGCGGATTGATGCTGTACGGAAAATGTTCGGCCTTGTCAAAGTGCCTTTGCTCCAGGAAGAACGGCTTGATGATATCGCCCAGCCGATCGGACAGAGGGCGCAGAAGCGTTTCCTGCATCGTTCTTAACATCTGGGGATTTGTTTTAACTATCGCCGTGGCAATAGGCGCCTGGCCGGGTGACATCCCGAATACCAAAAAGGGAATCTCCTGCTCGATCGCAAGTCTAAATCCGACAAATCGAACCAGAGAAATGCAGCTCGTGCATATACTCGACGCCCTCGCCATGGCCTTGGCCGAGTACATATCGCCGGACATGGATGCCAGAACAACCTTCTTCATGCTCTCGAAGCTCGGCGTCACCGTCAGATGGGCCACGTTGATATTGCGCAGGACGGCACGGATATTTCGCCCGGCCCTGTCCGACTGAAACCAGTTGTCGAAAGAGTACGCCAGCAGCCTCAAATTATATCGCTGCCGTAACAGGTGAAGGGTATACGTGCTGTCTTTGCCCCCGCTGTAAGCCACCAGGCAATCGTAGCTGCCTTTGCCTTTGTTTTGCTCGATAAGCGTCCGAAACCTGGCTTCATATTTGTCTCTGATGGAGCGCTGCTGGTCCGGGCTTTTTGCCGTGCGGCAAAAGTTACAGACTCCCTCATCATCAAACCGGATCCCGATAAAACGCTCGTTTAATACACATTTTTTGCACGTCTGCATAACACCATCGCCTTTATGATTTAATTATTGCTCACTTTTGCGCAAGCGGCTGCAAACGAATCCACAACCATGCGAATCTGCTGAAAAGATATGACCAACGGCGGCTCGACCATCAGCACCGATGAATTGCCAAAGGCCGGGACCATTATAACCCCCTGTCGAATCATTTCTTTGGCCAGCTCGAACGCAATTTTTCCGTTTTGCGTCACTATTCCAATTAATAGACCCAAACCATTCGCGGAGCGCAGAATATCAGGATACTCTTCTACGTAATCCCTGAATGAACGCAGAAGCATACCGCCCTTTTCCGCGCATTCGGACAGCAGACTGCCCTCCTGGATGTACCTGATAGCTGCAAGGGCCGCCCGGCAGGCGATAACATTGCCGGCATAAGATGAAGCGGACATCGGAAAACTCAAACCGAACCGTTTCCATAAATTACTTTTAGCAACGACCGCCCCCATCGGGATCAATCCGCCGCCTAAAGATTTGCCTAATACAAGCACGTCGGGCACAATGTCGTAATATTCACATGCGAACATTCGCCCTGTCTTGCCGAATCCGGTTTTTATCTCGTCCAGGACCAGAATAAGATCGTGCTCGTCACATAGTTCACGTACTTTTTTAAGATAGCCGTCCGGGGGCAGCAGGACACCGGCCTCATGCTGTATCGGCTCAATCAAAACAGCGGCCGTATCAGCCGATATCGACTGTTCGAGGGCCTCGATATCACCGAACGGAACGCTTGCAAAACCCGGCAGCAGCGGCTGAAAAGCCCTCTTAAAAGAAGGGATGCCCGAGGCCGTAAGCGCTCCAAAAGTATGGCCGTGAAACGCTTTTTCTGCCGTTATGATTGTTTTTCCGCCCCTGATAAGTCTGACCAGCTTAATTGCACAATCTATCGCCTCAGAGCCGCTGTTAAGGATAAAGGAACAGCTTAAATCACCGGGTGTGATTTTCTCGATACACTCAGCCAGCCTGACCTGAACCTCACTAATTAGCGGCTTTGTTAATAATTGCTGCTCTTTCAACTGGTCTATGACGGATTCGATAATGTCCGGATTATTGTGCCCCAGGTTAAACAACCCATAACCCCCAACGCAATCTATATAAGTCTTGCCCTGGGAATCAGTTATCGTAGCCCCCTGCGCTTTGGCGGCGACTTTATCCAATCCCAGCTTGCTTAAAAATGAAGGATATGCCGGATTGATAAGACGCCCGTAGGATTCGAACAAACCCATATCTTCAGATAATTCTATTCCGCTTGTCATACAATTGTGAGAACTAACTTAAATTAATCCGCAATGCCCGCTTCGGCTTTTGCTTTAAGCTGCTTTTTGTCGATTTTGCCGTTCGGCGTTTTGGGCAGACTCTGCATAAACTCGACGTATTTCGGCACCATGAATGTTTCCATATTTTCGGCGCAATATTTCAACACCTGCTTTTCAGACAGTTCGACGCCCGTCGCCGGCACAATATAGGCCTTAATCGCCTGGCCTAAAATCTCGTCAGGCACTCCGATGACCGCTACTTCCGCCACACCTTCCATATTAGAAATATTATTCTCGACTTCCTTGGCGCTTATCCGCTCGCCCTTGCTTTTAATCATGTCATCTTTTCTGCCCAGAAAATATAAAAAGCCCCGCTCATCCCGGCGGAAATAATCGCCCGAATAAAGAATTCTGCCGCTGGGATACAGTCCGTCTCGGTATGTCCTTGCGGTCATCTCCGGGTCG
>Ga0172366_10005326_pt1 | contig 10111 bp, 10 predicted proteins | sample LakKivSesite69cm_FD_114533 | JGI IMG/M metagenome (GOLD analysis project Ga0172366, IMG submission 114533) | Sediment microbial communities from Lake Kivu, Rwanda - Sediment site 69cm | ecosystem: Environmental > Aquatic > Freshwater > Lake > Sediment | place: Rwanda: Western Province, Lake...
ATTTCTCCTGGCCTTGGAGGATTTCCACCGCCAATTAAGGCAACCTCAGAAGAAGCATGATGGGGAGAACGAAATGGCCTAATATTTATTAAAGGTTTGTCTTTTGGTAAAAGGCCGGCAATAATATAAATTTTTGTCACTTCTAAGGACTCTTCGAAAGAAAGGGGAGGTAAAATGGAGGGAAGGGCCTTGGCTAAAATTGTCTTTCCAGCTCCTGGTGGCCCCATCATCAGTAAATTATGGCCGCCGGTAGCGGCAATCTCTAAGGCCCTTTTTGCCGTTTCCTGACCCTTAATATAACCCAAATCAAATGGATAATCGGGAGGCTGGAGGAAATCTTCAATATTTATTTTTGGGGCTAAAATTTCTTTTTTCCCTTCCAGATAATCAATTGCCTCTCTTAAATTTTCAACTCCGATTACTTTTATTTCCTTGATTAAACCAGCTTCCAAAGCATTTTCTTTTGGTAAAATTAATTCTTCAAACTTTTTTTCCCGGCAAACAATGGCAAAAGAGATTACCCCTTTTATCGGTCTCAATCTACCGTCCAAGGCTAATTCTCCCAAAATTATTCTTCTTGAAGGTTCAAATTTAATTTTCTCGGTTGCCAAAAGATATCCCAAAGCAATCGGCAAATCATAGATTGAGCCCTCTTTTTTTAAATCGGCTGGGGCCAGGGAGACCAAAACCTTTTCTGGTTGGTGATGAGGAGATTGAAAACCGGAACTTTCAATCGCCGTTCCTACTCTCTCCTTGCTTTCCTGAACCGCTTTATCCGGCAATCCCACAATTTCAAAATGCCGAAGACCGTAAGAGACATCGGTTTCTACTTCAATTATCTGGGCATCTAACCCGACAATTGCTGCTGAAAATACCCTGGATAACATCTTGTTTTATTTTTTACACTTCAAACAAAACCTGGCTTCGGGATAGATTTTTAATCTTTTTTCATCAATCTCTTTTCCGCATTTCTCACAAATTCCGTAATTTCCTTTTTTTATCTTCTCCAGAGCCAAATTAATATTCCTCCATTTCAATTCTAGGGAGTATTCAATTGGCAAAAGGGTACTATACTCTTCAATCTCATCGGCGGCGGTTTCCAAAAGTGAACCTCCGGAAGAGGTTCCATCCCATTTTGGGAAGATTGTATCCCAGTCACCCTTTAATTTTTCATCCTTTCTGGCAAATTTCTTCAATTGTTCCTCGATTGAGATTTTTTCTTTTTCCAATTTTTCCTTTAATTCTTTTAGTAGTTTTCTGTTCATATTTTTATTTTAACATTTAAATCCCTTTTATTTTTTCAATCGTTTTCTTCATTCCTTCAAAAGACGTGGTGAAAACAAAATAGTCATCAAGTGAAGCATAGCAGATTCCCAGGTCCTCTTTGGAAATAGTTAAATAACGAATACTGACATTCTGGTAAAAAGAAGTTCTAAAATAGGAAACAAGAGCTGGGATTTTCTTTTCCGAAAAGGAAACTCCTTCTTTTGAGATTTTTCCTTCCCAATTTTTTAATAAATCATTAAATCCCTCCTTTTCTTTTACCTTGGCAATTAAGACGATTCTTTTCCCTTCCTTTTGTGAGTAAATTGCCAAGGTGAAATTCTCTTCGATTTTTTGGAAAAACTCTTCAGGAATTTCTAATTGAAAAACTTGGCCAATTTCCTTTAAAGAAACCAATCGATTTTCGGCAGTATTTTTTATTAAAATCCGGCCAAAACTTCCTTTTGACAACTCCTCTTTCATTATTTGATTAAAGACTTCGGGAATCTCTTCATTTTTTGAAATTTCGGGAGAAAAAGTTTTCTCAGTTGAAATAAAAGAAGGCGGAATTTGAATTTCTGGTTTTTCAACAATCTTTTCTTCAGCTGGTTTTTCCACCAGCGGTTTCACCGTTGGTTTTTTGACAAAAAGCCAATAAAAAAAGCCAATGAGAAAGATCAAAATTAAAAAAATTCCAATTCTGATCAAAATTTTCCTTGAAGTTCTGGGAGGGGCTGGTTTTTCTGGCGGTTGGGGAATTAAAACTTCTTTTTTAATTTCTGGTATTACTTTTTCTTCTTTTTTTTCTTCAATTCTTTCTGGAATTTTTTCTTCAACCTTTTCTTCAACCTCTATCCCCTCTTTCTCTAAAATCAAATTGATCTCTTCAATTTTCTTTTTCGTTTCTTCTTCCTCTCTTTTTTTCTTCTCGAGGTTTGGATAGGCCTCTTTCAATAATAAATCAGTTTTTTCCTTCTCCTCTTCGTATTTCCATCTTTCCTTTTCGGTTTCTTTCCTTTCTTTTTCAATTTCCCACCTCCTTTTCTCTATCCCCCTTCTCTCAGTTTCCGAGGGAGCTATTTCTTCTTTTTTCTCAAGGGTTCCTATTTCTTCTTCAATTGCCTTTTCGCTTTCAAAAATTTCATTTAGGTTCTTTTCTACCTGATTTTTTTTCTCGGAAATTTTTTGGAACTCCCTTTCCAAATTTTCTCTTTCCCAAGAAAGAGATTTTAGACTCTCATTTAATTTTTTCCAATTTTTTACTAATTCTATTAATTTCGCTCTTCTTTCGATTTCAGCAATGACCTTTTTAATTTCCCCCTCTTTTCCAGCCAATTCTCCAAATTTGGCATTGATTTCTCTTATTTTTTTTTCGGTTTCTTCAGTCTCTTCTTCAACCTTCCACTTTTCCTTTTCTATTTCTCTTCTTTTTTCTTCTATTCCCCATCTTTGTTCTTCAAAATATCTTTTTCTTTCTGGCGGTGAAATTTTTTCTTTCTTTTCAATTTCTCCCTTTTCTTTTTCAACTCCCTCCTCTTTTTTTAAAATCGGTTCTAATTTTATTTTTTTAACTTCTTCAATTTTTGCCAGGAGCAGATTTTTTCTTTCCTCCAAAGGCTTCCTTTCCTCAGAAATCAATTTTAATTCCTCAGTTAGATTGGTTTTTCTTTCTTCTAATTTACCCATTTCCCCCTCGTCAATTTTTATCTTTTTCTTCATCTCCTTTTTTTCAATTTTTTCTTCAATTTCTTTTTTTGGAATCTCTCTCGGCCCAATTTCTTCCGGTTTGATTTGAGAAATTCTTTCTCTTTCCTTTTGAGCCTCCCTTTCCCTCAATCTGGCAATCTCTTTTTGCATTGTTTTTACCTCCCCCCTTTTTAAATATTCTAATTTTTCTTCACTTTCTTCTGGCATAATCCTTTTTAGTTTTTTTTAGGCCTAAATTTATTCTTCCCTGTTCATCAATTGAGACTACCTCAACTGGAACGATGTCCCCGACTTTAAAAAAGTCTTCAACCCTTTTCACTCTGTAGGGGGCTAACTTAGAAATGTGCAAAAGCCCTTCCTGGCCTGGTAAAATTTCAACAAAGGCACCAAAATCCAAAATTCTTCTTACCTTCCCCTGAAAGACTTCGCCGACCTTTACTTCTCTGGTTATATTTTTTATCCAGGCAATTGCCTTTTTAGCCGCCTCTTCTTTTTCAGCGGTGACAAAAATTTTGCCCGTTTCTTCAATATCAATGGCTACTCCGCATTCTTCAATTATTTCATTGATCATTTTTCCACCAGGACCAATTACTTCTCTAATCTTTTCGGGATTGATTTGGATTGTTAAAATTCTCGGGGCAAAGGGAGATAATTCCGGCCTTGGTTTGGCCAAAACCTTTTCCATTTTATCTAAAATTTGGAACCTCGTTTTTTTCCCTAATTCTAGAGCCTCCTTTAAAATTTTTTTTGAAATCCCTTCAATTTTTACATCCATTTGAATCGCCGTTACTCCATTTTTTGTTCCGGCTATTTTGAAATCCATGTCTCCTTTCGCATCTTCTGGCCCTTGAATATCAATTAAAATTTTGTAGTTTCCTTCTTTATCTTGCATTAATCCCAAAGCAATTCCGGCTGCCGGACTTTTGATTGGCACTCCAGCATCCATCAAGGCCAGGGAAGAGGAGGAAATCGAAGCCATGGAAGTTGAACCATTGGAAGACAGAATTTCCGAGACAATCCTTATTGTATAAGGAAATTGGTCAGAGGAAGGAATAAGGGGTAAAAGGGCTTTTTCAACCAACATTCCGTGCCCGATCTCTCTTCTTCCCGGACCCCTGACTGGTTTTATTTCTCCAGTTGAATAGGGCGGGAAATTATAATGGTGCATAAATCTTTTTTTCCCGACAATTTCCATTCCCTCCAATAACTGGACATCTCCTGGTGCTCCCAAGGTGAGAATCGAGAGAGATTTTGTTTGACCCCGGCAGAAGAGACCCGAGCCATGGGTTCTTGGTAAGAGCCCGGCCTGACAATCAATTTCTCTCATTTCATCCAATTTTCTTCCATCTGGCCTTTTCTCATCTCTGATTATATTTTCATGGATTATTTTGCCAATTTTTTTTTCGAAGAAATTTTTAGCGTAAGTTAATCCATCAGGATAACTTTGATTTATAAAATTAATGAGTTCTTCTCTTAGTTTTTCTAAATCATCTAATCTACTAACCCTTTCTTTTTTAAATAGAGCCATTTCTAATCTATTTCCTAAAAAATTTTTTATTTCCCTCTCTAACTTTAAATCCGGTATGGGAGTAACTAAAGGAATCTTTTCCTTCCCAATTTTTTCTGAAATTTTTCTTTGAAATAAAATTAAGTTTTTTAAAAAGGGTTTAGCAAATTCATATGCTTCTAAAATCAGGTCTTCCTTAATATTTTCAAAACCGCCCTCTAACATATTAATAAGAATTTGGTCACCCTCCAAAATTCCAGTCAAGACTAAATCCATTTGGCTTTTCTCTTTTTCCTCGTAAGTCGGGTTTAAAATAAATTGGTTGCCAATTCTTCCAATTCTGATTGCCGCTACCGGCCCCTGCCAGGTAATGTCAGAAATTAAAAGGGCCAAGGAAGAAGCCTGGAGACTCAAAAGATCGGGGTCATTTTGGCCATCCCAGCTCAAAACTGTATTTATTACCTGGACTTCTCTTTTTAAATTTTCCGGGAAAAGAGGACGGATGGCTCTGTCAATTAATCTGGCATTGCAGATTGCTTCATCAGAGGGACGGGCTTCCCTTTTTATATATCTTGGTCCCCTGATTTTTCCGGCGGCATAATATCTCTCTTCGTACTCAACGGTTAAAGGGAAAAAACCCTCCGGCTCTCTTTCATATTTTGACATTACGGCCGTAGTCAAAACCTCGGTATCCCCATAACGCAAAAAACAAGAACCGTTGGCCTGCTCAGCCAAGTTCTTAATTTCAGCTATTAGTTTTCTGCCCCCAATTTCTACTTCAAATTTTTCCATAAGTTGGCATCGCATTTATTTCTTAAGTAAAAATTTTTCCAAATTTTTCTCGATATCAATAAATTCATCAGCCCCTTCCCTCAGTTTTGAAGAGGCGGTTCTGCCAAAAGCGATAACTTCGACTCTTTTCCCCTGATTTTTTAGATATTCAATTAGTTGTAAAAAATCACCGTCACCAGAGGCTAAGATAATTGTATCAACACTTGGAGAAATTCTGATGGCATCGACGGTAATTCCCACATCCCAGTCTGCCTTTTTTAACCCACCATAAAATTCCTGCAAATCTCTTACTCTTGTTTCAATTCCCAATTTTGTCAGGGCTTCAAAAAAGGGTTTTTCTTCACCAGTTTTTGTTCTTACCACATAGGCAAAAACTCTGATTAAATTTCTCTGGCCGACCGCCGTCTTTAAAATCTCTCGAAAATTAACCCTGGCCCTGTATAAATTTTTGGCCGAGTGATATAAATTCTGGACATCAATTAAGACGGCCACCCTTTGCCCTTCGTGTTTTATAACCATTTTATTTTTTAAGACCGATTTTTTTAACTAAGGCGTTATATCTTTTAATATCCTCCCCCTTTAAATAATTTAAAAATTTCCTTCTTTTTGCCACTATTTTCAAAAGCCCCCTTTTTGAGTGAAGGTCTTTAGGATGTTTTTTTAAGTGGAATAATAATCTTTTAATTTCTTCAGTTAATAAAGCAATCTGAACCTCCGAGGAACCGGTGTCGGTTTCGTGGAGTTTATATTTTTTAATAACCTTTTCCTTTTCTTCAGGAGTAAGCATATTCAATTTTAATTATATCTCTTTCTAAAATAAAAAAAAGCCTAATTTTGTGCCCCCACCAGGATTTGAACCTGGACTCTTCCGGTTAAGAGCCGGTAGCTTTGGCCAATTAAGCTATGGGGGCAAACTGTAATTTCTAGACTCCACCGGCCCCGATTGTCTTTAAAAGGGCATTTAATAACGCCTCAGCTAGATAGATAATAAGAAGACCAATTATTGCTGCCGTAATGGCCTTTTTCCCCTTTTCTATCATTTCGGGATCGGGGCCAGCGAACAAAAAATAAATTCCGCCAATAATTAGCAATAAAGTTCCAAAGATTGGGGCAAGACAAGTTAAAACAAAATTGAGAACATTTCTGATGAGAACAAAAATATCTTCCAATCCACATTCGGCGCCACTACAGGGAACTAATGGCCCCTGGCAAATAGCCAAAACAGAGGTGGGGATTAAAACCAAGGAGGCTATTATTAATAAATTTTGTTTTTTCATATTAATTTAATGCCCTCGAGAGGACTCGAACCTCTACCCTTTGTTCCGAAGACAAAGATGATATCCATTTCACCACGAGGGCACGCTATTTTCTAATTTTATCAAAACAATTGAAAAAAATCAACAGTCAGGATATAATAAAAATGAATTTTTGTTTTCTAATTATGCGACTTAAAGTCCAAGAAAAAATTAAAAAAAATATTCCAAAAGATGTTTGGCAGGTTTTTAAAAAATTTACCGATAAAGGATATAAAATCTATCTGGTTGGGGCGGGGGTGAGGAATCTCCTTGGAGGTAAAATTCCAATTGATTGTGATTTTACGACCAATGCCTTTCCAGAAATTACCCAGGGCCTCTTTAAAAATTCCTATTATGACACCACTTTTGGCACGGTGGGGATTCCTATGAAAACAGAGAGAGGGAAAGAGATCTATGAGATTACAACTTATAGAACTGAATGGGGCTATTGTGATCGACGAAGACCAAGCAAGGTCAGGTGGGGAAGTAAATTAGAAGAGGATTTAAAAAGAAGAGATTTTACCATAAACGCTATTTGCCTTGGCCCAATTTTAGAAAATGGGAAATGGGATGGAAAATCGTTAGAATTAATTGATCTTTTCAGGGGATTAAAAGATCTAAAAGAAAAAATCATCAGAGCAATTGGGAATCCAGATGAAAGATTTTCAGAAGATGCCTTGAGACTAATGAGGGCTGCAAGGTTTGCCACAACATTGGATTTTAAAATCGAAGAGAAAACTTCCCGGGCTATAAAAAAGAATTCTCATTTGCTAAAGATGATTTCAAAAGAAAGAATAAGGGATGAATTATTAAAGATGATAATGTCAGATAGGGCAGCTGAAGGAATCGAACTCTTAAGGGAATTGGGGCTTTTAAAATTTATCACTCCTGAGCTGGAAGAAGGATACAAAGTTACCCAAAACAAACATCACATCTACGAATGTTATGAGCATTATTTAAAATCATTAGATTTTGCCTCAAAGAAAAAATTTAATAAATATGTGAGATTGGCATCTCTATTTCATGATATTGGTAAGCCAAGAGTGAAAAAAGGTGAGGGCCCAGATGCCACTTTTTATGGTCATGAAATTGTTGGAGCGAAGATGGCCTTTCAGATCTTAAATCGTCTGAAATTCTCTAAAAAAGATATTGAAAAAATTGTTAAATTGGTCAGATATCATCTTTTTTACTATAATCCGGGTGAAGTTAGCGAAAGTTCGGTCAGAAGATTACTGAGGAAAGTTGGGCCAGAAGATATGGAGGAGTTATTGGAGGTAAGGATGGCAGATAGAATTGGTTCTGGTGTTCCCAAGGCCGAGCCGTATAAACTTCGTCATCTAAGATATGTTATTGAGAAGGTTTCCCAAGATCCGATTTCGGTAAAGCGGCTCAAAGTAAATGGAAATGATGTGATGAAGATTTTAGAGATTCAGCCGGGGCCGAAGATAGGGCAGATTCTCGATATTCTTCTTGACCATGTCCTTGAGGAACCAGAGAAAAATAATAAAGAATTTTTAGAGAAAGAAATTGAAGGATTGGGCAAATTACCCAAAAAGGAGCTAAACTCATTAGCCCAAAAGGCCAGGAAAGAAAGAGAAAAAATTGAAATAAAAAGAGACGAAATGACGAAGAAGAAGTATTGGGTGACTTAACGAAATAAAAAGCGGGGGCTGGTTTAGCGGTAGAATGCACGGTTCGGGACCGTGAGGTGGAGGGTTCGACTCCCTCGCCCCCGAAAGATTATTTTTAATTTTAAATTTCGAGCAAAGCAAATTGGGCCTGTAGTTCAGTGATAGAGCGCCCCCAAAATTGTGGGCCTATAGTTTAACGGTAGAGCACTGCATTCGCATTGCAGAGATATGGGTTCAATTCCCATTAGGTCCATATAATATATATGTATACAAAACAAATTGGAAGTTTTGGCGAGAGAATCGCTGAAAATTATTTAAAGAAAAAGGGTTACCAAATCTTAGATAGAAACTTTGTTTTTAGAATTACGGGAGATTTACAAAAGGGAGAAATTGATATTGTGGCTAAAAAGGGAGATACAATTTCTTTTGTCGAGGTTAAAACTTTAAAAAGAAACCCAGATTTTTTGCCAGAAGATAAAGTAAATTTTTCAAAAAGGAAAAGATTAATAATTACGGCCGAGAGTTGGTTAATGAAAAATAAAATTCCATTAAATACAAAATGGCAGATTGACGTTATCGCAATTGTGATAAAGAATGGGAAGGCAAAAATTTCACATTTCGAAAACGCTATTAGCTATGCGTGAGGGAAAGATAGATTCTTTGCAAAGCAGTGAAATTTGAGAAGATAGCCAAAACTATTATTGGATAAATCATCCAAGAAAGATTAAGAATACCAAGGAATATTGTTAAAGAAATCAAAATTACTCTTTCAGCCCGGCCAAAAAAGCCTTTTTTTAATTCGGTTTCAACCAATTCTTTTTCTTTTGCGGCGGCCTTGGCATAGGTTGTCGCGAAACTACCAAAAAGGGTAAGAAAAATCCAGATTTTTGCTGGTAAAAACAAAGATTCCCTTAGGGGCAAAAATAAAAAACCAAGTAAAATAATTCCTTCAACATATCTGTCACAGATTGTATCTAAATAGGCACCTTTTTTTGTCTCCATTTTCAAAAATCTTGCTACTGCCCCATCGATAAAGTCGAGGAAAACAGCGATGAGAAAGAAAATTAAAGTTAAAAGTAAATTTTTGTTTATCAAAAAAAGAAAAGAAAAAATGGCAAAAATTATGGAATTGAAAGTTAGTTGATTTGGACTCAATTTCAATTTCGAAAATATTTCCCCGATCTTTTCTTCAATTTTTTTAAATTTTTCTCTTTTCTCTTCTAGCATATTTGGAAAATTTGCAAAAGTTTCTTTTTAAGTGATCAATTATTTTTTCAAAAAAATTAGCCTCTTTGCCACAGATTTTAACATTTTTATTTCTTATTTGATTCAAAATTCTCTCAATTGATAAATCGGGGGCCCGCGGAATTTCTAAATAGCATTTTCCAACAAAATTTGGGAAGTGCGAATCTGAACCAGCCGTGAGAGGAAGATTATGTCTTTTTGCAAAATCTAAAGCGATTTTATTTCCTGGGCCAAAAAGCGAAGCATTTAAAACCTCAAGACCGTCAATATCATCGATTAAATTTTCCAAATCTCCTTTGAAAGAGCAAAAAAGACCAAAGGGATGAGGAATAATTGTCATACCCCCCGCTTCTTTAATTTTTTTAATTGTTTCTTTCGCTGATAATCCGCCTGGAATTTTCTCTTTGACATTTAACCCTAGAATATCTCCCCCCTTTGTTTTTACTTCAATTCCCGGTATAATGAGAATAGGTTTTCCTTTGGCATACTCGATTGCTTCGTTTGCTCCTTTAATTTCATCGTGGTCAGTGATTGCCAGACAATCAATTCCCTTTTTCAAAGCGGCATCGACCATTTCTCTTGGCAAAGAAGAACTATCAAAAGAATAAGAGGTATGAACGTGTAAATCACATTTCATACAATACTTTAACATGAATTTTCAATTTTTACTA
>Ga0172366_10005328_pt1 | contig 10110 bp, 9 predicted proteins | sample LakKivSesite69cm_FD_114533 | JGI IMG/M metagenome (GOLD analysis project Ga0172366, IMG submission 114533) | Sediment microbial communities from Lake Kivu, Rwanda - Sediment site 69cm | ecosystem: Environmental > Aquatic > Freshwater > Lake > Sediment | place: Rwanda: Western Province, Lake Kivu...
TCAAGGTTCAGGATGCCATATTCTGAATTCGCCGCTGCAATGGAGCATTCCCATGAGGTAGAGCAGACCGTCATAATATCTTTCGTTAAACTCCAGAGGGATCGGTGTATTCCACAGAGCTTCGGTGAATTCCTTTGCCAGCGGGTGTGTTGCAGCCAGGCTCACCACTGCATTTGTCGCCACCAGGCCTTTGGCATGATTACTATCCAGAAGTTGTCCGTCAAGTGTATACTGGGTACCATATTTGTCGATACCCTGCGAGGCAAAAAACGACTGCAGCCTGTTGCTGAGTTCCTGCTGACGCGGATCCTTCTCCCACCATGACCAGTCGACAGCCCAGTTCATCTGTGTTCTCCTGGCATCGAAGGAGAAATTGCCTGCCCGCTGATTCCATTGCGTCGGATGAGGTGTCCCGTCGAAGTTGGCATAGTCGGGAGCAAGTCCTGTTTCAGGATGTGTTGTCAGGTGGAAAAAATCCCGGCTCGTAATTGCCGCCCTTGCCCAGAAATCACGGTCCTGTTCAGGACCCCACAACGCCCAGAGGTCATAAAATGCCGGCAGATGGTAAGAAGGGTCAGTAAATCCCCATGATCCGCTGTCGGGGACAAAACGTATCATATATTTATCCTCTTCAACCATAGGACCGACAACCCTTGGGCCGAACCTTGTCATTCCCCTTTTTATGGGATGATGCCTCACAGCTGTCAGTATTTTATCGGCCCATGCCTTATAGTTATAGATCCCTTCGCTTCTCACATCATTATGAAGCACGTCGGAGACATAAGCCAAAGGCCCTTTTTCATTGCTTCCGGTTTCGAAATAAACCCGCTGGGTGGCAGAGTCACCGTGAAACAGCAGCCTGAAGGCAGTATTGATCTTAAGATTTATCTCTTCGGGTGAGTGGCCGTTCTCGAGGAACAGGTTACGGTACTGACCGGTATAGAACGCCCCTTGCGGGTCACTGTTGAACTGTCCGCATGAAATGTAAAGGAACTGGCTGGCGATGATCAATGATAAAAACTGTTTTACTAACATAAGTTCAATTTCTTAGGTTTGCTTCCCGGATGCAGTAATATGTTCCCGGTTTATGCTAAATTACACCTTTCATTTAGAATAATTGTTTTATTTTTGATTCATAAACGCAACCAATGCATTACAGCTGGGCACTGGAGTACAAGATCAAGATCAACCGTTCAGGGTTGTATTGAACCGCGGGTGATAATTCCAGGAGACAATCAGAATGATGCTTCATTTTATTCAGAATGATTCTTAAAAGAGTATTATTCTCATTTGAGAGTAATTCTCAGATGAGAAAAACCAGTAAAAACCATAACATATCTAAAACTTCATACAATGAATACACTTGTAATAACCGGCTCAAAAATGACAATATATGATGTTGTCAATGTTGCCCGGCACGGACAGAAAGTTGAACTGCATCCCGATGCGAAAAAAAGAATAAACGAGTGCCGCGCCATGCTCGAAAAAAAGGTAGTTGCACACGAAATAATGTACGGTGTTAATACCGGAATCGGAGAGTTTTCTGAGATCGTCCTTAATGACGACCAGATCAAGGACTTTCAGAAATACCTGGTCTACAACCATGCCGCCGGTATCGGAGAACCGGCATCAATCGAGACTGTCAGAGGCGCAATCCTTGGAAGGATTAATGTCCATGCACACGGAAACTCGGGAAACAGGCTCGAAATTACCGAAACATTTGTTGAGATGCTGAACAAAGGAGTCACACCTTATGTATGCCAGAAGGGATCTGTAGGAGCTTCAGGTGACCTTGCACCGATGTCGCAGATCGCACTCCTTCTTATGGGTGAAGGAAAAGCATATTATAAAGGTGAGCTTCTCAACGGCAAAACAGCCATGGAGAGGGCAGGAATAAAAATCCCGGGCCTGCTGGCACGCGACGGACTGGCCGCCATTAACGGATCCAATGTACTTACTGCTATGAGCGCTATCTGGCTCGTTGATGGCAATAACTGGCTTAAACAGGCTGAGATAGCAGCATCAATGTCTCTTGAAGCTCTGAAAGCCAATATGAAGCCGTATAACCCGATTCTTCATGAGCTCAGGGGATTCAAAGGTGCCCTGAGAAGTGCAGGTTCGATAAACAAGTGCATTGCAGGCGGCGACCTAAAGGAAGGAAGGGTTAAATCGAAGGTTCAGGATGCATATTCAATGAGGTCAACTCCACAGGTTATAGGGGCGGCACACGATATGCTTGCCTTTGCACGCAGCCAGGTTGAGACTGAGCTTAATGGCGTAGGTGATAATCCGATCTTTGTTCCCGAAAAGAATCTCGCACTCACCGGGGCCAACTTCCAGGGATCGCCGGTTTGCGTTCCTATGGACATGGCCGGCGCCAGCATTACGATGGTCTGCGTTATGTCGGAAAGAAGAATGAACAGGCTTAACAACCGTGCATTAAGTGTCGGATTACCTGATTTCCTTACAAAAGGAGCTGGTATGTTTTCAGGGATGATGCTGAGCCAGTATACCGCTGATATGCTGATAGTGGAACAGAGGATTCTCTCGATGCCGGCATCAATACAATCTATTCCTGCCGCAGCCGACCAGGAGGATTTTGTTTCAATGGGAATGAATACTGCAATCAAGAACAACCAGATACTTGAAGCAGCATATGGTGTTCTTGGTATAGAATTCATGGCAGCGGCCCAGGCTCTTGATTTCAGAAAGGAAGAGTACAAATTCGGGAAAGGTGTTCAGAAAGCCAAGGATGTAATCAGGAAACATGTTGAATTCCTTGATATTGACAGGCCCTTATATCCTGACCATACAGCAATGAGGGAACTTGTCAGGTCGTGCGAGATCCTTCATGAGGTTGAGAAAGAGGTTGGCTCTCTCGAATAATATATATACTTGTTCACTCTGTGGAACTCTGTGCCTCCTCCGTGGAACTCTGTGTAACTATAATATTATTAAAAACTTACACAGAGACACGCAGAGAAGACATAGAGTTCCACAGAGTTTCTTATATTTACTAAATAACAAAAAAACAAAGCTATGGTACGGAAATCCCTGATCGTCGCATTTTTATTTATTGCAGTAACTGCCAACGGGCAGACCAGTTACACGCCCACAGAGGGCAACCTTAAAAACCGCCAGTGGTTCCAGGATGCAAAATTCGGACTGTTCATCCACTGGGGAGTATACAGCGTACTTGGCGACGGAGAATGGGTGATGAACAACCAGAGGATCGACAAGGCAACATACCAGAAACTGCCTGCGTTCTTCAATCCGATCGGTTATGATCCTGCAGAGTGGGTGGCAATGGCAAAAGCGGCAGGCATGAAATATATAACGATCACAAGCAAGCACCACGACGGATTTGCTATGTTCGATTCAAAACTCACCGACTGGGATATTGTTGATCGCACTCCATATAAAAAAGATGTTCTGAAAATGCTTGCCGATGAATGCAGGAAGGAAGGAATAAAACTGTTCTTCTACCATTCCCAGCTCGACTGGTACCAGGAAAATTATTACCCGCGCGGCAATACAGGTACCACGGCAGGACGACCCGAAAAGGGTGACTGGTATAAATACCTTGATTTCATGGACGGACAACTCACCGAACTTCTTACGAATTACGGGGAAATAGGAGGAATATGGTTTGACGGGTACTGGGATAAGACTCAGGCCGACTGGCGCCTCGACAAAACTTACAGCCTCATTCACAGTCTGCAGCCGGACTGCTTGATTGGAAGCAACCACCATCTGGCAACAATACCGGGAGAAGATTTCCAGATGTTTGAAAAAGACCTTCCCGGACAAAAAACCACGGGATTCAATCCTGACCAGACAATCGGTGCCCTTCCGCTTGAAACATGCGAAACCATGAATAATTCCTGGGGATTCAACCTCCAGGATAAAAACTACAAATCAACAAAAAGCCTGATCCAGTACCTGGTCAAAGCAGCCGGCCATAACTCAAATTTCCTGCTGAACATAGGCCCTATGCCCAACGGTAAGGTTCAGCCGGAATTTATAGCCACACTGAGAGAAATGGGACAATGGATGGATAAGAACGGGGAAACGATCTACGGAACGCGCGGCGGGCCAGTTTCACCAAAGTCATGGGGTGTAACAACCCAGAAAGGGAATAAGGTATATGTGCATATCATGAATCCGGAGGATCTGAATCTGCTTATTCCGGACTTTGGCAAAAAAGTGAAAAGCATTTCCTCTTTCTCAACCGGCGCTAAGCTCAAATACAAACAGGATGCATTCGGTGTTACCATCTCAGTACCCGAGGATGTTATTGATGAGACGGATACCATACTGGTAATAGAGATATAATGAGTCCCCGGTACTGGGTACTGCTTCAAGAAATCCCCTCATGGGAGGGGTAAGGGGTGGGTTTTAAAAACTTTATCCTATTTCAAAAAAACCTCCAGCACAGGGATCTCAACAGGCGGCTTCTGCACCGGAAGTGATAGTACAAGGTCACTTCCTGAATTTCTTTTTACGGCTGACATACTGATCTCAGATGCGTCATGCAGGAACTGGACGTATTTAACCCTGTCACCCATATTCTTTATGGTCAGCCTATTAAGAGGATATGCCAGCAGGTGAATATATAATCTTTTTGAAGCGGGATTCCAGGTAAGCAGGGTATTGGCAGGAGGCTGGAATTCCGCCGGAGCTTCTGTACAGCCGTAAATAGAACGGTTGTTGAATTTCATCCACTCTCCCATTGCTTCCAGGCGTTCTTTTGCGCGTTGATCAAAAGTTCCCCTGGCGGTGGGACCAACATTAAGTAAAAGATTTCCACCCTTGCTGACTGATTCGATAAGCAGTTCAAGAAGCTGGGCAGAGCTTTTCCAGGAAGTCTCATCGCGGTAATAGCCCCAGGAGCCGGAGAATGTCTGGCATGTCTCCCATGGGATTTTTTTACCGTTGTACTCCGGCCATTTGTCGACCTTATATTGTTCGGGCGTTGTAAAATCCCATCCTCCCTCAACATCTTTAAGGTCGAGCCTGTCATCAACTATTATGCCCGGCTGAAGCGAACGGGCAAGCTTAAGAAGGTTTTCAGAATCCCAGTCATCCCTTCCCTTGCCGTTTTTACCCGGAAATGAAAAATCAAACCAGATGATGCTTATCTCACCGTAATTGGTCAGCAGTTCACGCACCTGGTTTTTCATATACTCCCTGTACCTGTTCATATCCCTGCCTTTATTAAGCTTTTCATAATCTGTACCAGGTTCCTGTCCCTGAGGATGCCTGGAGTCGATCATATAATCGGGATGGTGCCAGTCGATAAGTGAATAATAGAACCCGACCTTAAGTCCTTCGGCCCTGAATGCCTCCACATATTCTTTAATAATATCCCTCCCGAAGGGTGTGTTTGTCGATTTGTAGTCAGTATATTTTGAATCAAACAGGCAGAATCCCTCATGATGCTTGGCAGTAAGCACAACATATTTCATTCCGGCTTCCTTTGCATTCCTTGCCCACTCTTTCGGATCATATAGATCAGGGTTGAACATTTCGAAATACTTCTGGTACTGTTCGTTGGTCATTCTCTCCCTGTTCTTAACCCATTCATGACGTGCGGGCAATGCGTAAAGTCCCCAGTGAATGAACATTCCAAACCTGGCTTCTGTCCACCATTTCATTCTCTGTACTTTCTGGGCTTCAGTCTCTTTGGGCAGCTGTGAAATGCTCAATTGTGAATTAATTAACAATAAGTATGTGATCAGGATAATTGTTTTGTTTTTCATACCAACTGACTTTATTTGTTAATACATCAATAATATCTTTCGAGTAAAATTTCCATCAAGTCACTGGTTTCGAGCTTTACCGGGTTATTTTTCAGATCAGTGACTGAACAAATCTTCTCAAGATCTTGTTCCGGAATTCCATATCTTTTCAGTCCCGGTAAATTAAGCTCATCTGTAAGGAAACGAAGATACTCAAGGAAACCGTCAATATATGAATCTTCATCGCTCTTCTTTTCCTCCAGGAAGAGCTTTCCGAGAACAGCATATTTCCTTAATGCTTCAGGGCTGCCGTATCCTTTCCTTATTTTCTTGACATTCAGCTCGTTGGCTGCCCTCATAAGGGTTCCGCAGATAACCCCGTGCGGAATATTATACATCCCTCCTATTGATGATGCGAATCCATGAACCGCACCCAAACCTGCATTGGCAAGACAGATTCCCGAGGTAAGTGCGGCAAACGACATGTCTGTCCTGGCTGCAAGGTTATTTCCTTTTCTGACTGCGGCAACCAGCGAACGCTTAACAGCTTTCATACCCTCAAGTGCAAGAGCATCTGTATACTCATTTGATTTCACTGAAAGGTAAGCTTCTGCAAGCTGCGTAAAGCAGTCCATACCGCTTGCAGCAGTAACGTCAGCAGGACAGCTAAGCGTCAGTTCAGGATCTACCAGCGCAATATCGGGGACAAAGTTATCATGACGCAGTGATCTCTTGAATCCCTCCTTTCCGGTATTTGATATCACCGCATTCTTTGTAGCTTCACTGCCTGTACCCGATGTCGTCGGGAGGGCAATGAAGGGCATCTTGTTTCCCGGATGATCTTTTGTTCCGATTCCCTCCAGGTACTCAATTACCGATCCTTCCGCTGTTGCCATCGCAGAAACCGACTTCCCGGCATCAAGCACGCTCCCTCCTCCTGCTGCAACAACCACATCAGCATTAATTTCCTTAATTATTGCTGCAGCATTATCAATCATCTTAACAGAAGGTTCGTTCTGTACAGCGATCAAATGATAAGTGATCCCGTTCCTGGTGAGAGAATCCAGGAGTGACTGACCCTGCTCTGTCTCAGTAAATGAAGCTCCTCTTGTTACAAGGATGACTTTTTTCCCGAATCCTTTTATCAGATCGGGCAGTTCTGATCTTTTTCCCGGTCCGAATATTATCAGTGGCAGCTTTGCAAACCTGAAGGGCTTAACCATAATGCCGGTTTTTATGGTTTCAAAATATTATACTTCACTCCCTTTCGCGGCTCAGCCATCATATCCTGCACGGAATCCTTCCACTTAAGGTAATGCGGAGTTGACTTGTGGGCTGCTGAAGCCTCTTCTGATTCATAGGCTTCATAGAGCATGAACCTGCATGGGTCATCTGCCTGCTGAACGAAATCAAAACGCAGGTTGCCGGGCTCATTTACTGCTGCAGAATGGTTTGCTGCCGATGCTTTAATGAATTCATCGACCGAATCAGGCTTTACATGGACATACACACAGGTAACTATTTTCATCATATCTTCATTTTAAATGACTATTTTTGTTACATTACTGAAAAAGAATATGTTTAAGGTGAGTTAACTCACCTTAAAGATAACAAATCATGACAAGATATAAAAACTTACAGATCAACTTCCCCCGGGTATTGTTTTTTACAGTACTGATTTTCTTTACCGGTTTGGTGTGTTTTCCGCAGACCGTTGCAACTGTTCCTGATTCCTCAAAGGTGACTCTTAAGAGCGGTGAACAGGGAGAGATGAACCAGAACAAGGAGAATCAGGGGAAGCAGGCTCAGAACAGGAACCAGGGGAGCACACAGAAAGCTGATAATACTAAAACTAATGCAGGTGCAGTAAAGCAGGTCAGAAGTGCCAGGCCTGATATGAGCAAATCGAAGGGTGCCCGGCCCAATGTTGTCAGACCTTCAGGATCAGTTGTACCCAAAGGTGCAGGAAAGCCTGGCGGTATCGGGAGACCAGGCGGCAGGTGATCGTTAAATCAGCAGAAGTTATGCGAATAAGGAAAGTAATAAGGATCCTGGTTCTGGGCACGGGCATTGTGATACTGCCATTACCGGCTGTTTCACAGGCAGATACATCGGCTTCAACACATAATCTATATACAGCTGCGGGATATGGAAGCAATATGATCTACCTTGGCTCGTCAATGTCGCAGAATCAGTCATACGGCTACGCCTCGTTAATGTACGGATATAAAAATGCATTGTATGCCTCATTATCCGGAGTTCATTTAAGCAGCATAGATCCATTCATATCTTTTGGGATCGGGTCACTTAGTTACAGTCATACATTCAACTCCTGGTTTGATATTTCTGCAGGGCTTTACCGCTATCAGTTTGCAGGAAGTCTTACTGATTCACTGTTCAATAATTTCTTCTACGGCGACCTGACACTCGGTTTTGACTGGAAGATACTCTATTCAAAGGTATCGGCAGGAACCATATTTTCAGAAGGAAGCCAGGGATATCTTCAATTCAGGAATTCAAGGTATTTCCAGACTCCGGCATTCTCCAAAGGGAAAATGTATTTTGCATTTGATCCTTATATTAATATCCTGTTTGGTTCTCTTACCAGGATAGAGACATCAACGGATACGATCATAACAGTATCATCTCCTTTTCTTCAGAGTGTTTCAGGCTCTGCTGTTGGTGCAGGAAACGGAAAGGGCAACGGACGAGGGAACGGGAATGGCGGAGGATCGGGATCTTCATCATCCACTGGTTCAACATCATCTTCAAGCCAGATCCTGACAGGAACTGCCTACACTTCGGGTTTCGGAGTGATGGAAATTGATTTTGGACTTCCTGTGTCATTAAACACCGAACGAATGACTATTGAAGCTGAGGCAGGTTACGTTCTTCCTGTTTTTGACGATCCTGTGTACCAGAGCATGAAAGGATTCGTTTTCACATTTAGTATGTTTATCAGGATATTTTAAATCCAGGTATATGAATATTCTGATCGTTGAAGACGAAAAAGGCCTGGCGCTGGAAATAGCAAATTTCCTGAAATCGCATAACTTCCTTTGTGATCTGGCATTCACAGGAATTGATGCATCGGAAAAGATTGCCATTAATCTTTACGATTTTGTTCTCCTTGACCTGGGACTGCCTGATTACAACGGTCTCGATCTTCTGAGGGAAGCACAGAAAAATAACAGCGAGGCATCTTTTATAATCATTACGGCACGCGGTGAAGTAGCTGATAAAATCAAAGGCCTTGACCTCGGAGCTGACGATTACCTGGCCAAGCCGTTTGCTCTTACCGAGCTGCTCTCGCGTATCAATGCCGTTGGAAGAAGAAAATTCAAGATCACAAGTTCCGATATTCAGCTTGGCAGCTTCACAGTCAGGATCCAGGCGCGCAAGCTTCGGTGCAACGATGCCGAAGTTGATCTGACAAAGAAGGAGTTCGATCTTCTTCATTACCTGCTTGTAAACAGGAACAAGGTTCTGACACGGCACCAGCTTTATGAGCATATCTGGGGAAATATCCTTGATGATCAGTACGACAGCAATTTCATTGACGTGCACATCAAGAACCTGAGGAAGAAGCTGAGCGCCCATGCCCCGTCACCCTGGCTTGAGACGGTGAGGGGAGTGGGCTACAGGATCAGCCAGGATGAAACGGAACAAAAAGAAGCAGGAGAATGAGACTACAATTCAGACTTGCTCTCTTCAACCTGATCTCAAAGCTGGCCTTTGCCGGGTTGTTCCTGCTGCTGATGCCGGTCATTGTTGAAAGGATAAATCTGAGGCAGATTGACAATGATCTGGTAAGTAAAAGGGAGCAGGTTATATCAATAATTTCTGACATCGGTATCGAACCATTCATTACATCTGACACCTCCGATGCTTTCGGAAGCTATGACATCCTGAAGGAAGAATATGTCAGCCTTGAAAAGGAAGCTTATCCTGCTGATCTTAACCAGGTAAATGTTGAAACCCGGATGATGGAGAATGAAGAAATTGAATACCGTGTTCTGAAATATTCATTCCTGGTCGACGGCCAGCCATACCTGCTCGAAGTAGGAAGAAGCCTTGACAGCATAGTAAGCGCAGAAAGGAACACGCGGAAAATAATACTTCTGTTCCTGGTCTTCATTACAACCATTACATTTCTTACCGACATACTTTATAATAATATACTGCTGAGACCGCTTGAAGTCATTAAAGGAAAGCTGAAGAAAATACCTGATCCGGCGCTGTATGACAGGACACCTGTGAGTACAACGACATCTGACTTTATGCAGCTTGATAAAGCCCTGACGGAGCTGATGGATAATATCAATTCGCTGTTCAGGAAGGAGAAGGAGATCACGGTTAACATTTCGCA
>Ga0172366_10005330_pt1 | contig 10108 bp, 12 predicted proteins | sample LakKivSesite69cm_FD_114533 | JGI IMG/M metagenome (GOLD analysis project Ga0172366, IMG submission 114533) | Sediment microbial communities from Lake Kivu, Rwanda - Sediment site 69cm | ecosystem: Environmental > Aquatic > Freshwater > Lake > Sediment | place: Rwanda: Western Province, Lake...
AGGTTCCCCTCACAGAACCGAACGTGACCGATTGAGTCATTCGGCTCTTCAGGTTTGCATCCTCACAAGGACAGGATAACCGCGACATAGCCTCGGCCTGGGCAGCGGATTGTAGCGCTCCAGACGCTTGAATTGCTCCCAGGTGTAACTGCGTTCCTGGCTCCGCTCATTGAGCCACTTGAATGTCAACCCTCGGACTCGGTAGTCGTATATGCTGACCCACTTCATGTTGCCGCCGATGGCGTAGTAGTTGTAGTATCCGCGCAGGCGTGCAGCCAGTAATGGCCACCAGTCTGTTCGCTTCGTCTGATTCCGGGTTTCCTTCAGCCATTCGTTCATGGCTTTGAGAGACCGGCGCAGTCGTGCCTGTGCAGTCTTGCGCCCGACCTTGAACTGCCCCCTCCGCGACGGGCCGCAGTAGTAGGTGAAACCCACGGGCGCACGGGACACAATACTTAATTGACCTTGACTTGGGGGTAGTTCGGTGCAAGCTGGATCGTGGCCAGAATGGCGCGAGTCGTTGCTGCCGGCGTACCGCATCATGTGGTGCAGCGTGGCAACCGGCGCCAGCCAGTGTTCTTCAGCACGGCGGACTACAAGGCATACCTGCGGCTAATGGCGATGTGGTGCCAGAAGGAGCAGGTTGAGGTCTGGGCCTACTGCCTGATGCCCAACCATGTGCATCTCGTGGCAGTGCCCGAGAATGAACAGGGGCTGGCCCGTGCGATCGGCGAGGCTCATCGCCGATACACGGTGCGAGTGAACCAGCGCGAGAACTGGCGCGGGTATCTGTGGCAAGGGAGGTTCTCGTCGTACCCGCTGGATGAGCAGTACCTGCTGGCGGCAGTGCGCTACGCCGAACTGAACCCGGTGCGGGCAAGGCTGGTCGAGCAGCCCTGGCAGTATGCGTGGTCAAGCGCGGCAGCCCACTTGAGGAACCGAGATGATGTGCTAGTGAAGGTGAAGCCGATGCTGGGCCGCGTTACTGACTGGCGTGGTTATCTCAACACCGAGCACGAGAGCCTCGAAACGGAGATGCTGCGTCGTCACATGCGTTCCGGACGACCTCTGGGCAGCTCCGAGTTCATTGAGTCACTTGAAGCCAAGGTCGGTCGGGCTCTAGTCCCTCTCAAAAGAGGCCCCAAGCCGCGGTCCCGAACCAATTAAGTAAAGTGTCCCCGAAATACTCAATCACGATAGCCTTCAGTTACGACCTGATATTACCCCCCCCCGTGCCCTCTTGTCAAGAAAAACCTTCGTCACGTTAGAACGCTCAGCCACGGTCAAGGCGGCGTACCGCATCCAGACAGCTACTTGCGGCGGAGGAAGCGGTCGAGACCGGCGAGGGCGAGGTCGGCGAACCTGCGGGCGAGATCTTTGTCCGGCCGGTCTTTGAGCGCCTCTTCTAACACCTTCTCCCGCTCCGGGGTGCCGGGCAGCGTGTCGTAGGCCGCGCTCAGAAGCAGCGTGAGCCAGTTGTACCAGGCAACTGACTCGCCGGATGGGCGACCTTTGGTCTGGACCTCCTTCATCACATCGCTCAGCGCCTCGCCGATATTCGCCTGCCGCGCGAGCATCTCCGGGGTCATTGTTCGCTTCTGGCGCTCAAGCCAGGTCGGTTTGCGGCGCGGTTTCGGCGGCTCCGGCGCGGCCCCGAAGGCGCCGGTCGTTTCCATCCGGCTGAAGAGCTCGACCACGCGGTCACGCACCAGTCGCACGTCTTTCTCGGATAGCGCGTGCTCAGCCACACCTTCGCCGACAACCCGCGCCATCCGCCGGAGCCTCACGTGCGCAAGCCTCCCCCGGGTCGAGCTCAGCGCACCCCAGAACTTCCGCGCGAGGAGGTGGAGGTATTGCCGCTCAGTGGCGGCCAGCCGGTGACCGACCTCTGTCTCGAGATACTTCACGAGGATGTCGAGCCGCTTGCGCCGGCTGGCTGCCGCAGCGAGGTTCAGAACCCGCTTCACCCTTTCCTCCGACGAAAGTGGTGGCTTGCCTTCGGCCCTTCTTGCCACCGTCGTCTTGATGTCATACGTCAGCGCCTCGGTCACCCTGGCGACGGCCTCACGTCCTTTCTTCTCGGCCGGCAGCGGTTGTGATGTGTATTCGTCCAATAGGTCGGAAATATCGCTGAAGCTCGCCCGGCAAGCCCTTAGAAAGTCGGCGACAAGCCCGAGTCCGGGGTTTTCGAGATGGCCGGTCTCCAGCCGTGAGACAAGGGCATGGTCCCAGCCGCGGCCTGCCAACCGGGCAAGACCATCCTGCGTAAGCCGGGCCCGTTTGCGCAGGTCTCTTAGCCTCAAGCCCAGCTCCTTGGTCATGCGGAAAACGTCTCTCTCATCGTTCATGACCGGACCTCCGTTTGTGTATTATAGCACACGCCCCGCTGAACGCCAGCCCTCGTCCTAACTTCCCTATTCTCAACTCACTATTCACCATTGCCGCCCCAACCACTCCTATGCCTCCCCCGTAGCTATCCCCGTTGCTTCCTGAGCAGCGTCCCGAGGAGTCTCCCGAGGAGCGAGGAGGATTACTTCGCAGGCTATTTCCTCTGCTATCTCGTCCGCTATCTCGCGGGCAATGACTACAGCTACCTGCTCAGTTCCTTCCAGGGTAACAAGGGCCGCAGCCTGCCAAGGTCAACCCTGAGTTCCTGTCCACATTCCCGCCCGAGTTCCCGTCCGGATTCCTCCGCAAGTAACCTCGTGACCAACTTGCCGAGCTTCTTGGAGAGCAGCAAGGTGAGTTCCAGAGCACGCCGCGGTCCGAACTACGGCCGGCACGACTCCGCAGGTCTCGGGAGTTCCGCGTAGCCCATCAGGCGGAACAGCCCGCCGAACAGGACCAGCGCGACTATCGGCAGCAGTTCGTAGTACACTCGCATTTCGTCCACGTTTCCGAACAGCCATGTGAGCACGAAAACCGGAGGCACAATCCAGTACGCGCGCCGCAGGAACCGCGGGGACCGCCTGAGCGCGAAAAGGGAGGCAATGAAGCCCAGGACGTAGAGCGCGTTGAGACCCACCGGCAGGACCAGCCAGTTCGTTACCGGTCTATAGAGAAACCAGTTGCCCGGTATGGCCATGACCTGTGCATTGCGAAACAGGTGGAGGGTAATCGCCTCGCCGGGGTAGTTCCGGAAGTGCCAGAAGAGGACCCCTCGCACAATCAGCCAGAATCCGAGTTGAACCCCCGCCCCCATCGCCAGTTGCTTGAGCTTGAGCTTGCGCGCTTCCGAGACAACCCAGACCAGCACGAGCAGCAACGCGGTCTCTTTGTTCAGCACGCAGGCGGCAAACACCGCCGCGTAGAGCCAGCGCCGTCGTGCGGCGATGAGCGCGAGCCCGAGCGTGAACAGGGCGAGCGCGGGCAGGTCGTAGAGCATGCTGCCGTAGCCGTAAAGCCCGGGTAATGCAAACAGGACCACGACCGGAATCGCGTCCAGGGCCGGAGCCGGCGCGTCCAGCACGAGCCGCGCCAGCCACCACAAACCGAACGCGAACCCGACGGCAAAGAGCAAGAGGAGGTTCTTGGCCACCGTGAACTCGAACGGATACTGGAAAAGCCAGACCGGCTTGCCGTCGCTGGTCAGGGAGCGGCGAACGCTCTCCTCGAGCCGAACCCTCGTGGCCGGCGGCGTCACGGCTACTGCCGCGCGTATCAGCCAGGGTAGCAGCACGCGGGTCACAAACGGCTGGGGCGCGCGGCCGTAGACCATGTCCCCGAAGAAATCCTCGCCGCCCATTTCCGGCCTCACGTTGGCAAGTCCCGGGTAGCGGATGAACTCCGACGTCGCGAAACTGGCCACGGTCGAGTATAAGAGCAGCAGGACAATCACCCTGACGACCGTCGCTCTCCCACGTCGGGCAACGGCCGGCGATGAGGCCACGTCAATCAACTGCACAGGCAGTAGGATATTCCCCTGGCGGCGGGTGTCAAACCAGGCGCGCGGTAAGACGAGTGCCCGGCTGTCCGGAGGATATTCTTGACAAGCGGATTCTGGCCGCTAAAAAGGTTGTAGGAGCTAGAAGAAAATGGCCAACCGTGAACTGATGTGCCTTGAATGCGGCCACACATTCGAGGTGTACAGCGACTCCGACGACGACGAGGAACTCGAAGCCGAGTGCCCGATGTGTGGCAGCGTCGATACGACCCGCACGTACGACGAGGATGCCGACGTCGATGAGGAACACTTAAGAGAGGACGACGACTCAGAAGACGTCGGCGGTGTCAACCTCGGCGACGAGTAGCCCACACCGCAGGCAAGTCCTGAGTTCAAAGGACAAAGGACAAAGTCCAGAACGGACCCGAGCGGAGCCTACGTCCGGCCTGGTGTTCCTTGTCCGTTTCGGCCTTTCCCTCTTTCTGACTTTGTTCTGCCCTTTGTCTTTCGTACCCTGGACTCGTCCTTCTTGGCCCGCTGCCACACTGCTTCCATCTCATCAAGGCTGACCTGGTTCAACTCCCGGCCCTGAGCCGCGAAGTGCTCCTCGATGCGCCGGAATCGGTCCCGGAACTTCTCGGTCGCATCCTTGAGGTTACCTTCGGCATCGATATCGAGATGCCGGGCGAAATTCACAAGCGCGAAGAGCAGGTCCCCGAGTTCCTCTTTCACCCGCGCGCGGCTCCGGCGCCGCCGCGCCAGTGCCTGCCTTAGTTCACGAATCTCCTCCTCGACCTTGTCGAGCACGTGCTCGGGCTTTTCCCAGTCAAACCCGACTCGCCGGCATCGCTCCTGAACTAGCTGCGCCTGCTTGAGAGCAGGCATGGCTACCGGGACGCTCGAAAGCCGGCCGCCTCCCGGTTTGTGCTTGCGCTTGATACTTTCCCAGTTGGCGAGCACATCCGCAACACCGCGCACCTTGGTCATGCCGTAGATGTGCGGATGGCGCTCCCTGAGCTTGGCGACGACGCTCTTTACGGAGTCCTCCAAGGATATGCCGAGCTCCTTGTGCGCCACCTCGGCAAGGAACAGGCCCATGAACAGGTAGTCGCCCAGCTCCTCAGTGACGGCCTCCTTGTCACGTCCGCGCAGGGCTTGGTCCAGCTCATAGGTCTCATTGAGCAACATCGGCCGGGACGAGGCCAGGGTCTGTTTCCGGTCCCAGGGACAGCGCCGGCGCAGCAGTTTCACTACTTCCAGCAGTTCGTCAAACACGCCCGAGTCTAGCCGAACCGGTCATGGGGTCAATCACGCGCCGCGGTTCAGTGCCAGCGAAGTCCCAATCCACAAGCCCCAATGGCCAGCCAACTGAAGGAAAGCGCCAATTCTCAAATCCCAATGAACTCGGATATTGGTCAGTGGTGCGCGTTCATTGGCGCTCTCGCCGGTTGCGGCTTGATTGGTCATTGGCAATTGGTCGCTGGTCATTCCTCCTCCGCATCTCTCCTTGACTTTTGCGCGTGCCGCGATACCTTTTAGCCTGATGTTAGCGGGCCGAACGCCGGAGACGTCAACACACAATCGGCTTTCACTCCTGCCGCTGTCTCCGGTTGCCGGCCGCATGGAATTCAAGGAGACCACCGCATGAAATCTGACCTGTTAGCGAAAACCGACCCGGAAGTGTTCGAGGCGATCACCAAAGAGACGAGCCGCGAGCACAACAACCTCGAGCTCATCGCCTCCGAGAACTTCTGCTCCGAGGCCGTGCTCGCCGCGCTCGGGTCGGTCCTTACCAACAAGTACGCCGAAGGCTACCCGGGCAAGCGCTACTACGGCGGATGCAAGTGGGTTGACGTCGGTGAGAACCTCGCCATCGCCCGCGCCAAGCAGCTCTTCGGCTGCGACCACGCGAACGTCCAGCCCCATTCCGGCACGTCCGCCAACATCGCCGCTTATCTGACCCTGGCCAAGCCGGGCGACACGATTCTCGGTCTCTCCCTGAGCCACGGCGGCCACCTTTCCCACGGCCACCCGATAAACTTCTCCGGCCGCTACTTCAAGGTCGTGCAATATGTGGTCGACCCCAAGACCGAGATGCTCGACTACGCGGCTATCCGCGCCCTCGCGCTTGAGCACAAGCCGCGCGTCGTCGTATCCGGCGCGTCAGCCTACCCGCGCACGATTCACTTCGACAAGTTCCAGGAGATTGCGGATGAAGTCGGCGCTGCCCAGCTCGCGGACATCGCCCACGTCGCCGGTCTCGTCGCCACCGGTCTCCATCCGTCCCCGGTCCCCTTTGCCGACATCGTGACCACCACCACCCACAAGACCCTGCGCGGCCCGCGCGGCGCTATCGCCATGTGCAAGCAGAAGTACGCCGAGGATCTGGACAAGATGGTCTTCCCCGGCACCCAGGGCGGCCCGCTCGAGCACGTTATCGCGGCCAAGGCGGTTGCGTTCAAGGAAGCGCTGTCCGATGATTTCAAGGTCTACCAGCAGCAGGTGCTCGCCAACGCCAAGGCGCTGGCCGAGGCTATGACCGCGTGCGGGTTCCGGGTCGTCTCGGGGGGCACCGACAATCACCTGATGATGATTGACCTCAGGCCCAAGCAGATAACCGGTCGCGACGCCGAGCGGGTGCTCGGCAAGGTCCGCATCACCGTGAACCGGAACACTATTCCCTACGACCCGGAAAAACCCTTCGTCGCGTCCGGAATCCGGCTCGGCACGCCCGCGCTCACGACCCGCGGCATGAAGGAGCCGGAAATGAAGAAGATCGCCGACCTCATCAACCGTGCCGTAGCCGCCCGCGAGAACGAGGCCGAACTCGAGAATGTCAAGGGCGAGGTCGCGGAACTGGTCAAAGGGTTCCCGCTGTACGCCGAACGCCGGGCCGAGTACAGGGCCCTGAGCGCGGAGTAAGCGATGCCTGCTCCCCTGATTGCCGACCTCGAAGCCCGCGAGATTCTCGACTCGCGCGGCAACCCGACAATCGAAGTTGACTGCATCCTTTCCGACGGCACGATGGGCCGCGCCTCGGTTCCATCCGGCGCATCGACCGGCAAGTACGAAGCCTGCGAACTGCGCGACGGCGACCCGAAGCGGTTCCTGGGTCAGGGCGTTCTCAAGGCCGTTAAGAATGTCAATACCGTAGTCAGGCGCCGGCTGGTCGGCATGATCGCCACGAACCAGTATCGGATTGACCAGGCGCTGATACAGCTCGACCCGACCCCTAACAAGAGCAAGCTCGGCGCCAACGCAATACTCGGCACCTCGCTGGCGGTGTGCCGCGCGGCGTCAATCACCGCTGGCATCTGCGTCTACCGCTTCCTCGGCGGAGCGGGCACCATGGTGCTGCCCACGCCGCTCCTCAACGTCATCAACGGCGGCGTCCACGCCGCCAATAACCTCGACGTCCAGGAGTACATGATTGTCCCGGCCGGTCTGCCCACTTTCCATGAAGCGCTACGGGCCGCGGCCGAGACCTATCGTCACCTGAAGAATCTGCTGCATGAAGCCGGCAAACCGACCTCGGTCGGCGATGAGGGAGGCTTCGCCCCGATGTTCCGCGACCATGAAGAGCCGATTGAGTATATCGAACGGGCGGTGACCAAAGCCGGCTACCGGCTCGGCGAACACGTCTTCATCGCGCTCGACGTCGCGTCCAGCGAGCTCTACCACAAGGGCGTCTACCATTTTCGCACTCCGAAGCCCCACACGATGGCATCGGACGAGCTGGTTGACCTGTATGAGAAATGGGTGGGAAAGTACCCGATCATCATGCTCGAGGACGGGATGGCTCAGAACGACCGCAAGGGCTGGCAGAAACTGACCGGCCGGCTCGGCCAGCGGATTGAGCTCGTCGGCGACGACGTCTTCGTGACCAACACCAGCCGGCTGAAGCAGGGCATCCGCGACGGCATCGCCAACGCGGTTCTCATCAAGCCGAACCAGGTCGGTACGGTCAGCGAGACTCTGGATTGCGTCAAGGTGGCGACCGACTCGGGGTATCGGACGGTCATCTCTCACCGGTCGGGCGAGACGACCGACCACTTTATCGCCGACCTCGCCGTCGCGGCCAACTCCGGCCAGATAAAGACCGGCGCGCCCTGCCGCAGCGAGCGCGTTACCAAGTATAACCGGCTCATCCGCATTGAGGAAGACGACGTCCTGCGCTTCGCGGGCCTACAGACGCTGAAACGATGACACCCGGCCGGTCACCGCTGCCGCGGCTGGTCAGGTTGGCGGTGCTGGCCGTTTTCGTGGTATTCGCTTTCTGGTTTCTGGCCGGGCCCAACGGGCTCGTCAGCATCGGCCGGCGCAAGGCGCGCGAGCGTAGAATCCGCGCCGACATCACCGAGTTCAAGCGACGGATCGCGGCCGAACAGCAGCGCCGCGACTGGCTTACGAACCCGGACTCAGCTTCGCTGCTTGCCCGCAAGCTCCTGGGCGGCAGCCCCGACTCGACACGGTCAACTCACTAGGCCCTTTTCATTGGGAAGGCGGTACGACTTTGCCTCTGCCGTTTGAACGCGGCCGGGGTGCTTCTAGCTTCAGCGGGCGCCTGACGGCGGACCGAACGTCGCGCCTGGACTAACCTTGCCCGGATGACTCACTGAGAGCGGCGAGCACCTGGGACTTCAGCTTGGGAACGCGGTTGCGACCAATGTCCCAGACCGCCTCCAGGTCAACACCCATGTAGTCGTGAATCAGCACGTCCCGAAGACCGGCTACCCTCTGCCAGGGAATCTGGGGGTGTGCCTTGCGGAATTCCGGAGACAAATGCTTGGTGGCCTCGCCGATAATCTCCAACTGACGGACTATCCCGTCCTGCCAGTGATGCTCACTCAGGAACGCCTCGTGCCCGTGCGACGCATACTGCTCTATCCTCTCAGGCGCATCCCGGATGTGAAGCAGATACGTCCGGTCGGACTTCAAAGCGCCGTCGCTTCCTTGAGCACCGCGTCCCGCATGTAAGGACTGACCGCGGATTCCGTGACGACGTCGACCCTGCGTCCCAACAAAGCCTCAAGGTCCTGCTTGATCGCCACGATGTCAAGCAGGTCGCGACCGGGCTCAAGGTCTACCAGTACGTCCACATCGCTGCTCTGACGCTCCTCCCCGCGGGCAAAGGAGCCAAATACCCGGATCCGCCGCGCGCCGTGCGACCGGGCAATCCGCAGAATATCAAGTCGATGTCGCTTCACAAGCTCGCTCATCTCAACCTAATTCTAGGCTCCAGAACCACGTCGTCAAGGCAGCGTGCTTCGCCGCTCCAGCCCTTGGTTCCCCCTTCATCCCCCTATCTTCTCCTGGTCACTCCCTGCTTTGGCGTAAGCGCCCAGCCGAGCGCTACGGCGCGGGCTCTTCGCTGCTGAAGACGTCGCGCCGGATTACCACCGAGACCGGCGGGTTCTGGTCCAGCGCTAACCTCGGCTCGCGTCCACCCCTCATCTGCCGACTCTCATCAAGGCCGTGTCTTCCCACTGCCCCTCCCACCGCCTCACTCAAGACCCACTTCGTCTTGGCGAGAGCGCGTGACGCACCGGCCCTGAACCCGGGGGACAGGATTGCGTTCCGAGGCTCAACTGAAGGTTCAACTGCAGGTTCAACCGTCAGTTCATCTTACGGTTAACTTCAGAGATGAGCCGGCGGCTCAACTAACGGGTCGAGCGACAAATCGACTCCCGGCTTACCTATCAGTTTATCTGACCATTCATCCTGCGACTGACGCTACGCATGAGCTGGTAGTTGAACTCTGCGTTCATGCAGCAGTTCAACTACTGGTTGAACCAGAGAATCAGTCATAGGTTCAACTGCAGGTTCATGAGGAAACTCAACGCCAGGTTCAACCAGAGATACACCTATGGCTTCAACCGGGGGGTCAATTGGGGGGTGACTCGCGGCACGCAAGACTCGGGTACGGGTGGAAACCAGCCAGGAGTCATCTAACATGCACACTGTCAAAGTTTTATGCAATCCGAGTTCCCGACTTGACAGGAGGATGCGGGCAGAGTAAACTGGCGAGTAGCACAGGTCGGCCCCGGCGCTGTTCAGAGGCGCTGGAAAGCGCCGAGCGCAAGAGAGGGCCGGTGCCCGGCCTCGGGGCGAGTATTGGTAGGAGCCTCGGGCTGGGGAGACTTGCAGTAGAAGGTCGTTAGTACGAAAGGAGGAGCAAGATGAGCGACCCGGTGAAACGGACCGAACGTTGGCTGGTGAAGTACA
>Ga0172366_10005333_pt1 | contig 10101 bp, 12 predicted proteins | sample LakKivSesite69cm_FD_114533 | JGI IMG/M metagenome (GOLD analysis project Ga0172366, IMG submission 114533) | Sediment microbial communities from Lake Kivu, Rwanda - Sediment site 69cm | ecosystem: Environmental > Aquatic > Freshwater > Lake > Sediment | place: Rwanda: Western Province, Lake...
GAACGAGCCGTCATTGAAGTTGCAAATAAAAGATAATCGGCGGCATCGGGCGGGCGTTCACTTCAAGCGGATAGCTGGGGCAAGTTACAAGGCAGATTGCTCGATCAGCAGCATCAAGGTGCAAGCGAAGGCTTAAAAGATGGAAAAATGAGAGGAGGCTGATCATCATTCGGACTTAAAACGAGCATCGAGAGGGGTTTTTAGATCATTACCGTTTATGTATCCCGATTTGGATTCATAGCATCGTTTCCAATTTTGTTCCGGTAAAAAAATGCCATGTGACCCTCATTGTGCCCATCACGTGAATGCAGCGCTGGGTACGACAATGATGTACTTACCTGGTCTGCTTGTCGTCGTGCCGGTGCCGTTTCAAGTACCTTGGCGAAGATGAATTGAACGACTCGGGACAAAAAATCGATCTTTAAATAATCAGATGTGATAAAAAACCACATCATAATCACTTGTGATGTCATATGGAAAAGACCGAGAAACTCTTGGCACTGCTCACGCTCGTCCTCGCCGTGACCGTCGGTATCTCCGCGTGGATGGGTGGTGTTAGCGATCCCGGCTGTTTTATGCCCACCTGAAAGTGCCACGAATGCCACATTTTTTTCTTATAACTTTTTCCTCGATATAATCGTGACTAATCGCTGGTTTTTTAGTCAAACTTGGACACAGTACCAGGAATCTCGCGATTTTTATCCGTTCGTGCAAATCCGCGCCATGAGCGCGTTCATCATCGCCGGGTGCATCGCCTTCGGTGCCGTGGCATCAAAAACTCGTCACGATCACTCGCTGGTTTCCTCTAACGACCCGCCCGGCAAAATCTTGGCAACTTGCCAAGTTTGTCCATTATTATAGTTTGAGTCTAGAAAGGCCGCTTCAGTCGTGTTCATCGTCCCTCGTGTTCTGCCCCCTTTTCTCCCATCATGTCGAAAACCTCCCTCACCGTGAAGATCGACACGAGGTTGGTCTTGGCAAGGGCATAATCCAGGTTGCCCGTGATGATGAGCGTGTCATCCTCGTCCACACGCCCTTTTTCTGCTAGATCTCGCACTGCTACCACGAGGCGCTTGCTCATGATCGTTCCGGTGTCAATACCGGGCATAAGAATGGCTTCGACGCCCCAAACGAGCCGCAATTCGCGGGCAGTTCGTTGCTCCGGGGTGAATGCGATGATCGGCAATAACGGGCGGTATTTCGATATTATGCGGGCGGTTAAACCCGTGTGTGTGAAAGTCAAGATCATAACATTATGCCTCTTGTCGTGTATTTCATCGATGAACCCGCCAGGACCGCTATATTGGGCCAGTTCCTTGCACGCGTCGAAGACAAGGTGCCCGATGAGCTCGGCCTTCTGGACCGGCCGCGTGTCGTATTCATCCGGATTCCTCGGCGAGATGTAATTCGCCGATACCTGGATGATACGACTCATGGCATCGACGGCATTCAGCGGGTATTTGCCGGTTGCAGTTTCAGAAGAAAGCATCACGGCATCTGATCCGTCCGCGATCGCGTTGAAGACATCGGAGACCTCCGCTCGTGTCGGTACGGGCGCAGACGCCATGGATTCCAGCATCTGCGTGGCGATGATTACGGGTTTTCCAGCGCGGTTTGATTTCTTGACTATCCGTTTCTGCTCGGGGATGAGCGTTTCGAATGGTACCTCGACGCCCAGGCTACCCCGACCGACCAAGATCCCGTCCGATGCTTCCAGGATGGCATCGAAATTTTTCAATGCCGCCGAGTTCTCGATCTTCGCGATCAACTTGATCCGGCCGTTCCCCGCATCGGTGAGGATGTCGCGTGTCTTGATCATGTCGGACGCGTCCTTGACGAGCGATATCGCGATGTATTCAGGATCCAGGGCTGCTATTTCCTTCAAGTCATCGATATCCTTCTTCGTGAGCCCTTTTCCAGCCAGGTGGATCCCTGGAAGATTTACCCCCTTCCTGTTGGAGATCAAGCCGCCCATTATGACCCTGCAGTTGATTGCTTGCCCCGCCACGCTCCGGACCTCCAGAGCCACGAGGCCGTCATTGATGAAGATACGATCGCCCGGTTTCACCTCGCCCGGCAAGGTCTTCGTGCTGATCGAAACCCGTTTCGAGTCACCAACGATATCATCGGTTACCAAGGTGAAATCTTGCCCCGTCTCGAGTATCACCTCGCCCGTTCCGATTTCCCCGATGCGGATTCTCTGGCCTTGGATGTCACACATGACCGCCAGCGTCGGGTCGGCCGCCCTCACGCGATGGAAGAGCGCCTTGTTCTCCTCGACCGTGCCATAGGAAAAGTTGATGCGGCACACGTCCATGCCACGCGCTGCCAGTCCCTTGATCTGCTCGATCGTCGAGCTTGCAGGCCCAAGCGTGCACACGATCTTCGATTTTGCCGGTTCCTTGTTCGAGAGCATTGCCATGCCACCGTTCGGCGTGGTTCCGAGCTACATATATAGCCGTGCCGGAACGATCCCGATCCCATGATACTATCACTGCTGCATCTAAATGGTTTGTTGCAGCATCAGAAATAGCCTTGTCGGGATTAGCACACGCGATATCGAGGAAAATAAAAAGATGGACGAGGTTCACAGGTTCGCGAACTCGAGCACGTTGATGAGCTTCTCGTAGATCGGGTTCGTGTCGGAGATGACCTCCACGACCTTCTGCACCGAGTCGAGCTTCTTGTCCCTCGTGACCGCCATGAGCGTCGCCTTCTCCTCGACCTCCTTGGCGAGCACGAAGTTCGTGCTCGATTCCATCACGATCGTGTTGAGGGACAGCGGCGTGACCTTGTTGTTGCGCAACTCCATGGTCCTCGCGTAGATCTCGTGGACATTCGACTCGAGCGCCGAGATCTGGAACGTGATGAATTGCAGCGATTGCGTCGAGAACTTGCCGAGCGTGGACGTGATCATGAGCCCGTCCCGCTTGTTGAAAAGGATGAAATCCGCCCCGTTCGCGAAGCCCTTGAACTCCTCGATGATGCCCCGTAACTTGTTCAGCTTGCCCATGTTCTCGATGCGCTTCTCGATCAGCTGGTCGCAGATCGCGACGAGGCGCTGCTGGGCGCTGCCTTGCTTGACCGAGACGGGCGTGAAGGACAGCTTCTTGTGCAAATCGGCGGGGAGGTCCTTGGTCAAGAGCTCGTGCACCTTCTCCTCCTTCGCGTCGGGCAGGTCGATCTTGTTGATGAAGACGTAGATCATGGTGAGGCCGGGGTTCTTCTCGAGCACCTTGTTCACGAACCTGTCGAAGGCAGGCCTGACCGTGTCGTCGACCGTGAGCGCGTCGACCATGTATATGGGCAAATCGACCGCCGAGAAGACATTTTCTTCCTGGGAGCCATAATACCTGTCCTGGTACTTTTGCTGGCCGCCCGCGTCCCATGCAGAGATTTCCAGGAGGCCGCGGAATAAGTACGTTTCCCTGACGATGCCTCGCGTCGGCGGGAGGTTCTCGACGGAGATGAACGATGAATTTTCCATTGCGGTCTTAAGTAGCGACGTTTTCCCCGAATTGGCTGGGCCGAAGATCAAGAGCTTCATGGGGTGAGCATGCCTCGGTTTTGGCTTGGTTGAGAATGATGGTCCTGGCTCGATGGCTCGGACCGCTTCTAATGTAACATGTCACCCTCGCTGGCTTTTTATAATTACACGAAAGACGTCCCGCGGGCACGGCTGTTGAGCGGCTCGGATTTATATGCTCCGAGGGCGAGGTAACCACATGGATCCAGGAAACCTCTTGTTCGTGAGCGGCAAGTCCAACGCTGGAAAGACCACGTTCATCGAAAAACTGCTCCCCGTCCTCGTGAAGCGCGGCATCTCCGCGTGCGTGGTGAAGGACATACACCTCGAAGGATTCTGCATCGACCAGGAGGGCAAGGACACGTGGCGGCACTGGAAGGCGGGCGCGTCGACCGTCGTCGCCCGTGGCCCCGGCGAGACCGACATCCTCGTGAAGCGGCGCATGGGGCTGGAGGAGGTGCTCCCGGCGGTCGGGGACGCCGACCTGGTCATCGTCGAGGGCTTCAAGGAGCTGCACGGCCGGAAGGTCATCGTCGCCCGCGACGCCGCCGAGCTCGCCGAGATGGAGGCACTCCTCACGAACGACGACAAGGTCTGGGGCGTCGCCGGCCCCGTCGTGGAAGGTGGCCAGTACGGCGGCAAATATCCGCCATTGTCGGGCGCCGAGTCGATCGAGGCATTCGCGGACCTGCTCGAGCCGATGGCGAAGCAGCATCGCCTCAAGCGCAACCGGCTCGTGATGCCCCTCGAAGCGGCGGGCTGCAAGTTGTCGATCGACGGCACGCCCGTGGAGATGAAGGATTACGTCGCGGACACGCTCAAGAACGTCGTCATCGGCGCGATCGCGTCGCTGCACTGGAACGCGAAGGCGCCCGTCACGCGCGTGGAGGTTTCCCTTGGCAAGGACGAGGGCGGGAGCACGTGGGTGGCGGGCGCGGAGCTGAACGGCAACCCGATCTCCCTCAAGGATTTCGTCCAGCAGTCCATCGCGGGCGTGGTGCTCGGGTACGTTTCCACGCTGAAGCTGCCCGGCAACATGACGGTGACGCGTGCCCGGGAAGTGCTCGTCTCCATCGGATGACCAAGAACCTCTCCCCCGCCGAACGTTTTTTCATGCTGGTTGAGAATGACCCGAGGGGAAGCAATGGCACTCAAGGCAGCCCGTGCTGTACTTGGGAAAACCGGGAGAATAATTTGCCGAGCAATTCCTTTTGATATGCCTTGAAATCCGCATTATTTTGGGACCTGAGCTTTTGGACACGAATCATGACCTTCCGTTTCATTGCCTTGAGTCTCCCTCTTTTGTCATAGAGGATTTCGACCTTGTATATCACTCTATCATTCCTTAATTTGAGCCCGTAGTTGTACAAGTACGGTACGATGAAACCGAACTCTATTATCGGGGAAAAATCACGCAATAGGATGCTTTGAGCTTGTTTATTTTGGAAGTTAGTGATCCATTCCCCAAGGAGAGTTTGGCCGCGATATGGTTGCGTTCGAAGGCCAGTCACCATGAGGCGGTAGTCGGTCAAGAAGACATTCCCGTTAATTTCAACGCCCGTGTCGTTCACTCGTCCAATGAACGACTCGAGCACCCTCTCCCCTGGAAGCAAGCAGTGTCTCTCGATGAAGTTGGTCTCGAATCGGAGGAGTAACCACGGATGGAGGTTCCACACCGCGTGCAGCATGGCGGGATAACCTTTATACATGAAGCGAATCCCGGCAAACTCGATCATCTCCCTGAAAATGGGGTAATATGCTTCCCATTGCAGGGGATCGATGGGAATTACCGTTCCACCGAATATACGCCCGGCGCTGGCAAAATTCCCTCTCGTGATCTCCCCCATCACGCGATTTCGCAGATCCTCGACCGAAAAGCTCAAGTTCTTCGCCCGCAACAATTATCACTGGCGCAATTTAAAAAATTTTTTCCCTCTTACTCTAATAAGAGAGCATGGACGCCGAGCATGGATACCATGCTCTCGCCGCGCGCGACATCGCCGCGCGTGAACGCGATGGGCGGTACCCCGCCAAACGACGACGCGTCGCGACATCCCCGAGGCAACTCGTCGAAGGGGCGGGTCCCCGTTTCGACCCGAATGCACCCCGATAACGTCCCGGGGCGGTAAGTTTGGGCATCCAGGGCAGATCCTCAAGATTGTCCAAGCTTGAAGAAACATTATCATGAAGCTCGTCGCACATCACGACGGCCCACGGGCATGGAAATCAGGCTTTTTACTTGGTAGAAAAATTCTAAAATATCGTGACCGGTTTGATCGCGGATATACACTAGAGCACGAAGGTTCCGGCCACGAGCGTGGACTTTTTCCTCTGCTACCCTCACCAGGGACGAGATAGTTCATCGACGTGCATAGCGGGTGCCTATAGTGCGATGCGTAGAAACAACCGATGATCACGCGTCCGATCTTGTCGTGCTTTGCTGGATTTCGATGAAAATAAAAAATAAGGACAAAATAAAAGAGATCTCGTTATTCCTCCGTGATCTTGATGGCTCCATTTGGACAGCTATTCGCGCAGGCCTCGCACCCGATGCATTCGTAGTCTTTTTTTATCACGATCTTCTTCGGATCGCCTGCAGGATCGGCGTAACATTCTTGCGGGCACACGTCGCGGCATGCAGCATCCCCGTCGCACTTGCTGAAGTCTACAGTGATTTTATAGGGCATTTTGATTCACGTCTGGGTTGAATATTCTCTGTTGACATAATCAACGAGATGATCCTATCAAGATTTAATCCCAAAAAAACTTTCAACAAGGGAGTCGAAAGTGGCCGAAGACCCTTCGATTATCGGGTGATTCAAGAATGAGCGACGATCGCAGCGTATTATCCATCGTACAGCGAGAGAACGGCGCGATGAATGCTCCCGTCGAAAACATGCTGGGAAACACGATTCCAGCGCAGCGGCCGGCGCCTGGCCAACGCGTCCTGGGCAATCTCGGGCTTTTTTTGGTTGTCATCCGTGGCCGTGCCTCGCCGGAGCACGTCGATGCAATCGTGCCCGAACGGCTTTCAAGAGGCTGCCCGGCACGTCAACCCCACAAGCCCTTGAGCGGCTGGATGATTTCCTCGTTCCGCTTGGCAATGAACGCGGGGATGTCGAATGTATGCTTGCTCTTGCCCGCCTGGATCGTGAGTTTTTTCTCCTTGTTGATCGCATCCACGATCCTGGGCAAATGTTCCTTGAGGAAGTCGACCGAGACGAGCTGGTTCTCGTGCAAGAACTTGAACAGCTCGCCCACGACGTCCTTGAGCACGTACTTGTTCGTCGGCTTCGCGTGCACGAGGCCGATCGACGCGAGGTCGGCCCGGATCCCCGGCTCGTTCGGGATCTGGAACGTGTAGACGAGGATGCTCTCCCCGCCGAGCCGGTTCTCGAAGTAATCGTCTATCCCCGCGCCCATCGGCAGCGTGATCTTCAAGACCTCGTCCTTGTCCACGGGCAGGTTCTCGGGGTAACCCAGCGTGACTTCCAGGCGGGAGCCCGGGCGCCCGGGGAGCCGAGACAAGTATGCAGCGCTGACCGGCATCAGCGATCATTGGCTATCCACTCGTTAAAAGTTGTCGTAAAGATGGAAGTGCCAGCGTGCAAGCGTTTTCGTTCCCATTCCCCTTATCGTCGCCGGTCAGCTGCGCGTCGACGTTCGTCATCTTGTCGTCGTCTCTGGCCCGCTTGTTGTCGTCTCTGCCGGTGGGCGTCCGCCCGCCGGCGGTCGGCATCCGTCGGGGGTCATTGATTCATCATCTGTAATTGATCGCTGCAAAACAAGGCCAGGCTAATTAAGATATCATTATATGCGCTCCCGGCGACATCGCGCGCATGGCAGACGACGGCTTCTCGTTCTCGCGCCTGCTCGGCGGCTGGTACGAGGCGGCCTACCCGAAGCGGACGCTGGCGTTCGAGTCCCACGTGACCGATTTCTCGTCGCACGCGCAGCTCGACGCGTGGAAAATGAAGTTCCGCGCCAGGTTCCTCGATCTGCTGCGCATCGACGACTTGCTGGAACAGCGCGTCGATTTCAACCCGCGTCCAGGCGTGCAAGATTACGACGAGGACACTCCCACGCACGTGACCCGCAATCTCCATGTCGACACGATGCCCGGGGTCACGGACGCGATCGTGTTGCAAGAACCGAAGGGCTTCAGCGGCAAGCGCCCCGTGCTCGTCGCCGTGCACGGCCACGGCGCGGACAAGTGGCTGTCGACCGGCCAGGAGCGCAAGGAGGGCCAGCAGTACCCGCGCAATTACACGGCAGTGCCCTTGAGCCGGGGATTCGTCTGCGTCGCGGTCGACCACTGGGGCTTCGGCGAGCGGGGCCCGTTCACGTCGCACCCGCGGGACAGGGACGAGGGCGCATACAATCTCATGGCGCTCATGTTCGGCCGCACGGTCGCCGGGCTGCGGGTGCTCGACGTGATGCGCGTGATCGATTTCGTGCTGCAGCACGTCAAGAACGCCGACCCGACCCGCATCGCGATCATGGGCCAGTCGCTCGGCGGGCAGATGGCGGCGTGGATCCCGGCGGTCGAGCCCCGGATCTCGGCAGCCGTGGTCTCGGGCTACACGTCGTCGTGGAAATGGTCGATCCTCGGCCGCAACCATTGCAGCGACAATTACTTGCCGGGAATGCTGCTGCACATGGAGTGCGAGGACATCCTCAGGGCGCACTGCCCCCGGCCGCTCTACATGGTCAACGGCGAGAAGGATCCCATCTTCCCGCTCGAGGGCTTCAACCATGCCTACAAGAAGGTCAAGGCTTGCTACGAGGCATTCGGGATCGGCGACCGGGTCGTTCAAGAGGTGCTCCCCGGGCTCGGCCACGAGTTCGTCGGGAAGAATGCGTTCGACTGGCTCACGGCGTTGATGAAGCCGTGACCTGTCGAACTTCTACCATCACTTTTACCACGGCTTGCGGGCTACCACGTTGACCCGCTGCCGCTTGTTGCCCTCGTCGTCGATGAAATCATCGATCTCGTTCACGAGGATCCAGTAACCGCCGAGCATGGCCGGCTCGAAGAGCATTGCCTCGGTGACGAGCTTGCCCCGCACGCGCGGCGACGCCTGGAGACGTTCGTCGCTGGTCGTGAATGCCTGGATGACGATCGTCCCGCCGGGCGTGAGCACCCGCTTCATGCCGGGCACGATGGCCGGGTCGAAGTAGTTGATGCACGCCACGAGGGCATACTTGCCAGGGCCCTCGGTGTTCAAAAACGCGGCGGCGTCCTGGACCACGAGGCGGACGCGATCGCCCAAGCCTGCCCGATCCACTTTCTGCCTCGCGATGCCGATGGCCACGTCCGACAGGTCGACGGCAGTGACGTCCATGTCCTTTGCGAGGAAAAGCGCGTTCTCGCCCGTCCCGCAAGCGATGTCGAGGGCGGCTCCTTGCCTGGGCAAGATGCGGGCGTATTTCAAGAGGAAGGCCGAGGGCTGGCGCGTCTCGCCCGCGGTTGCGGCGTGCCGCTCGTTCCAGCGCTGCCTCTCGTCGTCAGCGCTCGGCTCCATGGCGGTGATCAACGCGCCCCGGTGCTTTATGGCTTTGGATCGGGGAGCCGGGTCATGCTACCTTGACCCACGCGGCACGCGCGGGCGAGATAACGTGGTTCGCGACGGGCTCGACCGCGTGGTGCTTGGCGGTCGCCCCGCCCACGATCTCGAACCGCTTGACGCTGATCCGGGCTGCCATGTCGCTTATATCAATTCGTGCCCTCGTTTCTTCTCGGCCGGTTTCTTTTCTCTCGGTATGGAGCTTGACGGTCTCGATCGAGACGGATCCTTGCTTGAGATCCGTGCCGCAAGACTCGCACAGCGTGAGCCTCGCTAGCTCGCCTGCCGTGTACTCGCGGCCACATTGCCCGCACGAAACCTTGAGTGCCGTGACCTTGACGATAACGGGTGCTCGGATCATGTCTGGCCTCTTGCTCGATGACCCGAGAAATCCTAGCGCGATTCGCCGAGATAAACCTTCCCACATCATCGTGCCGGGCATGGATTACATGATGTTCCAGCACGTGTCGGACAAGGTTGGACATGGCGTGAACAAGCATGCACAGTCGGATGCCAGGCTCGATTTCGATGCCCTGGTATTCTACACGATCCGGCACGACATCGGCAGCGTTATGGCGCAAGTCCTGGCCTGATCGAGCCTCCAACAGGCCGTGCCCCCGCTTATCAAGCGGCATTGGCCACCGTTATTTCAAGCTCGGACGAACTTGGACATCAAGGCCAGGTTCTTCCAAACTAAGGCTTGTCGATGTTTGACAAGCAAGCGGGCGATAACGGGCGCCCTCCCCTTTGGCGTGTAGCCGCGGGGATGTTGATGCGGTCCGCACGTTGCGTCCTCCATTCAGGTCGCTGTCTACCTTCTTTTCACAATTCTCGTTCGTGCACGTGAACGTCTTCCCATCCCGGACGCCCACGGCACCGCACGCGCTGCATCGCTTCGACGTGCCCCTGGCATCGACCAGCTCCACCGCGATGCCCGCGAGGCGGGCGAGCCGCGTCGCGCGTTCCTGGACCTGCGAGAAAAACCAGTGCACTTGCCACGATGCCAGC
>Ga0172366_10005336_pt1 | contig 10098 bp, 8 predicted proteins | sample LakKivSesite69cm_FD_114533 | JGI IMG/M metagenome (GOLD analysis project Ga0172366, IMG submission 114533) | Sediment microbial communities from Lake Kivu, Rwanda - Sediment site 69cm | ecosystem: Environmental > Aquatic > Freshwater > Lake > Sediment | place: Rwanda: Western Province, Lake Kivu...
AATGTATGCAGGCATTATAACTTCTATACTGTTTATGATCTGTCCTTCGGCATTAAATTGGTATGGACAGGTTCACAAAGACGGCTATGTGATTCTTGGGATGTTAATCATTCTATATTCGTGGATTTGTGGTCTAGAGAGCCAGTCTAAAACTAAACGCACATTATGGATACTTGCAGGTACCACATTGGGAATGCTGTTAGTCATTTTTGTAAGACCCTACAACTTGAAACTGCTCATTTTTGCAGCTGTTTGTATTTTTATACTGTTGATTTTTGTTAGTTTTTTAAAGTGTTTAAAAAATAAATGGAATCTTCTGGTCTGTTTTTTTGCTGCAATAATAATTCTTGTAATGGGTGCATTTTATACAACTGATATGGATAATTCTGATGTGATACCTATACCAGAATCTATATCATTATCATTTATGAGATGGAACTGGCATAACAGCAACTGGATACCTGATAAATTAGAACATTATATAGAAACTGCGGCAAAAATTAGGGTCTCAAATATTTATTACGGTATCAGTGTTAGTGCTAAATCACTTGTAGACAAAAGTATAAGGCCTGATGATGCATTTTCTGTTGCAGTCTATTTGCCAAGGGCGCTGGAGGTTGCATTTTTTTCACCCTTTCCTGTAACTTGGGTTGAGTCATTAAGTGTAACACGTATTGTAGCTATTTTTGAAACGCTTATCTGGTATCTATTTTTTCCTGGTGTATTTTTGACATTGTATTATAAACGTTCTCCAGCTATTTATATGGTTGTTATTTTTGGTTTGGTCTTCCTCGCTGTGTATGGTTTTGTTATTCCCAATGTTGGTACTTTATACCGTATACGGTATCTATACCTTTTTCTTTTTATGCTGTTAGGTGTTATGGGTTGGATAAATTTTTTTCTCAAGCGATACCCGCTGGCTACGCAAATTTTTGTTGGTAAGCGCGCAGATTCCGTTGATGAAGCTCGATCGATAGAAGAAACAACAACCGATAACATTATAAACCATTCAAGATTTGATATTGCCAATGCTGGATTAGCCGTCATTTTACTTACACTAATTTCTTATCTGCTTTTTTTTATCCGTGATGTAATAATGGCCAGATGGTTCGGATTAAGTAACGAACTTGATTCATTTTTTATAGCCTTTATCATACCAATGTTTCTTGTGGCTGTATTATGTAATCCTATGGGCACAGTAATTATACCAGCATTTCTTTCTGTAAGTAAAAAATATTCCAGAACAGCTGCTCAGGAACTTATATCGCAGGTTTCTATGATTACTTTAATTTCTCTGGCGATAATTTCTATCATCCTGTACTTATTGGATCCGATTTTATTACCTGTGTTTGGCTGGAACTTTCCTCCAGAAAAAATACAGCAATCTTCAAGGATAATGGTCTGGGTATTACCTATTTTCCTCTTTAGCGGCCTGGTAATTCTTGGTAATTCAGTTCTCAATGCCCTGGGAAAGTTTACCATCCCTTCCTTAGCTCAGGCTTCTGTCCCAATAGTAGCCATTCTTGCACTTATGATTGTAGGACATCAAATTGGAATATTAGCAGTAGCTATTGGCATGTTTGTAGGCCAGTTGATAAATTTGTTAATTGTTGGCTTATGCTTGAAAAAAAATGATATCTCCCTACTCCCCAAATGGGGGATGAACCATAAATATATAAATTTAATATCATCCCAGTATTTTCAATTGGTTATATCCGCTTTTTTTATAAGCGCTGTGTTTCCTGTTAATAATATGATGGCAGCCAGTTTATCCAGTGGCAGTGTTGCTGCATTCAATCTTGGAAATAAATTTGTCCTGTTTGTGACAGGTGTCATTGGAACAGGAATTGCGACAGTGATGCTTCCTCATTTTTCATCTTTTATCGCAAGGAGTAATCTGCTTGATGCAAGACGGGAACTATCATTTTTTCTTTTTCTTACAACGGTACTTTCCATTCCTTTAAGTATATTATTTTATCTTGTATCTGAACAGTTCGTGAGAACGGCTTTTTTAGGAAATGCATTTAGTAATAATGATGTAAGAGTAGTCGCTAAAGTTGTAGAATTTGGGATTATACAACTCCCATTTTTTTCCTGTAATATGTTACTTTTGAAATTTGCAACGGCAAACAGGAATGTAAACTGGATAATGATTACTTCCATGCTTGGACTATTTATGAATGTTATAATGAATTTCCTTTTCATGAAATATATAGGTGTTGCAGGGATATCCCTTGCATCAACATTATCCTTGATGATGGCCACGATTTTATTTATTATAGTAATTCATAAATCCGGTGACATTTACTGGGTTGATATTGCGATGATAACACTTAACTGGATGCTTTTTCTTACAGTAATCCTCTGCTTTCATTATCATAGTTTTTCAGGTGTGATTATCTCACTATTAGCGCTCTTATTTATCAGTTTAGGGCATTTAAAAGTATTTTTTCGGTTTAGTGGTGCCTGAGCATGATGAGGGGTTAACACATGCCAGCACAATGTACATTTATGTTTAAACATCTTTTTGACTTCTTCTTTTCGTTGATTATAATCTGTATTTTGTCCCTCCTTTTGGTTTTTGTAGCTCTTTTGATACTTATTCTTATGGGTAAACCTGTACTATTCAAGCAAGAACGTCCCGGGTTGTATGGAAAACCCTTTTACCTGTATAAGTTTCGTACGATGACAGATAAACGAGATGTACATGGGAACCTTTTGTCAGATGATTTGCGTTTAACACCTATAGGTAGATTATTACGGAGATTTAGCATTGATGAGTTACCACAGTTCTTCAATGTGTTAGAAGGGCATCTGAGCCTTGTTGGCCCACGTCCTTTGTTAATGGAATATCTACCTTTGTATAGTTCTGAACAATTTCGCCGACACAATGTAAAACCGGGCATAACAGGATGGGCACAGGTAAATGGCCGTAATGCGCTTTCCTGGGAGGAAAAATTTAAATTGGATGTCTGGTATGTGGATAACTGGAGTATCTGGCTGGATATAAAAATCCTCTGGCTCACAGCTATTAAGGTCCTCAATCGAGAAAGTATAAACTATCCAGGTGAGGCGACAATGACAAAATTTACAGGTTCTAACTGATGGGTAAATTTAACCATATTATTGTTATTGGTGCTGGCGGCCACGCCAAGGTTGTGGTTAGTACCTTACTGGCTGCGGGCTTAAACGTGAGTTCCTTGTATGACGACGACCCAGAGAAATTGGATAAAAAAATACTTGGTATTAAGGTAGCTGGTGCACTTTCAGAGCTTGATGGAGTTACAGGAAGGCCGGCAATTTTTGGCATAGGGGATAACCTCACACGTAAACAACTAACAAATCGTTTCAGAAATCTGGATTGGGTATCTGTCATTCATCCCGATGCTTATATGCACCCTTCAGTGTCTATTGGTAAAGGAACAGTGGTTTTTGCCGGGGCGGTAATTCAACCTGATGCGGTTATCGGTGAACACTGTATCATAAATTCAGGAGCCACTGTAGATCATGATTGTGTCCTGGGCAACTATGTTCACATCGCACCAGGTGTGAATCTGGCAGGTAATGTAAAGATAGGGGAGGGTGTCTTTTTTGGAATTGGTGGTGCAGCTATAATTGGAATAAACATTGGTGAATGGACTGTGGTGGGAGCAGGGAGTATAATAATTAAAAACCTGCCTGCAAACACAGTAGCAGCCGGTGTCCCGGCAAGAGTGTTGAAATATAAGAAAGACATCAAGTAAACAAAGCAATTCTAAATTATGAGGGAAAATATATAGAGAAAATATGATAAATTATTTGGAAGAATATCTTACAAAAAGAAATCCCCTCTTGGTGGCAATCTTTCTCTTTATTCTTGCATTTATCTTGAGGCTCTATATGGTTTTTGTGAATGAAGTTATTGTTCATGATGGGATTCTTTATATAAACATGGCAAGGATTATAGACTCTGGTAATTTAGGAAAGATATCTGAAATCAGTTTTTTTAATCTATATCCTTTCCTAATAGTGCTCTCTCAAAAAATTTTTCAAGATTGGGAATTAGCGGGTAGGATGGTCTCTGCCGTTTTAGGTTCTATTACTATTGTCCCTCTATTTTTCCTGATAAGAAAAATGATAAATGTAAAGGTTGCTATTATCGCTTCACTCTTTTATATGATTGGTCCTCGTTTTGTTGAATACTCTTCTGATGTTCTCAGGGAATCTACCTTCTGGTTTTTCTCTATCACTGCCTTATGGTTGGCCTGGGAAGGGATATCTGGTAAGAGATGGTTCCTTTTGGTTTTATCAAGTATATTCACTGGCCTTTCCATCTTCACCAGAATAGAAGGTATTTCTATTTTTATTATTATTGCTATCTGGATTTTTTGGCATTTCAGGGAGACAGGGGATAGTTTAAAACGTACCTTCTTATTCTTGCTCATTCTTATAATTTCTTTGCCGGTCATGATTTCCTCCTCTCTTTTTGTCCTTAAGAACAGGCTTGATAATTGGGAGTTTGGTCAGGTAGGGATGTATTTAGAAGATAAGAATCTTTTGATTTACGGCACCGGACGTTTGTTGGAGGTAAAACCTGATATTTTAAACAAGACCTCGACTCAGTTTCAAACATTTCTTGATATAGCAAAAAGACATAAATACACAATCTATTTTTCCGAGATGGTATACAAAATTTTGAAGTCCTTTCATATTGTCCTGTTTATTTTTTTTCTTTTTGGAATTTTCAGAAGGCGGGTTATTCCCTATTCGAGAAACGAAATTCCGGCGCTTATATGGTTTATGGTCTTTTTCCTTACCTCATTTTTTTATATGACGAAAAAATATTATTTTGGAACAAGGCACGGGTTATTAATGGGGTTCCCTATGTTGATCTGGTCCGGGATTGGTTTTTACGAATTGAAAGAAAGGATTGAGAAATGGACCAGTAAAACAAAATTATTTTCAGGGGTTTCGAAATTTTCTGCAATATTGTTAATTTTTATTATCCTCATTTTAATCCTGCCACAAGCTCTTTCTTCAAACAGGGATGACAAGATAGAATTAAAAAAGGCCGGTATTTATCTGAAGGATATGGGTTATTCAAAGGTAAGATTTGTAGGAGAACCAATCCTACACAGGGTTTTATTTTATGCTGATTCAGAATTTATTCCCCTCCCATCAGGTTTAACTTTCGATGAAGTGGTAAAATTTTTAAGGGAGAATCAAACAAGATTTTTAATTATTGATAAAAGAACGGTTGATGCTTTTTTACATAATTTTAACAAGAATGTGGATCCTCTTATTCTTGAGAAGGTTCAATTACCCAAATTGGATCAATTTAAAGAATATTCCATCGTAGTCTATAGACTCAAGAAAGAGTGAGGGTCAACCTATGAGATTGATGAGGAAAAGAATCATTGTTTTATATTTTTTGAGTTAGTCAAATTAAAATCCCTTCAAAACTTCCCCGTTTTTTTCTTCCTTTATTTTTTCTTTTTAAATAGTAAATAATGGTAAATGATGTTGTGAAATTCATAAGAATATGGATTAGTATAGGTTAAATATGAAGATATTGAGTGCAGAATATGTGAAGGGTACCCTCGAGCTTGAGAATAGAGGGATGGGCAAAATCCCGGAGGTGTGTTTTATAGGAAGGTCGAATGTTGGAAAGTCTTCAATGATAAACACGCTTGTGATGAAAAAGGTTGCGAGAACAAGTTCTACCCCGGGAGCAACGAGGATGGTAAATCTTTATAAAATTTCTTATGAGTTTAAAGGTATTAAGAAATGGGTATTGTTTTCTGACTTCCCGGGGTTTGGTTATTCAAAGGTTTCAAAAAGTACATACATGAGCTGGAAAAAGATTATTGAAAGGTATATTATGGGGAATAAATTTATAAGAAGATTAATATGGATATTTGATGTGAGAAGGGATATGGATGCGCTTGATGAAATGTTAATGGAATGGATTAAAGACAGGGGGATAGACTTTACCCTGGTTCTTACGAAGATTGATAAGGAAAGTCGACAGAATGTAGCTAAAAAGCGAGAGATGTTTGGTAAGGTTTTTCGAAATGATTCAATATTTGTCTTTTCTTCAAAGGATGGGTACGGGAGAAAGGAACTCCTGTCACATATCTTTAATATTGTGGGGTAATTTTAGTGATGTGTAATTAACAATACTGGATACTCGATGCTTGATGGAATATTAACTAATATCCAGAATCAAGAGTTCAGTATCTTGTATCATGAAGTTAATTTATCTCAAATCCTTAAGAGTAAATATTGATTTAAAAATGTAACCTTTTGATTCCATTGCCTCTTTCCCACCTTCCAGTCTATCCAGCATCGCAATAATACCTCTTACATTGTAGCCTTCCTGTTTGGTAATTTCTACTGCCTTCAAAGAAGAGCCACCCGTGGTCACGACATCTTCGAGGATAACCACATTCATACCTTTCTTCAGGTTTTTTGCACCTTCTATCCATAGATTTTTCCCATGCCCCTTAGGTTCTTTTCTTATAAAGAATCCTGCCAGATTGTCTTTTAAGCTATAAGAGCTTAAAACGACAGCGCAGACAAGTGGATCTGCCCCCACACTCACCCCGCCAACTGCCTCTATTCCAGGTATTTCACGCACCATTTTATACATAATGTTACCCGTAAGGTACATACCTTCAGGGTTCAATGCGGTTTCCCTCGCATCGATATAGTAAGTGCTTTTTTTTCCGCTTTTCAGTATAAATTCGCCCTCTTCATAAGAGAGATTTTTCAAAATGTTCAGCAGCCGTCCTTTTTCGTCCATTATATCCTCCAGGATATTCGTTGAACCGTAAAGGTAATAACCAATCACCAAATTCCAACATCCAAATTAAAAAACTGGTTATTGGTTATCCCTCTTCAGGATTTCCCATTTATTTCTTGACAAATAATTCCATCTGCTCGAGTTTCATACCCAACGGAAATTTTGATGGGTATTCACCGGAAAAACATGCATCACAATACGTATATTCCCCGTTTCCCAGAGCCCTTTTCATTCCATCGATAGTGAGATACTGGAGTGTATCAGACTCCATGTAGCTGTTTATTCCATCCACAGTTTGAGAAGATGCGATGAGCTCCCCCCTTGTCTTCGTATCTATACCATAAAAACAGGGGAATGCTGTGGGAGGAGAACTGACCCTGAAATGTATCTCTTTAGCCCCGTATTGCCTTAGCATCTTTATTATTTTTTTACCTGTCGTTGCTCTCACTATTGAGTCGTCTATAACAACTACCCTTTTACCTCTGACTGCATCGTGTATTGCATTAAGTTTTAATTTCACTCCAAAGTGCCTGATAGATTGTTCCGGTTCTATAAATGTCCTGCCAACATAATGGTTCCTTATAAGACCGAGCTCGAAAGGTATTCCTGTTTCATGGGCATAACCAATAGCAGCCCCTATCCCGGAATCAGGTATAGGTACAACCATGTCCGCATCCACATAGGTGTTCCTTGCCAGCTCCCTTCCAAATGCCTTTCTTACAGTATATACAGTCCTGCCGAACATATAACTATCAGGTCTTGCGAAATAGATATACTCGAATATGCAAAATTTTGGGTCTACATTCTTAAAAGGTTTATATACTTTTACTCCATCCTCGTTTATATGAAGGATTTCACCTGGTTCTATTTCTCTTAAGTACTCTGCTTCTATGAGGTCGAAGGCACACGTTTCACTTGAGATAACCAGGGAATCTTTTAATTTTCCAAGCACGAGTGGTCTGAATCCATAAGGGTCCCTCACTGCTATAAACTCTTTGTCCGTTAGTAAGATGAGGGAATACGAACCTTCTACCCTCTTAAGTGCACTTATTAACCTGTCAAGTGTTGAATTTTCATGAGAAAGGGCTATCAGGTGAACAATAACCTCTGTATCCATTGAAGATTGAAAAATAGAACCGTAGTTCTGAAGCTCGTCCTTTATAATTCTGGCATTTGTTAGATTTCCGTTATGCACGATAGCAAGATTACCTTTTGAGTATTCAACAATAAAGGGTTGCGCATTTTTAAGATCGCTTGAACCTGCTGTTGAGTATCTCACATGTCCAATTGCTGAATGTCCTTTTATTTTTTGAAGTATTTCTTCATTAAAGACATCTGATACAAGTCCCATTCCCCTATGGGAACGCATAGCATACCCATCTATGCTCGCTATCCCTGCGCTTTCCTGGCCTCTATGCTGGAGCGAATGAAGACCAAGATAGGTAATGTTAGCAGCATCTTTGTGATTAAAAATTCCAAATATTCCACACATTTTTACCTGCCTTTTTTTGACCTGCCTGGCTGGCAGACAGGTTTCTCCATTTCTTTTTTAAAGAACTCAATAATCTCTTCGTCCATGAGATAAAAGTTTATTTCTTTTAAGGATGTTCCCTTATTTTTTATAAAAGCTATTGTCTCATCTATTATTATCTGTGCGCATTTTTCTTTTGGAAAACCAAAAATACCTGCGCTTATGGCAGGCATTGAGAGGGTTTTGAACCCTTTTTCTGTTGCAAGCATCAATGTATTTTTTATGGCATTTCTGAGTTTAAAGTCTTCCTGTCCTTCACCCCATCTGGGCCCGACTGTATGAATAACATACCTTGCTTTCAGTTCACCACCTGTTGTGATAGCGCATTCACCGACTGGCACATACCCTATCATGTTACTTTCTTCCTGTATAATGTTGCCACCCTTTCTCATGATAGCGCCAGCCACGCCACCTCCATGTTGTAAATGGGAATTTGCAGCATTGACGATGGTGTCCACGTCACTCTCTGTGATGTCGCCCTTTATTATTCTGAGTTGAACGTCTTTTAGATAAATATCTTTAATTATTTCCATAAGATACCACTGTATTTAAGGGGTTATCTGGCCAATATTCCCTATCCCCTATACAAGGATACAGGAATATTGTAATATAAAATTTCAAAATGGGAAAGAAAAATGACTTACTCACAACGCCGATTCGTTTTTTAAAGGGTGTTGGTCCAAAAATTTCAGAGCAGATGGAGAAAAAAGGGATTAAAAGCGTTGAGGATCTGTTTTACTTTTTACCGATAAGATATGAGGATAAGAGGTATATACGTAAAATAAACGAGTTAAGAGAAGGGGAGAAGGCCCTTGTGATTGCGAAGGTGATTACGTCTAAATCATTATTTTTCCGTCATTCACGGAAGAAGGCGTATGAAGCGATCGTGGATGATGGGACTGGTAATATTTCAGTGAAATGGTTTCAGTGGGTTTCTTCGTATTTAAGAAATATCTGTAGGAAAGGCAATATACTCTTGCTATCGGGAGGGGTAAGCAGATATGGAACAAAGCTTCAGATGATTCACCCTGAAGTTACCATCTTGGGCGATGAAAGTGAAATAGAGAACTGTAAGGGGATAGTGCCTATTTATTCGGAGATTGATCGGGTAAAACAGGGAACCTTAAGAAATCTTGTAAAAAGGGTTTTTGAAGACTATGGAGTTTATGTGAAAAGCATTCTCCCCGGGGAGATAGAGAAATTTTATGGTTTTACCCCCCTGTATGAGGCATTTTTTAAGATACATTTTCCCGATGATGACTTACTTGAAAGCAATATTCGTCAGAAATACATACAACGTCTTATATTTGAAGAATATTTCCTGTTCCAGGCGGCATTACTGATGAAGAAAGGAGAGATAAAAAAGGGGAGGGGTATAAGTTTTAAGTCAGATGGTATTTATTATAATAAGTTTAAAGGTAGCTTGCCATTTGAATTAACATTGGCACAGGAGAGGGTGATCAGGGAAACAGAACATGATATGGCCCATATTGAGCCTATGAATAGACTTTTGCAGGGAGATGTCGGTTGTGGTAAGACGGTCTGTGCTATTTTAGCCGCTTGTATTGTAGTAGACAATGGCTATCAGGTTGCCTTTATGGCACCTACAGAAATACTTGCTGAACAGCATTATTTGACTATCCACAAAGCTTTTGAGGGGATGGGTATCCCTCTCGTATTTTTAAGGGGAAATATGGGAAAAGAGAGAAAGGGGGTTATTGAGGGTATAAAAAAGGGAGAATATTCGGTAATAGTGGGGACCCATGCACTTATTCAGAAAGAT